>Ga0136846_1237096_pt1 | contig 12095 bp, 10 predicted proteins | sample HopSoiMetagenom2_FD_96841 | JGI IMG/M metagenome (GOLD analysis project Ga0136846, IMG submission 96841) | Grasslands soil microbial communities from Hopland, California, USA - 2 Assembly 2016 (version 4) | ecosystem: Environmental > Terrestrial > Soil > Grasslands | place: USA: Hopland...
GCGAACAGCGCGACCACCACAGCGGGGTGCGTGAAATGGGGAAGCTCCTGGCGCAGCCGGATCAATTCCTGGTCGGTCCCGTAGCCATTGACCGCGATATTCACGCTCTGGCGGCCGCTCAAGGCCTGGATCCGACCGGCAGTCGTCTCGGGCCAATTCAGCCGGAAGCCGAACATGATCGATTCGCCGGCAAACAGGATGGACGGCTTGTGCGGATCGAGCGGATGCGCCGCGTCGGCGATGCGGCGCCCCTGGTCGTCGAGAGTATAGCGGATCGTGCGTCCCTGATAATTTTCGCCGCCGACACGCGCGGGGATATTGGTCCAGCCCAGCAGCGGATCCGCGCGACGCAACGGCTCTTCGCTTTGCGCCCAGCGTTCGATCCGCGCCCAATTGCCTGTGCGCAGGATAAGTTCGCTCGCGAGCAATGCGAGTGCAATCGCGCTCGTTAGCAACAAGATGTTGAGCGATAGATCCCCGCCCCGGCCGGCGCGGAAGGCGCGTCCGACACGCTGGCGCACCGGCAGCACCAAGGCAACGCCGATCAGGAAAGCCAGCGACCGCTCCGTGATCCACCATATTATCTGCTCGCTTCGTTGGAGGAACAGATGCGGGAGCAGATGGCGGTCAAGCCAAGCGCGGTCAGCCATCGCTGCGAAAAGGATCAATCCGCCGCCGGCAAGTACGATGATCGCTTCGGCCAGTCGCGCATGGCGGACATGTCTCGAAGCGACGGAAGCGACCTCGCCGGCTGTGGAAAGGCGGATCGAAGCCATGGCCGACCTTGCTATTCGACGACGATCTGGCCCGTCATGCCGAAGCTGCTGTGCATGAAGTGCGAGCAATGACTCTTGTAGGTGCCGGGCGTATTGGCGACGAGATGCACGTCGGCGGATTCCCCACCGCTCAGTTCAATCTCGCCATTTTTCACTTTTGCACGATCCTCGGGCGAAATCGCCGAGGACGCGAAGAATTCCTTCGCCACGAAATCATGGCCGCCCGACGCGTTGTTGACGAAATGCAGCACATAGGACTGGCCGTGCTTCAGAGTGAGCGTGGACGGATTGAATTTGAAGTTGGACATTTCAACGGTCAGCGCCTGCGACGGCTGGGCGATGGCCGCCCCGCTAGCGAAGATCGCGAGGAGGGCGCTGAAGAGGATGGAACGGCGCATAAGAATCTCCTGGCTTTGTCTCGCGAACGGGGCGGCACCGCCCTCCCCTGCTCCGGCGCCCTTTGGGAGCGACACCGGTGAAGGGCGGCCGTGCGTGCTGCACGCCGATCTTTGTGCCCCGTGGCGACCTTTCCGTTCTGCGTCGGCGGCGAAACGGTATTTTTTAGCGGCGAAACGTGGTAGCCGCGGAGAGCTTGAACCGAAACGCATACCGGACGCACTAAGAGGCGAGAAGGGAGCATCGACTTGAGTGACGGTAGCGTCGCGCACCGACAGACAGTGGAAATCGGGAATGCCGTTACGCTGGAAGACGCGCGCTTGTTCGCGGGCGTTCTGGCGCAAGAACGCGACGCTTTCGAGGCCCTTTATCGTCTGTATCATCCGCGCCTTGCCCGCTTTCTTTTGAACTTGCTTCATCGGCCGCAACTGGTCGAGGAAGTGCTGAACGACACCGTGTTCGTGGTGTGGGAGCGTTCGGATACGTTCCGCGGGGCGAGCAAGCTTTCGACCTGGATCTTCGCGATCGCCTATCGCAAGGCCATGAAGGCGCTGCGGCGGCTCGACGAGCCGGTAGAGGACCGCGACGCCGATATGCGGCCGAGCGGCGGTGACGCACCCGACGCACCCTTCGGACGCCATCGCACACAGGAAGTGCTTCTGAATGCGTTGGCGAAATTGTCGCCCGACCATCGCACGGTCGTCGATCTCACTTACTTCCACGAGATGGGGTATCGCGAGATTGCAGCGATCATGGATTGCCCGGTCGATACAGTTAAAACCCGCATGTTCCATGCCCGCCGCCATTTGCGGCGGCTGATGGATGGCGAACTGGCAGATTGGTTGTGACAATGGCGCATATTCTTCCTTTCACCACGGATCCGCATCGCGAGACACGTGACCTGATGCCGTGGCTGATCACAGGGCGGCTCGAACCCGAGGAAAAGGCGCGGGTCGAAGCGCATCTGGCAGCGTGCGAGGACTGCAGCCGCGAATTGGCCGGCGAACGTGCACTCGCGGGTGAGGTCGCCGAATTGCCGATCGCGACGGGAATCGGCTGGGCGGCCATGCGCGACCGGCTCGACACGGCCGCGCGGCAGGCCGCGTTCGTCCCCGCGTCGCCTCCCCAGCGTCGCCGTTTCACCGCGCGCCGGATCGGCACGATTCTCGCTGCGCAGGCCGCAATGCTCGCGGCGGCGGTTACGATCACGCTGCGAGTCGAAGCGCCGACGGCGCCATATCATGCGCTGGGATCGACGCCGGCGGCCGTGGGCGGCAATGCGATCGTCGTGTTCCGGCCCGACGCGCGCGAAAGCGACATAAGCCGGTTGCTCAAGGCGAATGACGCACGGTTGGTGGATGGCCCAACCGCGGCCAACGCCTATGTGCTTCATATTCCCGACGAGGCACGCACCCAGGTGCTGGACCGACTACGCGGCGATGCCGCCGTGGTGCTGGCCGAACCGCTCGACACGGCGGCGCTGCGGTGAAAACCGTGAAGGTCCTGCTTGCCATATGGCTCGCGGCTCTTGCTTTTCTGTCGCCCGCGCTGGCGGCAGACAGCCCCGATACCAGCCACCAAATATTGGTAATGCTGAAGATGCCACCCGACCATTATCGGCCGGGATCCGCTTATTCAGGGAGCTACGGTGCCGCCTCGACGCAGGGCGCCCGCAACCGTATCGCCGCCCGGCTTGCCCGGCGCCACGGCTTCACCCTGGTAAACAATTGGCCGATGCCGATGCTGGGCATCGATTGTTTCGTCATGTCGCTGCCGGACGGGCTCACGCCAGAGGCCGCCGCCGAGCAAATCTCGCATGACGCGGATGTGGCCTGGTCGCAGCCGCTCCAGCTCTACCATGCCCAGGCGTCAGCACCGGCCGGAGATCCATTGCTGGCCGCCCAGCCAGCCTTCGCGCAATGGCACCTGGCCGAGCTGCATCATATCGCGACCGGTCGTGGCATCAGCGTGGCGGTCATCGACAGTCGGATCGACACCTCTCACCCAGATTTGGGAGGGCAGATATCGCTGAGCCAGGATTTCGTTGGTGGCCACGGCACGGCCGCCGAACAGCACGGTACGGCGGTCGCCGGTGTGATAGCAGCACGCGAGGGCAATGGCGGTATCGTAGGGATCGCGCCGCGTGCGCGCCTGATGGCATTGCGCGCCTGCTGGCAACAGGGGCCCGCCGCGACGATATGCGACACGCTGAGCCTCGCCAAAGCGCTCCAGTTCGCGATCGATCATCGTGCCCGCGTGATAAATCTCAGCCTCAGCGGCCCGCGTGACATGCTGCTTGGCCGGCTGGTCGATATCGGGCTGGCACGCGGACAGAAAGTAGTGGCCGCGTTCGATCCAGCCTCGCCCGACGGCGGCTTTCCAGCCTCGCAACCGGGTGTGATTGCCGTCGCTAACACCAATTCCACCGGGGTTCCGCAACGTGTCTTCCTCGCTCCGGGACGCGATATACCGAGCGCCGCACCGGGAGGAGGCTGGACGCTGGTGGATGGAACCTCTTATGCCGCTGCGCACGTCAGCGGGCTTCTGGCCTTGATGAACGAGCGGCAGCCGGCGGGCGCGAGTGCGCTGGTCCGGGCGCGTGGAGGGAGTCTGGATGCATGCGCTTCGCTGACGGCGGCAACCCATATGTGCAGCTGCGATTGCGCGGATGCGCGCCGGGCTGCGCCGGATGAGCGTCGGTAGGCCGGGCGGGCTTACCCGCCTCCTGCTCGGCTTATCTTTGATCCTGCTCGCGGCTCCGGCATGTGCGGAGGTCGGCGCAACCGTGACGCTCGCCAGCCAGGACCGCTTCCGCGGTTATTCGGTCAGCGATGGCTATCCTGCAGCAACCTTTTCGCTCTCCTATGACGACGCGGCGGGCCCTTACGTCGAAGGGTCGCTCATGATTGCGGGCAACCCCTCCCAAGGGATCGAGCGGTCGCGCTTCGAAGGTAATGCCGGCTATGCCATACGCCTGAAGAACGGCCCCACCCTGGACGCCGGCATCGTCCATGCAGAATATACCGGCTATCGCATCTACGGCCGGCAGGCCGTGTTCACCGAAATCTATGCTGGGCTCATCGCGGGGCATGTGTCGGCGCATGTCCATTATTCGCCCAATTATTTCCAACGCGGCATCAGGACCTTCTACGCCGATGTGGACGGATCAGCGACCTTGGCCCCGCGCCTTCGCCTGTCCGCGCATTACGGCATCTTGTTTCAGATTGACGGCAGCCATGAACCGGCGGGATCGCACATGCAGGATTGGCGCATCGGAGCTTCAACTGATGTCCAAAGCCTCACATTCGAGTTGGCGCTGGCGAGCGGATCGGACAAGCGCGGTTTCTACGGGGTCGTGAGACACGGCGGCACTGCCTTGATCTTCTCGGCGACTGCGGCGTTTTGATAGTCGCCTGACAGGCACAGGCACCACCATCGCCCTCCTGAACAGCGTTTCACTTTTTCCGATCCGTCTTGGCCCATGTCGGAAGCTTGAGTTGCGTGGTCGCACGGGTCTCGGCATCCATACTTTGCTTCATGATCTCCAGCGCCCAGCGTCGGCGCTCACGTGTCTGTGCGGCCACGGCATCCTCCGGAACCCAGAGTTGGTAATCCCGCATATGCGCGTCCGCGGCGGTGAAGAGGACGCAAATGTCTGCCGAGATGCCGGTCAGCACCAGCCGGTCGACGCCGAGTTTCGGAAGAAGAACAGGCAGATTGGTTGCGTAAAATCCCGAAAATTGCGGCTTGATGATGAAATAGTCCCCATCACGGGGCGCCAGCCTGGCGACAAGCTCCTGTGCGTCCGTGCTGCCAAGCGCACGCTCGACCAACCGGTAGCGTTCCGAATGCCATTCGCCGAAATTGTCGTTCACATAGACCACGGGCAGGCCGATCCGATCGGCGGCATCGCGCAGCTTGAGAATGGTGGAGGCTACCTCGGCCACATCGCGTCGCATGGCCGCGGCGCCGGAAAAGTCCATTTCCGTGATCATGTCGAGGATCACCAGCGCCGTATGCCCGCGCGGCGTGTCCCGATAAGGCGCAACCGCTCGCTTCGGCTGCTTCGATCTAGCGGTCATGGGGACTGAACACGGCTACGGCGTCTTCGTTTCCAATGACTTTCTGTGCAAACCCGTGCATATTTTTGTGGGCGAAGCTGGTTCAATGCGAAGATAAGGGCGATATCTGACCGCTCGCAATCTCCGGAATCCCGCCACACATGCCTCGACGAATTTCAGCGCTGCTGACTGCCCTCAAGGACGAGGTTCACCAATTCGCGACGGAAAGCGAACAGATCGCCGCGCGAACCAACTTGCTCGCGCTGAACGCCACCATCGAGGCCGCACGATCGGGCGAAGCGGGCCGTGGTTTCGCTGTGGTCGCGCAAGAGGTGAAATCGCTGGCAGGCCATGCCCGCGCATCCTCTGCCAAGTTCCGGGCGGAGGTGATCGAGCGGCTCGCGCTGGGAGCAAGAATTGCCGACGAGCTAGTAGCCGATCTGGAGGGAGCCCGCTTGGTCGAACTGGCGCAATCGATCGCGCAGACGATCAGCCGCGCGCTCTACGACCGCTCGATCGACATTCGTGTCCTGGCGAATTATGCCGCCGTGACGGCGGGCGCGCTCGCCACCAAAGGCAACGTCATCGCGCAGGGCGCGGCGCTCGACAAGCTTCGCGCCTTGCTGGAAAATTCGCCTTATTTCCTGAATGCCTTTATCGCGAATATGGACGGCGATATTCCGGTGTGCGCGCATGCGAATGCGGCGGTGCGCAACGAGAATCTCGCCGGCGCGGAACAATTCCGAAAGGCGATGGCCGCCAAGCCGAACGAGCATTGGTTTACCGATGAAGTCTGGGCGAACCCATGGTCCAACGATCGCAGGGTGCTGATCTATGTCGCGCCGCTCCGGCGCGATGGGCGCGTGATCGGAGTCCTCTATCTCGAATATGATTGGGAAGGCCAGGCCGGCGAAATCCTGGATTCAGTCCAGCGAAAGGCTCTGTCGCAGACCACGATCTCGATCGTCGATCAATCCAACCGCGTCGTCGCGACGACTGGTCCCTACGCGTTCCAGCAGCCTTTGATGCTGGGATCCGCGCGTGACGAGCCACACATCGAGACGAATGGCGGCAAGGTAATCGCGCATGCCGCTGCCGAATCCTATCATGGTTTCGACGGCCTGGGGCTGCGCTGCATCATCGAGCACATCCTGCCGGATGCCGCGCATGTCGAGGCGGCGCTGCGGGGAGCCTGAACCCCCGGTCCGCGATCCAGCAAAAAAAGGCCGCCTCGCGGCGGCCCAAAGGATAGGAGAGGATGCCTGAAAGGCGGGCGCCCTCTCGCAGGAGCGGACGGACTTCGCAACTGCAGCATCCGCCTACGCAGATGCAGTTTGTGCAATTCGCGCTTTTGCATGACGCACCCGTCACAACCCGAGCCGCGGTTGCCGCGTGGGCCGATTCGGCAGCGCGCCGCCGACCTTTGAACCGACTCTGTCCGCCGAGTAACTTCCGCCAAAAGATGGAGGGCGGAATGGAAACGGTTGAAGCGCGCATGATCGGCCATCCACCCGGATGCCGTCCAATTGCGCAGCCAATCGTCGACTGATATAAATCAGACAAATAAAATTGAGGGGCGGTGCCGTGGGATTTGCGAAATCGAGAGGGCTAGCAAAGGCCGTTTTAATCTCGAGTTGCGCTTGCAAAAATCGCTCAGAATTCACGTCCTGCGAGAGTTGAGGCGCACGGCCCGAGATCGGTCGTGCTCGCCCGCGAGTTTCCCAAAACAATGATCTGTCCATCGCGTTCGCCACATCGCCCGCAAACGCTGGTTCTCATGCTGGCTCCGGATTCTGTCATGAGCGTCACAAGGAGGAGCAACAATGCACCCGTCGCGCCGTGAAACTCTGAGCCTTGCGCTCGCGTCCGCCGGCGGGCTGGCTCTTCCCGCGCGCGCGGGAAGTTCGGTTGGCGCTTGTGAGCCGTCGACGCGGCATGGCAGTGGCCACCCCTGGCACTCGGGGATCGAGGGCCAGCGCCGCGCGGATCTCGGCAACGGACGCTACCTCAATCCCGTGCTGGCGGGCGATCACCCCGACCCCAATATTTTGAAAGACGGGGATGACTATTACGCGACCTTCTCCTCGTTCCTTTATTATCCCGGCGTTCCGATCTGGCATTCGCGCGATCTGGTGAACTGGACGCCGCTCACCGCCGCGCTGAAGACCAATATCGGTTCGGTCTGGGCGCTCGACATTGCCAAGCATGATGGGCGCTATTTCATCTATATCCCGGCGCTCGATACGTCCGATGCCAAGCGGCCCGTCAAGACGTGGGTGATCCATGCGGCCGACATGCGGGGCCCGTGGAGCGAACCGATCGACCTTCAGCTGGATAATTATATCGATCCCGGTCACGCGATCGGCGAGGACGGGAAACGCTATCTGTTCCTGAACGGCGGCAACCGCGTCCGCCTAACCGGCGATGGGCTCGCTGTCGCGGGCCATGTCGAACATGTCTATGACGGCTGGCCCATCCCGCCGGAATGGATCATCGAAGGTTTCGCGCTCGAAGGGCCCAAGCTGCTGCGCAAGGATGGCTGGTTCTATTATTTCTCCGGTCAAGGCGGGACGGCGGGACCACCGACCAGCCATATGGTCGTGGTCGCACGCTCGCGCTCGATCCACGGTCCATGGGAGAATTGCCCGCACAATCCGATCGTGCGCACCGCCAGCCGCGACGAGCCCTGGTGGTCGCGCGGCCACGCCACGGCTGTCGAGGCGCCGGACGGGAGCTGGTGGCTTGCTTATCATGGCTATGAGAATGGGTTTCGGACGCTCGGACGACAGATGCTGCTCGAGCCGATCAGTTGGACCCCGGATGGCTGGCCAAAGGCCAAGGGGGGAAATCTTGCGCAGCCTTTGCCCAAACCCCGCGCGCCGGCCGGACCGCACGGCATCGCTCTGTCCGGGTTCGTGCCGGACATGCTCACCACCAAATTCAGCTTCCACGCGCCACGGCCGGGCTATCTCGACCGCGCGCAGTTGACCGGGGGCGTGCTGTCGTTGACGGCACAAGGCAGCGACCCTGCAGCATCCTCGCCATTGCTGTTCGTTGCGGGCGACCGTTCGTACGAAGTCGCGATCGAACTCGAGATCGAGCCTGGCACCGAAGCTGGATTGCTGCTCTTCTACAATGAGAAACTCTATTGCGGTCTGGGCCTTAGCGATGGCCATCTGCATGCCTATCGCATCGGTCAGCAAGAACGATGGCCACCAGGCGCCCCGACCTCAGCCCGACGGATGCACATCCGGCTCGTGAACGACGAGAATGTCGCGACGTTCCACTATTCGCTCGACGGGAAGACCTGGACCAAGGAGCGGTCGTTCGAGGTCGCCGGCTACAATCACAATGTCGCGGACGGCTTCCTGAGCCTCCGTCCAGGCCTCTATGCCAGCGGCGAAGGCAAGGCGACGTTCCGTTCACTGTCCTATCGCGCGATACCGCCCAACTCGCCGCCGGCATGACGCCGCCTACGGCTCCAATTGCCCCAATCAAGATAAAGGGAATAACAATGATCCTACGTTCGATCCTACTCGCCGGCGTTGCCTGGGCAGGCAGCGCAATGGCCGCACCCTTGGCGACGGTCGATCGCAACGGCAGCCTGGTCGCGATCGAGCCGTATGCGCCCAATGTCGTGCGTGTCACGATCGCGCTGGATCATGGTCTTTCCGATTCCAGGCCGGGCTACGGCATCGTCGCCAAGAGCGATGCCGCCGGATGGACTCATAGCAGCTCCGCTGCCGGCGACACGTTCAGTTCGAACGCCGTCAGCCTGACCGTGCAGGCTCAGCCATGGCCGGGCGCGCCCAGTCAGATGGCGCGTTACTTCGCCTCTTCTATCCCTTCAGTTTCGATCGCGCTTAACGACGCGTCGGGCAAGCCGATCGTCTCGATGACTGGCTGGGACTTGGCTCCACACGATGTCTCTGGCGAGCATACGTTCCGGGTCAGCGCAGGCTTCTCGATCACGCCTGACGAGCATTTTTACGGGCTCGGCCAGAACCAGGAAGGCACGCTCGATCTGCGCGGCCGCACAATCGACTGCCGCCATTATTATGACGCCGCCGCGGGCGAGCAGGTATGCGTTCCGGTGCTGGTCAGCTCGCGCAACTATATGATCGTGTGGGACAATCCATCGGCGACCACCGTCTCGGCGGGCATGAATAACGGCACCCGCATCCAGTCCGAAGTAGGCGAACGCGTCTCTTTTTTCCTGATCACCGGCAATAACAGCGACGATCTCTACAAGGGCTATCGCCTGCTCACCGGCGTCACGCCGCTGCCGCCGAAGGCCGCTTTCGGCCTGATCCAGAGCAAGGCGCGCTACGAGAGCCAGGCCGAATTGATGGGGATCGCCAAGGGCTATCGCGACCGCGGCTATCCGATCGACGTGATGGTGCTCGACTGGTTCTATTGGACGCGGATGGGGCAGATCGACATCGATCATGCCTACTTTCCCGACCCTCAGGGGATGAACAAGCAGCTCCACGATTGGGGTATGCATAGCATCATATCGGTCTGGCCGCGCTTCGAGCGCGAGGGGCGTTACTTCAACTACCTCACCTCGAAAGGCTGGCTGCTCAAGGACAAGGACGGCAACGTCGTTGACGGACTCGCGGTCCGCAGCGACCGCGCAGGCGCACTGCTGGACAGCACGAACCCCGAGGCGCGCAACTGGTTCTGGGAGAAGATCCGCGACAATATCGTGAGCCAGGGCTTCGATTGGACCTGGCTGGACGAGACCGAGCCCGATCTGGTGCCCGACGGCTATTTCTACTCGATCGGCTCGGGCGACCGCTATCACAACGTCTTCCCGCTGGTGCACACGATGGGGGTGGCGGAAGGATCGGCCAAGGACCGGCCCGATTTCCGTAACCTGATCCTCGCGCGCGCCGCCTATCTTGGCGCGCAGGCGTCGGGGGCGGTATTCTGGACCTCGGACGTCCAGGGAACCTGGGATGCGCTTCGACGCCAGATCCCGGCGAATCTTGACATGGCCGCGAGCGGAATCGCCTACACCAGCAGCGATACCGGTGGCTGGCAGTGGCCCAATGGCCCCAAGGCCGCGCATGCGCCCTTGGTCGATCCGGCCGGTGCGACCGCGATGGCGCCCTCCTATCCCGACTATCCGGAATTGTTCGTGCGCTGGTTCCAGCTCAATACGTTCACGCCGACGTTGCGCATCCATGGCCAGCGCCCAGCGACGGCGATCTGGGAATATGGCAAGGCCGCCGAACCCATCCTCGCCGACTATCTGCGGCTGCGTTATGCGCTGATGCCCTATCTCTACGCGATGGGCCACGGCACCTACGAGACGGGCGCGCCCTTCATGCGAGCGCTTTTCATGGACTTCCCCGGCGATCAGACCGCGGCGACGCTCAACGACGAATATATGTTCGGGCCTGCCTTCCTGGTAGCGCCGGTGACCGAACAGGGCGCGAGCAGCCGCAAGGTCTATCTGCACGCGGGAAGCGACTGGTATGATTGGTGGACCAACCGCAAGATTGCGGGCGGCCAGTGGGTCGAGGCCGCGGCGCCGATCGACCGGATCCCGCTTTTCGTGCGTGCAGGCTCGATCGTGCCCCTGGGCGCGCCGATCCAGAACACCGCGGCCAAACAGGCGCTGAGCGAGATCCGCGTCTTTCCCGGCCGCGACGCCAGCTTCACCCTCTATGACGATGACGGCGTCACCAACGCCTATAAGAAGGGCGGCGGCAAGAGCGCGACGCTCCGCTGGGACGAGGCTTCGAAAAAGCTGACCGCCAGCGGCGCCCTGCCGACAGGGCAAGCGCCAGCCGCACTGGTGAAGGTGATCGGAAGCTGAAGCTTGGGCTCCCTACGCGTCGATGTGGCCGTGTTGGGAAGTCAGCACTAGTTCCGAGTACCTGAGACGTTGGCAAAATTCTTGTAGTCGGAAGAGCTTAAACGTTCGAACTGGGATGACGGAATGAGCGTTGCAGACAGTTTCAAGGTCTATGCGGCCGACGGGTTGATCGACAGGCCGCAAATAAAGGGCCGAGTGGTCCCGATGAGCGGCGGCGACTGGCCGCTCGTCCGCCCCGACGGCGTGATCGATTTCGATGCCCGGTACCTGCCCGAACTGGAGGACGGCACCATCGTCTATCTGCGAAGCCGTGGCTATCGCTGGGCTAGAACGCCTGAGGTGGCCGAGCGAATGGGCCGCAACGAGCCCGCCGATCCCGACGAATATTATATGCGTGTCAGCCCCAAGTTCGATGTGCCCGCAGGGCCGCATGACTGGCTCGCCAAGCATGTCTTTGTCGGCGTCGCCGAGAAGATTCCGAGCGCCAACCGCATCCATTATTTCAAGCTGCTATAGTGGACCGGCGCGCATCGACACCCCAGCGAGCGAGTACCGAATGACCTATCCCAGCCCTTACATGATGATCGACGGCGAGCGCGTCGCGGGCGACGGCCGTCGCACCCACGCCGTGGTCAATCCCGCGACCGGCGAGACCCTCGCCGAATTGCCCCTGGCCAATGCCGCCGACCTCGATCGCGCGCTCGATACGGCCAAACGCGGCTTCCGCCGCTGGCGCGATTCCACGCCGCACGAGCGTGCCGCTGTGCTCCAGGGCGCGGCGCGGCTTCTGCTCGAGCGCCAGGACGAGATCGCGCGGATCGCGACAATGGAAGAAGGCAAGACCGTCGCCGAGGCAAAAGTCGAAGTCCATATGACCGTCGGTCTGTTCAACTTTTATGCGGGCGAGGTCTTTCGTCTCTATGGACGTACGCTCGTGCGCCCGGCAGGCCAGCGCTCCACCGTGACCAAGGAGCCGGTCGGCCCGGTTGCCGCCTTCGCGCCGTGGAATTTCCCGATCGGCAATCCAGGCCGAAA
>Ga0136846_1220782_pt1 | contig 12094 bp, 8 predicted proteins | sample HopSoiMetagenom2_FD_96841 | JGI IMG/M metagenome (GOLD analysis project Ga0136846, IMG submission 96841) | Grasslands soil microbial communities from Hopland, California, USA - 2 Assembly 2016 (version 4) | ecosystem: Environmental > Terrestrial > Soil > Grasslands | place: USA: Hopland...
AGGGCGTTCCCTGGCCAACCACCCGCGAGGAAGTTCCTGCAGAACTGAACTGGGACCTGTGGTTAGGTACCGCCCCTAAAAAAGACTACGTGGGTAACCTCGTGCCTTTCAACTGGCGCGGCTGGTGGGATTACGGTACCGGCGCTATCGGCGACATGGGCTGTCATATCATTGAACCTCCTTTCCGTGTATTAGGCCTGGGCTATCCTACTTCTGTTGAATGCAGCGTTGGTAGCGTATACGTGGGAGAATTCACCCGCGGATATTTCCCTGAGAGCTGTCCTCCTTCTTCCCACGTAATTATGAAATTCCCTGGAAAGAATGGCAAAGAAGTAACCCTGCACTGGATGGACGGTGGTATTCAACCAGAGCGTCCGGAAGAACTGGGACCCAACGAAACAATGGGCGACGGTGGTAATGGCGCCTTGTTCATTGGTGATAAAGGCAAAATGATGTGCGGTACCTATGGTATGTACCCTAAGTTGCTACCTACTTCCCGCACTACAGAAGCAAATGTGCCGCAAACTATTGCACGCGTACCGGAAGGCCACTACGTGCAATGGGTAAACGCCGCTATTGCCGGTTACGGTAGCAAACAACAGAAAGCGCTCAGCTCTCCGTTCGATATTGCCGGTCCGCTTACAGAAACTATCCTCATGGCTAACCTGGCTATCCGCAGCTTCGATATCCGTAAGGAAAAAGCAAATGGTAAAGGCTTTGATTACCCGGGCCGTTATATCAAACTGCTCTGGGATGGTAACAATATGAAGATTACCAACTTCGACGAAGCCAACCAGTTTGTGAAACGCACTTACCGCGATGGCTGGTCACTGGGCGTATAAATGATATCTATATAAAAAGAAAATGCCGCGATAATCCGCGGCATTTTTCTTTTATGAAAAGCTGGTACATGAATCCCGCTATTGATAATCGTCTTGTTGTTTCAGGTTACTGTTCTTCCTGATTTCATTGGCAGGAATAGGCAATAAGTAATTCTTCGCCTTATTAAATTTACGGGACTGGATGCTGTATACATGGTATACAAAAGGATGTCCGGCAATCATTGATCCCAATACCTCAATGCCAAAAGCATTTTCATTGAAAGCCGTTTCGGCATCTCTCCACCTGCGGGCATCAAAGAAACGGTGTTCTTCATAAGCCAGTTCATACCGTCTTTCATATTTCAACACGGCCCATAGAGCGGCTCCGGAGGCAGTAGTAGCAGGCATCCCGGCACGCTCGCGTACCTTATTCAATATAATACGGCCGTTCGCCTCATCGCCATATCCAATAGCTGCTTCTGCATAGTTCAGCAGAATTTCTGCATACCGGAAGAAGATCCAGGACTGGTCGCCACGGAAGAACTGGGCATCCAGGTTTTTGTCCATAAACTTACGCAGGTAATAACCGGAGTAAGTACCATTCCAGTTTTCGATGGTACTGTTGCGGGTATCAAGTCCCCATACACTGTCCCTTCCATTGGCAGCTTCATATTTTCCGGTTTGTATCACTCCCACCGGGTCCGTTTTGGCGGCATCGGAAGGACGTGGTTTCCACTTAGCCCCATCGTATAAAATGGTGGCGTAAAAGCGGGGATCCCGGTTTTCATACGGCGCCTTTGCCTGGGCAACATTGCTCCAGGAAAAAGCAGTACCATCTTTCATCTGGTAGCCGGTCACGAAATTTTCAATAGGCACATTTCCGCCCCAGTTGTGATACCCGTTTGGACCATTGTACAGGTCGTGAGAAGTACCCAGTAATGCTTTGTCATATTGCTTAACAAAGATCATCTCCGGGTTATCTTTATCGAGGAACACCCGGGTATAATTCTCTACCGGGTTGGCGGTAGGCTGGTAAAGGCTGTAAGTGTTAAGATCCATTACGGCTTTTGCTGCATCCATCGCCAGTTTGTAGCGGTCTTTTTGTAAGCCGGATTTATACCCCATTAAGTCGTTGGGCACTTTCGCATCATTGAACAGGTTGCTGGCGGCGTAAAGCAGGATCCTGGATTTCAGGGCCATAGCGGCGCCCCTCGTCACTCTTCCTTTGCTTGCCACGGCATCATAGGTGGCTGGTAGTTGTTGTGTGGCCAGGTCACATTCCGCTGCAATGAATTTAATGCATTCGTCAAAAGTGGCTCGCTTCACACTCAGGATCTCCTGTTCATCTCCCTTAATATTAAAAGTTTTGGTGATCAACGGAACACCGCCATAGTATCTCACCAGCATGTGATAATACCAGGCCCGCATAAAATGCACTTCGCCTGTCATGCGTGTCCGCACGGCTTCATCGGTCAAAGGCACGTCTGCAATCTTCTCCAGGAACATATTACAGTTACGGATAGCCTTGTAGTGCAAATCCCATCTAGCAAAATCATTGATGGCTCCTACGTCATCGGCGGAGGCGTTACCCTGCACTACCCTGGAGGTATTGTAGTCGTGGATAAAGCGGCTTTCGTCTGTCATGGAGGAAAGCATTACTTCCAGGAAACCGGGGCGCATCTGTACGTACAGGTCGTTTACAAATGCCTGTACCAGCCCCACATCTTTCCACACGTCATTTTCTTCATACTCGGTTAAAGGCTTCTTTTCGAGGAAGTCTTTATTACAACCGGCGGAAACCGCACATAGTAGAAACGCTCCCGCTATATATCTGATAATTGTTGTTTTCTTCATGGCACATTAATTAAAAGGTTACGTTTAATCCCACATTATAAATCTTGGTTTGTGGATAGAACTGTCCGCTTCCACTTGGCGCTTCGGGGTCAAAAATCTTCACTTTGTCGATGGTAACCAGGTTCTGGCCACTTACATATACCCGGAGGTTTTGCAATCCAATCCGTTTGCAAAGGGCAGTAGGTATGTTGTAACCAAGATCCAGGGTTTTTAAACGGACATAGTTGGTATTCCAATACCAGAAAGTATTCTGGCGGTTTACCCAGTACTCACGGTCACGGTCGTACGCTCTTGGCCATGATCCGTTGATATTGTCTTCTGTCCAACGGTCTTTTACATATGCCATGGGGAAGTTACCGATCAAACCGGATTCTGTACGCAGGTACTGGCTTGCGCCGGTAGCGCCCTGCCATAGCATGGTGAAGTCGAAGTTTTTGAACTTGGCGGTCATGGTCAACCCGAAGATCCAGGTAGGATTTTCTGTGCGATCCATGCGGATACGATCCAGGTCATCAATAGCGCCATCGCCGTTTTTGTCCAGGAAGATAACGTCGCCGGCTCTTGCGCCGCCAACGTGCGGGCTTTTATCCACTTCATCCTGTGTTTTATAAATACCAATAGCCTGGTAATATAGTGGTGCGCCTATCTGTTTGCCGGTAGCCTGCTGATATGCGTGCAGGTTCGGCGTTTCATCGAAGAACAGTACTTTATTTTCTGCGTGGGTAACGGTTCCTATAATTTCATAATGGAATTTTTTGATGTCGTTCTTGTGGCTCAGCACCAGTTCAAACCCTTTGTTTTCCACTTTGGCGATATTTTCCTGTGGCAGGGTCATACCAGTATAACCAGGCATCGACTGGCTGCGGCTGGCGAGGATATTGGATCTTTTAGTCAGGAAGTAATCTCCTTCAAAGGCCAGTTTATCTCCCAGTATTTTTGCTTCGATACCGAAATCATAGTTGTTGGCTACTTCCCAGGTAATAGACTCGTTCGGTGACCGCAGCTGGTAAAGGCCTTTATTCAGGTCTCCGCCCAGCATTACGCCGCCGGCACTGAAGCCATAGGTGCTCAGGTATTGGAACGGATCGATCTGGTCATTACCCATTTGGCCCCAGGATGCGCGCACTTTAAAGTAGTCCAGTGTGCGGATGCTTTTTTTCCAGAAGGCTTCATTAGACAATACCCAACCTGCTGAAGCACCGGGGAACAGCCCCATACGGCGGCCTTCCGGGAAATTCTGGGAGCCATCGTAACGCATGTTGTAATCAAACAGGTAGGTTTCCTTGTAGTTATAGGATATACGCCCGAAGTAATTGCGGCGCGCATATTCAAAGCCGCTACCGGCATTATTCTTTTCTTTGTCACCGCCCAAATTCAACTGGTCCAGCTTATCACTGATAAAGTACCTGCGGTTTGCAGAGAAGCCGTCATTTTTCAGTGTGGCCTGTTCAAAGGCGATGAAGCTGCTGAGATTATGCTTCCCGAAAGAACGTACATAATTCACTTTGAAGTTGACAGTGGTTTGGCGCAGCGTACTAAACTGTTCCGTTAGTTCAGGTGCGCTTACACCCCTGGAACCCGCATTCAGCTTATGCGTAGGATCATTGGCATCCGCCAGCGTGTATAACGTCCACGGTTTAATGTACGATTTGTAGAAGTCGAAGTTCTGATCGTAGGCAAAGCTACCATCTACAAACAATCCTTCTACACCCGGAATATTTACAACGGCCGACATATTGGTGTTGATCACATAGTTCTTATCGTTGGTGTAACCGATTGCATTTGTTCCTGTAACAACGGGGTTATCGCCGTATTCAATATCTGGTCCGGGCAGTCCGTTTGGCCAGATAGCGTTTTCTGTAGGGCGGCCGCGCATCAGGGATCTGAAAATAGAGCCGGCGCTGCGTGGAGGGAAGTTCCTGTTTTCCAGGCGTCCTGCCAGGTCGAAACGCAGGCGGATGTAATCACTCACTACTGCATCGAGGTTGGCCCTTACATTTTGTTGTTTGTAATTGGTGGCACTGCTTTTATAAATACCATCCTGGAATAAGGATCCGAGGGAAACGTAGTAAGACATTTTTTCTGTACCGCCACTGAGCGACAGATCATGCCTGTTTTGCAAAGAGTATTTTTTAATCGCCGCATCGTACCAGTTGGTATTGGGATATAGCCACGGATCGGAGCCGTCTCCAAATTTCTTGATCTGTTCATCTGTATACTTCGGAGCGTCTCCTCCATACTTTAAATTTTCGTTCACCACTTTGGCGTATGTAGGCGCATCTGCCATTTCCGGCAGCCTGGTAGGCGTTACAAACGACTGGTTGAAGCCATAGCTCAGGGTAGGTTTACCTCCTTTACCGCGTTTGGTGGTAACGAGGATAACGCCGTTGGCCGCGCGGGAACCATAAATGGCCGCGGCAGCATCTTTCAGAATGGATACACTTTCGATGTCGTTGGGGTTCATGCGCTCAAAACCATCGCGCGGGAAACCATCAATTACAACGAGCGGATTACTGTTACCTAAAGTACTGCGGCCACGGATAAAAATACGGGAGCCGTCGTAACCGGGCTCTCCACTGTTGTTAACGGCAATAATGCCGGGAATACGGCCAACAAGCGAGTTAGAGATATTAACGTTGGGTGACTGCTGTAACTCGGCGCCTTTTACAGAGGATACTGCACCGGTTTTTGTAACTTTTTTCTGTGTACCATAACCTACTACTACGTACTCGTCCAGGGTTTTCTGGTTCTCTTTCAATACAACATTCTGGGTTGTCTTTCCGTCTATTTTCACCTCCTGTGCATCAAAGCCAATGTACTGGAATACGAGTACCGCATCTTTTTTAACATCGGTTAATACATAGTTGCCTTTTTCATCGGAGGTGGCGCCTTTCTTGGTGTCTTTCACCAACACTGTAACCCCGGGCAGCGGGTTACCGTTGATGTCTTTTACCTTTCCCTTAACTGTTAGATTTCCTTGTTGCCATACACTGGGTAATGGCGCGCGCGCAGTGATGGCGCTGCTGGTGGTCGCAAACAGGCATAGCAATAGCATAGCCTTTGCATAACGTGGGTTCATGCTACAAGTGATTTTGGAAGATGATGAAAATTTGTCTGTTAACTAGCTTTTCATAACGACGAAACGGGTATTCATGTCTATGTAAGATAAACATGAAAAGTTTAATTATTTTCTAAAAATAAATGTCTCAAATACAATTATTTTAAATTTTCTTCCTTAAAAAAAGAATAAATGTAATTTTTACTCGTATGAGTATGCGAGCGGCTAACCGGAGTACCTGGTTATTATATTATTAAAAACCCACTGGCAAATAGCGCAGCGGTTTTTTTTGCATAATTTTATACCCTGAAGCGTTATTTAAACGTTATAGTAACATCAACCATGTGGTTTTATGAAAAAACGTTACTTTCTCATAGCTATCCTTTCAATGGTTACCTTATTGTTCTCCTGCAGTAAGGAAATGAGCGATGAAGGAGAAGGTACACTACCTTCCAACAGCAATTGCGAATATGCCCCCTATACGAACGGCTCCTCCTTTTCCTACATAAACGTAAATAGCTCCGAAGACACGACCAGCTACACCCTCACGGTTTCAGAAGATACTACCATCAACGGTGTTGTGTATAAAAAAGTGGGTAACGACAGCGTATTTACCTGCTCCAACTGTAAAGATGGCATCTATACACAGGTGGCCAGCATCCTTACTTTCCAGGGTTACAGCGCCGACAGCCTGGAGCTTACTTATCTGAAAGACAATGTGCCGGTGGGCACCAGCTGGAAAGATACCATCACCGTGAACAACGGCGGAGTAACCACATCCGGCATCCTGGAATTTACGATTACAGAAAAGGATATCACCAAAACGGTGGGTGGCAAAAACTACGCCTCCGTGATTGCTGTAAAAATAGATGCCTATGCCATTGTTTTTGGCAACCCGGTTTCTGTGGGCACCATCTCCACCAGCTATTACGGCAAAGGAGTAGGACTGATAGAAGCTGATCAGCTGCACGACACCACCACCATCGTTTCCTATACCATAAAGCCTTAATAGGCTGTGCTCACCATCGTGAGCAACCGCTCTACCGCCCTTCTCACACTGGTAGCGGATTCATGATGATTATTCACCAATACACTGAATACCAGCGTTCTCTTTTTCTTCGTTTCCAGGTAACCGCTCAAGGCTACCACGCCATTCAGCGTACCCGTTTTGGCATGTACTTTCTGTTGCTGGTAGTAGTTCTTTAATGTTCCCCTCCCGCCGGTGGGGAAAATCTGCCAGAGGCGTTCCTGCGGGAACTGTTCACGCATCAGGGTGAGCAGGGTTACAAAGTCGCGGGGCGTAAACAGGTTATACCGGGAAAGCCCCGAGCCATCCTCCCACTGCGGCGGATGCGGCAGGTTTTTGAGGTTGCCGGTAAGCAGGTAGTTAATTGTGCGGGCGCTGCTGATAGTGTCCCATAAAGCGGAAGCTGCCATCATCAGCGTTTGCTCTGCAAAAAAGTTATCACTGCGCTCCATCATCGGTATAAACAACGAATCTGCCGGGATACTTTTCAGTATTTTGAAGTTGCCTGCCGGCGGTATAACGGCCAGCCCTATACGTTTATGCAGCGTGTCTTCCAGCCGCTGCCGCAGCTCCTGTACAGATCCGGTAATAAAAGGAACTTCCGCATTCTCCAATGTCTTATCCTTCGGGTTGTATTTCAGGTAGAATAAATTATTGCGTTCGTCTCTCGATGTGATCGTTTCGCTCAGGGTATCATCTTCTGCAATATCCAGGTCATAGAAAGCAGGCACAATACTGTTGCTATTCCCCTGGTGACGGATACGTACCACATTACCGTACATGGGCCATTCGTTCAGCTCCGGCTGATAGTCGTCGGCATAATCACCCCAGCCCCATCCCGGGCCGAAACGTTGGTTGGCATTCACGCCGGGTACCAGGTAAATCTTTTTAGTGGTTTGCAGCAACAGCTGCAGCAGGGGTTGATAGTGATAGTCGGGGTGCAGAAAAGACGGATCTCCTATTCCCTTTACAAAAAGGGCCGTATCATTTTCATAATACCGCGCCGCGGGAAGGGAATCTCCCAGCAGCTTTAATCCTGCATACAACGAGAAGATCTTGGTATTGGATGCGGGGGTGAAAAACTTATTGTCCTGGTATTGATACCAGTATTTCCCGGTAGCCGGTTCATAAATACAGATGCCTACATGCGCCTGCTCCATTGGTATTTTATGAAGCAATTCTGCTTCCGCCCATTTCTTTATCGCCGCCACCTGGGCTGTTACACTTCCCCCGGTTATGATGGATATAATTACTACCAGTAATTTTTTCATAGATGGAAATTACGAATTGTGCATTACGAAACAGGGATTTGTGAGAAGACCATTTTGATCTTCCCCCAAATCCCTGATCCGTTCTTTACCTGGTAATTTTTATCAGGTAAAATATTTGGTAATGCCTGGTTTTGCGTAAGCATAATTACCAGATGCATCCGGCATAACCGGTGGCTGCGCATCAAATGAGTATGATTTAGGATGCAGGTCCAGACCTGAGTTCAGCGCTACATTCCAGTCGATCACCTGACCGGAATAAGTAGCCAAACGGCCTATAATAGCAGAAAGGGTGGCTTGTGCGCCTCTTTCCGCATCTGCAAATTTGTATTCGCCTTTGGCAATGGCGGCAAACAGCTCGTCATGTTCCGTCTGGTAAGGATTGTTTTCCTTCTTCTTATCAAACTGGTATAACACTTTGCCTTTGTGGTCCACTATCTGGGCTTTATCACAGAAGATGCGGCCCTTTGTTCCTACAATTTCTTCGTCTACTTTGCTGGGAGCGTCTTTCCAGTGGCGGCACTGGCTGTTCATTACTACGCCGTTGGCATAGCGGTACTCCACAAAGTGGTGGTCAAATATTTCACCGAACTCCTTGCCGGTACGCACGGCACGGCCGCCCATACCTCCTGCGGTAACAGGAGTAGCGCCCATAAACCAGTTGCCTACGTCAATATTGTGGATATGCTGCTCTACGATATGATCGCCGCACAGCCAGTTGAAATAATACCAGTTACGCATCTGGTATTCCATTTCAGTATATTCAGGTTTGCGCGGTTTTACCCAAAGCGCGCCCTGGTTCCACCACACCTGTGCCGACAGCATATCACCGATCATGCCGTCCTGGAAGCGTTTGTATAATTCGCGGTAAGAATTCTGGTAGCGGCGTTGTAAACCTACTACTACGTTCAGTTTCTTGGTTTTAGCTACCGCAGCAGCTTCCAGTACTTTTTTAATACCGGCGGGATCTGTTGCTACCGGTTTTTCCATGAAGATGTGTTTTCCCTGTTTAACCGCTTCTTCAAAATGAATGGGTCTGAAACCGGGAGGGGTGGCGAGGATCACTACATCTGCCAGCGCAATGGCTTGTTTGTAGGCATCGAAGCCGATAAATTTATTGCCTTCCGGAACGTTTACCCGGCTGGCTTTGTCACCCAGTGCTTCTTTAATATCATTGAAGCTGTTATTCAACCTGTCGGGGAAGGCATCTGCCATCGCTACCAGCTGCACATTTTCTTTTGTGCTGAGAGCCTGTGTAGCAGCGCCGGTACCACGGCCTCCGCAGCCAATGAGGGCTATTTTGATAACACCGGTAGATCCTGAGAAATAATTAGCCTTTGATAGAATAGGCATAGCCAGCAAACCGCCAGCAAGCAAAGTAGTTTGCTTTACGAATTCGCGGCGGCCTTCACCGTGGAATTTCTTTTCGTTGTCCATAAATGAATAAGATTTTTAGATTTTTGGATGTTGAATCTTTCTAGCGTGCACCTTTATATTTTGCGATCATCTCTTCAAAAAATGCTGTGGCTTCTGCTGCTGTTGGTTGTTTCACGGGTCTCACTATTCTGAAGCCAACAAAGGGGGCGTCTGCATTCCACCAGGAGCTTTTAGGAATCTGTGGATCGCGGCGGTTCCAGATGGGGTCCGACTTCAGGCGGGCGGCGCTGCGGAGCAGCGGGGCTTCATCCTGGAAACTGCCACCTTTCAGCAGCCGCGGGGTTTTAGCAGTTGGCTGTGTCCAGGGATCAGTAGCAGCCGCGTTGGCTACGCCATTTTCGTCGTATTGATCCAATGTCCATTCTTCCACATTGCCCAGCATATCATATAATCCCCAGGCATTGGGTTTCAGCTGTCCCACCTTATGGTATTTATTATCACTGTTGCCCTGGAACCAGGCATACTCTTTCAGCTGACCGGCATCGGCGCCAAAAGGATACGCGGTGGTGGAACCTGCCCGGCAGGCGTATTCCCACTCCGCTGCGGTGGGCAGGCGGTAAAAGACACCGGTTTTTATATACAACCACTGGCAATACATCAGGGCCGCATACTGGCTCATACTGTTGGCGGGGAATCCACCGGATTTACCCATTCCCAGCGTAAGATCAATATATGGCGGGCTGGGACGGGTCATCCCGTCTGGTGTGGGTGTTTTATCCTTTTCCGCATCAGCATATATATCGTATTCGTCAAAAGTAACTTCAGTGGCGCCCATCCAGAAATCAGACACGCTTACCTTCTTTGCCGGGCCTTCATCTTTATTCCTTCCTTTTTCACTGTCGGGGCTTCCCAGTTGAAAGCTTCCCCCTTGTATAGGTACCATTTTAAAACTAACATCGGTTCCGGGGATCTGCTGGCTATAAGCTTCGAACGCCTGCTTTGATTGTGCTAAAACAACAACCTGGCTGAGCAATCCGCCCAGCATTAAGGTCACATACGGTTTAATCATCTAACGTGTTTGAAAATATAAGTGGGTGAATCTAAAAAAAACTAACGGGGAAAGCAATATTTTTTTATGAATGCGAAAATGAGCTGATGAATTGAAAATTTTTCATCAATATTAGTATTTCCTTAGAAAAGCGATTAAATTTAGCTCCCTGTCAATTATATAATCAATCAAACGTTATGGAAAGAAGAAAATTCCTGCAAAACGGCGCCCTGGCCGGTATTTCAGCGCTGGCAATGGGAGGCATCAGCAACACTGCACAAGCCGCCGGCGACAACAACGCCAGCCTGGCCGGAAAGCCGTTTAACATGAACTATGGCCCGCATGACGGCATGTTTAAAAACAGCGCTAATGGCGGTAACTTCCTGGACCAGATAAAATATATGTACGATCAGGGATTCCGGTCTATCGAAGACAATGGCATGCTGGGACGCTCTCCTGAGGAACAATCCAAAATAGGCGACCTCCTGAATAAATTAGGGATGACCATGGGCGTGTTCGTAGTAGATACCGGCAATAACTGGAAACCTTCCCTGGCCACAGGCAAACAGGAATTTAAAGACGCCTTTATCAAAACCTGCAAAGCCAGCGTAGAAACAGCCAAACGCTGTAACGCCAAATGGGCTACCGTGGTACCCGGCTACTTTGAACGCACACTTCCTATCGGTGTTCAAACCGCACATGTAATCGACGCACTACGCAGCGGCGCGGAAATTTTCGAACCGCATGGCCTCATCATGGTGCTGGAACCACTGAGCGATAACCCCGACCTGTTTCTCCGTACTGCTGAACAAAGCTTTGAAATATGCAAGGCCGTTAAAAGCCCTTCCTGCAAAATATTATACGACATCTACCATATGCAGCGCAATACCGGCAACCTCATTCCTGTAATGGACTGGTGCTGGGACGAAATTGCCTACATCCAGATCGGCGATAACCCCGGTCGTAAGGAACCAGGCACCGGTGAAATCAATTATAAAAACATCTTTAAACATCTCCATAACAAAGGATATAAAGGTGTATTAGGCATGGAACATGGGATGGCCGGAAAAGGAAAAGAAGGCGAAGACGCACTGATAAAAGCATACCGCGAAGCAGACAGCTTTATATAACCACTGATATTTAGCTGTTGGCAGCAGATTACATGCCGGCCGCCAACAGCTAAACTTTGCCATTCACTTTTTTTTTCGCTAACTTAACTAGTAAAATGATCTACAATGGGTTTCCTGCTTCGTATACTAGTTAGTGCTTTGGCTGCCATGTTAACCGCTTACCTGCTGAAACCGGCAGTAAAAGTAGATAGCTTTATCACCGCGCTGATATTGGCGCTGGTGTTAGCATTGTTAAATGCCCTGGTTAAACCCCTGCTCATTTTACTCACGTTCCCGGTAACCATTGTTACGCTCGGGCTGTTCCTCTTTGTTATCAATGCCCTGATCATCCTGCTGGCCGCTAAACTGGTACCCGGTTTTAAAGTGGACGGTTTTTGGTGGGCCCTGCTTTTCAGTATCGTTATGACCATCATCAACAGCGTTATGATCAGCCTTGCCGGCGGTAACAACGATTAGCCATTACCTTTACTGCCTGTTAAAAAGCCAATTCATGCACTTTGACCGGTCAGAC
>Ga0136846_1231304_pt1 | contig 12094 bp, 11 predicted proteins | sample HopSoiMetagenom2_FD_96841 | JGI IMG/M metagenome (GOLD analysis project Ga0136846, IMG submission 96841) | Grasslands soil microbial communities from Hopland, California, USA - 2 Assembly 2016 (version 4) | ecosystem: Environmental > Terrestrial > Soil > Grasslands | place: USA: Hopland...
AGTCGATCCAGCGCGCGCTCGGCGGGGAGCCCACGGTCGACGACGTCATCGCCCGCGCCCGCACCGCCAAGCACCCCTTCGCCAGCAACGCCGAAGCGAAGCACGGCGACTCCGTCGGCAAAGCCGGTGGTAAGCAGATGACCGGCGCCAATATGTAGGGAATCGGGAATAGGAATCGGGAATCGTCGGCGCCCTTCGCGGCGCCCGGTTCCCCGTTCCCGCGGTCGCCCGTCGCCCGTCGCCGGTCCCCGGCAGTCACCAGTCGCCAGTCATGAAGAAACTCCTCGTCCACCTCGACACCTCGAGCGCTCCGAGCGTCTTCGATCGCGTCGTCGCCTACGACGCCGGCGCGGACGAGGTGTTGAGCTACGGCGGCGTCACGGCCGACTCTGTTCGCGACCTCGTCCACGGCGCGATGTTCACGCGCGGGCCCAAGGACCTCCACAACACCGCCATCTTCATCGGCGGCGCCGACATGACCGCCGGCGAACGGCTGCTCGCGGCCGTCCAGAAGACGATGTTCGGGCCACTCCGCGTGTCGGTGATGCTCGACTCGAACGGCTCCAACACCACCGCCGTCGCCGCCGTCGCGAAGCTCGCCCAAACGATCGGTAACGTGAAAGGCAAGAGAGCAGTGGTCGTGGCCGGCACCGGACCGGTCGGGACGCGCGCCGCAGGACTTCTCGCGCGCGACGGCGCGCTCGTCACGATCACCTCGCGTCATAGCGACGAAGCCAAACACGTATGCGACGCGATCAAGGCCCGCTTCGGCGGCGACGTCGACGCGACCGTCGTGCCCGATCCGTCCCGCGTTGCCGACACGTTAGGTAACGCCGAGCTGCTGTTGAACGCGGGGCCCGCCGGCGTCCAGCTCGTTCCCCGGGACGCGTGGATGAACCGGCATTCACTGCGCGTTGTCGCCGACCTGAACGCCGTGCCGCCGTTAGGCATCGAAGGCGTCGACGTCACCGACGCCGGCACTGACCGCGGCAACGCGAAAGCCTTCGGCGCGCTCGGGGTCGGCAACTTCAAGATGAAGGTGCACAAGCGCTGCATCGCGAAGCTGTTCGAGCGAAACGACCTCGTGCTCGACGCCGAGTCGATCAGCGACATCGCGCGGGAGCTCGTGCAGTCCGTGCCGCAGGCGTCGTCGGTTCCACCCCCGGGGTGACCGCGTGCCGCGCGTGATCGGGATCGATCCCGGTACCGTCAGCATCGACGTGTGCGGACTCGACGATGACCGGCTGTTCCTCGACGAATCCTACCCCACGCGCGATGCGCTGGCCGATGCGTCGCGGTTCGTGACGATGCTCGAGTCGCACGCGCCACTCGACTGCATCGCCGGGCCATCCGGGTACGGGCTGCCACTACGCCGCGCGCGCGACCTCACGGAGACGGACCTCCGCCTCGCGTACCTCGCCGCGGACGGCGAAGCCGGAGGAATCGGCGGCCTGCGATCGCTCGCCCGCGCGCTCGCCGCGTCTCACCTGCCGATCGTGTTCACCCCTGGCGTCATTCACCTCGGCACCGTGCCGGAATACCGCAAGGTGAACCGCGTCGATATGGGAACCGCAGACAAGGTGTGCGCAACGGCGCTGGCCGTGCGCGACTGTGCGACTCGCCGGAAATGCGACGTTGCCGACGTCTCGCTCATTCACCTCGAGCTCGGAGGCGCGTTCTCGGCCGCGATCGCAGTCGAGCATGGTCAGATCGTCGACGGCCTCGGCGGGTCGTCTGGACCGTTAGGCATCCGCTCACCTGGTGCGCTCGATGGCGAGGTCGCGTATCTGGCCGGCACGATCACGAAAGGCATGCTGTTCGAGGGAGGCGCCGGAACACTTGCCGAGGCAGACCATGGTTCCCTCGACTGGCTCATGGCGCCGCGCACGCCCGCGGAGAAGACTGCGGGGCTCGCCTACATCGAGAGCGCGGTCAAAGCCGTCGCTGCGCTCCTCGTCTCGGCGCCGAGTGCGCTCGAGGTCGTGATCTCGGGTCGTGTCGCGACGTTTGACGGCGTACGCAGCGAGCTGGCACGTCGCCTGTCGATGTTCGCCCCGAAGCTCGCGCTTCACTGCCTGACCGGGTTCGCCACCCGCGCAAAGCAGGGCGCCCAGGGAGCGGCGCTCATCGCCAACGGGCTCGCTGGCGGCCAGGACGCCCATCTCGTCAACCGGCTCGGGATCGTGCGGTCGGCGGGAACGGTGTTGGACCACATCGTGCTCTTCCCGGCGAGCGTTGCGTACGACCGCCTCGGCATCGCGCGTGCCTAACGTGACCAACGATCAGCGCGTGCTCCTGGCGGGCGTGTCCACCCGGGCGATGGCCGAGTCGGCCGCATTGGCTGGTTACGCGGTGTGGTCGCTCGACGCATTTGGCGACCTCGATCAGCACCCCGATGTTGGAGCGGTATCCCTGCCCCGCGACGTCGGCGTGCCGTTCTCGGTCGATGCCGTCGTTCGTGCTGCCGAGCGGATCGAGACCGATGTCGTTGCCTACCTGTCGCCCTTCGAGAATCACCCGGCGAGCGTCGAACGCCTTGCACGCGGGCGAGCTCTCTGGGGCAACAGCGCGTCGGTCTTGCGGCGCGTGCGCGAGCCGGGCGTGGTGTCGCGCGCCGCGGGAGTCTCCAATTCCGATCGATGGCTCGTCAAACCGCGCGCCTCGGGCGGCGGACACGGAATCGAGTGGTGGTCTCCCGGCGACCCAGTGCCAGCGGGCTCGCACGTCGAACCGTTCGTTGCTGGTGAGCCCGGCTCCATCATCTTCGTTGCCGCCGGCCGAGACCTCGTCCCGCTCGGCCTAACGAGACAGCTCGTCGGTGACGTGTCGTTCGGCGCGACCGGATTTCGGTATTGCGGCAGCATCCTGCACGACACACCGAACGCGCAACGCGGCTCGCAGCTGCTCGACTCGGCGCTGCACGTCGCACGCAGCGTCGTGGCGGAATTCGATCTCGTAGGCGTCAACTGCATCGACTTCGTCGCGCGCAACGGTGTCGCGGTGCCGATCGAGGTCAACCCGCGGTGGTCCGCCTCGATGGAGCTGGTCGAACGCGCAGGTGGGGTGTCGGTATTCGGCGTGCACGCGGCCGCCTGCGCCGCGGGCGAGCTTCCCCGGTTCGACATCACGGGCGCGCAGGTCACCACCACCGTTTCCGGTAAAGCCGTCGTGTTCGCCCGCCACGATGTCACCTGCGGCGATACTACTGCGTGGTTAGGCGACAGCACCGTCCGCGACGTTCCACACCCGGGCGAGCACATCCCGGCCGGTCGACCTGTCTGTACGATCTTCGCAACTGGTGCGGACGCTGACGCCTGTTATGCGGGCCTCATCGCGCGCGCGAATCGAGTGTACGAGACGCTCGAGTCGTGGGCCAGCGTGCCGGTATGACCCAACCCTCTGTCACCGGCAACGTCACCTGCCTTGGCTGCGGCTGTGCGTGCGATGACATCGAGGTCGTCGTCGCAAGCGAACGTATCGTCGATGCGCGAAACGCCTGCCAGCTCGGTCGGCAGTGGTTCGGCGACGGGCAGGTGCCATCGATCATTCGCGTTGACGGCGCCGATGTCGGTTTGGAGCAGGCCGTGGGCTCGGCCGCGACACGGCTTTGTGAAGCGGCGCGGCCGCTCGTGTACCTCGCGCCGGGTCTCTCCTGCGAGGCGCAGCGTGAAGCGGTGGCCGTTGCCGATCTCCTGCGCGCTCGCCTCGATTCCATCACGAGCGCCACGGCGCTGATTGGCATACTCGCCGGCCAGGAGCACGGCTCCGCGTCTGCGACGTTAGGCGAGCTCCGGAACCGCGCCGACGTGCTCCTGTTCTGGGGCGTCGATCTCGAGGCCAGGTACCCGCGGTTCGCCTCGCGATACGCGCCGGGCCCGCCGGGAATGTTCACCCCCGAAGGTCGGCGCTCGCGCACCGTTATAGCCGTGGACATCGAGCGAGCGACTGCGACCGTCGATTCGGACGTGCGCGTCGCGATCGAAGCCGCTGACGAGCTCGCAATGCTGACCGCGCTGGAAGCCTGCGTCCGCTCGCCTGATGCATCCAACAACTTGACGTCGCTCGCGGAGCGGTCGCGGAACACCGCGCGCGAGCTTGCAACGGCCCTCCTTGCCGCTCGATACACCGCGCTGGTCTACGACGCCGAGCCGGACGACCGATCCGTGCGCACGAGTGCGCGCTTCGAGGCACTTACGTCATTGGGGCAGGCCTTGAACGACCGCACCCGGTGCGCCGCACTCGCGCTTCGTGCCGGCGGTAACCGCTCCGGCGCCGACTCCGTGCTCGTCGCACAGACCGGATATCCATGCGCGATCGACTTCGCGCGTGGCTTTCCGCGTTATGTGCCGCATGACGGCACCGTGCTCGACATCCTTCGCGACCGCGATGTCGACGCAGCGCTCGTCGTCGGAGACCCGATGGGCATTTCGAGCGACCTCGCCCACTCGCTCTCCAACGTCCGCTCCGTAGTTATCGGCCCCCACGCAAGCGATGCCGCGTGGGGCGCGCGCGGTGTCATCATCGACACCGGCATCGACGGAATCCACGTGTCGGGCACGGCGCTGCGCACCGATGACGTTCCGCTGCCGCTTCGCGCCACGCTGTCCGCGCCGCGGTCGACCGCCGAGACCATTCGCGCCGTGGCGTCGAACGTCCGTCGCACGCTCCTGAATGCTCACGACATCGAATCGAAGGCGTTAGGCTCGTGAACCAATTGCGAATCGCCGACGGATCCGTGTACGATCCCGCAAACGCCGTCGATGGCGACGCGCGCGATATCTGCATCGAGGACGGTCGTATCGTTGCCTCACTACCTGACTCGGCCCCGCGGCTCGACGCGCGCGGCATGGTGGTCATGCCCGGTGGCGTCGACATGCACTGCCACGTGGCGAGCAGCTCGGTGAACGTCGCGCGGCGTCTTCTCCCGGAGGAGCACAGCCGGCATCCCGCCACTGCGCCCCTGCTCGACAGCGCGACCGAAGCGCCGCGATCCGGGGCGGACGGAACGGTGCCGACCACCTTCACCACCGGGTATCGCTACGCGGGACTCGGCTACACGACCGTGTTCGACGCAGCGGTCGCTCCGATCATGGCTCGCAGCGCGCACAGCCAGCTCGACGACACCCCGATCGTGGACGGCGGCTTCTTCGCGCTGCTCGGCAACGACGAGTATCTCCTCCGGCTCGTCGATTCGGGTGATCGCGAGCGCGCTCGCGAATACGCAGCCTGGGTGCTCGCGTCCGTCGGCGCCTACGCCATCAAGATCGTGAATCCCGCGGGCGTCGAGCTCTGGAAGCGCGGCACGAAGGAGCGCACCGACCTCGACACCGCGTTAGGCAGCAGTCGAGTGACACCGCGGGCGATCCTGGAGACACTGGTGGACGCCGTCAACACCCTGCAGCTCCCGCACGCCGCACATATCCACTGCAACAACCTCGGTCTGCCAGGCAACTCGGCGACCACGCTCGCGACGATGGCGGCGCTCGATGGACGGCGCGCGCATTTCACCCACCTCCAGTTTCACAGCTATGGGACGACCCCGGAGGGACGGTGGCGATCAGCGGCGCGCGAGATCATGGACTACGTCAACACGCACCAACACGTCAGTGGCGACGTCGGGCAGGTCATGTTCGGGCCGGCGACGACGATCACCGCTGATGCGCCAGTCGAATACCTCTTGTATAAGAGCAGTGGCCGGAAGTGGGCGAACGTCGACATCGAGCTCGAGACAGGATGCGGTGTCGTACCGCATGAGTACCGGGACAGCAATGCCGTCGCCGCGCTGCAGTGGGCTATTGGTCTCGAGCTCTTTCTCCTGTCCTCCGATCCGTGGCGCCTGGTTCTCTCCACCGATCATCCGAACGGCGGCTCGTTCAAGTCGTACCCTGAGCTCATCCGCCTGCTGATGGATCGCACATACCGCGACGAGCAGATCGCGCGAGTGGGAAAAAAGCTCCTCGCCGGTAGCGCGCTCACCGACGGGCTCGGGCGCGAGTACTCGTTGAGCGAGATTGCCATCATCACACGCGCCGGTCCGGCGCGCATGCTCGGACTCCGCGACAAAGGGCATCTCGGCGTCGGCGCTGATGCCGACGTGACGATCTACATGCCTGACGACAACCGAGCGACGATGTTCTCCACGCCGCGGTACGTAGTGAAGGGCGGTGTGCTGACCGTCGAGGAAGGCCACCTTCGACGCGCGCCGACTGGACATCGCCTCTACGTGCGGCCGTCCTACGATCAGAGTGTCACGCACGACATCGAGCGGTACTTCGATCAATACGGTACGGTGCGATTCGCGAACTATCCCGTCGCCGGCTTGCGCGGCTCGCCGCTTCCCGTCGGAGCACGCTGACGTGTACGTCAACAGCGTCTTCATCGATGACACGTTCGCCGAGGCGTTCCCGATGCGCGCCGCGCGCATCGTGGTGACCGCGGTGAACGCGCGCTGGGCTCGAGAAGCTGCCCTCAAGCTGACGGGCTTCGCGACGTCGGTCATCGCGTGCAAATGCGAAGCGGCGATCGAGCGCGAGCTCGAGTCCCACGAAACGCCCGACGCGCGGCCTGGCATAAGCGTCCTGTTGTTCGCGATGGACACCGAGGGCCTTGGCAAACGCCTCGTGGAGCGCATTGGCCAGACGGTCATCACGTGTCCGACGACGAGCTGCTTCGACGGGCTCCCCGGAGCCGAGCAGCGCCTAACGCCCGGAAAATTGCTGCGCGTGTTCGGTGATGGCTTTCAGGGAAGCAAGGTCGTTGGCAACGACCGGTTCTGGCGGGTGCCGGTCATGGACGGCGAGTGCCTGCTACAGGAGAGCTTCGGCGTCGCAAAAGGCGTGGGCGGCGGGAATTTCATCATCCTTGGCGCTGATTCACGGAGCACGCTCGCAGCCGCGGAAGCGTCGGTGGCGGCAATCGCGAACATGGAAGGCGTCATTCTCCCCTTCCCTGGTGGCATCGCGCGAAGCGGGAGCAAGGTCGGGTCGCGCCGCTACAAGGGGCTCGCCGCGTCGACGAATGACGCATTCTGCCCGACGCTGCGGCCGCTGACTGCGTCATCGTTGCCTGACGATGTGGATTCCGTCCTGGAGATCGTGCTCGATGGCCTCGACGAGGAGTCGATCCGGCGGGCGATGCGTGCTGGCATCGCAGCAGCGTGCCTCCCCGGGATTCGAGCCATCACCGCCGGGAACTACGGCGGCAAGCTCGGGCCGCACCATTTTCCGCTGCGTTCCATCCTGGATGAGAAAGCCGAAGCCGGAGCACGACCATGAGCGATCGCGTCACGTTGACGCTCCGGGCACCGCTCCAGGAGTCGATAGAAGCCGACGCCATCGTGCCCAGTGCGTTCGCCACGCTCGGCGAAGCCGAAATCGGAGCGCTGCCGGTGTGGGCAGGCCGCGCGCGGCGAGTGCTCGGCGATTACTTCCAGGTCAGCGGCGGCCGGTCGACCACGGTGCGCATCGTCGGTGACGTTAGGCGCGCCCACGGTATCGCCACCGGAATGGCGGCGGGCGATCTGGTCGTGGATGGTGATGCGGGTGCCCGCTTTGCGTTCGAAATGAGCGGCGGCCGGGCGGACGTGCTCGGGAGTGCCGGTGACGATGCCGGCGTCGCGATGTCGGGCGGGTCGCTCCATGTCCGCGGTGATGCGGGCGACCGTGTCGGCGCCGGGCTGGCGGGTGCGTCGCGCGGCATGACCGGCGGCGAGATCGTCGTCGGCGGATCGGTGGGAGCTCACGCAGGCGCGCGTATGCGCCGTGGCTTGCTGTTCGTGGGCGGGAATGCCGGTGAGCTCGCGGCACGCGCGATCATCGCGGGCACCGTGATCGTGATCGGCCGAGTCGGCCCGGAGCCGGCGTTCGCGAACAAGCGCGGCAGCCTGATCGTCGCCGGTGGCGTCGACGTGCCGGCGACGTACCGTCACGCCTGCGACTATGAGCCGCCACACGTTCGCCTGGCACTCACCTACCTCGCTCGGCGCTATGATATTTCGTTAGGCGCCGGGCTCGTGGACGGGACGTACCGCCGGTACTGTGGCGATGCGAGTACCGTCGCACGAGGAGAAATTCTGGAATGGATTCGGGAATGAACCGTGGACTCAACGCTCGCGCCGCCGACGTCGCCGACCAGCTGGCAGACGACGCGGCGACGTACGGCGTGAATGTGCGTACGCTCGTCGGCGGCGCACGGGTGATCGACGCAGGGATCGAGGCAGCTGGCGGGTTCGGGGCCGGTCTGGCGATGGTGCACGCCTGTATGGGCGGGCTGGGTCACGCCTCCTTCGTTCCGCTCGCAATCGACGGCGACTCGTATGACGGCGTGCACGTTTGGACCGATCATCCGTCAACCGCCTGCATGGCATCGCAGTATGCCGGCTGGGCTCTGCAGGTCGGTGACTATTTCGCGATGGGCTCCGGTCCGTTGCGTGCCGTTGCCCGCGTCGAGCACGAGCTGTTCGACAAGCTCGGCTACTCCGAGCAGACGGAACGCGGCGTGCTCGTGCTCGAGACCAGATCGCTTCCCACCGACGCCGTCGTGACATTCGTGACCGAACGTACCGGACTTCCACGCGGCGCGATCACGTTCATCGTCGCGCCTACCGCGAGTATCGCAGGCAGTGTGCAGATCTCCGCCCGCGTCATCGAGACGGGTCTGCACAAGATGGACGTGCTCGGGTTCGACGTCAGGCTCGTGACCCACGCGATGGGGAGCGCGCCGATTCCTCCGGTTGCGAAGAACGACCTGCGCGCCATCGGAAGGACGAACGACTGCATTCTCTACGGCGGCCGGGCGCATTATACCGTCCGTGCGGACGATGCCACGCTCGAAGAGCTGGCGGCAAAGATTCCCGCTTCGGCATCGAGTGACTACGGCACACCGTTCTATCAGATCTTCGAGCGGTACGACCGCGACTTCTACAAGATCGACAAGCTGCTGTTCAGCCCCGGAGAGGTGTGGCTCACGAGCCCGACCACGGGCCGCACGTTTCATGGCGGGAAGCTCAACCCCGATGTGCTGCGGGAATCACTGACTACCTAACGTGCACGTCCCGATCCTGAGTGCTCGCACCGGCTGGCACACCGACGAGCTGCTCCGCGCGCTCGCCGCTCGCGGTCACACTGGCTCCGTCGTGCCCTACGAATCGCTCGTGGCCCGCATCGCACCGCGAAGCACAGCCGCGACGCTGGCGGCGGCCTCGCAGCAGCTGCTGTCCGCCCCGACCGTTCTCGCCCGGATCGTCCCCAACGGGTCGCTCGAGCAGATCATCTATCGGGTGGATGCCCTGCATTGGCTCGAGGAGCGCGGCGTGAAGGTGCTGAACTCACCCCGGGCCATCGAGCGCTGCGTCGACAAGTTCTACACATCTGCATTGCTGCACGAAGCGGGGCTCGACACGCCGGAGACCATCGTGTGCGAGCGCGTCGATGATGCGATGGCGGCCGTTCGCGAGATGGGAGACGTGATCGTCAAGCCGCTCTTCGGCTCGATGGGACACGGCATGGTACGCGTGAGCGACCCGGAAACGGCGTTCCGCGTCTTCCGTGCGCTCGAGATGTCGCGCGCCGTCTTTTACCTGCAGCGCGTCGTCGAGCATGCCGGGTGCGACGTCCGCGCGTTCGTCGTCGGCAACCGTGTCGTCGCCGCGATCGAACGTCGATCCCGCGACGGCGGCTGGCGTACGAACATCTCACTCGGCGGCGAAGCGCGTGCGATTGATCTGCCGCCGGCCTGGTCGGAGCTCGCGCTCACGGCCGCGCGCGTGGTCGGAGCCGACTACGCCGGCGTTGACCTGCTGCCGGCATCCGACGGCACCATCCACGTCATCGAGGTGAATGGCATCCCCGGCTGGTCCGGCGCACAGAAGGCGACGTCCGTGGACATCGCCGGCGCGATCGTCGATCATCTCATCGTGACCGTATGCGACTGACTGCGAGCGGACGCGTCGACATCGCTGCGGCCGCGCAGCTCGCCTGCATGCTGGAGGCGTTCGCGCCAAAGCCCGGGAACGTCTCGCCAGGCGCCGGCTTCGGCGATACGTCCTACATGGATTTCCTCGCCAGCGCGGCCGCAATCGGACGCTCGTTAGGATCGGCCTCGCGCCCGCTCGGTGAAATCATCCTCATGGCCGTCCGCGACACCCGACGATGGGTCGACGTCAACACGAATCTCGGGATTGTCCTCCTCCTCGCCCCACTCGCCCGCGCGGCCGCCCTCCTTCCGCCACCCGACGACGCCCCGATCGAGCTCGGCGAGCTTCGGACGTCGCTCGCGACCGTGTTGGAGGAGTCGTCGGTGGACGACGCGCGTGCGACTTATGAGGCGATTCGACTGGCGTCGCCCGGCGGGCTCGGCTCCGTCGATTCCCAGGACGTCGCCAGCGAGCCGACGGTGACGCTCGCGACCGCGATGCACCTCGCCGCTGACCGTGACGGCGTTGCCTACGAGTACGCGACCGGCTTTCGCGCTACCTTTGAGGTAGGCGCCGTAGCGTTGCGCGCCGCACGTCGCGCTGGGCTCGACTGGAACGACGCCGTCGTGGAGACCTATCTGACATTGCTAGCGGCCTACCCCGATACCCACATCGCTCGCCGCGCCGGCCATGCCCGGGCCACGGAGGTCACACGGACGGCCGGCGCCGTCCTGGACGTCGGCGGCGTTAGGTCGAGTGCAGGCCGAGCCGCGATCGCGCAGCTGCACGCCGACCTGTCCGACCCACACAACCTCGCCAACCCGGGAACCACCGCGGACATCACGACGGCGGCCCTCTTCGTCACGCTGCTCACCGGCGGCTGGCACTCGAGACACGGAGGAAGCGATGCGGCACCGCGGTGAGTATCGCGTCTCGGTGGCGAAGGACTACCTGGTCTTCGCCTCCGCGCATTTCATCACGTTCGCCGGGCACCGTTGCGAGACGCTGCACGGCCATAATTACCGCGCGAGCGTGATGATCGAAGGTGCACTCGAACCCGACAGCTGGTACGTCTTCGATTTCGTGACGCTCAAGCGCATCATGCGCAAGCTCTGCGACGAGATCGACCACAAAGTGCTGCTCGCAACCGAGAACCCACACCTGCAGATCGCCGAGCAGGGCGACTCGGTGACGGTCGCGTACGATGGTACGCCGCGCTACGTCTTCCCAAAGCGCGACTGCGCCCTGCTGCCGGTGCCCAATACCACTGTGGAGATGCTCGCGGAGCTTCTGACGGAGCGACTCCAGTCGGAGCTCGCGAAGGAAGGCGCGGCGGGCCTCCGGGCGATCGAGATGGAGGTCGAGGAAAACTTCGGTCAGTCGGCGACGTACCGTCTCACGTTAGGCGAAGCGAGCCGCTGAGCAGGGCGCTCGCCACAAGGGCACCGTCGCACCCGGCCCATGCCAACGCTTCCACGTCCTCGGCGCTTCGTACTCCACCACCAGCGAACAGCGCCGCGTCCGGCGCCGCACGCCGCATCAACGTCATCGATTCGAGATCCGGCCCCCGGCCGCTCCCCACGCGCGCCAGGTCGAGCACGATGATCGTCCCGGCTCCTCCCTCGGCGGCGCTCTTGCCTATCTCCAGCGCCGACCACCCGGAATGCTCCGCGCCGGGCAACGTGATCGGCATGCCGTCCCGAAGGTCGACACTGAACGCGACCCGCCGCCCGCCGATGGCGTCGCTGATCTCGGCTAGCACCTCGAAACCGGTGAGCGTTTCCAGCCCAACGATGACGATCGATGCTCCGGCCTCGAGCACCGCGCTCACGTGTGCCGGCGTCGTGACACCAGCGTCGACCCACACTGGAGCACCTAACGCGGCGATCTGGCCGAGCAGCACGGCGTTCATAGCGCTCGTGCCACGCTCGATAGCGTCGAGGTCGGCCACGTACAGCTCCCGAACGCCAAGCCGGTCGACATAAACCTGCGCCAGCGCGACCGCGTCGCCGTCCACCCGCTCGCCAGCCGCGACTCCAACCGGTGCGTATTGCTCGCGCCGCCCGCCTCGCGCGTGCACGGCCCGGCCACCTCGAACGTCGATGACCCCAACTATCCGCATGCGTTTGCCACGTAAGGGGTCAGAGTCATAATTCATCGTTTCCCCGCGGCCGCCGGCCG
>Ga0136846_1235840_pt1 | contig 12094 bp, 10 predicted proteins | sample HopSoiMetagenom2_FD_96841 | JGI IMG/M metagenome (GOLD analysis project Ga0136846, IMG submission 96841) | Grasslands soil microbial communities from Hopland, California, USA - 2 Assembly 2016 (version 4) | ecosystem: Environmental > Terrestrial > Soil > Grasslands | place: USA: Hopland...
CCGCGATATTCGATATCGAGCGTCTCCCGATTAAAGCGAGTGCCCTGGCAGGTCTCACAACAGATGTAAGCAGGAGGAAGAAAATTCATCTCGAGTTTCACCTGTCCTGCCCCTTCACATTCAGGACAGCGGCCCTGCGCGCTATTAAAAGAAAAACGGCCTGTGGAATAGCCGCGCAGGCGAGCTTCGGGAGTTTGGGAAAAGAGCTGTCGAATGATATCGAAAAAACCGACGTAAGTGGCCGGTGTGGATCGCGGAGTGCGTCCCACTGGAGATTGATCCACTTCGTAAACACTCTTAAGCGATTCGAAACCGGTCACTTTGCAGGCGGGATGGCTTTCCTTTTTCCGGCTGAGGCAATGGGTGACTGCGGGCAAAAGACATTCGCGAATTAAAGTGCTTTTGCCGGAGCCGCTCACGCCTGTAACGACAACGAACCGATTGAGAGGGAACTCGACCGTGAGATTCTTCAGGTTATTGGCCGAAGCCTTGTGCAACTTCAGGAAGGGAGTCTTCTTGTCGACCGGACGGCGGGTGCCTCTCGCCGGATACTTTTTCGGCTCCCGCAAGCTGCGGCCGGTGATCGAGGCTGGATTGGCAATTAGTTCATCGAGCGTGCCGATTCCGGCGACCTGTCCGCCATGAACACCGGCGCCCGGGCCGAGATCAATGATGAAATCGGCACGGCGCATCGTTTCTTCATCATGCTCGACCACCAGGAGCGTATTGCCGCGATTTTTCAAAAGTTCGAGGGCGTGGAGAAGGTGCTCGTTGTCGCGCGGGTGAAGGCCAATTGTAGGTTCGTCCAATACGTAAAGAACGCCACTCAAGTTCGAACCAAGTTGGGAAGCCAGACGAATTCGTTGAGATTCGCCACCGGAAAGAGTTGTGACACTGCGGCCCAGTTGAAGGTAATCGAGACCGACTTCGCAGAGAAATTTCAGGCGCTCGGTCAATTCCGGAAGGATGTCGCGAGCGATTTCAGCTTCACGACCTTTCAGGCGAACCTTGCGGAAGAAGTCGAGAGCGGTTTCGACGGAAGCCCGGCCAAAAAAATCGACATTAGGAAAATCGCTCTTCAAACCGAGAGTGTATTGCGCAGCACGTTTGATCGGCGAAACCGGCCAATGCAAGCGGACTGCGCGTGCTACGCGATTGAGGCGCGCGCCCTTGCAATCGGGACATTGTTCGCGGTTCCCCTCCTGCCATTCGAACCAGGATTCTTCGATGGCGTCAGCCCGAGCGCCGCGATCAACGTCTGGCAGGTAGAAAAGTTCGCCGAAACCACGGCAGGTTGGGCACCAGCCCTGCGCGGAGTTGTAGCTGAACATTTTGGGGTCGAGCACCCCAAACGATTCACCGCATTCGGGGCAGGCGCGATCGGTCGAATGAATCGTGACTTCTTTGTCATTGCTCAGCGCGAAAAGAATTCCGTGACCCAAATTCAGAGCTTCATCGATGAGTTGTTGCGGTGATTTCCCTTTCTTGGGGGTCTTTTTTTCCAGGACGCCAACTACGATTTCAACATCGTGCTCACGGAAGCGATCGAGGCGGAAAGGTTCGCCTGTTGAATAGATGCGTCCGTCGGCGCGAATTTCAGCATAGCCATTTTTCGCGGCCCATTGGGCGACATCGGTGTGAAAACCTTTTCGATTGCGAACGACAGGAGCCAGGAGGAGCAGGTCACCGCGTCGTTTCATTTCGGCGCGGAGTTTTGCGCCGAGTTGGTCGCGCGTCTGTGCCTGGACGGGTACCTGGCAGTCGGGACAATATTGGACGCCGAGGCGCGCGAAAAGCAGCCGAATGAAATGGTAAACTTCGGTGACCGTAGCCACGGTGCTTTTGCCACCGCCGCGTGAGTTCCGTTGCTCGATACTGACGGTCGGAGGCAAGCCGGTGATGAGGTCAACATCCGGGCGAGCCATTTGTTCGACGAACTGACGGGCGTAAGCGCTCATGGCGTCGAGGAAACGCCGCTGCCCTTCTGCAAAAACAATATCAAAAGCCAGCGTGCTTTTGCCGGAACCGCTCACTCCGGTAACGACGACAAATTTTCCGCGAGGAATGGAGACAGAAAGATTCTTGAGATTATGCTCGCGCGCGCCGGTGATTGAAATTGCGCCTGCCTCCGGACCAAATGATTGAGCGTCGTGAAACACGGGACGATCACTATAGCGCGGAGTCGCTCTTTTCCAAGCGGGAGTTCTTCCGACGGGTTCAGAGCATCAGCGACGGGAGGATTTCAATGAGGTTTTAGGAATCCGCAACGAGAGCGGAGCGTAGCTGACATGGGCGGCGACAAATCCCGAGGGACTGATGCCATGATATTTTTTAAAATCGCGAGAGAATTGCGAGCGCTGCTTGAAGCCGAGTTCCTTTAGAATCTTCTTAACGTCGCTGCCTTCCAGCAATAAGTGCCGGGCCGCGACGGCCCGTTGCTCATTGAGCCAATCCTGCGGAGTCCGGCCCAACTCTGAATCAAAGTCCCGCTCGAGTTGCCGGACGGAGATATGGCAAAGGTGCGCCAGTTTCACGGTTCTGTAATGCGCAGAACGGGCAAGATGACTCCAGCGCTGGAGCCTTGAGGGCCGCTTGTGGTGCGGGCGCGAATTCATGGACTGATTTATTTATACTCCGCAGCGACGCGAGTTAACAGCAGAATGTGAAATATAAAGAAGGCTAATTACCTACCTGGCGGTGTCTCTGCTTTACCATTTTGCGACATGGACCAGCACCTTGGATAGGCTCTTAGTGGGACACCAAGGGTCGCATAGTCTTAACGAACCGACAGTTGTGAGAAGCTCTAGTCCTTTCCCGCGTGGACGGTCTTGTCGTATTTCGGATTCCAGAACTCGCTGCGTTCGGTGAAGAGTTTGCCGCCCATTTGCTTGATTATGGAGTCGGGCAGCTTTTCGAGTGGTTCGTAGAAAGGGTGATGGGACGCTTTGTACGGATTGTTGTGTTTGGTGTTGTAACAGCAGAGGAGCGACCAGCGTGGATTCGGTGATTTGTTCTGATCGGAACGGTGAAGTGTGTTGCTATGAAAAAAGAGCGCGTCGCCTGGTTCCATTTCGGCGTGGACGAGCTCGAGGGTTTTACTGGCTTCGTGGACGCGCTCGGGATCGGCACCGGTTTGATCACCGAAACGGCCATGTTCGATGCGGCCCATTTTATGGGAACCGCGCAGGAGTTGCAGACAACCATTTTCGCGGGTGTTCGGGTCGACGGCGATCATGACTGAGGCCATGTCGGGAAAGAGACAGCCGTTTTGATACCAATAGCCGTAGTCCTGATGCCATCCCCACGCGCCGCCGGTGAAAGGCTGTTTAATGCTCATTTTGGAGTGGTAATGATAAACCTCGTCGCGGAGCAGTTGCTCCATCGTGTCGACCAATCGGGCGCAACGAGCAATCGAACCCCAGAGGTCCTCTCCAGCCTTGTTCCACAGGACCAATTTTGCGACGCCACCTTCGATATCTTTAAGGTCGTAGGCGTTTTGTTTGAAGGCGGCGTCCTCCTTCGCGGCGCGATTTAGAACAGCGGCTTCTTCTTTGTCGAAAAGTGCGCGCACGGGCAGGTAGCCGTCGTTATCAAAAGAGTTTATCTGCTGGTGAGAGAGTGCGGGCATGTGACTCTTTTAACCACAAACGCGACCGATTGAAAACAAATAACCAGCGGGGCTTTCGATCCATCGCTCGCGTGCTCGACCAATCTGGGTGGTTCGTGAAAAAAATGTTGATCAAGTTTAATCAAAGTTGATCAAACTTGATCAAGGTGAATCAGGCTGCGGATTGCCCGGCTGACTCATGAGCCTCCTCAACCGGAGGTGTCGCCGCGGATTGTGCGGCAGCCTGCTGGGCCTTCACGGATGTGAGCCAGTTTGGCACCGGCGGAACGGAGAGCGCGTTCGGATTATCGTCTTTGATATTGTGGATCCTCTTCTGCAAGGCCAGGCGCTGCTGCGCCAGGTCGTGGTTCTGGCACTTGAGAAAGACTTTAAGAATGCCGTGAACCTGATCGTTGGTCAGATCAGGCTGGCAGAGGACGTGAAAGATGTGCTTTTGGACCAGTTCGCGCAGAATGGGTGCGTATTGAACCGGGTTCTCGTTAATCTGGGCGGCGAGCATTTTCCAATCTCCAAGGAGATCTTCACGTTTCATCGCCATTCGGATTGGAAGATTCTTGAGATAAAAATTCCGAAGCGTGCCGTAGTGAACTTGAAGGCCGAAACCTTCCGGCGGAGGGGCAGAAATTTTCTTGATAACGTCGCGGTACGGCTCGTCATCACACCAGGCGAGGATTGTGTCCTGATCGGATCCACTGAGATTTCCCAGAACGTCGTCCGGGCGAGTTTTTCGATAGATATTTGTCATAATCGGGAAAAGCGTAGCAGAGTGGGTCTGCCATCTACTGTCATATCCTAAAATAAAAAGGAAGTTCGATGATGCAAGGCAATTGCCTTTTTCATTCAAGAATTCAGCGAGTTTTGCTTAAGTGGAGTAGCGTGTGCGAGGAGTGAAAGAGTTTAGTATTCCTCTGCTGCTTTTGTGGATTTTCCCGGTTGCAGTGCCGCTGGTTACAAGTTTTGCGCCCACGGCGAGGGAGGCGGCTGGGAGCGCCGGTGCACTTTGGGCCTGGGGTTTCCCATTGCTGATTGCTGCATGGGTCATGAGTGATTCGCGAAAACGGCGACTCTCCCTCTGTGTTGATTACGACACGTTTGTGTTCTTTGGGCGGCCCATCGTCGTCCCGGTTTATCTTTTTCGAACGCGAGGAGTGCAGGGACTTCTGCCGCTCGCGTGTTTCCTGCTCATCTGTCTTATGAGCCTTTTTGCTGAAGGGTTTCTGATTTCAGAAATGGCGAATTAAAAGCTAGAGAAAGCTTTAGAACGCGTCCTTAGCCAAAGCGCGAGTACAACAACGCAACGAAAATGAATAACGTTACGGTGTACTCCATCCCGCAACTGTATTTAGAAGCTCGTTCAAACCAAGGCAAACTCAGGCTGAAAGGGGGATTCGTCGAAGGTCGATTTTGTTTTCCTGGAAGGTGCCGAGGCCGAGGGCGCCGGCGATTTCGATGTGTTCGGGCTGGCGATTGAGAAAGGTGCTGAATTGATCGGGTTTGGACTCGGCGACAGGTTTCATGCCTTCCGCGATGCGCTTTTTATCGATTTCTTTCCAGCAGACGTGGTCGAGAGCGACTGGGTCGGTGGCGAAGTACATGGTATGGTGATCCCAGACAAATTGGGGCCGGGCGCCGGGGCCGCCGTGGTACAGGCCTTTGATGCCATCGAGGATGTGGAGAACGGCTTTGTTTCGGATCACGGGCATGGAGACAACGGCGGGAATGAATGCGCCGCAAGCATTGAGTGTGCTGCTGGAATGGGTGCGACAGACGTTGTTCACGAGGCCGTGGGAAAGATTTTTTAGCGCCAGAGTCACACCAGCAGATTGATGATCTTTCAGGACTGGAAGATTGATGAGTTTGTTGATGTCTTTGGTGATAAACTTCGCGGCGTAAGAGCGACGGGCCTTCTCGTCTTTTGCATCGTAGCCGGGAAGGGTCAGCGCCATATCCATGTAATGATCGGGATCATAACCGTCGATGCCCTGCTGAATGTCGTCATATCGTTCGGCAGCGTTAGTCCAGCGGACGCCCTCGGGCAGCCATTTTTCGAAACCGACTTTGAGGAATTCTTCGCGATAACGATCGTAAACGACAATGTCCTTGCGGCGGATGCCGGCGGATTCGAGACCGCGAATGATTTCGCGAACGACTTCCGGAGAACTGACGACGTGAGGGCCGCCGACGGGATTTACTTTGATGCCGACGACGTCGCCCGGTTCGACGAAAGCACGCCAGGCGGAGGTAAGGTCGGGCGCTTCCGTGAGGTCGAGCATGCCTTCCTCGATCATTTTCTGGATGGGCTTTTCCTGGAACTTGCCATCGATGATGGAGCCGGGATGTGAAACGGCGATAACCCGTCCCGGGACGAGCCCGGGCATGGCGAGTTTGGAGGAAGAAGTTTTGGAAACGGTTTGCGCGCTGGAAGAGAGTTGGCGAAGGGTCAATCCGCTTGCCATCATGGCCAGAAGCCATTCGCGCCGGTGGATTTCGGCTCGGGAACGCATGGAGCAAAGGTATGCGGATAAAGGAAAAAGCCAATGAGAAAAAGGGCTGCGTGATCGACGAGTTCAGGGAGCGGTTGGGGATCTCTACTAAAAGCGGAAGAGGGCTGCCCGCACTCCAAGACGCTTCGCGAACAGCCCTCGTTTATCTTCTACTTCCATGCGGCCGCGGGAATGGGCGGGGGAGCCGGGTGACGTTCGCTGATGGCGCGCTTTCGCATTTTGGAAAAGACGAGGAGATTGAAGAAGTGCATGAAGCCGAGGATCAGCAACACGCAACCGACTTTCGTGCTGAGGACTTCGAGGGCTTCTTTGCCGTCGCCGGGTGTGCCACCATATTTAAGGGCCAGGCTGACGTAGCCAATGTTGATCAGATAAAAACCGACGACCAGGAGATGATTGACGGAATCGGCGAGCCCTTCGTTCCCATGAAAGCTATCCACAAGAAAGATCCTGCCGTTTTTATGCAAAGTGCGGGCGACCCAGACCGTGAGGCCGATACTGATAAGGAGGTACGCTAAGTAAGTTAATACGGGCGCATTCATATTTCCTTTCTTTGGCTGGCCGTGACATATATTTCTGTCATTACAGAAATATCATACATAACAATCCAGCACCTGTCAAAGAGAATAGTTACGAACTTTTAAGCGCTTTGGGTCGTTCTTTGAGGATGGAGACGATCCGAACCGCGGCTCGAAGGCGCTTGACGCACCTGCTGAAAATAAAATTTGTTCTCCGAGAGCGGTTTAGCGAGATTGCGTAAAGGAATGTAACCTTCTCCGAATTCCCGTGTTCTAATTTGCGGACACTTGTGAGACTCGGCAGAGGAAGAGAAGCTTTTCTCAGATGAACGTGATGAACTGCTTGTGGTGGGTTGTTGTTACTGTCGCCATTCAGATTCAACTGTCGGGCGCAGAGCTGAAACTGCCCGGGAATGAAATCTCGGGAATCTTGTACACAAATTACCGGATTCGGAGCGAGCCGTGGTCCATTCACGTCGTGAAGGTCGATCGCAAGAACCCATCATTCGAACTGCGGTCGATGCATGCGGAAGCCAAAGCACTGGGGTTGAGCACGCTGACGGAGCAAATTGACTTGGTGCCGGCGAGCGCGGGAAAACCGGTGGCGGCGATTAATGGCGATTTTTATCAGAGAGACACGATGTTCGCCGGCGATCCGCGCGGGCTGCAAATCTCGGACGGCGATATCTTAAGCAATCCGACGGGTAACGCGACATTTTGGGTCGACGCGGTAGGGGAACCGCACGTAGGGAATATATCTTCGCAATTTCAAATTTTGCTTCCGGATGGAAATGCGATTCCGTTTGAGGTGAACGGGTCTTTGAGGTCCGACCGAGCGGTGCTGTTCACAGAAGCGGTGGGCGAGAAACTGCCCGGCTATGAAACGCCGAGGACGGTGGTGCTGGAGCCGGACAGCGCGACGGCCCTTTCCCCCTTGCATGTGGGGCGAAGCTATGCGGCGCGAGTGAAGCACGATGGGAATGGTGACGATTCGAAGATTCCGCATGGCGGGGCGATCCTGGCGATCGGTTCCAGGTTGGGACGCAGCATTCCGAGAATGGAAGCCGGAGCGAAGGTAAAGCTGTTGACGCTTTGCACTCCAAATCTGAAAGGGATTAAGACCGCGATTGGCGGGGGTCCGGTGCTGATGCAGGACGGAAAAAGGGTGCGAATGCCGCGCGGGAATTATGCTGCCTACGAGTCGAGTTCAATGTCGGAACGGCACCCGCGGACGGCGATTGGCTGGAACGATCAATACTACTTTTTTGTGGAGGTGGACGGGCGCCAGCGGGGATCAGCGGGAATGACGCTGGACGAATTGGCAGATTTCATGGGGAAAGTGGGTTGTGAGAACCTGATGAATCTGGATGGAGGGGGGTCGGCGACCCTTTGGTTTATGGGGAGGGTGAGAAATCGGCCGTGTGATGGGAGAGAACGGGAGATCGCGAATTCGTTGGTGATGTTGTGGAAAGGCCCCGCGGAAACGGCAAAGACCGCGGAGACAGGGAATTCTCGATAACTTTTGGCCTGAGATATGCTATATTCGTGGCTGATGGGAACAGGGTTGGTTGACGCTGCTAGGCTTTTGCTCTGGTTGACTTGCTCTTTTTTGCTCATGCCGGGCGCAAGGGCAGGTGAAGCTTCCGCAGTTCCGGCAGCCAAAAACAAAGCGTTCACATATACGCACGAGCAGGACACGGAAGTGCCGTGGTCAATCTTTGTGTGCAAGATCGAGAGGACCAATGACAGTTTCGAGTTTTGCACCACCCTGGGAAACGTGACGACCCTTGGCATGACAACCGTATCAGAGCAGGTGAAAAAGCTTCCGCCCGAGCTTGGGCAACCGGTGGCGGCGATCAACGGCGATTTTTTTGGGAAGGATGAACCGTACGAAGGCGATCCGCGGGATTTGCAGATTCGCTTTGGCGAACTGGTGAGCGGCCCGACCGGGCACAGTTGTTTTTGGCTCGATGCACAGGGCCAGCCGCAAATGACGAACGTGACGTCGCGTTTTAAAGTGACTTTACCCGGCGGTGCTTCGTTACCGTTCGAGTTAAATTCGCCGCGACCAAAAGATGGAGTGGTGCTGTACACCCAGGTTATCGGCTCCTCGACACGGACGAGCGGCGGATTGGAAATGGTACTTGAAGGTGCTGATAAAAACTGGCTGCCGCTGCAGGTGGGCAAGACGTACCAGGCGCGAGTGCGGTCCATAAAGGGGAATGGGAATTCACCCGTGGCCAGTGGGACAATGATTTTGTCTGCCGGGCCAAAAATCCAGGATCGGTTCAAGGCGATTGGAGTTGGGTCTGTTTTGCAAATCAGCACAGAAACTTTCCCGCAGATTTCCGGCAGCACAATGGCGCTGGGCGGCGGCCCGGCGCTGATTCGGGAAGGGAAGGCGATGGAATGGACGGGCAGTGGCATACAGCCGCGACATCCGAGGGCGGCACTCGGTTGGAACAAGGACCACTACTTTATGGTGGAGGTGGATGGGCGGCAGGCGGACTCGGCGGGAATGACATTGCCGGAGCTGGCCGAGTATATGCTGAAACTTCATTGCGAATACGCGCTGAACCTCGATGGGGGCGGTTCGGCGACGATGTGGGTGCTCGGGTCTGTGATGAATAGTCCATCAGAAGGGCAGGAAAGACCGGCAGCAAATGCGCTGGTATTGTTAAAAAAGGGAAAGCGTCTTCAGGAACCTGGCGTGAGTGTGAGTTCAAATGGCTCTGAATCTCAAAGCAAATAGGGAAGTTCGTCCCGGGCAAGTGCGAGCGCGCTTTTTTGCGAAAGCGCTGGCGATTCCCTTTTGTGTTCTTTGCCTGCTGGGCGGGACTGGAAAACAGAGTGAGAGCCCGGCGGCTGCATCTGGCGAGGAGCTTTTCGCGGCACCGCGCGTGCATGAAATTCAGATCACGCTGAGTGAAGAGGAGTTGAAGAGCCTGCGGAGCAACCCTCGAACATATGTTTCGGCGGCAGTCGAGGTGAATCGGATCCGGCACGAACATGTAGGAGTTCATTTGAAAGGTTCGGTTGGAAGTTTTAGGCCGATTGATGACAAACCGAGCCTGACGTTAAACTTCGCGAAATTCGGCGATTCGAAAAACAGCAGCGACCTTACAAAGATCCACCTGAATAATTCTGCCGAGGATCCCAGCTTCATGAACGAGTTTATCGGCGGAGAATTATTTCGATCGGCCGGGATGCCAGTTCCGCACGTCAGTTATGCTCGAGTGCGACTGAATGGACGGGATCTCGGGCTTTATGTTTTGAAGGAAGGTTTCACCGAGAAATTCCTGGGCCGCTATTTCGAACGAACAGACGGGAATTTATACGACACGGACCGCGGGCATGATGTTGACCAGGAAATGAAGAATCACGCGAAACCGGCGGAGGGAACTGACAGGCGCGAGTTGGCGCAAGCGGCGGAAGCGGCGCGCGTGATTGATCCGAGTGTGCGCTGGAAAGCCTTGAATGATTCAGTGGATGTGGAGCGATTCCTGACGTTCATGGCAATGGAAGTAATCCTGGGACATCGAGACGGCTATTCGATGGCGAAGAATAATTTTCGGATTTATCACGATCCCGTCTCGAACAAGGTCGTTTTCCTGCCTGCGGGAATGGATCAATTATTTGGAAAAGCCGATTTGCCGTGGCATCCACAGATGGCAGGGATTTTGGCTCGGGCTGTGGTCACGACACCGGAAGGGGAAAAGGCCTACAAAGCCCGATTTGTCGAGTGCCTCGACCATTTCCAGGAAGCTCCGCTCCGGGATCGAATCGATGAGGTATTAAATATATTGAGGGAAGCGGTGTCAGGGCGGGAGTTTCATTCGATCGAGGCCGAAGCTCAATTGGTTAAAAGGCAGATTGCCGCACGAATCTCCTCACTGCGCGAGCAGCTTCGCGAGGCGGATGCCGGTCCGCTCCAGTTCGCGAGTGGTGTGGCGCGACTTCAAAACTGGACAGCCACGGATGTTCCTCGGAATGGGCGGATGGACCGCCAGGGACTGGCCGATGGTGTGGCCGCGCTTCATATTCAGGCGGGTCCGGAGACTTTTGCATCATGGCGGACGGAGGCAATTTTAGCTTCGGGCGGTTACACGTTACGCGCCAGGGTTCTGGCGAGAGGAATTCAACCCTTGCCGTTTGGAAAGAGCAGTGGCCCCGGTTTGCGAATTTCAGGCGCAAGCCGTTCATTACCGGTCAGTTATAAGCCGGGTGAATGGACGGAACTGGAATTTCCGTTTGAGGTCAAAAGCGAGAAACAAAAAGTGGAGTTTATTGCGGAATTACGAGCCAGCGCGGGAGAAGCGTGGTTCGACCTGGCTACGATGGAAGTTATTAAAAATCCTTAAGTGACCGATATTGATAAATGAACTTTGGAACTGTTATGAAATTAAAGAGAGCGTTTACGCTGATTGAACTGCTGGTGGTGATCGCGATTATCGCGATCCTCGCGGGAATGTTGCTGCCGGCTTTAGCTTCGGCCAAGGCGAAGGCAAGGCGGATCGCCTGCGTGAACAATTTGAAGCAGACCAGCCTCGCGTTTCGACTCTGGGCGACGGACAATTCCGACAAATACCCCTGGCAGCTCTCGGTGACGAACGGAGGGAGCATGGATTCGGAAGAATGGGTGGATCATTTTCGAGTTTGCTCAAATGAACTGAAAGCGACGCAGATTATTGTTTGCCCGGCGGAGAGCGGAAAAGTGCCCGAGCATGGCAGAGTGCCGGCGGCGGATTGGGGATTTGGGATGGATGGCGGGTCGAACGTCAGCTATTTCATTGGCTTAAACGGGAGCGAGAGCCGCGCGCAAACGGTCATGTTTGGTGACAGAAATGTGCTCGGCGGAGGGGGCGGAGACGATTTGAAGTGGACCGTGTTCATGGGAAGTTCAATCGATGCCGCGTGGGACCGGAATTTGCATAAGGAGCAGGGGAACGTGGCGATGGGTGATGGCAGCGTGCAGAACCTGAAGAAACAGGCTCTTCGGGATCAGATCAGCGCGGAAATCGCTACCGGTGTAACCAACGTCATATTTTCAAAGCCGCGCGGCGTGCTGTAGGTTTTCCTCATTCGTGAAAGAGAAGTTGATCAGGATTGCGGGGCCTGTGGTGTTGGTATTAGCGGCGGCGACAATGTTTTTTTCGCTGTCCGGACTACCACCCTATTTTGATCCGACAGTTCATAAAGAAATTGGACGGGCCATGGCCCGCGAAACCCTGGGCCTATGCAAGGCAGGCGGCAGTATCATTGTGATCAAGCGCGATACGGCGGCGTATCCGCAACCGGCGAGTGATGCGCAGTTCAAGGCGTTCCGAAAAGAGATTGAACGAGGAAAGATTCCCATCGCGAGTATTCAGAATATCCAACTCGATCCGCTCCGGTTGGCGGAGGTGCCCCCGGGTGATTTTTTGAATCTGATTCGCAAGGCGTCC
>Ga0136846_1242339_pt1 | contig 12094 bp, 10 predicted proteins | sample HopSoiMetagenom2_FD_96841 | JGI IMG/M metagenome (GOLD analysis project Ga0136846, IMG submission 96841) | Grasslands soil microbial communities from Hopland, California, USA - 2 Assembly 2016 (version 4) | ecosystem: Environmental > Terrestrial > Soil > Grasslands | place: USA: Hopland...
CCACAGGAACCAGCGAGCCTTCTGCAGCCTGCGCTTGCGGTACAGCCACGTCCCGACCGCGGCGACGAGGAACATGAACACGCCCAGCATCGCCATCACGCGCATCGACCAGTACATCAGCCGCACGCGCGGCATGTAGTTCCCGCGCCCGTACTGGCGCTGCTCCTTCTGCTGGAGCTGGTTGAGGCCCTCGACCTGGCCGTCGAACGAGCCGGTCCCTATCCAGGACAGCAGCCGGGGGATGACGATCGAGAAGCTCGGATCGGGGTCCTGCGCCGAGAAGCCCCCGATCTGGAAGACCGAGAAGCCGCACGGCTGGCAGGTGTTCCACTGCGCCTCGGAGGCGGCGATCTTCATGCTCTGCTGGCGCGTGACCGCCTCCCCGAAGCGGTTACCGACCGACAGCTGGATCAGCGTCGCGGGCACCGCGACGATCAGCGCCAGCTTCGCCGCTTTACCGAACAGCTCGACGTTGCGCCCGCGCAGCAGGTGCCAGCAAGAGACGCCCAGCATCACGATCGAGCCGAAGATCAGGCCGGCGAGGATCGTGTGCAGGTAGGCGATCACCGCGAATTCGTTCGAGAGCAGCGCGCCGACGCTGGTGAGCTGGGCCGTGCCGTCGACGACCTTGTAGCCGACGGGATGCTGCATCCAGGAGTTGGCGACGAGGATGAAGTACGCCGACAGCCAGGTGCCAAGCGCGGCCAGCCAGATCGTGGCCAGGTGCACGCGCGGCGACAGCCGGCCCCACCCGAAGATCCACAGGCCGAGGAACGTCGCCTCCAGGAAGAACGCCGCGAGCCCCTCGATCGCCAGCGGCGCGCCGAACACGCCGCCCACGAACTTCGAGTAGACCGACCAGTTCATCCCGAACTCGAACTCCTGCACGAGGCCGGTGGCGACGCCGATCGCGAAGTTGATGAGCAGCAGCGTCCCGAAGAAACGGGTGAGGCGCAGCCAGCGCTCGTCGTGCCCGCGGTGCCAGAGCGTCTGCATCACCGCGACCAGCGGGGCGAGGCCCAGCGTCAGCGGGACGAACAGGAAGTGGTAGATCGACGTCGTGGCGAACTGCAGGCGCGCGAGGTCGACGGTGCTGACGGCGACGGGCGTCACGTCGTGGAGCCCTTGCCGCCGTCCTGGGCCGCGACGACGACGACTTCCTCGCTCGGCGCCTCCTCGCCCCAGTCGATGCGGGCGGCATCCGAGCGGTCGAGCACCTGCGGCCCCCGCTTGCGCGAGAAGTAGTCCCAGCCCCAGTCGATGAAGGCGTCGGTGCGGTTGCGGACGCCCGTCATGAGCATGGCGTGCACCCCGAGCCAGGCTGAGAAGGCGACGAATCCGTGCAGCTCGTGGCGGTGAGGCCCGACCTCGGCGATGGCCGCACCATGACCGATCATCGCCATGATCCCCTTGTCCTTGTAGTGAAACGGCTTGCGCTGCTTGCCGTCGCGGTCGGCGAGGATGTTCTCGGCGGCCCAGACGCCGCTCTGCTGTGCCACCGATCCGAGCTGCGGGAGTGCGTTCCCGTCGGGCCCCGGGATGTTGGCGACGTCGCCTACGGCGTACACGCCACCGAACCCGTCCACCGTCAGGTCCGGCTCGACGTTGATCCGTCCGGCGTGGCCGAGCGGCAGTCCGGAGGCGGAGGCCAGCGGTGGCCCCTGGATGCCGCCGCCCCAGATCACGCAGGCCGTCCCGATCGTGGTGCCGTCGGAGAGGGTGACGTGGGTGGGGGCGACCTCGGTGACCGCTACACCGAGGTGCAGTTGCACGCCCGCGCGATGCAGGATCTTGGCGGCGTAGTCGTGGGCGCGGTCGGAGAACGGGCCGAGCAGCGCGTGCCCCACGTCCACCAGGTGCACCTGGGCGGCGTTGACGGCCAGGTCGCGGTACTCGGCCGCCATCGTGTCGTGGATCAGGTCCGCCAGGGCGCCGGCCACCTCGACTCCGGTCGGTCCCCCGCCGACCACAACGAAGTTCAGCGCGCCCTGCTCGATGAGCTCGGGGTGGCGGTCGGCGTCCTCGAACACGCCGATCAGGCGCGAGCGCAACGCGACTGCGTCGTCGAGCGCGTAGAGCGGGAAGGCGTGTTGGTCGGCGCCGGCGGTGCGGAAGAAATTCGGCTGCGAGCCGGCGGCGACGACGAGCGTGTCGCCCGCCCAGCTGTCGCCGTCGCCCGCCGCGACGGCGCGCGACGGGGGGTCGATCGAGGTCACGTCGGCGAGCTTGACGTCGACGTTCGGCTGGTCCGAGAAGAGCTTGCGCAGGGAGTAGGCGATGTCGCTGGAGGCCAGCTGCGACGTCGCGACCTGGTAGAGCAGCGGCTGGAACTGGTGGTAGTTGTTGCGGTCCACCAGCGTGACGTGGACGTCGTCGCGCTTGCTGAGCCGCTTCGCGCAGGCCACGCCCGCGAAGCCGCCGCCCACGACCACGACGTGCGACCGCGCGTCTGTCGCATTCATCCGCCGATCGTGTCGGCGGCGCCCGGGCTGGTCATCACCCGAACGGGGTGAACGCACCCCCGTCGTGGCGCCGACCGGCGTCACCCGATCGAGATGACGACCGCGAGCGGACCAGGGTCGATGATCGTCGACGCGCTGATCGGGCTCGGGCTGGTGACCGTGCTCGCGGTCGGCTCGCAGCTGGCCGCCCGGCGCCTGCGTCTGCCGGCGATCGTCGTGCTCCTCCCGGTGGGCTTCGTCGCGGGGATCCTCACGCAGGATGTCCGGCCGGCGGTCCTGCTCGGGCCGCTCTACCAGCCGTTCGTGTCGGTGGCCGTCGGCGTGATCCTCTTCGAGGCCGGGCTGCGGCTGTCGTTCGACGAGGTCGGGTCCGACGTCCGGGCGCTCGTGGCGCGGCTCGTCCTCGTGGGAGTGGTGGTCACCGCGGTCGGGGTCGCGGGCACCACGGCGCTGCTCTTCGACGGTCTGGGCGGCGGTGTCGCGGTGCTCATCGGGGCGATCCTCGTCGTCTCGGGCCCCACCGTCGTCCTGCCGCTCCTAGCCTTCGTGCGGCCGGAGGCGCGCGTACGATCCCTGATGACGTGGGAGGGCGTGCTCGTCGACCCGGTCGGGGCGCTGCTCGGAGTGCTGGTCTTCCACGCCGTCCTCTCCGGCGCCGGCTCGTGGCGGCCGGGCGCGATGCTCGTCAGCGTCGCGGTCGGGGCCGCGGTCGGCGCCGTGGGCTTCGTCGTCCTGGCGCTCCTGTTGCGCGAGCTCCAGGAGACCGGCCCGCGGCAGATCGTCCCGGCGGTGCTGATGGTCGTGGTCGCGGCGCTCGTCGTCGCGGACCTCCTGCGCGACGACGCGGGGTTCGTCGCGACGACGGTCCTGGGCGTCGCCATGGCGAACCAGCGCCGGCTCGACCTGTCGGCCGCCATCGAGTTCCAGAGCTCGCTCGTGCAGCTGCTCATCGGCGTGCTGTTCGTGCTCATCGCCGCGTCGGTCTCGCCGTCCGACGTCCGTGCCGTCCTGCCCGGGGCGCTCGCGCTGGTGGCCGTGATGGTGCTCGTCATCCGCCCACTCGCGACCGCGGTGGCGACGTGGCGCTCGCAGCTGACCGTTCGACAGCGGGCTTTCGTCGCGGCGATGGCGCCGAGGGGCATCGTGGCGGGCGCGACGGCGTCGGCGTTCGGCCTGCAGCTCTCGCAGGCCGGCGTCGCCGGCGCCGACCACATCCTGCCGATCGTGTTCGTCGCGATCTTCGCCACGGTCGTCGTCTACGGGCTGGGGGCCGGCCCGGTCTCGCGTGCCCTGGGCATCGGCGGCCGCAGCGGCACGCTCGTGCTCGTGGTGGGCGGCACGTCGTGGGCGCGCGCCGTCGCCGTCGCGCTGAAGGAGGCCGGGGTCGGGGTGCGTGTCTGGAGCGGAACGCGCCAGGAGCAGGAGGCGGCGCGTGCCCTCGGCCTGACGGCCGACCGCGGGCGCCTGATGCTCGGATCGCTGGCACGAGAGGCGGAGCTCGAGGAGGTCACCGAGGCCCTGGTCCTCACCCCGAACGACGACTTCAACAACCTGGCGGCCGCGGAGCTGCGCCAGGAGCTCGGCCACGGGCGGGTGTTCCGGCCTTCGCCCGACCCCGAGCGCGGCGACCTCGCGCCACCCCCCGACGAGGCGGGGATCATCGCGGGCGAACCGTTGACGGCGGCCGAGCTCGGGCGCCGCTTCGAGCGCGGCGCCCGGCTCGTGCAGGACGGCGCCGGGCGCGACGGTCGCCCCGGGCCGGCGCTGCCGCTCTTCGTCGTCACGCCCACCGGGCGGATGCGCGTCGTGACGCCCGCGCACCCTCCGGACCCTCAACCGGGGGACACGGTCATCGCGCTGGCCGACGGCGAGCCGGTCGGCGTCGGTTGACGACCGAGCCGGCCTGCGTCACCCGGATCGGGCGATGCGCAGGATCGTCCCGCGGCCGATGCTGGTGTGCGCATGAGCGTTTCCCCCGATGGCGCCGCGCCGGAACGGTACGGCGACGAGCTCCGCTGGGAGCCGGAGAGCCCGCGCCTGCGGGTCACGAGCCTGCTGCTCGGCTGGATCGTGGCCGCCGCCTCGATCGCGCTTGCGGCATTGATCCTCCCGGGGTTCGCGCTCGAGGCCACCGGCGCGGCCTTCGTGGTCGCGGCGGCGATCGGCGTCCTGAACGCGGTCGTCCCGCCGGTCCTCGCCGCGCTGCGCCTGCCGTTCACGCTCCTCGCGGGCTTCCTGCTCGTGCTGGTCGCCGACGCGTTGCTCCTGCGGGCCGCGGGCGCGCTGCTGCCCGGCGACGTCCACGTCGGCTCGTTCGGGGACGCGCTGCTGGCGACCCTCATCATCGCGGCGGCCAGCCTGGTCCTTCAGACCCTCCTCGGGACGAACGACGACTCGGAGTACGCCCTGCGCGTGACCCGCCGGATCGCCCGGCGCCAGGGCGCCCATCGCGTCACGGACGTGCCCGGCATCATCTTCCTGGAGATCGACGGCCTGGCGCTCCCCGTGCTGCGCGACGCCATGCGCGACGGCAGCGCGCCGGCGATGGCCTCCTGGATCGCCGATGACGGTTACCGCCTGGTGGAATGGGAGACCGACCTGTCCTCGCAGACCGGCGCCAGTCAGGCGGGCATCCTGCTCGGCGCCAACGACGACATCCCGGCCTTCCGCTGGGTGGAGAAGGAGAACGGCCGCCTGATCGTGTGCTCCTCGGCCTCCGACTGCGCGGAGATCGAGCGCCGCCACGCGACGGGCGCGGGGCTGCTGGCCGACGGCGGGGCCAGCCGCGGCAACCTGCTCTCGGGCGAGGCGGACGAGGCGATCCTGACGGTGAGCCGCATGGAGGCCGAGCTGCGAGCCAACCCCGTCTATCGCGCGTTCTTCGCCAACGGGTTCAACGTCACGCGCGCGCTCGTCCTTTCCGGCTGGGAGGTCGCGCTCGAGCTGGCCGCCGCCGCCCGCCAGCGCCGCCGCGACGTCCGCCCGCGGGGCCACCGCGGCGGCGTCTACCCGCTGCTGCGCGCGACGCTGTGCGTCGTCGTCCGCGACCTGATCGTCTTCGGCGTGCTGACCGACATGATGCGCGGCCGGCCCGCCGTGTACGCGACGTTCTCGAGCTACGACGAAGTGGCCCACCACTCGGGGCTCGAGCGGGTCGACACGCTCGAGGCGCTCCGCAAGCTCGATCAGCAGTTCGCCCGCCTGGCCCGGGCGCGGCGCTACGCCCCGCGCCCCTACGAGATCGTCGTGCTCTCCGACCACGGGCAGACGCAGGGAGCCACCTTCCGCCAGCGCAACGGCTACGGTCTCGACGAGCTCGTCGAGCGCCACCTCGAGGGCCGCGGCGTGACCTCCGTCGCCGGCGGCGACGAGCAGAGCGCGATGGTTCAGCACGCCGTCGACGAGGCGTCCGGGCGAGCGGCGGCCGATGGCTCCAAGGACTCCACCGACGGCGTCGCCGACCGCGACGTCGTCGTCCTCGGTTCCGGCAACCTCGGGCTCGTCTACCTCATGGAGTCGCGCGAGCGGCTGACCCTGGAAGAGATCGAGCGGCGGCACCCGGCGCTCCTGACGGCCCTGCGCGGGCACCCGCACATCGGCTGGCTGTTGGTGCGCTCGGCCGAGCACGGCGCGGTGGCGCTGGGCGGGGCCGGGGCGAACTACCTCGACGAGGGGCGGGTCGAGGGGGAGGACCCGCTGGCCCACCTCTCGCCGACCGCCGGCCGGCACCTGCGGCGCACGGATAGCTTCGCCCACGTGGCCGACATCATGGTCGGCAGCTTCTACGACCCGATGCTCGACGAGGGCTGCGCCTTCGAGGAGCTGATCTCCTTCCACGGTGGCCTCGGGGGCTTCCAGACGCGCCCGTTCGTCCTCGTCCCGCCGGGGCTTCCGTTGCCCGAGAAGCCGATCATCGGGGCCGAGGCGGTCCACCACCTGCTGCTCGGCTGGCGGCGGATGCTCGACCGCGACGGAGAGCCCGGGCCCGAATCGCCGACGTTCACCCGACCCGAGGAGCAGCGGATATGACGCTCGTCCAGCCCGACGGTGCTCACCACTACGGCACCGCAATCCTGCGCCGCGACGCCCCGACGACCGCCTGCCCGAGTATGGCATCGCGGCGGTGATGGCCGGCGCGAGGTCGCCCTCCGCCGCGCACCGCTCCGCCCGGCGGCTCATGGCGGAGCCGATCGAGTTCGGCCGCGGCTGCGTCGTCCGCTTCCTCGCGCTGCAGGGCATCGACCGCGCAGTGGCGCTGGCCGCGCAGGCGTTCACGGCGCTGGTCCCGCTCATGATCGTCTACAGCGCGGTCGTCCAGGCGGACGGCCGCGACTTCGCCGGACGCATCGTGACCGACTTCCACCTGCACGGCAGCGCCGCCCGCGCGGTGCGCAGCGCTTTCGCGCCGGCCGGCGAGGTCGCCGGCCAGACCAGCGCGCTGGGCGGGCTGCTGCTGGTCGTGTCGGCCCTCTCGTTCACGCGCGCGCTGCAGCGGCTGTACCAGCTGACGTGGGATCAGCGCCCGCTGGGGCTCTCGGCTGCGAAGTGGGGGCTGGCGTGGCTGGTGATGGTCGTCACCGTGGTGACGTTCCGTCCGCTCGTGCTCTACGGCGTGCACGGGTTCTGGCGGCTGGTCCTGTCGCTGGCGTTCGCGGCGGCCGTGTGGCTGATCACGCCGTATGTGCTGCTCGGGCGCCGGGTCGGGTGGCGGCGGCTCATGCCGACCGCCCTCATGACCGCAGTCGGCATCACCGTGCTGTCGATCAGCTCGGCCCTGTGGCTGCCGCGGACGATCGTGTCCTCCGCGGAGCAGTTCGGCGTGATCGGCGTGGCCTTCGCCCTGCTGTCCTGGCTGGTGGCAGTCGGCGTCGTGCTCGTCGGGGCGGCCGCGTGCGGCCGCGCCCTCGAGGACTGGCGCCGCACGCCCGCGGAGGAACGAAGCGCGCTGCGGGTGTCGATCGCCGCGGTCGAGGCCGCCGCCGGGGAGGCTGGCGCGCCCGCGCGGTCGTCGCTCAGTGAACGATCGCCTTGATGACGATGACGATCGAACCGATGAGGCCGACGGCGATCGCCTGCAGGAGCGAGGCTGCTACGCCGTTGCCCGCAAGCCGTCCCGCGCAGAATCCGTAGAAGCTGATCAGGCCGACGCCCGTCCATTTGGCGAGAGTGAACGCGGTGTGCAGCTGCAGGAGGCCTGCGGCGGCCAGGACGAAGAAGACGGCCGGGAAGGCGATGCCCGCCGCGACGGCGGCGACATCAGCGGCGGCGTCGCGCCGTTCGGCGCGCCTCAGCCCCCGGTGCTTGCGGATCTGCGTCCCGACGACGTCGCTGTAGAGCTCAGCGAGCGCGACGGCGAGGGCCGTTCCCAGGATCGTCGCGAGGACCGCTCCGACCCCGGGCGGGTGCACCTCGAGCGCGACGACGACGGCAACGCCGATGACCGAGCCGTAGATGACGCGCGAGACCCGGCCCGTGTGCAGGTGGCGGTGGAGCGCCGCGCGCAGGGCGCGCGTGGGCTGGGCATCATCGCTGGGTGTCGATCGCGCGGCAGAGCTCATCGCTCGCCCCGAAGGTACGGGCGCGCGGCGCGGGCCGCGTCGCCCGATCGGGGTGACGGTATCGCCGTCCGCGCGGACCGTCCGCCGTTCGAGGCGCGCATGCCCCGACATTGGCGTGCGCGCACCCCGCTTCACACGCAAGCGGGTGCCATTGTCAGGGCGCGCGCCGGCGCAGATGGTCTGGTCGTGGCGCTGAGGGTGATCGTGGCCGACGACTCCTACCTCGTGCGCGAGGGGATCGTCCGCGCCCTCGAGGGCGCTCCCAACATCGAGGTCGTCGCGGCGGTCGCCGACCGCGACAGCGTGATGCGCGCCATCGAGGAAGAGGATCCGGACGTGCTGGTGGCCGACATCCGGATGCTCCCCCAGCACGATGGGGAGGGAGTCCGGGTCGGGCACGATCTCCGCGCCGCGCGTCCGCAGATGGGCGTGCTGGTGCTCAGCCAGAACGTCGAGCCGCGCTCGGCGCTCGACCTCCTCGCCGACGGCTCGGAGGGGCGCGCCTACCTGCTCAAGGAGCGCATCCACGACCGCGCGCAGCTCAGCGCGGCGATCGAGGCGACCGCGAGCGGCGGTTCGATCGTCGACGCGCGCGTCGTCGAGGTCCTCGGTACGGCGAGCACGCGGCCGGCGACGTCGCCGGTGGCCGGGCTGACCGCGCGCGAGCGCGAGATCCTCGCCCAGATCGCGCAGGGCAAGAGCAACGCCGCGATCGCCGAGTCACTCGGGCGGACGAAGCGTGCGATCGAGAAGCACATCAACTCGATCCTCTACAAGCTCGACCTTCCGGAGTCCGAGCAGACGAGCCGGCGGGTTATGGCGGCGCTGCTGTGGCTCGCCGACGAGGACGCGCGGTTGCCCGGCCGGCCGGGGACGGCGCTGCCGCGTCAGCGGTGACGGCGGCTCACCAGGCCGCCGACGAGCACGCTGATCACAGTGACGAGATAGAGCTGGCCGACGAGCATCTCGACGACGGCGATCGCCCGTCCGACCTTCGTCGCCGCGCTCAGATCACCGAACCCGGTCGTCGTGAGCACGGTGAAGCTGAAGTACATGCGCTCGCTGACGGTACCGCTCGTGCCCTGCGCGAAGTAGGGCGTGCTGCTCGCGTCGCCCACGACGCCGATGAGCCAGCCGAAGAGCAGGCCGACGACGAGGTAGACGGCCAGCGCGCCCGCGACGGCCTGCACGGTCACGCCGCGTGTGGAGATGAGGCGCAGCAGGCCGCCGCCGAGGGCGAAGGGGATCGCCGCCGCGAGGAGGCCCGCGAGCATCGAGCTCACGGCGTGCGGGACCAGGCCGGCGGCCACGAGGGCCGTCGCGATGGAGCCGGCGGCGACGACGAGCGCCGCGCGCCGGCGACGGACCTCGTCGCGCGCTCGCGAGGTCGCGATCACGACGATCAGCGCGGCGATCTCGAGCGCGAGCGCGACGGCGCGCGACCCGTCGCCCTCGGGGGCGACGATGACGAAGACCGCGAGCGTGAGGACCAGGCCCAGAACGAGGACGTATCGGTACTGCGCGGCCTCGCTCACACTCCGCTGCATCGACGCCGGGACGAGTGGGTCGGTGACCGCCACCGCGTCTCAGCAGACGGACGGGGGGCCGGCAGGCCTCCGGACGTTCACGCCGGTCATCGTCCGGGCTGGTGCCGCGCGCCGCAACGGCGCATGCACGTGATGTCCGTTTTTGCAGAGCAGGTCCGATCCGGGAATGGCGGACGCACCCCGGGAGGTGCGGACCTCCCTCACAACCCGGTTTCGGCGGTGACCTCGCCGGACTTCACGGCCTCCGTGAGCCGCGCGTAGTCGCGCTCGTTCTGCTCGGCGTAGGCCTTGGAGAAGGCGAGGAGCGCGCGGTCGAAGGCATCGCCGCCGCCTAGGTAGGAGGCGATGGCGATGCGGTCGCCGCTGCGCGCGTGCGCCCGCGCGAGCGTCCACGCGCACAGGCCGCCGTACGCGGCCATGCCGGCCGGGACCATCTGCTCGATCTCGGCCGAGCCCTTCCAGTCCTTCAGCTGCCGCACGTAGAAGTCGCGGCGCTTGCCGTCCAGTCCCGATGGGACGCGGAGCCACCCGAGGAAGATGTCGGTGGTGGCCTGCATGAGTCGCTGCCCGACGACGACCCGCTGGCCGTGGTTGCGGAACTCGCTGCGGCCCAGGAACTGCTCGAGCACCGAGTCCTCCGCCTCCTTGATCTGGAGGAACAGCGGGTCGTCCATGTCCCGGCCCATGACCAGCGCGATCCACGCCCGCGTCCCGACGCTGCCCACGCCCACGACCTTGCGTGCGAAGTCGTGCAGCTCGAAGCCCTCCAGCAGCACGCGCCGGTCGAAGTCCAGCGTGTCGCGGTAGCCGCGCAGCAGCCGCCGCAGCTCGTCGAAGAGCTCGTCGCGGTCCTGATCGGCCGCCAGCGCGGTGATCGGCACGATGAGCGGAGACTGGTCGGCGATGCGCGCCTGGCCGTCGACGGTCTGGGTCAGCTTCGAGAACGCCGACATGCTGTCGCGCGTGCGCGCCTTGGCGAGCGCTCGCTCGGTGCGCTTGACCTGCTTGCGCTTGAACTGCGGGCCGAACTCCCGCAGGACGTTATCGACGTCCATGTGGGAGTACCAGACGTCGAGGTTCTTCATCGCCGCGAAGGAGCGCATCGCCTCGCGGTACGCCCGGACCGTCTCGAGCACGATCTGCTCTTGGTCCTTCGCCGCGAAGCCGTTGTCGGTGGCCGCGATCAGCATGCTCGTCACCAGCCGCTTGACGTCCCACTCCCACGGGCCGGGGACGGTCTCGTCGAAGTCGTTGACGTCGAACACCAAGCGCCGTTCCGGCGACGCGAACACGCCGAAGTTCGACAGGTGCGCGTCGCCGCAGCACTGCGCGGTCAATCCCGAGCGCGGAGTGGCGGCCAGGTCGCCGGCCATGATGAGCGCGGCCCCCCGGTAGAACGTGAAGGGCGAGACCACCATGCGCCCATAGCGGATCGGCACGAGCTCGGGCACCCGCGACCTGGCCTGCCGCTCGAGCAGCGCGATCGGATCCGGCCGCTCCGGCCCGGGCTCGTAGACGGCGTGCGACGAGCGCGGGACCTCGACCCGCGCCGCCTTCCCGCGCGCCTCGCGCTCGGCGACCGAGAGATGCGGCACCCGCGCCGGCTGCGCGGCCTCCGGCGCCGCGGCCATCCCGTTGGACTTCGCCGTCCTGCGGCCCGTTCCGGATCTCGTCGCCATCGCGCGATCGTCTCAGGACGCGCGCGTGGATTCCATCACCCCAACGGGGTGAACGGCTCTCCTGCGACGCTCCGGTGCGGGCGGTTTTCAGCGGCGGTCGGTGTGACCGAGCTGACGGTGCGGCGCGGCGCGATCGCGCACGCGGCGCTTGAGCTCGGCGAGATCCGGAAAGCCGCCCTCGGCCGCCCGCGACCAGATCGTCGCGCCATCGACGCGGACCTCGAATACGCCGCCCGTGCCCGGCACGAGCGCGACCTCGCCGAGGTCGGCCGGGAAGGTCGTCAGGAGCTCCTGGGCCGTCCACCCGGCCCGCAGCAGCCACCGGCATTGCGTGCAGTACTCGATCTCGACACGCGGGCGCGGCATTCGACGCAGGGATGCCCGGACCGCTCGCGCGCCGCACGGTCGAAGAGCACCACGGCGCGCGTCTGCGGGTAACAGGCGGCCGGGGCGGGCACCGTGCGGTCGGCGAAACGGATGGGCAGCGAGAGGGAACCGCCGGCGTCGTGGCAGCGCGGGTGGTGACCTACGGCGACGTCGCGGTCGGACGCGAGCCCGACGTGCCGGGCCTCGCCAACGCTACCGTCGCCCGCGACGCTGCGGGGCCGGCGCCCAGCCCGCGTCGCGCCCGGGCACGTCGCCCGCGCCGCGGTCCGCCGCGTACACGATCTCGACCGAGCCGCCCGGCAGGCCGCGCTCGCGCTCGAAGACCAGGCCTGCCGCTGCTCGTGCAGCCCGTCCTCGTCCTGGCCGCCGACCTCGCCCAGCTGCGCACGCTGCGTGACCGCGCCGAGCGGCGCCGGCGTGCCCCTGGCGATCTACACCACCGATATGTTCGCCACCGGCCA
>Ga0136846_1234855_pt1 | contig 12091 bp, 6 predicted proteins | sample HopSoiMetagenom2_FD_96841 | JGI IMG/M metagenome (GOLD analysis project Ga0136846, IMG submission 96841) | Grasslands soil microbial communities from Hopland, California, USA - 2 Assembly 2016 (version 4) | ecosystem: Environmental > Terrestrial > Soil > Grasslands | place: USA: Hopland...
GAAAAGCGCTTCATTTCGTTGACGTAGAAGTCCGCCGACATCGCGCCGCCGCAGTCCCAGGATTCGTTGCCGAGGCCGAGGATCGCGACCTTGTACGGCTCAGGGTGACCGTTCTTGGCGCGCTCGGCGCCCAGGGCGCTATCGGTCGACGCCGTCATGTACTCGAGCCATTCGTCTGCTTCCTGCACGGTGCCGGAGCCGAGATTGACCGAGACATAGGCTTCGGTTCCGATCTGCTGGGCGAAGTCCATGAATTCGTCGGTGCCGAAGGTGTTGGGCTCGCCGACGGCCGCCTTCCGCTCAGGGCCGACCCCGCGGCGCCAGTTGTACTGGTCGGCGAAGCAGCCGCCTGGCCAGCGGACGTTGGGGACTTTGAGCGCCTTCAAGGCCGCCACGACATCGTTGCGGATGCCGCGCGTGTTCGGGATCGTGGACTCCTTGCCGACCCAGATGCCGCCGTAGATCCCGTTGCCCAGGTGCTCGGCGAACTGGCCGAAGACATGACGGTCGATCACGGCGCCGGGCTTGGACGCATCGAGCGTTACCTGGACCGGGGCATCGGCGGCATAGGCCGCGACAGGCAGGATCAGGACGGCGGTGATCGCGGCCGCGGAGCTCATAAAACGCATTGAGAGTTTCCCCTGTGGATTATCGCGCCATGTCCCGGCGCAGTTATCACGTCCGCTAATGGGCTGGCGGAGGCGGTACAGACACGCCGGCCTCGGTCTGGATGACGGGCTTCAATGTGCCGTCCGGGTTGTATTGCAAATATTCGACCGTCACGGCACGGCGGCCGACGGCGCCGCTTTGGTCCCCGACCGTAAGCGTCGCATTATGCAGGAAGATGTAGCTCTGGCCTTTGAACTCGGCGATGCCGGGATGAATGGTGAAGCTGTTCTTGGCCGATTTGGTCAGTTCGCCGCGATAGGTCCATGGACCGTCCAGCGAGGTCGCGGTGGCGTAGGACACGTGTTCGTCGCTCTGGGTCTTGCGGTCGAGCGAGGCATAGATGAGGTAGTAGAGATTGCCCCGTTTGTGCAGCCAGGGACCTTCCTCGAAATGCGGCGGGGTGATCTTGCGGATCGGACCGTCGATTTCCGTCATGTTGGCCTTGAGTTTCGCGATGTAGCAGTCGCGATTGCCCCAGGCGATCCAGGTCACGCCTTCATCGTCGGTCAGGACAGTGGGGTCGATATCCTCCCAGCTGTGCGTGCCTTCGGGCGTCATCTGGTTGGTGATCAGGGCCGATCCGCGGGCGTCGGTGAAAGGGCCGGTCGGACTGTCCGAAACGGCGACGCCGATGGCCATGCCTGGATGGCTGTCATCGTGTGAGACGGCGGCGTAGAAGTAGAACTTGCCGTTCTTCTCGATGGCCTGCGAAGCCCAGGCGTCCCGCGTGGCCCACTTGAAGTCCTTGACGTTCATGATCGGCGCGTGCGGCGTCCAGGTCTTCATGTCTCTGGTCGAAAAGACCAGCCATTCGCGCATGTCGAACATCGCGTCGCCCTGGGCCTGGTCGTGGCCCGTGTAGAGATACAGCGTGTCGCCGACGACCAGCGGAGCGGGATCGGCAGTAAACCGGTCGCGAATGATCGGGTTGGAGCCGGGTTTATGAGAGGTGTCCTGCGCGGCGAGCGGGCCGGCCGCTATCATCATGCATAGCGCGGCCCAGCCGATCAGGTGCTTGTGTGTCATGGTCCATCCCCTGCGCCCGGTCTCATGCCGGCTGCCTGTCTAAGCGTGTTACCGCTATCATGGCTGGCGAGAATCCACATCAGATTCTTATGTTCATATGTTCTGTCGCCAGGCTTTTTTGCAAAGGCCCGACAAACAGCACCTATGCTTCTCGACCGCGCCACACGACCTGGATCGCGACAGCGCTGGGCGCTTGGGGAAGAAGCCCGCGCCTTGACCGATATCGGCAACAAGCACCGGATCCGCCCCTCGGAGATTGAGCAGGAGCCTTTGGAAACGACGGCTCAACTCGACTACGTGTTTCTGCGCCTGTTCTCATCCATTTGCCGCTCTCGTCGAGCAGGCGACTGGGATGATCCAGCCTCTGCGCCGAGCCAGGTATTTCTTCATGGCCTTCCCGCGCTTGTGCCAGCGCTTTTCCATGCGCCGCCAGAGCGCAAGCAGAATTGATAAATCGATTTTGTTAAAGGCTATACTCAAGGGTGCATACCTGTGAAGGAGAATGCTGCAGACGTTAGCGGTGGCCACTTCCAGACGGGGATTACCGGCGAACCGAGTGGATAGCGGGTACCCTCATGCTTGCATTGTTTTTCGACGCCAAGCGCAACGAGTCCTGCGCCTAGGCCGAGTGGCTATGGCTGCATCGGTGTCAATTGTCATGCTAATAAGGCCCTTGTGGCTCGCTGAATTCTGCGGCGTTTCCGGCACCTGAAATCAAACTGGAAAATTGGTCATGCTAATTTCAAAGTATATTCAATAGGATATTGGGGCGTTGTCGCGTTCGACAGCCCGACTGAACGGCTCATTTTCAGTTCCTGGCCCGCCACTGGTGTCGGAAATCCTTATGTCACGCCGAATTGGAATTCCTATTTTGTCTGAGGAGTCCTCTTGCCAATTTCAGGCAATGGGGTACGTCCATAAGGGCAATGACAACGCTGCCAATTGGTGGCGGGTCGGTGCGGATTCAATCGACGCCTTCAGAGCGTCAGGGTCGGGGGAAAACAACCGGGAGGATAAAATGCTTCGCAGGCAGAGCTTTCTACGGGCGATGTTGTTTCGAGGCGCGTCGGCTGTCGCCGTCTGCGCCGTGGCGGCGGGCGGTCAGGCCCGGGCGCAAGAGGCGCCAAAAAAAGATGATACCGGGGTACTGGAAGAGGTCGTCGTCACCGCCCGCCGGGCGGCGATCGAATCCTCCCAAATGCGCAAGAAGAATGCCGAGGTCATCGTCGACTCGGTCGTCGCCGACGACGCGGGAAAACTGCCCGACAACAGCCTCACCGAAGTGCTGCAGCGCGTCTCCGGCGTTGCGATCGTGCGCTTCGCCGCACTTGGCGATCCGGATCACTTTTCCGCCGAAGGCTCGGGCATTCAGGTCAGAGGGCTTTCCGGCGTGGCGGGCCGGCTCAACGGTCGTGAGATCTTCAGCGCCAACGGCGGCCGCGGCCTGTCCTGGGGCGATGTCACGCCAGAGCTGATGGCCGCCGTGGACGTCTACAAGAGCTCGGCGGCCGACCAGATCGAGGGCGGCACGGGCGGCTCGATCGATCTGCGCACCAAGATGCCTTTCGATTACAACAAACCGGCTGTGCAGGCGTCGGCGTCGGCCAACTATGGCGATCTCATCAAAGACACCACTTATGGCGGATCGGTGCTGGCGACGAACAGCTGGGACACCGCTATCGGCAAGGTCGGGGTGCTGGCGGATTTCGCGCGAAACAAGTATTCGGCCAATTCCGACTTCTTCCGCATGGAACCCTACTATCGCACGCGTATCGGGACGCAGGATCGCTATCTCCCCGGCGGCTACGATTACGGCGATCAGAGCTTCAATCGTACCCGGACGGGCGGCTATCTTGGCCTGCAATGGCAGCCGACCGACAGTCTTCGCCTGTACCAGACGGTCTTCGTCTCGGAATACGAGGAAGACAACATCGGCAGCGGCCTCTTCGTGACGTCGAAAAACCTGGCGGTCGACCCGGCCGGGGACACCCAGTTCGACGCCAGCGGCGGCTTGATCCGCACGAACGCCCTGTTCGTCCGCGATACGGCGACCTTTGGTCCCGCGAGCAGCGCGATCGACGCCGGCGGCACCACCGGCATTTCCCAGGGCTCTAGCAAGACCCGCGACTTCACGACGGGTTTCGAGTGGAAACCGGACGGGCCGCTGTCGCTGCACGGCGCTTTCCAGATCGTCGATTCATCGGCCACGCGCGCCAACTACGATGTGTTTCCCGGCGTGCCGTTCCCAAACACGTTTGGCTTGAACCTGACCGGCGATCTGCCGCAGGTGACGATCCCCGCGTCCGCGGCGGCGGTGTTCGCCAACCCCGCGGCCTATACCTGGAACGCGACCATGGATCACAACGAGCGCAATCATGGTCATCTGTATGCGGGCAATCTCGACGCCGAGTACAAGTTCTCGGACGATGCATTCTTCCGTTCGCTCAAGGTGGGCGTGCGCTATGCCGACCGCACCGAGCGCGATCTCAACTCGGGCTATAACTGGACGGCGCTGGGCCGCGGCTGGAGCGACGATGATCCGCAACTGACCTTCGCCAACGCACGCGCTGGCGACGTTGAGACACGCACCTTCGACAACTTCTTCCGCGGCAAAGCCAATCTGCCGGGCAACACCCTGATGCCGAGCCAGGCGATGGTCGCCCGGTATGACGTCGTGGGGGATCATGCGCGTGTTCCAGCGGGCTTCAATCCGGCGCTGGGACAACCCACGCCAACGGGCTACGGCAACCCCGTGCAACCCGTGGCCTATAGTCCCTTCGATTTCTCCAGGAACCAGACCATCACGACCGCCGCCTACGCGATGCTGCGGTTCGCAAGCGACTCCAGCATCCTCAAATGGCCGGTCAGCGGCAATGTCGGTCTGCGCGTGGTGCGCGTCGAGAACAAAAGTTCCGGTTTCTTCCAGCAGAACGCTTCGACGTTCTTCCGCGACGGGGTGGTGACCGCGATCGCCGAAGTCGGCGAGGGACGATCGGATGGCCTGACCGTGACGCGGGTTCTTCCGGCGATGAACCTGCAGTTCTCCCCGGCCGAGAATTACAAGCTTCGCCTCGCCTACAACGTGACGATGGACAATCCGGGCTTCACCGCCCTACGGGCCAGCGGCAGCACCAGCGTGCGCACCGCCGGCGGCGGTTCGACACCCACTTTCGATGGTTTCACTACGGACGCTGGTAATCCGAGGCTGAAGCCGGCCCTGTCGAACAACCTGGATGCGTCCCTGGAGTGGTACCCCACGCGCAGCAACACGGTGCATCTGGCGCTATTCCACAAGACGATCGAAAACCTGCTGATCTATGGAACGGCCAACCAGCCGGTGCCGGTAACCTACGTTTTGCCGACCGCTCGCACGGTCATCGAGAACGCTCAGGCCAGCAACGTTTTCAACTCGGAGGGCGACGCGAAGATCGACGGCTTCGAGGTCGGCGGCCGGGCGTTCTTCGACTTCCTGCCGACGCCGTTCGACGGCCTGGGTGTCGAGGCCAACTATACCTACATCCACAGCAAGAATCCGGGCGACCGATACGTCGATATCAACGGCGGCGTTCATACCAACGTGCCGATCACCGGACTGTCGAAGGACAATTTCAATATCACCGGCATGTATGAGAAGGGTCGGATTTCGGCGCGCGTCGCCTATTCATGGCGTAGCGAATACCTGATGTCGACGAATTCGAATGGCACGAATGGTGACTACACCTACTATTCGGCGCCAGGCGTTGGAACCTTCACCGACATCGCCTTGCCGATCTACGCCGGCGCCTACGGATCGCTCGATGCGGGGGTGACCTTCAAGATCAATGACCACGCATCGTTCTCGGTCGAAGGCAGCAACCTCTCCAACAAGATCGTCAAGACCTTGATGGGCGGCTACCCCGACGATCGCAAATATGTCCGGAGCTGGTTCATCGCCGACCGTCGCGTGAGCGCCAGCTTGCGGCTGTCTTTCTAGCTTTTTTCCTCCCCCTTCACGCCCTTCGGCCAATTCTTCCCCGACCGAAGGGCGACTTTTCTTTTCGGAGGAGGCTCTTGAGCAAGCGGATACTGATCGTTGGCGGCGGAACGGCCGGCTGGCTGACGGCGGGCTACCTGGCTCGAACCCTTGGGGCGCAATCGCCCGGCGGCATCGAGATCACCTTGGTGGAGTCCGCGGAGATCGGTATTCTTGGCGTCGGGGAGGGCACCTTCCCGACCATTCGCAAGACCCTGCGCCGCATCGGCATCGACGAGGCCACGCTGGTTCGGGAAGCCAGCGCGACCTTCAAGCAGGGCGCGCGGTTCGCCCACTGGCGCTTCGAGCCGGGTCGAGGCCAACCCGATCACTACCTGCATTCGTTCCAGGCGGCGCAAGAGCCGTCGGGCCTGGATCTGCTGCCCTACTGGCTGCTGGGCGCCGCGGGCGGCAGCGAATGGAGCCAGGTCAACACCCCGCAAAAATTCGCGGCGGACGCTGGTCGAGCGCCAAAACTCATCACCCATCCCGACTATGTGGCGCCGCTCAACTACGCCTACCACTTCGACGCGGCCAAGCTGGCCGGCGTGCTGCGCAACGCCGCCATTGGTCTGGGCGTGAATCACCTCGTCGATACGATCGACGAGGTGCTGCTGGCCGAGGATGGGGCCATCGCCGCCGCACGCGGCCGCGCCGCGGGGTTGATGACGGCGGATCTCTATGTCGACTGCACGGGCTTTCGCGCCCAACTGATCGGCCAGGCGCTGAAGTCGCCCTACAAGTCCTGCCGTCCGGTCCTGTTCTGCGACAGCGCCCTGGCCATGCAGGTCCCCTATGAGCAGCCGGACGCGCCGATCGCCAGCTATACGATCTCGACTGCTCAGGAAGCCGGCTGGACCTGGGATATCGGCTTGGATAGCCGCCGCGGCGTCGGCCACGTGTTCTCGTCCGATCACACCGACCTCGACGCCGCCGAGCGAGTCCTGCGCGCCTATGTCGGCAAGGCCGGAGACGGGCTGGACGTGCGCCACATCCGGTTCGAAGCCGGCTACCGGGAGGTCAACTGGGTCAAGAACTGCGTCGCCATCGGCCTTTCCAGCGGCTTTTTCGAGCCGCTCGAGGCCACCGGCATCGTGTTCGCCGAGGTGGCGGCGGTCATGCTCGCCACGCTGTTTCCCTGGGGCGGCGAGATGGAGACGGCGGCCCGGCAGTACAACGACCTGATGCGCCGCCGCTACGAGCGCGCCCTGGACTTCATCAAGCTGCACTATTGCATCTCGGAGCGTCGCGACACCCCCTTCTGGCGCGACAATGTCGCAGCCGCGACCATTCCTGACAGCCTGCATGACCTGCTGGACCGCTGGCGCTTTCGGCCGCCGGACCCGATCGACATCGACCCGAACGTCGACATCTTCACCGAGGCCAGCTGGCAATACGTGCTCTACGGCATGGGCTATCGGACCGATCTGAGCGCGAAGGCGGGCGTCTATCGCTACTACGACGAAGCGCGCGCGGCGTTCGCGGACATTCGCAGACAGGCCGACTACGCCTGTCAGAACCTGCCAACCCACCGTGAGCTGGTCGAATTGGCACGGCACCGCCGCTTCGGTGAGGGCTGAGGAGGGGAGATGGCCGATATGAATGAGAAACCTGACCCCAGGCGCCCGGTTGACTGTCTGTGCGGCGTCGGATCGGCCGGTGATGCGCTCCCTGTCGGGCTTGATCGAGGCTCACCTGCTGTTGGACGCGCGTCGGCGCCAGGGATCGGCGACGTCCCGTTCCAAGGCGATGCGCCGCGTCTTCTGCGCGATCCGCGACGGCGACGAGGCGGGCGCCGCCGCAGCGATGCGCGACATCATCGGCTGAGCGGCAAAGCATCTGCAATGGCCGGTGAATCGGATTTGTTGCGATTCCGCTCGACCGCCATGGTCTCCCGCCTGTGAGGGAGAGACATTGGGGCGGGAGGGTCTTGGACGGACCCCGGCATTTGACGCCTCCGGCCGAAGGTCCGGAGTCTGGAGCCGATCCAAGGGCAGCCGATGGCGCTTGCCGGCGGCGGCGCCGTCCAAAACGTAGGGTGTCGGGGGCGCAGTGAAGGTCGCTGATCTTGGTCAAGGCCTTGAAGCGCTCGGCGGTCAGACAACCATAGGCGACGAGCTCCAACTTCGAAGCGTCCGACGCCGTCTGGGCGGCGTTGGACTAATCATGTCAGTCGAACACCAGCACCCGCTTGCCGGCCTCGGGCCGCGCGGCGGTTTCTGCCAAAGCCGTGCGGAAATCCTCCAGCCGGTGGCGGCCGGCGATTGACACGACGAGGGTGGGATCGGCCAGCTCGTCCAGGACGCTCTTCAGATAGTCGGCGTCCTCGGGAGCGGGCGGCGCGAAGAAGTAGCGATAGACGTAGGAGCGGATCTCTTGCAGCTCCATAAGCATGCGCAGGGCCGTGGTCCTGAACGGTTCGGGGTCGTAGGCGCCGACAATCACCGCGCGGCCGCGGAAGGCCAGGGCGTCCAGCAGCTGGGTCAGGACGTCGCCACCGACCGCGTCGGCCACGCCGTTCAGCCCCGCCCCGCCGGTGGCGGCGCGCACGGCCTCGGCCAGCGGGACGTCCAGGTCGGCCAGGGCGATCACCGTCTCGGCGCCCAGGGCCTCCAGGTCCCGGCCGGCAATCCGCCGGCGCACCACCGCCAGAACACGCACACCACGCCGACGGGCCATCTGGATCAGCAGGCTGGACACTAGCGAATGGCCCGCCGTCACCGCAAGCCATTGGCCGGCCTGCACCTCGCTGGCGGTCAGCAGGTCGCGGGCGGTAATGGCCGGCATCAGCTGGGTAGCGCGGTCGATCGAATAGTCGTCCGGCAGGGGGATCAGGGTCCTGGTGTCGACAACAGCGTATTCAGCCCAGACCCGGCCGTCGCTGAAGGCCACAAGCGTCTCGGCCGCCAGAGCGCCGCCCGAAGCCACCCGACCCACGCCGTGGTTGCCGACCACCTGACCCGGCAGATGGGGTCGCTTGGCCTCGGGGTAGAGGCCTTGGGCGAAGAAGAAGTCGCCCGGGTGAATCGCGGCGGCGACCATCCGCACCAGGGTCTGGCCCGAACCGGGCTCGGGCTTGGGGACGTCCCTCAACTCCACGACGTCGAGGGGCGAACCAATCCGGTCTTGAACAAGCGCTTTCATCGGCAAGAACTCCATAGTCTTCGCAAAGCTCGCGAGACGCGATGGAGATGTCCCCTGGGTCGTGACGAGACAATCGACCGCCGGGGAGCATTGTTTTCCAAATCCGGGATAATCGGACCTTGCGTCGCGACGCTTCGGCCCCGATCTCGAGCGCATGGCGACAGGAGACATCGCATGCTCGGCTATGACGACGTGGCGATCTTCCTGCGCGTGGCGCGCGAGGGCAGTTTCGTGGCGGCCGCCCGGAGCCTCGGCCTGCCGACCAGTTCGGTCAGCCGCCGAGTCGCAGCCCTGGAAGCCCGGCTGAAGACCCAGCTGCTGCGTCGCACCACTCGCGCGGTCGGCCTCACCGACGATGGCCGCGCCTTCGCCGACCGCTGTGCGGTCGCCATGGATGAGATCGAGGCCGCCACGCGCGGCCTGGACCTGTGCAACGCGCGCCTATCGGGCCGTCTCACGGTCACCGCGCCCTATCACGTCTGCAATGAGGACTTCGCGCCCCACCTGCTGGACTTCGCCGCCGCCCATCCGGACCTGATCGTGGATCTGCGGCTGACCAACGGCGCGCCCGACCTGATCGAGGAGGGGATCGACGTCGCGTTCCAACTGGCTCCTTTGCCGGACGGTCGCCACGTGGCTCGCAAGCTGTGGGCCGCGCCCTACGGGGTATTCGCCAGCCAAGTGTTCCTCAACCGCCATCCGGAGGCCGTCGGCCTGGACCATCCGCGCGGCCTGGCTCGGTTGCCTGCGATCGCCACGCCGCCGATTAACGGCTGGCGGTTCGTCGACGCCGGCGGCGAAACCTTCACCTTCGGACCGCGCGCTCTGGGAGCCAGGGTGGACGACCTGTCGTTAGGCGCCTTGGCCGTGCGGCGAGGCCTGGGCGTGGGCTATCTGCCGAAGGGGCTGGCTGGCCGTTTTCCGGATTTGGTGGAGCTGACGTTTGGCGGCTGGCGCGTGGCCGATCGCGAGCTGTACGCCCTGTATCCCGCCGGCCGCCAGATGCCGCCCAAGGTGCGCGCGGTGATCGACCACGCCCTGGCGGCGCGCGCAGCGCATCAATAGAGCCGAGATCGAGGTGCTGCGACGCTCGTAACTTGCAGACCGATGCGGCAGGCTCAACGTGGAAGGCCTGATCCGCATATCAGCTGAATACGAGCCTACCAACGTCGCCCAAGGCGCCTCCCATCGGCGTCCGGGTTAAACGTCCGGAGTCGGGAATGATCCGAAGGTCATCGTTTGACCCAGGCAAGCGCGTAGCTCTCGGGCTTCCAACCTCAGGCGAACGGCTTCGGTGACCAGCTCGTCTGCTCGCTGATGTTCCGCTGTCCACCTCGCGAAACCGGCCCGACAAGGTCGGGCGTCCAGCGAGGAACCCATCCACTGATTGTCGTTCGACAAACCCAGGGCTCTGGCCACTAATCGGCAGCCATTTGACGAAGAGCGCGCAAGAGGCATGAGGATGACGAAGAAGACGGGCGCGCTTTCAGCACGAAGCCATGTGGCGCTGGGGATTCTAGCGTGCCTGCTTTTCCTGGCCTCGGCGGCGATGGCCGGCGGTACCGCCGCGCGGGCCCAGTCAAACCCGGTGGACTGGGTGAACCCCTATATCGGCACGGGCGGAACGGAAAATGGCCCCGAGTACGCCGGGACGACGCCTCTGGTCACCACCCCCTTCGGGATGACCAACTGGACCGCCCAGACCCGCCAGAACCGCATCAGCGTCGCCTCGTATGCTTACGAAGACCAATGGATCACCGGCTTCATCGGCACCCACCAGCCCGCCATCTGGATGGGAGACTACGGCTACGTCACGTTGATGCCCGAGATGGGATCGCTCCAGCCCAGCCCCGAATACCGTCGGCTGCGCTTCAGCCATGCCGATGAGGTGGTCACGCCCTACTACTATTCCGTTCACATGGGCGACGCCGAGACGGGCAAGCGCATCCGCGCCGAGATGACCGCCACCGACCATGCTGGCTATCTGCGCTTCACCTTTCCTGCCGGAACCAAGCGGTCCATCCTGGTCGAGGCGACGCGCGCGGGCGCCCGCGGCTGGGTCAAGGTGGACGCCGTCCGGGGCGAGATCGTCGGCTACAATCCCGATCGGATGGACGCCCACCTGAGCAAGGTCAAGCTGCCCAACTTCAAGGGCTATTTCGTCGTCCGCTTCCGGGGGCCGATGTCGGAGGGCGGCGTCTATCAAGGTCCGCTTTCGGCGCCGGGAACCGAGATCGAGGGCGACAATGTGGGCGCCTTCGCGCGGTTCGATGACGGTGATGATCTAGTGGTCGAGGCCCAGGTCGGTACGTCCTTCATCAGCATCGAGCAAGCGCGCGCCAACCTCGACGCCGAGCTGCCACAATGGGATTTCGACGCGACCGTCGCCGCGCTCAAGGCGATCTGGAACAACAAGCTGGGCCAGATCACCGTCGACGGCGCCAGCGACGACCAGCGGCGCATCCTCTATACCGGCCTCTACCACGCCCTGCTGTATCCCAGGCTCTTCTCCGAGCACGGGCGCTACTACAGCGCCTTCGACGACAAGGTGCACGACGGCGAGGCCTATACCGCCTTTTCGACCTGGGACACCTTCCGGGCCGAGAACAGCCTGCTGACCTTGATCGCCCCCGAGCGGATCGACGGCATGGTCCGGGCGCTGCTGCAGGATTACCAAGAGGGCGGATACATGCCCAAATGGCCCAATCCGTCCTACACCAACATCATGATCGCCACCCACGCGGACTCCCTGGTGGCCGAGGCGGTCGCCAAGGGCTTCAAGGGGTTCGACCTCAAGCTGGCCTACGCCGCCGTCCTCAAGGACGCGACGGTCCCTCCGGAGGGCGACGCCACGCGCCGCTGGCTTGACCGCGAGCCGGGTGATCCCTACGAGGCCCGCGCCGGTCTCAGCTGGTCCAGCGCGCTAGGCTACATCCCGGCCGACAAGGTTTCGGAATCCGCCTCCAGCACGCTGGAGGAGGCCTATGACGACCATGCCGTGGCGCGCGTCGCCAAGGCCGCCGGCGACGAGGCGGGCTATCGCCGCTTCACCGAGCGCTCGCTCCGCTACAAGACCCTGTTCAATCCCGCCCGGGGCTTCATGCAGGCCCGCAATCTCGACGGGACCTGGGCCTCGCCGCGGGAGGGTTGGACCGAGGGCGACGAGTGGGCCTACCTGTTCTCTGCTCTCCATGACATTCCGGGAACGATCCGGCTGCTGGGCGGCGAGGCGGCGTTCAA
>Ga0136846_1240247_pt1 | contig 12090 bp, 10 predicted proteins | sample HopSoiMetagenom2_FD_96841 | JGI IMG/M metagenome (GOLD analysis project Ga0136846, IMG submission 96841) | Grasslands soil microbial communities from Hopland, California, USA - 2 Assembly 2016 (version 4) | ecosystem: Environmental > Terrestrial > Soil > Grasslands | place: USA: Hopland...
TAGTGCTCGGTCATCTCATTCATTGCCGGATGCTTGCCCGGCCTGTAGTGCGGCACGAACGCCGGATTCTCGTGCAGGCGCGGCAACTCCTCGATGGGCTCGCACGCAGTCAACGGAAAATTGTTCGGGTTCGTCGTCAGGCGGTAGACCTCGGTCAGCACGTACGGCTCCGCCAGATAGACAGGGTCCTCCAGAATGCCGGTGGCTGTGAGTAAGTCGCCGTGCCGGTTGAGGCGCATCGTGAACGTCGCACGGTCGCTGCTGAAGCCACGGTGCCGCTTGATGTCGCCGAGCTTGGCGTGCGTGGTGACGAAGGTCAGCGTGTCGCCTTCCCACTGGCCCGTGGTGAATCCGCCATGCGAATGCGGCGCCAATGAAGACGGATGCGGCCGTCCGTCCATCCAGATCATCGTCTCGTCGCGATCGCCCCACCCCAGGATCTTCCAGGCGAGCAGCTTCTGCGTCACCGGGTCCGGCACCATGACGAATTGAAGCGGAAACGGACCCACGATCGCGTAGATCGGCGGGTACATCTGGCATTGGCGCTCGGTCGCCGAAAGGGACGCGATGTCGTAGCTCAGCGCCTTCGCACGGCCGTCAGGGCTGAGAGGCATGCCGAGGAGATCGACAGGTTCCCGTGCGGCGCCGTTGTCGTGCTGCCCGACACGCTGCCACGTGCCGGTGAAATCGACCTGGGCGGACGCGGGAGCCGCCGCGAACAGCAACGCGATCAAGACAGCCAATCCACAAGAGCGCGACATCATTTTCTTCACCATCTGGACGAACAGGGCGTCGGATCCCATTTGTTGCCGTTCGCTTCCTTCTTGAACACCGGCGCGGTCAGTCTCACGTTGGACAGATACTGCGGATCCTCGATCTGCGTCGTGATGGTGAGCCACTGCTCGCCGTTCGGCCGTTTGTAGAGATCCCAGTGTTCGGTCAGCACGGCATTCTCGCTGTAGGGAACGCCGTTCTTCCGCAGGTACCCGGCACGCAGATTCTTCGTGACGACTTGCAGCGATCCGCCGGTCGGGCGAATCGGCGGTGCGTCCGCCACGCGATCGGCGGGACGCAGCTGCAGCGGCACGTCCGGACGCGGCGTCAGCCACCGCGCCTGCGAGACTCCCTGCCACGAGCGCGGCTCGTTCGGCGGCGTCGGCGCCTGCCCTGAGCCCGTCGAAGGGCCGAAGCGCAGGAGCCGCGTCTGCGTGCCCGCGTCGGTGTCGATCTTGAGCGTCGTGTCGTCCTGCCACGTGATGTGAATCCGCCCCGGGACGCTCATCAGCGCGGGGGCGCCGTACGACCTGCACTGCTCGCCGGCCGCTTCGTCCTTCGCCGGATCCCATGTGTCGGCAACTTTTCTGCCCTCGGCGTTCAGCTGAACCCCCTGATAGTCGCCTCTCGCCGGCGTGACCATCCGCCAGCGCCAGTCCGCCGTGACGATCGACACCCAGTAGCCAGTGAGGTCGATCGGCGCGCCCGCTCTCGGCGGGGGCGGCGGCTGATTTCCGCGCTGGGCCTCGACTGGTGCGTCCAGTAGGATGGCCGCTGCCAGCACGGGCGCGATCAATAGAAGCACGCGCGGTTTTGTCCGCTTCTTCACTTCTTTCCTTTCTTCGCGGACAGCTCGTTGTAGATCACCTCGACAAACATGTCCGTCGTCCACGGACCGCTGTCGGCTCCGTACTGGCTCCTGTATCCGAGCGTCGGATTAGCCGCCTTCGCCTGGGCGAGCGTCTTTCCTTCGTCGATCAGATCCTGCACCCTGTCACGGACGATGGTGACCGCGTCGCGGTACTCCAGCAGGTCGAGCTTGTCGTACACGTGCCCGTGCCCGGGCACCAGGAACGTGCGGTCAGCCTTCCACTGCAGCGGCAGATTGTAAACGGTGATGTCCATCAGCCGGTTCAGTGCATCGAGCTCGCCCTGGACGGTGCCGCCTCGCTTCGTGTCGATGACGGGCCAGCGGGTCGTGTCGATGATGTCTCCTGTCGCAATCACATCGCCGCGGCGGAAGAACACGATCGTGTCGCCGTCGGTGTGCGCGGCGGGCTGGTGAATGACCTGAATGCCGTCGCCGTTCAGGTACATCGAGTACTGGTGGTAATTGAATGTCTTGGTCGGCCACAGCCCGGATGCCACGGGAGATTGCTTGCCAGTCGGAGCCGACATCCGCCCCAGCACGTTTTCATGCGCCAGCACGCTGGCCCTTCCGAAGTTCGAGACCACATCGTCGCCCAAACCGGCCCCGGCCACGACCGCGCCCGGGAGAATGCTGAGCCCGGCCCTGGCGAGCTTCTCGTTCCCACCAGTGTGATCGGCGTCCATGCTGGTGTTGATGATGTAGCGGATTGGGAGATCCGTCAGGCGGCGGATGGCGGCCAGCACCTGGTCCGCTCGCTCGGTCGATCCTGAATCCACGAGGATGACGCCCTCCGGGCCGAGCTGCACGACGACGTTGCCGCCCACGCCGCCGATGACATAGAAGTTGGGCCGCAACTGAACGACGTCAACGTCGCCGTTCTGCGCCTGCGCGGCGACCCCCACCCAAAACAGCAAAGCTATCGCGACAAGCCAGGCAAGAAGCTTCACGGCATTCCTCATTCCGTCCCGGGCCTCGTTCCGCGCCGACAGGATTGTGCCGCTTCAGACAGGGCCAGCGCAATAGCGCAAGCGGGGTTCGAATGGGTCCGAGGTCTCCACGACTACTTGAAGTCGATCATGACCTTCAACGCGCCGTCACGGCGATCGCGGTAGGTTTCGAACGCGCGCTGAACCTGCGCGAACGGAAACCGGTGCGTGATCAGGCGCGACATCTCGATCCGATCCTGCTGGATGGACCGCCACGCCAGGCGGACAAAGGGCCGCAGATCGGACGGGGTACTCAGCTTGATCGTCAGGCGCTTGCGAAATGCCGCGTGCCACGCAACGTCGTGCAGCCGCTCGGGCGGGACGCCAAAGTAGAGAATCACCGCGCTGTCGCCGCAGAGATCGATGCAGCCATTCAGCGCCTGCGATTCGTGACCCACCGCTTCGACCACGAGGTCCGCCATCGCGCCGCCGGTCAGCTCGCGGACGGCTTCGTTCGGGTCGACCTGGCTGGCGCAGACCGAATGGGTCGCGCCAAACTGGGCTCCGAGGGACGCGCGCGCCGCAAGCGCATCGACACCGATGATGCGGGCTGCGCCAAGGCGTGACAGACACAGATCGAACAGGAGGCCGATCGGTCCCTGCCCCACCACCGCGACGGTCTTGCCGATCAACCCCGGCAGGGTGCTGAGCGCGGACAACACGGTCGCCATCGGCTGGGCGAGAACGGCCGTGTCGTTGTCCAGCCCCTCGTCGAGCTTCACCAGGCGGTCGTCGCCGATGGTGAGCTGTTCGTAGAGGCCTTGCAATCCGATCGGCATCGCGAGGACGCGATCGCCGCGGCGAAAATGCGGGCTCGCGGTTTCGACGATGGTGCCGACGATCTCGTGGAGCGACAGGCCGGGCGCAAGCGGGTAGCGATCGTGGGCCTCGCTGAAGTACGGAATGTCCGATCCGCACAGGCACGCGGTCTCGAGCGAGACGACAGCTTCGCCCTCCCGCGGCCGACGCAGAGGAGCGTCCACCAGATCGATTCGTCCGCGCCCGATGATCTGGCCGGCTTTCATGGACTATGAGCCTAATGCAGGATCACCGCAGCCCTGAAGGCCTGCACGACTCCGCATCAGCGGGGGACGGCTGTGCGATCGCCGCCGGAACTCGAGCTCGACGAGCCGCCGGACGACCCTGACGATCCCCCGGACGAGGAACTCGAGCCTGACGAGGCGGACCCGCTGCTCGCGCCGGCACCCGAATCGCCCGCGACATATCCTTTGCCGTTGACGACCTGGCCATGCGTCTGCGGCGTCGACGGCGGCACCGGGGCCACGATGATCCCGCCCCCGCCTCCAGCGACGTACCACCCGTTGCCATAGTTGTCGTACGGACCAAGTCCGTATCTGGATCCGTAATAGCCGTAGCCGTACGGCGAACAGCCGTCCCAGCCGTAGAGCGACAAACCCATCACATATGGACCGCAGTCGAAGATCGATCCTCAGAGCAGGACCGGCGGACCGTCAAATGCGACGGAGTTTCCGCCGCCGCCGATCGCGAGCTCGCCCGAGGCAGTCGGCGAGGGTTTGATCGAGAACGCCTGCGGATACGACAACGCGACCAGCACGTCGAGCACACGGTCGTCCACTCCCGCGTCGGCCAGCTTGATCAGGCGGGCGGCGTTCAGCGTGAACACCTGCCGGCTCTCGGCGAGCCAGGCCTCGATCACGGCGCCGTTGACATGACGCGAGGCGTCGATGATTTCTGCATCGCCCACAGGCAGGAGGGTTCTGAGCGCCGGGGATTCGCGCGGGCTGACGGCGACCGCCGACGCGATCTCGGCCGGCAGCATGGGCAGCGGCGCGGCCGCGCGGTGGCGCAGCACGCGCACGCCGACGCGATCCTGGAGCGACACGCCCACGATGTCGATCCAGTCGCCATTGGGGGCGGTGACCATCAAGCCGGTCGTGGTGCGCTTGAGCCCGCCCGTGCACGTGACTTCGGACAGCAGGTAGACGCGCCGCATGTCCGCGGACCACTCGGCGCTCTCCCACCCGGTGCAGCCATCGCGTTCGCTCGGCCGATGCTCGCCGTTGGCGTCGATCCGCTCGCGGGAGACGATCGTGCTGCCGCTGACCGTGACGACGTCGACGGCGGACGCGCCGGCGGCGGGCACGATGCACACCTGCTGCGGCGGCGCCTCGAGGTCGACGAAACGCGGGGGCGTGGCCGACCAGCATCCCAGCCACGGCTGCCATCTCGTATCGGTGCCGGTACGAGGAGAGGCCGTGGGCGGGGGCTGCGCGGCGGCCGCCGCGCGCGGAGCGCCGCACAGCAATGCCGACGTAATGACGGCGAGCAAGACGCGCCACGAAAATGTCGTCGTGCTGTTCATGATCGCACCTAGTACCTGATCACGAAACCGGCTGTCAGCGCAAAACCTGAGAGGTCGATCGGCTGGAAGCGCGCGAAGTCGGCGCTCAGATCCTTGTGCGCCCATTCATATCGTCCTTCGATCGTCACCGCGAAGCGGGAGTTCAGCGAGACATCGGTTCCGGCGAACCCGTGCAGCGTGGGTGCCCAGCCATCGGAGTTGAACGTGTCGGGAAACACCTTGTACGTTTCAAAATCGATGAAGTCACCGGCCTGGCGGAAGCGGTACCACATGACGCCGCCCCCGCCGCCCACATACGGCGCGTACCGGGACGGGATCCAGGCGAAATGTCCAATCGACCGCCCCGGCTTCGACAGGTACATCTTGAGGCTCCCGGTCACCGGCAGCCGCTGGAACTCGGTGGATTGCTGAATCGGCTGACGGTTGTTGTCCACGAAGTCGCGAAACTCGGACGGCGTCGTGGACTGCGAAAAGCCGAAACCAAACCGCGCGTCGAGCCGGGGCGTCAGGCTGACATCCACGTCGGTGGCAAACGTCAACGAGCTGAAATCATGGGTGGTGACCGTCAGCTGGCTGGCGGTAAAGCTGAAGAGATCGCTGCCCGCGGTGGCATGGTTGAAGCCGCCGCGAATCGACACCGCACCATGCGGCGGGTGAAAGAGAAATCCGTCGCCGCTTTCCTGCGCCTGCGCGGGCGCGGCAAGCGACAGACACGCGACGGCGGCGAGGCCGAGACCGAGGAAACGCACCGGGCTCATAGACCGCCTCCGATGGTGCTGGCAAGGCCTATTGTAGAATACGCGGGGAGAAAAGCCGAGATGCTGAACAGGTGCCTCACGGGACTGGCGGTGGTCGCGATGGCGGGGTCGCTGCAGGCAGCCGGACAGGCTCCGCCGAAAGCGACGCCGGCCGCGACGACGCCGGCGAAGCCGTACGTCGTGCCGAAGACACCGTGGGGAGACCCCGACATCCAGGGCAACTACACGAACAAGTACGAGCAGGGCACGCCGTTCGAGCGTCCGGCCGAACTCGAAGGCAAGACCCTCGCCGACATCCAGGCCAAAGAACTTGCCGAGATCATCCAGAAACGGCAGCAGCGCGCGATCGAGAACGCGCCGTTTCTTTCCGGCGATCCGACCGGCGCGATTGCCGGTCCGATGGAATTCCGGGACATCTACGAAGTGGCCAGGGCCAGCCGCCCGTGGTTCGTCACCGACCCCGCGGACGGCAAGATCCCGCCGCTGACGCCGGAGGCGCGGCAGCGCCTCGCCGCACGCCGTCCGACCGGCAGCAGCTTCAGCAACGGCGTGTACGACAGCTACGACAGCCTGAGCCTGTACGATCGGTGCATCACGCGCGGCTATCCCGGCTCGATGCTGCCGGCCATCTACGGCGACTCGTATCAAATCATCCAGGGCCAGGGTTTCGTCGCGATCCGGATCGAGATGATCCACGAGACGCGCATCATCCCGCTCGGCGGGCAGCCGCATGCGAGCAAAGGCGTCGAGCTCGACATGGGCGACGCCCGCGGCCACTGGGAAGGCAACACGCTCGTCGTCGAAACGACGAACTTTCGCGATCGCACGATCTATCGCAACGGCAACCCCTCGACGTTCAAGCTCGTCGAGCATTTCACGCCGACCTCGAAGACGTCGCTCGAGTGGACCGTGACGGTGGACGACCCCGGGACGTGGACGAAGCCGTGGAGCTTCTCGATGCCGCTGACCGTGAACGACGAGGAACCGGTCTACGAGTACGCCTGCCACGAAGGAAATTACGCGATCAGGAACATCCTGTCCGGATCGCGCCTCGCCGACGCCGCCGCTGAGAAGACCAGGAACTGAACCAAGAATCGGAACAATCGTCGGTGCGCTACGCCGGTTTCGCCACCTTCCGGTCCAGCCAGTCGCGAAGCACGCCAAACACCTCGTGGTTGTTTTTCTCCATCAGCATGAGGTTGCCGTTGCCGGCCATGCCGTAGTCGCGCAGTCTCAGCAGATCGACCGAACAGCCCACCTGCTTCAGGAACTCGACGTTGGCAACCGGCGATCCGCCTGCGCCGAACTCGCTCGTGATCCACGCGATCGGAATCTGCGGAAGATTTTTCCATCTGCGCGCGGGCTCCGCCTGGAGCTTGAAGGGCGACGCAATCGGCCGTGGAGAATCCGGCGGTGGCGTCCGATCGACGAGTGAAAACTGTGCAACGTCGGACACGGGCGGATCGTACGTCATGGGGCTCGCCGTGAGGCCCCAGCGAAGCTGACGTTCGAAGGGATTGCCGTTGATCTCCATGCAGAGGATGCCCTTGACGAGCTGCGGCCGCCGATCGGCGACGCCCCACCCGAAAAAGCCGCCGAAGGCATGCCCGTGAATGATGCACGGACCGATGCGATCGACGAGCTCCACGCCCCCGGCCCACGCGAGATCGCTGTGAAACGCTTCGTCGGCCGTGTTGCCGGACTCGCAGGCCATGAACTGGCCGATGAACGGATCGCTGATGCCGCCTGGCCCGGGCCACTGGCCCGTCTTGAAGACGTTGGTGGCCTCGATCAATCCTTCGAGCGGCGGCACGTTCGGCAGATGACTCGGGCCGAGCGCATCGGGATGATACGGCGAGCGGCCGTAACTCGGACGATCGAGCCAGTAGACGCTGTAGCCCGCCTGCACGAAGTAATGAACCCAGCCGGGACGCCTGCCGAGTCCCATCATGTGCGTGCCCTGGCCGCCGCCGCCGTGCACCAGGATCACCGGATACGGATAGCGCTTCTCGGCGGGGATCATGTATTGCACGAACATCTGCCCTTGGGCGATCGTGCCGTACGGCATCCGCTTGCGCCCGACGCCCACCCAGAAGCCGCCCTGATCGGCCAGCCTGAGCGCCGTCGACTCCGCATTGCGATTCCGATCGGCACCGCGCGGCGCGGCAGCCTGGGTCCCGGGCGCGCTGCCTTCGGCGCTGGCCTGCATCCACGTGAGGATCGGCCGCAGCGCGTCTCGATTGTTCTTCTCCATCATCACCATGGGCCCGTTGCCATGGATGCCGAGGTCGGCGAGGCGAATGTGCTCGACGGTGCAGCCGGCGCCGCGCAGCGCTGCCGCGATGCCTGGATCCGTCGCTGTCGCGGGAGAAGCTTCGGCCGTGACGATCGCGATGGGCACGGACGCGAGCGCCGCGAGTTGCGGCGGCGTCAGGCTTTGCAGCGACTGCGGCTCCTGCTCGACGGCGACAATGCCTTTCACCAGCGCCGGACGCACCAGCGCCGTCACCCACGCGAACACGGATCCGTCGCCGTGCGTGACGAGCACGGCGGGACCGATTTCGTCGAGCAGCATGGCGCCGCGTGTGCGCCAGACGTTCTGCGTAATCGCGTTGTTGCCCATCGGCTGTCCAAGCGATGCCACCACCTGGGCGATCGCGGGATCGGCGGCGTCGCCCGCACCGGGCCACTGCGTGTGTCCTTGCACGGCCGCGCCGACACGGCGCGCGACTGATTCGAATGTCGGCGCCTGCGCGTCGAACAGGCCGTTGACGAACGGGTGATTGGGGTTGCGGCCCTGCCCCGGCCGATCGAGAACGTAGACGCGGTATCCCTGCTCGAGGAACTGGGACGCCCAGCCGCGGCGGCCGTCGGGCGTGCTGATCCAGTCCGTTCCTTGCCCGTAGCCGCCGTGAATGAGGACGACGGCATACGGATGCCGCACACTTGTCGGGATCCAGTGCTCGACGTACATCTGCATGCCGTTGATCACCGTCCCGCGCGCCAGCGTCGCTCGTTCCACACCGAACCAGAAATAGCTCCAGTCCGCGATGTCCAGGATGGGCGCGGCGGCTTCCGAAGCCGCTCGCGCCTGAGCTTCGCGGGCGGCGAGTACAGGCGCGCTCATCAGGAACGTTCCCGCTGCGACGGTGCCGCCGACCAGGGAGCCAAATTCACGCCGTGTGTATGACATGCCGGGATTTTACCCCCGGCTTTCCCGGGGTGCGGTTTCACATTTCGCGACAATTGAGGACCGCCGCCGCATCTTATTGGGTGTAGACTCGCACCGCGCCTGGGCGGCCCTCAGGTATCAGACGAAGGGGAGGAGTCAGTCATGAAGCGGACCATCGGAGTCATCGCCGTCCTGGCGGTTTGGCTGCTATCAGCCGTATCGGCGAACCAGGATTTGTTGACCCTGCAGAAAGACGATAACCAGTGGGCAATCCCGGCGAAGAATTACTCGGCGACGCGCTATAGCACGCTCAAGCAAATCACGGCGCAAAACGTCGGCAAGCTGCGGCAGGTCTGGTCGTTCTCGACCGGCGCGCTGCGCGGCCACGAAGGACAGCCGCTCGTCGTCGGCACGACGATGTACGTGCACAGCGCATATCCGAATCATATCTACGCCATCGACATGACGAAAGAGGGCTGGCCGATCAAGTGGAAGTACACGCCGGTCCAGAACGATCGAGCCGTCGCGGTCGCGTGCTGCGACCTCGTCCACAAGGGCGTCAATTACGCGCAGGGCAAGATCTACATGACCACGCTCGACGGTCAGGTGATCGCGCTCGACGCCAACACCGGCAAGGAAGTCTGGAAGGTCCGCAATGCCGACCCGACGCGCGGCGAAACGCAGACCATGGCCGGCCTGATCATCAAGGACAAGTACATCGTCGGCGTCTCCGGCGGCGAGTTCGGCATCCGCGGCTGGGTGGCGGCGTACAACCTCGCAGACGGTAAGCAGGTCTGGAAGGCGTACAGCATGGGGCCCGACTCGGACGTCAAGTTGGCGCCCGACTTCAACGAGGCCAACCCGCATTACGGCCGGTTCGATCAGGGCACCAAGACGTGGCCCGGCGAGCGCTGGAAGAACGGCGGCGGCAGCACGTGGGGCTGGTATGCGTACGATCCCGACCTGAACCTGCTGTACTACTCCACCGGCAACCCGGGGACCTGGAATCCGTCAGTGCGCCAGGGCGACGACAAGTGGTCGATGACGATCTTCGCCAGGAATCCCGATACGGGGATGGCGAAGTGGGGCTACCAGATGACCCCGTGGGATGCCTGGGACTACGACGGCATCAACGAGCACCTGCTGCTCGACCTGAACATTGGCGGCAAGCCGACCAAGACGCTCGCGCATTTCGATCGCAACGGCTTCGCCTACCTGCTCGACCGCACCAACGGCACGCTCATCTCGGCGGAGAAGTTCGCGCCGAACACGAACTGGGCCGACCACATCGATCTCAAGACCGGCCGCCCGGTGGAGAACCCCGGCAAGCGCACGAAGCAGGGCGTCGAGATCAAGGATATCTGCCCGGCCGCGATGGGCGGGAAGAACCAGCAGCCGGCGTCGTTCTCGCCGAGCACCAACTTCATCTACGCGGGCATCAACAATCTCTGCATGAACTACGAGGGCGTCGAAGTGCAGTACATCGCCGGCGCACCGTACGTGGGCGCGAACGTGCGGATCTTCGCGGGCCCCGGCGGGAACCAGGGCGAGTTCATCGCGTGGAATCCGGTGACCGCCAAGCGAGTGTGGGGGATCAAGGAACCGTTCCCGGTCTGGACGGGCGCGCTGACCACGGCCGGCGATCTCGCGTTCTACGGCACGATGGACGGGTGGTTCAAGGCGGTGAACGCCCACACGGGCGCGCCGCTCTGGAAATCCAAGCTGCCGTCCGGATCGATCGCAAACCCCATCACGTTCATCGGCCCGGATAAGAAGCAGTACATCGCGATCTACTCGGGGATCGGCGGCTGGTTCGGCCTGCCGATCGCGGGCAACCTGTCGCGTGAGGATCCTCTGGCCGCGCTCGGCGCCGTCGGCGCCGCGTACGGATCAGGACTCGACAAGGTCACGTCCGTCGGCGGCACGCTGCACGTCTACGCGCTGGAATAGAGCACTAGAATAGGAAGCATGACCCCAACCGTCAGGGCGTGGGCCGCGGCATTTGCCGTGGCCTACGCCGCATCTCTCGCAACCGTCTCCACCCAGGCGCCGCCGCCGCCACCGCAAGCCAAATCGCTTCGCGTCTGCGGCGACCCCGATAACCTGCCGTACTCGAACGACCGGCTGCAGGGGTTCGAGAACAAGATCGCCGCCATCATCGCCGCCGATCTCGGCGTGGATCCCAGTTATACGTGGTGGCCCCACCAGCGCGGCCTCGTCAAGAACACGCTCGACGCGGGCACCTGCGACGTGATTTTCGGCGTGCCTCACGATCTCGAATCGATTCTGCCAACGAAGCCGTACTACACGTCGACCTACGTCATCGCACATCGCAAAGGCACCCATGCGGTGACATCGCTCGATGCGCCGGAGTTGAAGACGCTCCGTATCGGCGTGTACGCGAACACACCGGTCGAGGAGAGCCTCGGGCGGCGGGGCCTGGTCGATCACCTGACGGCGTATTCGCTGTTTTTCGATCCCACCGGCGATCGCGATCGGCCGGTCAAGCTGCTCGACGATCTGGTGGCGGGCACGGTCGACGTGGCCCTGCCGTGGGGTCCGCTGGCCGGCTACTACGCAAAGAAGCTGAACGCACCGATCGAAATGACGGCGCTGCCCAGCGAAGAGGGCGTCCCCCTCTCCTTCAGCATCAGCATGGGCGTGAAGAAGGGCAATCGCGATCTCAAGAACCAGCTGGAAACGGCGATCGACCACCGCCAGACAGAGATTCGATCGGTCCTCGATGATTTCGGCGTGCCGCTGGTGGCCGCGAAGCAGGCCGCAGTGGGGGCCATTCAGGTACCGCCGGAGGCACCGGCGCCCGCACCCGGCACGAAGGCAGGCACCCAGGCGGGCGCGTCGAGCGACGCCAAGAAGAATCCGTTTACGGACAAAGAAGACGGCGTCGCGGCTGGCAAGAAGCTCTACATCCAGGTCGGCTGCCAGGGGTGCCACGGCGGCGGTGGCGGCGGCGGCATGGCCACGTCGCTCATCGACGACAACTGGAAGTTCGGCAGCGACGACGAGACCCTCTTCAAGCTGATCAAAGGCCAGATTCCCGAGCAGACGATGCCGACGGTCTACAACACGCTCCCCGACGAGCAGGTGTGGCAGATCCTGGCGTTCATCCGCACGCTGTACATCGGCGACCCCGCGAAGAAGAACTGGTAGCTCCGGAGGGACAA
>Ga0136846_1215726_pt1 | contig 12089 bp, 8 predicted proteins | sample HopSoiMetagenom2_FD_96841 | JGI IMG/M metagenome (GOLD analysis project Ga0136846, IMG submission 96841) | Grasslands soil microbial communities from Hopland, California, USA - 2 Assembly 2016 (version 4) | ecosystem: Environmental > Terrestrial > Soil > Grasslands | place: USA: Hopland...
CTCGCTGACCTCCGGCTCGCTGACCTCCGGCTCGCTGATCTCCGGCTCGCTGACCTCCGGCTCGCTCACAACCGGCTCGCTGAGCTCCGGCTCGCTGAGCTCCGGCTCGGTGACCTCGAGCTCGCGAACGCCCGGCGCGCGGATAGCGACGGCTTCGGCTTCGGGACTCTCCGCAGAACTTGAGGCGACAGGCTCTACCTCCGGCTCATCCTCGTCCGTCGTCTCGAACCTCGACGCCAGGCGGTCGTCGACGGTTTGCACCGATGCGACGCCGTTCATCGTCGGCTCGCCCGCCGTCGTGTCGGGGGTCGTGGCAACGTCATCCTCGGCAGCAGCGAGATCGGCTTCGAGCGCGCCGACGCGGCTCTCGGCGACCTGCGCGCGCTCCATGTGGTTCGCAAGCTCACCGCGGAGCCGAGCGATCTCGGTCTGGTCTTCTTCGTTGTGAGCGGCGGTCGGCGGCGGCGCCGACTCCAGCTCGCTTACCCGCGCGTTCGCGGCCGCGAGCGCAGCGGTGAGCGTGGCGATCTCGGCACGCACCGCATCGCCGCCCGCGTTGGCTTCGTTCAAGCTCGTCTCGAGCTCGGTTGCACGTTGCTCGAGCTCGCTGGCCTTGGTACCGAGCTGCGCCACACGCACCTCGAGCTCATCGCGAACGGACTCGACCGACGCGGCGCGTTGCTCGGCCGCGGACGCACGTTGCTGCGCGTCAGTGAGCTGCGCGGTCGCTTCGGCCAGCTTGGCGTCGGCGGCGGGATCGGCCGCGGGCGCGGCCTTCGCCTCGTCGAGTTGCCGCTGGAGCGCCTCCGCGCGTGCGACCGCGTCGTTCGACACGGAACGCGTCTCGGCGACCTCTCGTTCGAGCTGCTGCACGCGCATCGCCGTCTCGTCTGGAACGGCGGCCGGAACCGGGGGTTGCGGCACAGAGGCTGCGACCGGCGCTGCAGCGGCGTCTCGGGTGCGAGCCTCGGCTTGCTCAGCGCGGGCGTTCACGGCGTCGAGCTGGACGAGCAACTCCTTCTTCGTGTTGGCTGCCTCCATGTCCTGCATCTGCATCCGGGTGCGCAGCTGCTCGAGCTGATCCTCGAGCGCCTGGCGGATCGCGATCTCTCGATCCAGCGCCGACGCCGCCTTGTCCGCGGGGATCTCGGGCGCCCCAGCCGGCTCGGCCACGGCGTCCTTCCGTGTGAACAAGGAGCGCTTCGGCTTCGGCGTCGTGGGCTCCGGATCGGGCTCCGCCGCGGCCGTGGAGGGCTCGGCGGGCACCACCTTCGACCCCTTCGGCTTCTTCGAGCCGAGGCGGAGGCCGAACACCGTCTTCGCTGTTGGCTCGGCCGGCTCGCCCGTCGGCGGCGCGTCGGCAACCACCGGCGCGGCTACGACCTCGGTCGGACCCGCGGCGGTAGGCGCCTTCGGCCCTTCCTCGACCTCGACGCGTTGGATGGCGGGACCGGTCGTCACCGGCACCGGGTCGAAACCGGTCACGCGGCGCTTCGCACTGCCGGGCGCCTTAACCTTCGGTGTGCTCGGCCGCGAAGCCGCGGCAGAAACCTTCTCGGCGGCGCCGCCCTTCGCGGCCTGCAACATCAAGAGGAGCCCCGCCACCAGCAGCACGACACCGAGCGCCACGATCGGCAGACGCATGCCGTCGAGCGGGCCGGCTGAGTCGTCGCGAAGTTCCGTGTAGTTGGACACCACGGCCGCGATCGCCACGGGCTTCGTGCCCTTGCCGTCGACGGGCACGTACACGCGGAGGTCTGCGTCGTCGACGACGTGCGCCGGATCACCCGATCCCGCGGACTGGAGGCCTTCGGCATCGGCCGGGAACGCGGCCAGACCGGGCGAGCTGTACAGCACACCCCCGGCGTTGGAGAACAGCCGCAGGTCGGTGCCCGCGGGAAGATCGAGCTGCTTGGTGAGATCCTCCGCCGCCTGATCCTTCAACGGCTTGGCAAGGTCCGTGTGCTTCGCGGCGTCGGCGACCTTGGTGTTGACCAATGCGACCGACTTCGCCTGGCGGTCCGTGACCGCGGACTCCAGCGCGCGCCGGTGCAGAAAGCCGCCGACGAACACGAGGACGGCGCAGGCCACCGACAAGCCGATAAGGAGCTTCCAGACATCGCGGTGCCCGTTGCCTTCGCTGCGCACGCCCATTCAGAGATCCCTCGGTCGCTGTCGGAAAGGCTCCTCGGCCCTCACGTGGGGAGGCTTCGGCGCGTTCGCGGGTGACCTGAAGACGGGCCGGAGGGCTGCTTCCGGGCCGTCCCCCTCAAGGCCCCCACCCGCTGCGGCCGATACCGGGCCCGGAGACGCGCTGAACCGTTTCGTCAGCGGAGGGACCACCGGCGACGGCGACGCGCAGGGGAACGGGAACGAGGGGGAAGTCGATGCAGCACTTGCAGGCGTGGTCACGCCGTACCACCGCCTGGGTCCTGGCCGTGCTGATGCTCCTGAGCATCGGGGTCGTGATCGGACTCGTGGCGCCCGCACCATCCGTCGCAAAGGATCGGACGTTCGTCGCGCGCGCGAGCGTGGACGCGACCGTGTTCGGGCGGTATCCGCATCGGAACTTCGGCAACCGGCCGCGCCTGGTCGCCGGTGCGGTGCCGGGAGGCTCGCGTGTCTACGCGACGTTCCCGTTGCCGGACCTCGGCGGTCTCGTGCTGGATCAAGCGTCGCTCGTTCTGCACGTGCTCGGTCCGAAGCACCGGATCGACGTCCGCCGCACCGGCTCGGGATGGCACGAGATGCGGATCACCGGCGCGAACGCCCCACAGGGCTGGACCACGCTCGGGAAGGCTTCGCGCGGGCGCGCGCATTCGATGCACCTTGACCTCACCGACCTCGTCGCCCGGTCGGACGGAACGGTGTCGCTATTGCTCCGCACGGGCGGGGAGCGCACCGCGTTCGCGAGCAGCGAGAGCGACCACGGGCCGAAGATCAAGATCCACGGGCACGTCGCGGACTCGCCGACGCCTACGCCGACCGGCGATCCGTCGTCGACGCCAGCACCGACCGCGACCCCGACGCCCACCGGTGGCGGTGACGTACAGCCGTCGCTCCCGATCCGAGCGGCCTTCTACTACCCGTGGTTCCCCGAGACATGGGGCCCATCGGGTGACCGGTTCACCAACTACCACCCATCGCGAGGCTGGTACGACTCGAGCGACGTCGGAGTGGTCTCGCAGCACATCGCCGCGATGCAATACGGCGGGATCCAGGCCGGCATCGCCTCGTGGTGGGGTCAGGGATCCAAGACGGACCAGCGCATCCCGACGCTGCTTCGCGCGGCCGACGGCACGACGTTCCGGTGGTCGCTCTATTACGAGCCGGAGGCGCAGGGCGACCCGTCGGTCTCGACCTTGCACGACGACCTGGCGTACATCGTCAACCACTACGGCAACGACCCGTCGTTCCTTCGGATCGACGGCCGGCCCGTGGTCTTCGTCTACGCGGACGGATCCGACGGATGCGGGATGGCGTCGCGTTGGGCACAGGCGAACACGATGAACGCGTACATCGTGCTCAAGGTGTTCTCGGGCTACAAGACATGCGCCGACCAGCCGGCGAGCTGGCACCAGTACGGGCCTGCGTCGGCCACTAGCGACATGTCGCCCTACTCGTACACGATCTCGCCCGGCTTCTGGAAGAAGGGTGAGAGCGCGCCGCGTCTGACTCGCGACCTGTCGCGCTGGCAGAACCAGGTCGCCGCGATGGCGTCGTCCCGTGCGCAGTTCCAGCTGGTCACGACCTTCAACGAGTGGGGCGAGGGAACGGCGGTCGAGTCCGCCACCGAGTGGAGCTCAGCGTCGGGCTACGGGAAGTTCCTCGACGTGTTGCACGGGCTTCCCGTGGATCCGTCACCGTCGCCCACCTCGACGTCGGCCTCGCCCACCCCGACGTCCGTGTCGCCCACACCGACCAGCACGAGCTCGAGTCCACCCCCCACGACGAACCCGCTCGTCGTGGTCTACATGGAGAACAAGGAGCGCTCCGGCGTCGTCGGCTCAAGCTCCGCGCCCTACCAGAACGCACTGCGCGCACAGGGCATCGACTTCACTCATTCGTACGGCGTGACGCACCCGAGCCTGCCGAACTATCTGGCATTGGGGAACGGCACGACCAACGGGAAGCAGGGCACCGACACCATCTCGGCGGGTGAACTGTCCCAGTCCCCCACCCTGTGGAACCAGCTGCAGAACGCCGGCATCTCCTGGGCCGTCTACGAGGAGGACATGCCGTCGGTGTGCTCTGGCGCCACAACGTCGGGGCTGTACGCGCTGAAGCACAACCCGGCGACGCCGTTCGCGTCCGTGTATCACGATGCGGCGACGTGCTCGCACGTCCAGCCGTTCTCGGCGTTCGACGTGACGCACATGCCGAAGGTGAGCTTCATCGCGCCGAACCTGTGCAACGACGAGCACGACTGCGGCCTGTCGACCGGCGACGGATGGCTGCAGGCACACGTCGGAGCGATGCTCGCGAACGGCGCAACGGTGATCCTCACCTACGACGAGGGAACGTCGAGCGCCGGCATCAACGGGACGTCCGGTGGTGGTGGGAATATCTACACCGTCGTGGCCGGGCCGCACGTCACGGCGCGCACCGACGCGGGTCAGTACAACCAGTACTCGATCCTCGCGGCGATCGAGGCGCGTTTCGGGCTCACGAAGTTGAACGGCGCCGCCAACGTCGCAGCGTTGCCGTTGTCCTGAGCGTGGTGCGGGTGCGGACGGCCGCTGGCGGCCCGGCCGCACCCGAGCCGCTCACAGCGCGGTCGCGCTGAGGTGGATCAAGCGGGCGGCCGAGCGGTAGGGCTCACGTTCGCCGGCGGCCCGTTCGAGGTCGAGCAGGTCGCCGTACTGGGCGTCGCTGAGCACGTCAGGCGCCACGTCGGAGAACAGCCGGACCCCGGCCCACGAATCCAGGCGCCAGCCCGCCTGTGCGAGCAACCCGTCCCACTCCTGGACCGATCGTGACCGGTTAGGGATGCCGAGATTGCCGGTCGCGACCGGATCGTCGAGCACCCGGAGCGCCTCGGCGTAGTCGCCCCGCAGGCCCGGACGCATCGCGAGCGCCGATCGGTTCTTCTCAAGCAGCGAGAGTGTCGCGCCGGTGGCGGCAGCATCGCGCATGGCGACGAGATGCGTCGACGGATCGTCGAGGTACATCAGCACCGCGTGGCAACAGATCGCGTCGAACGGGCCGGGCGTGAGCTCGGCGATCCGCTCGACACCGCCTTCCACGAACCGCACCTCGACGCCCGCCCCGCGCGCGTGTGCGCCGGCCAACTCGAGCATCGCGGGAGACGGATCGAGCACAGTGACGTCGAAGCCGCTGACGGCGAGCGGCACCGCGATCGCGCCGGACCCACCGCCGACGTCGAGGACGGCTGCCGGTGGGGGCGGCATGGTTGCTGCCAGCCGCTCGAGCACGAGGGCTGCGCGGACGCGTCCGCGCGTCGTTCCGTAGTGGCGATCGAACCACTCGGCGCGGTCGTCGAACGAGGTCGTCACGAACGGCCGAGCATCGCGGCGGCCGCCGCCGCCGCTTCGCGACCACTCCCGACCGCGCCCTCGATCCACCCGGCGCCTTCCCGCGCGATGTCCGACCCGGCGAACAACAACCGGCCCTCGGGCTCGCGCAACCGCTCGAAGGTGCCGTCTGAGAACCATGTGGGCGGCACGGCGAGCCACGTCCCCTTCGAGAAGGGGTCGTTGATCCAGTCGTGGCCGCCGGTCTGCAGGAGCTCGGCCTCCGGGACGTGGGCGTGGACGGCGACCGAGACCGCCGCGTCGTCGCCAAGATCGACGCGGTCTTGTACCGAGAACCCCATGAAGAGTTGCGAGTCGTCGCCGTCCTTCGGAACGAACCCGGCGTTGACCGGCGTGTCCCATCCCGCACCCAGATAGCTCGCAGGTGCCCCGCGAACGATGGCGATGACCTTCGACACCTCGCCGGGATGGCGCTGCGTGGCGGCGGCCTGCTTGGGCGCCGCGAGCGGCGGAGCGAACGCGATGTCGGCCCACACGTTCAACGGCAGCGCGACGATCGCCGTCGGCGCCTCGAGCGTCGACCCGTCGACAAGTGTCACGGTCACCCCTGCGTCGCCCGTCGAGACCGAGGCCACGACCGACCCGAACCGGATGTCGAGACCTTGGGCCATCGCGTCGATCAACGCCTTCGTGCCGTCGGTTATCAGCTCGCCGAGGTCGACGTAGGCATCGACAGGCGTGTACTCGAGCTCGATCATGTCCCACAACAGCGGCAGGATCGACGTCTTCTCGACCTTCGCGCCGCCCATCGCCGCCAGGAACGAGCGCAGATAGTCGGAAGCCTCGTCGGGCGCGTGCAGACCGTCGACCCACCCCGCCGACGGCACGTCCAGCTGTGCGAGCCCTTCGCGACCTTCGTTCGCGAACGCCTTCGCGGTTTGGTCGAGCGCATCCGTCAGCGACGAGCTGGCGAGCTGCTCGCGGATCCGGTCGATCGCCGCGACACCTTCCTCATGGCGGTCACCGCGCACCCAGCCGATCGACTCCGGCTCCCCTGGCTCGGTGACACCGATGCCGTACCGCGTGAGCTCGGCGGCGAGCGACGGCTGCGTCTCGCGGGAGATGAACATCCCGCCGTACTCCGCCCACACCTCGGTCCCGGGGATCTGGCGGTACCAGGTGCGCCCGCCGATCCGGTCGCGGGCTTCAAGCACCACGACCCGGTGCCCGGCCTCCACGAGATCACGGGCGGCGGCCACTCCAGCGAACCCTGCGCCAAGCACGATCACGTCGGCGTCCATCGGACCGCAATCTACCGAGAAGCGGCGACCGGGTAGCGGACGATGTTTCCGTCCCGACCTCGAGACCGACGGTCCGCCACATCGCGAGCGTGGGGTTAGCGTCGCCGCCTAGACGGCTCCCGACAACCCCCGCCCGAACTCGGGGTGAACGACGGTTCAACGAGCCTCTTGAACCGGGATACCGACTTTCGACCGAGGCACTGTATCCCCCGCCCTCCCTACGATGTTTCCTCCATATACATCGACCACCTGAGGAGGGATGGATGACCATGAAGAAGCGGATCGTCGCCGCGACGATCGCCGCGGTGGCCATGTTGACCGTCACCATGGGGATGGCGCTTGCCAGTCCCGCCGGTGGCGACCAGGGCTGCACGCCCGGCTACTGGAAGACTCACACCGACAACTGGCCCGGTGCCGACGCGTCCGACGACGACGCAGGGAACCTTGCGGTGACCGCGCCCGGCGCCACGATGGGCGAGCTGTTCGGCCACCAGAAGCTGGCGAACACCGGCCTGGGCAAGTTCGACGGGACCACGATCCAGGACGCGCTCGCCCTCCAGGGTGGTCCCGGCATCACCGGGGCCGGCGAGATCCTGTTCCGGGCGGCGGCAGCCGCGTGGCTGAACGCCGCGGACGACCGGATGAACTACCTGTTCCGCAGGACGCCGAACCAAAGTGGGATCCCGGACATCTACACGATGGTCCGCGAAGCGCTCGGCAAGCGCGGCGCGATGCTCACCGTCGCGACGACGCTGGACAACGCCAACAACGGCGCGGGCGGCTGCCCGCTGAACTGAAGTTCGCCGGAAGTACCGGATGGCCCGGGGGTCGCACGACCCTCGGGCCGTTCCGTTCGCGGGAGCGTCAAGATCGCGAGTATCGTCAGGATAAACAAAGCGCTTCGAAGGGGTCGGTGAGCCGAACGAAACGGCATCAACGAGTCGTTCTGATCGTGGTCGCGGCGCTCTGCGTTGCTGCAAGCATCGCCGTCCCAGCGGATGCCGCGTCGGGTGATCAACTTTGGATCAAGGGCTACGCGGGCTCGAGGCAGCACGGCGACCGGGCGACCGCGATGGCGCTCAGTCCGGACGGCACCACCGTATTCGTGACCGGCGAGCAGGGTGGCGTCAACTCGGCAACGGTCGCCTATGAAACCGGCTCCGGCGCTCGTCTGTGGACCGTGAACCACCCCGGGATGTTCTCCCCGGTCGTGGCCGCGACTGGAACGCTCGTCTTCGTCGCCGGAACGGGGAGTCCAAACACCGCGAACACATATTCCGTGTCGACCATCGCGATCGATGCCACCTCGGGCGCCGTCGTATGGACAAGCACGTTCCATGGACCGAACGGAGCCAGCCCCGCGGCGAGCGCGATCACCGTCTCGCCGGACGGACGCGAGGTGTACGTGACCGGGCCGCTCACGAGCAACGGAAGCGCCCAGGAGAACACCATCGCGTACAGCGCGAACGATGGGACGACGTTGTGGTCCGCGCTGTGGGACGGAGTGCCCCCAGGCGACCTCTCCGCGAGGGTCGTGGCTTCCGGCGCACGGGTATTCGTCAGCGCCACGAGTATGCGAGCGCCGACGCGGAACTACGCAACCCTCGCCTACGACGCGGCCAACGGCACGCACCTCTGGACGCGCCTATACGACGGAGCCGACGACTGGGACGCGCCGGTGGGGATCGCGCTCGGGCCCCAGGGTGCGAGCGTCTTCGTCACTGGACAGAGTTGGGATGGCGGCGACGCCGACTACGTGACAGTCGGATACAGCGCCGCGGACGGAGCACGGTTGTGGAAGAGTCGATACACGGGGCAAAGGAATGGCAATGACAACCCCACGGCGATCACGACGAGCCCCGATCGGACGAAGGTGTACGTCACGGGAAGCGTCCGTTCGGTCGACGGCATCGGATGGCCCGACTACGCAACGGTCGCGATCGACCCGGCCACCGGCACACGGCTGTGGGCGACCAGATACAGCGGCCCGGCCGCGCAGTACGACGTCCCGATCGCGATCGTTGCGAGCGACAGGAACGTCTTCGTCACCGGGACGAGTGCGAGTAGCCGCCAATACTCCTGCGACGACGGTTCCGGCGGGATGTGCCTGGACCGCGATGTGCTGACCGTCGAGTATCGCGCGGGGACGGGTGCGCAATCGTGGGTGCGGCGCTACAACGGCTCCGGGGACAGGGACGATTGGGGCGGTGCGATCGCCGTCGGACCCGAAGGGCAGCGGGTGTACGTGGCAGGGGAACAGGTCACCACCGCGTCACGGGCGACCTTCCCCCGGTGGGTCACGATCGCCTACGACGCGTCGTGATCCATCGACGAACGGCGGTGGAGACGATCGGACTCGAACCGACGACCCCCTGCTTGCAAAGCAGGTGCTCTACCAACTGAGCTACGTCCCCGTGCGGGCGAACTCCGTCCGCTCTCCTCACGAGTCTATCGGCGGACTCGGGGCCAAGTTCGAGAACGGCGTTACGAAGGACCGCCCCGTGAGGGATCACACCGGCTTCAGCGCGCGGACGTGCAGGAACAACGGCATCCGCTGCCACCGCCGAGCTCGCTCCGAGTGGACCGCGTGTTCCGGGACTGCCGGCTCGGCGAGCCGGTCGACCAACAGGCCGGCGTTCGTGATCGCATCGAAGTACACGTGTAACGGCCGATGTGCGCTGGGGAAGAGTACCTCGAGCCCGTCTCGCACGACCGTGTCCTCGATGAACGAGACGTCAAGGTAGGAGATGTCGGCACGGAACGCGCTGTCGGGCTCTTGCGTCTCGAATGCGCCGGCCGAACTGAACGGGTGGACCACCGCGATGCAGAGCCGTCCGCCGGGTTCGAGCACGCGTGCCGCCTCCTCGACCGCCGCCGCGGCGGCGTCGACGTCTTGGAGCGACATGAATGCGATGACAAGGTCGAAGCTGCCGTCGGCGAAGGGCGTCCGGGCCGCGTCTGCCAAACACACCGCGATGTCTGGGTCCGCTCGATGCGCCGCATCGAGCATCGACGGCGAGACATCGAGCCCGACGATCCGGTGGCCCATCGCCGTCAAGTCGCGCGAGAATCGGCCTTCACCACACCCGAGATCGAGCGTGCGACGACCGGGATCCGGCACGCCGGCGAGGAATACGTCCCGGTGGAACGCCCAATAGCTGTCGTGGTCGGGCTTACGAGCCCACGCGATCCATGCCGGTGCGTTCTGCTCCCACTCCGCGCGGAGATCGGCGCTGGACCGCCTGACGCGAACGAGGCCGTCCGGCTTCTCGCTCATCGCGTCGGAGACTAACGCCGCCGCACCCCGCCCCGGCCGCCGCGCTGAGCCCGGACTAGATGATGTTCTCGCAGTTACGCACGACCTTGCCGTTCCGGCACGTGTCGGTGCCGTCGCCGCCGTCCATGAAGTCCTCGGGCTTGACGCCGACCCCGCCGTCGAGTCGGTCGTTGCCGGCGCCACCGTTCAACCGGTCGCGTCCCCAGGAACCGTGGCTGTCGAGCCAATCGTTGCCTGCCAGTGCGTCGACCGTGTCGTTGCCCATCATGCCGCGGAGGTCGTTGAATCCGCCGTTCGTGTTGTTGGTGCCCGCGAGCGTGTCGTCCCCGGCGCCGCCGTAGATCCACTCGACGTCGCTGCGCACATTGTCGCCTTCGCCCGACTCACCATCGTTCGCGACGTTGTCCTCGCCGGTGTACGTGACGTCCCCATCGCGGCCCACGTAGCTGACGAGGTCGCCCACCCCGTCGCCGCCCGCGATGTCGTCGGCGCCATCCGCCGCCTGCGCGGTCTGGATGTCGATCCCCGCGTAATCAACGGTCCCGTCCAGGCCGTTGTCGTTCGTGTCGGTGATCTTGATCGTCCAGGTGCACGGCGCTGCGAGCGCCCCGCACGACGGCTGGAACCGGAACGGCAGGTCGAGCGTGGTCTTCGGGTGGAACACGCCGTTGAGGTTCGCGCCGCTCTTCGCAGCCTGCTCGATCGACGTGTTCGCGTCGGACGTGAACGTAACGCCGGTCTCGGGGCTCGAGGGGTTGGAGAACTGGCCGGGGACACACGTCTTACCGTTCTGCGTCGAGCAGTTGCGGCTGGTCAGGAGCACGTTGCCACCGGCGAACGGCGACACCGGCGTCAACAGCTCGATCTTCAGGTCCGACGGATTGGGGTGCACGATGTCCAACCGCACGTGGACGTTCCGGATCTCCTCGCCCGGGATCGTGATCGGGATCTCGAGGCTCTTGCCGGTCTTCGCGCAGCACGGGATCGCGAGCGCAGGCGAGAAGTACTGGTCGTACGTCCGATACTCCCCGTCGAAGATGTCGTTGCCGGGGCCGCCGACGAGCGTGTCTTGCCCGGGGCCGCCGATGATGATGTCGTTGTCGGGGCCGCCGTTGAGGGTGTCGTTCCCGCCGCAGCCCAAGATCGTGTCGTCGCCCTTGCCGGCGGTGATCGTGTCGTCGCCGCCGGTGCCGATCAGCAGGTCCGCGCCGGAGGTCTGCACGGTGCGGGGGCCGAGGTCACAGAGGTTCGAACCGGCTCCGACCGCGGATGCGTTGGGGCCAGGAACGGCCAAGGAGGCCGTGACGATGGCGACGCTGATCAAGAGTCGTTTCACGCCACGGCCTCCCGGTAACCGTTCTGCGCTGCTTATCCGAACTTCTGATACGGGTTCGTCTGGCACTCCACCCAGAAGACCTTGTACTTGTGGCCTCCTGGCGTGTCGACCGTGAGCTTCACGTGGAAGCCTTGGATCGGGTGCGGCGACACTCCCGCGTTGGTCAGCCCCTGCTGCAGGTTGATAGCACCGGTGTTGAGGTTGAGCTTGTGGTTGCCCGGCGCCGGCAGCGTGGCGTCCACTTCACCGGGGGGCGTGATCATGGTTCCAGGCCCGTTGGTGTTGGACGTCGGCGGGTACACGGCGAACTTGTACGTCACGTCGGTTCCCGTCGGGAAGCCGAAGAACTGCAGCTGGAACAAGCAACCCGGGTGCGGCTCGTTGTTCGGCACCATATCGAACGGCACGCCGTCGATCTTCACGGTGCCCGGGTTGGCGGCGGTGACTGGACCACCGACGAGCCCGAACGCCATGAGCAGCACCACGGGGGCTACGAGCAATCGCTTCAACACGTAAACAATCCTCCCTCTCCCGGTCTACGGTCGTTGCTCGACCCTACCGTCTGCTCCCCGCCTTTGTGAACGGCCATCGGTCCAAAAGTGCGTGACCATCCAGTCCTTCGGCTGCCTGAACGATTCAGCAGAACTCTCTGGGGTGCAGGCCCTCAGAGCAAGACCTAA
>Ga0136846_1213014_pt1 | contig 12088 bp, 10 predicted proteins | sample HopSoiMetagenom2_FD_96841 | JGI IMG/M metagenome (GOLD analysis project Ga0136846, IMG submission 96841) | Grasslands soil microbial communities from Hopland, California, USA - 2 Assembly 2016 (version 4) | ecosystem: Environmental > Terrestrial > Soil > Grasslands | place: USA: Hopland...
CCGCCGGTTCCGGCTCGACCAGGAGGACAAGCTCCGCACCGCGGTACTCGCCGTCGACCCGACGCGGCGCCGGGGCGGGGGTGCCCTGCTCGGCGACCGGATCCGGATGAACGCCCTCGACGGCGACCGCGTCTATTTCCGCAGCCTGGCCACCAGGGGTGCGCACGAGCTGCCCGACTACCTCGGCCAGGTCATCACGGTGCTCAAGGCAGCCGGCTTCGACCTGGTCGTGATCGAGACCCCCGGCATCGGCCAGGGCGACGCGGCCGTCGTGCCCTACGTCGACACGAGCATGTACGTCATGACGCCGGAGTTCGGCGCCGCCAGCCAGCTCGAGAAGATCGACATGCTCGACTTCGCTGATGTCGTCGCGATCAACAAGTTCGAGCGTCGTGGCGCGGCGGACGCCATGCGCGACGTCGGCCGTCAGCTGGTCCGCAACCGCGAGGCGTTCGGCAAGCGGCCCGAGGACATGCCGGTCTTCGGCACCAGCGCAGCCACCTTCAACGACGACGGCGTGACCGCGCTCTACCAGCACCTCAAGGGGCTGCTCGGCGAGCACGGGCTCGACCTCGCGGACGGCGTTCTCCCGCACGTCGACGTACGCCATTCCTCGAAGCTGCGCCAGGTCGTCCCGTCGGACCGGGTGCGCTACCTGTCCGAGATCACCGAGACCGTCCGTGGCTACCACGACCACACCGACGAGCTGGTCGACCGGGCCCGACGTGTGCAGCGGCTCGACGAGGTGTCGAAGGAGCTGGACGGCGAAGACTCGGAGGCTTCGAGGCTCGCAGGCTCGCACCTCAGCCAGCGACTGGCACAGGCGAGGGACGAGCTCGACGAGGACGTCGCGAAGCAGCTCGAGGCGTGGCCCTCAGTCGTCCAGGAGTACGCCGACCACCCCGGCCGCGAGTCGCTGTCCGGCAACCGGGTCCCGCGGGTCTCGCTGCCGGCGTACGTCGACCACGGCGAGCTGGTGAAGTACTGGCGCCGCGAGAACCTGCCCGGCCGGTTCCCCTTCACCGCAGGGGTTTTCGCGTTCAAGCGGGAGAACGAGGACCCGGCCCGGATGTTCGCCGGCGAGGGCGACCCGGCCCGCACCAACCGCCGGTTCAAGGTGCTCTCCGAGGGGCTGCCGGCGGCCCGGCTGTCGACGGCTTTCGACTCGGTCACGCTCTACGGCCGCGACCCCGACGAGCGGCCGGACATCTACGGCAAGGTCGGCACCTCCGGCGTGAGCGTCGCGACGCTCGACGACATGAAGGAGCTGTACGACGGGTTCGACCTGCTCGACCCGACGACCTCGGTGAGCATGACCATCAACGGGCCGGCGCCGACGGTGCTCGCCTTCTTCCTCAACACCGCGATGGACCAGGCTCGCGAGAAGGGCATCGACCCCGCCGAGGCGCTGAGGACGGTCCGCGGCACCGTGCAGGCCGACATCCTCAAGGAGGACCAGGGCCAGAACACCTGCATCTTCTCGACGGAGTTCTCCCTCAAGATGATGGGCGACATCCAGGAATGGTTCATCCAGAAGCAGGTGCGCAACTTCTACTCCGTCTCGACCTCCGGCTACCACATCGCCGAGGCCGGGGCGAACCCCATCAGTCAGCTCGCCTTCACCCTCGCCAACGGTTTCACCTACGTCGAGGCCTATCTCGCCCGCGGCATGGACATCAACGAGTTCGCTCCGAACCTCTCGTTCTTCTTCAGCAACGGCATGGACCCTGAGTACTCCGTCATCGGCCGGGTGGCGCGGCGCATCTGGGCGGTCGCGATGAAGGAGAAGTACGGCGCCAACGAGCGCTCCCAGAAGCTGAAGTACCACGTCCAGACCAGCGGCCGGTCCCTGCACGCGCAGGAGATGGACTTCAACGACATCCGCACCACGCTCCAGGCCCTGATCGCGATCTACGACAACGCCAACTCGCTGCACACCAACGCCTTCGACGAGGCGGTCACCACGCCGTCGACGGAGTCCGTACGGCGGGCGCTCGCGATCCAGCTGATCATCAACAGGGAGTGGGGCCTCGCGATGAACGAGAACCCGCTCCAGGGCTCTTACATCATCGACCAGCTCACCGACCTCGTCGAGGAGGCGGTGCTCAAGGAGTTCGACGCGATCAACGAGCGCGGCGGCGTCCTCGGTGCGATGGAGACCGGCTACCAGCGCGGCCGGATCCAGGACGAGTCGATGCTCTACGAGCACCGCAAGCACGACGGGTCGCTGCCGATCATCGGCGTCAACACGTTCCGGCGGCCCGGTGGAGACGACGGGACCCCCGACCACGTCGAGCTGTCCCGGGCCACCGAGTCCGAGAAGGAGTCGCAGCTGCACCGCGTGCACGCGTTCCAGAAGGAGCACGAGCAGGAGGCGACCGCCGCGATCGCACACCTCAAGGAGGTCGCGGTGTCCGACGGCAACGTGTTCGCGGCCCTCATGGACGCCGCGCGGGTCTGCTCGCTGGGCCAGGTGACCGAGGCGTTCTTCGAGGTCGGCGGCGCCTACCGGCGGAATGTCTGAGCCGGCCCGCCCACACTTGTAACTGACTGTTCCGAACACTGGCCTGCCCGAATTCGCGCATGGCAGTGGGTGGAACAGTCAGTTACATGAGATCGGTCAGCCGCGTGGTGAGCCTGGTCCCGAGCATCACCGAGGCGCTGGCGTCCGTACGCCGGGAGGCAGTGGTCGGTGCCACGGACTGGTGCACCCACCCCGCCGACCTGGACACCACCTTGGAGCAGAGGGTGCGCGGCACCAAGAACCCGAACCTCGACACCATCCGGCGGCTGCGGCCCGACGTGGTCATCGCCAACCACGAGGAGAACCGCGAGCTCGACGTACGCCGCCTCCGCGAGTCCGGGATCGACGTGCACGTCACGCAGATCGAGACGGTGACCGAGGCGATCGCGACCTTCGAGCACCTCTTCGACGACGTGCTGGGCTGGTCGCGGCCGGACTGGCTGGCCCAGGCGCGCGACCTGTGGTGCGGGCCGATGCCGGAGGTCACGAAGACCGTGGCCATCCCGGTCTGGCGCGACCCGTGGATGGTCGTGGGTGGGTCCACCTTCACCGGCGACCTGGCCAGGAGGCTCGGCTGGGCCAACGCGTTCGCCGACAGCACCGACCGCTACCCGAAGACCGACCCGGTGGCCATCGAGGCACGGGGCGTGGATCTGGTGCTGCTGCCCGACGAGCCCTACGTCTTCACCGCCGAGGACGGTCCGGAGGCGTTCCCGGACACCGAGACCAGGCTGGTCAGCGGCCGGCTGCTGACGTGGTACGGCCCCTCGCTGCTGGAGGCGCGCTCACTCCTGGGCTAGCGGGCGCGAGCCACCACCTTCGTCGCTGTGGAGCGCGAGGGGTCGGCGACGGACCGGGCTCGCACGGTGAAGGTCCTGTGGTCCCCGACGCGGGCGCGGCCGGTCCGCGCGACCACCACACGCAGCACGAGCCGCTGGCCCGGCTGCAACAGCTCGGTGCGCAACGTCCCGCGGAGCACCTGCCGGGTGACGTCGTGGTGGCTCAGCTCGTAGCGGACGGCCAAGGCCTTGTTGCCGCGGTCGCCGCTGAGGACGAACGAGTCGGCGTAGGTGCCGTCGTTGACCAGCGTGAGCCTGCTGAGGACCGGCTTCCCGTGCAGCGCTGCGTGCACCCGGTTGTCGGTCCAGCCGGGCTGGTACGCCGCGGTGACGGTGTAGCGGCGGGTCACCGTGGTCGTGTTCCCGGCGCCGTCGGTTGCGGTCAGGTGCAGCGTGCGGGTGCCCGGGGTCGAGGTGTCGAGCCGGCCGCCCGGCCGGAGGTCGCCGCCGCAGGCCTCGAGCGAGGATCCGCCCCGGTCCGTGCAACCGAAGTCGACGGTCGCGGCCTGGCCCACGGCGTACGACGCCCCGTCGGCCAGTGAGACCTGGTCGACCACCGGCGGCTCGGCGTCCCGCTCCTGCATCAGGCTGGCCCGGTAGGAGATCGGCGGCGGAGCCGGCTTCGGGTCTGCCAGGCGGAGCTGCCAGAGCAGGTCGCCGCCCGCGTCGACCTCCTCGGCCAGGGCCTTGGTGTCGGCCGCCCACCCGACCAGCGTGTCGCCGTTGGTCAGGCGCCGGGCCGACCCCATGAACCACGAGTAGTAGCCGGTCGGCGCGTAGGACCAGACCAGCGAGGCGGTTCCCTGGGCCGGGTCGAGCGCGAACTCCGCAACCCGGCTGTGCTGCCGCGTGGCCGGCGGGCCGCCGGGGTCCGCCGGGTCGACACAGAGCGGCTTCGACAGGCCGGCGTCCGAGCCGTCGTCGAAGACGAGCACGTGGCCGTTCGGGAGGAGCGACGCGGTGTGCTGCGCGCACGGGCCGCCCTCGGGGTCGTCGACGAAGTCGAAGTCGCTGTCCCGGCCGCCCAGCCGCCAGACGATGTCTCCGGGCTGGTAGCCATCGTGGGCGACGGTGGCGATCCGGAGCACCGCGCTCAGGTGCCGGAACGACGCGACCACGTCGCCGTCCGGAAGGACCTGCATGGAGTTCATGTGCGCGTAGTCCCACGGGCCGGTCGCGGGTACCGGTGCCACACTCTCGCCCTGCAGCCCGTCACTGCTCCAACCGAAGAGCTCCTGCCCGTTGGCGTCGAGGTGCTGGATGACCGAGTCGACCTCGTTGGCACCACGGGGCTCGTAGGCCATCAGCCAGGACGTCCCGTCGGGCTCGAGGACCGAGTCGTGCAGGTCGGTGTTGACCAGGTCGTCGGTCTCCAGCCGTCGCACCACGTGCCACTGCGGGTCGAGCACCACGACGGCCTGCCCGGTGCGACCCGGCGACGTCGTGGGCTCGGAGTAGGTGATGCTGCCGTCCGGCTGGTCCTTCAGGTCGTAGGCGTCCGGTGCGACGCGCACGTGGGTCGGGACGCCGTTGCGGTCCACGGTGGTGACGAACCGTGGCGAGCTGTCGACGATCGTGTTGAGGGTCAGCCCGACCACCCCGGGCGCCAGCCCGGTCCCGGACCCGCTCGCCGCCAGCTCGGGGAAGCCCGCAGGCAGGTAGACCAGCGAGTGCCTCTCCACCCCGGCCGAGTCCTCGATGAACACCGAGACCTCGTCGCCGCCGCTAAGGCCCGTGACGGTCGCGGCGCCGCCCGGAGCGACCCGCCCGTCCACCCGGACCACACCGGCGGGGTCACTGCTGGTGGCGAGCACGGTGAGCGTGCCGCCCGTGGCCGCCGTCGTGGTGACGGCGTACCGCTCCACGGCCGGGTCGAAGGCCGGGTAGCTGTCCACCCCGGCGCCCGTGACCACCAGGGTGTGTACCGGTCCGGCGGCCGCGGCCGGAGCGGATGCGGGCAGCAGGAACAGGGTCGGTACGCCGGCCAACAGGCTCGCGACGAGGATCCGGCTGCGGCGCACGCGCCGATTCTGCCTCGGTGCCCACCACGGCGCGACCAGCTACGACCAGAAGGGCAACGAATACATATTCACCCTCCCTCCCGTGGCTGTGCACGACGCACCGAGCCCGCCCTGCCTGTGGGCACGGTGGTGGCCGCGCCTGAGCGGGGGCTACACGTACCACCGACCGAGCAGCGTCCCGTCGGCCTCCAGCACGGAACCCAGCCGCAGGGGTACGTCGACCGGCGGGCCCGACGTGATCCGCGCGTGCTCCCCGGCCAGGAGCCGCGGGACCACCGTCCAGTCCAGCTCGTCGGTGACGCCCTCGGCCAGCAGGTCCCGCAGCAGGTGCGGGCCGCCCTCGCCGAGCAGGTGGGTGAGGCCCCGCTCGGCCAGTGTCTGCTTGAGCCGGCCGAGGTCGACCCGCTGCTGCCCGAGCACGAGGACGTGCTCGGCACCGAGGAGCGCCCTGGTCTCGTCGAGGAGCTCCGCGCCGGCGCAGGTGGCCATCAGCACCGAGCCGGGAGTCGCGTCACGGAGCCGGTCCGGGACCTGACCGCGGCGGCTGAGGACGACCAGCGGCTTCGAGGCCTCGCGGTACCCCTCGTCGCGCGCGGTGCCGGCCCCGACCACGATGGCGTCGCAGAGCCGGCGGAGGGTGTCGAAGACCCGCTTGTCGGCCTCGTTGTTGATGCCGCCGCTGCGACCGTCGGGACCGGTCGCCGCGCCGTCGACGGTGCTGATCATGTTGACCCGGAGCCAGGGCAGCGACGGGGCGGCGTACACCTCGTCGAGGTCGGCGTCGGAGAGATCGCTCAGCTGTCGGAGTTCCACCGGACCACCCAGTACTGCACGCCGTGCGGCGCGTCGTCGTAGTCGACCTGTCCCTCGCCCAGGTCGTCATCGAGCTCGGCGAGCTCGACGATCGCGTCCGTGCTCGCCCACAGCTCGCGGGCCAGGGCCACGTCCACGGCGGGCCGGCCGGCCCGCAGGGACTCCCCCAGCCTGCGGTCGAACTCCTCGGCGCGCTCGTCGAAGTGGCCGGGCGCCTTCTCGGTGCGCTTGGCCGAGCCGTTGCCGACCACGAGGTACGACGGGTCGTCGCCGCTCCGCGAGGTCGCCGCCAGCAGGTACGCCCCCACCCGGGCGCCCTGGGCGTCGGCCAGCACCGTCACCTCGCCGCCCAGCCACCCGACCGCCGCGAGCGAGGCGGCGCGGAGCTCGGCGACCGGGTCCTCCAGGCCGGCGTACTCCGGCAGCAGCGCGAGGACGCCGGGCACGAGCACGACCCTGGTCATGGCCGGCTCACTGGATCCCCCGGATCGCCCGGCGGGGCGGACGGCGACCGGCGATGGAGTTGACCATGTCGACGGTCTGCCGGGTCTCCACCACCTGGTGGACCCGGTAGATGCGCGCGCCGGCCAGCGCGCAGAGCGCGGTCGACGCCAGGGTGCCGATCAGCCGCTCACCCACCGGCAGGTCGAGCGTCTCGCCGACGAAGTCCTTGTTCGACAGCGAGACGAGCATCGGCCACCCGGTGGCGACCATCTCGTCCAGCCGACGGGTGATCTCGAGAGAGTGGAAGGTGTTCTTGCCGAAGTCGTGCGCCGGGTCGATCACGATCGACGCGCGGTCGACCCCGGCGGCCAGCGCCCGCTCGGCGTACGCGACCGTGTCGTCGATCGCCGCCCGCACCACGTCGTCGTACTCGATCCGGTAGGGCCGGGTCCGCGGCGTCACGCCGCCGGTGTGGGTGCAGACGATGGCGGCGTCGTGCTGGGCGGCCACGTCGACCAGCTCGGGGTCGGCGCCGCCCCAGGCGTCGTTGAGCAGGTCCGCTCCGGCGCCGCAGACGGCGTCGCCCACCGAGGCCCGCCAGGTGTCGACCGAGATGACCAGCGCCGGGAACGACTCGCGCACGCGCGCCACGAAGTCGACCACCCGCGCCCGCTCCTCGGCCTCGTCGATCTCGACTCCCGGCGCCGCCTTGATGCCGCCGCTGTCGACGATCTCCGCCCCCTCGGCCACGACCCGCGCGACCCGGTCGAAGGCCTTGTCCTCCTCCCACGTCGCCCCCCTGTCGAAGAACGAGTCGGGGGTCCGGTTGACGATCGCCATCATCAGCATCGCGTCGTCTGCGAAGGCGGAGCGGCCCAGCTTCAAGGTCATGTGACGCTCACCGCCGGCGGGCGCTCGGGCTCGACCTCCCCGTGCGTCGGTACGCCGGCGCGGGCCAGCGCCGCCGCGAGGATCTGCGTGGACATCCCGCTCAGGTCCCGCAGGCTCTGGTGCCGGTGCGCGCGGGTGCCGAGGTCGACCTGCGCCAGCGCGTCGAGGCCCTGCGAACGCACCGTGTCGACGAGCGCGGCGAGCTCGACGGCGTACCCGGTCGGGACGCTGAGCGTCTCGAACAGCGACCGCCGGACCGCCCACTCACCGGCCAGGGGCTGGTGCAGGCCGCCCAGCTCGGGGAAGAGCAGCCGGATCAGCGGCCGGGCCACGAGCTCGGTCACGCGGCCGCCCTCGAACGGCACCACGGTCTCTCCCACCACCAGGGGCCGCTCGTAGAACCCCTTGACCAGCTGCACCTCGGGCCGGGTCAGCAACGGGCCCAGCAGCCCCGGCACGAAATGGGTGTCCCAGTCGAGCAGGTCGGCGTCCATGAAGACCATGACCTCGCCGTTGGTCACGAACTGCGACTTCCACATCGCCTCGCCCTTGCCAGGCACGGTCCCGAGGTCGGACCTGATCTCGGCGGCGCGGTGCACCACCGCGCCGGCGTCGGTCGCCACGTCGTAGGTCGCGTCGGTCGAGTCCGAGTCGATGACCACGATCTCGTCGAGCAGCGCCACGGTGTCGACGAGCGCTCCTCGCACCCGGCTGACCACGTCACCGACGGTGGCGGCCTCGTTGCGGGCGGGCACGACCAGGCTCACTGCCCGGCCCGCCTTGGCCTCGAACAGGAGGTCCAGGGACCAGTCGTCCCAGTGGTGGGTGTTGCGGTCGAACCACGCCTCACCCACCATGCTCCCGAGGTTAGACGCTGGCTCCGGCCTCGCTGTCCGAGGGACGGCGCCGGCGCCACCAGACCCACACGCCAGACGTGGGCCGTAGCCCCACGATCGCCGCCGGGAGTCATCACCTTCTGTGACGCCGTCCCGGCCGAGAAGCTTCAGCCCGCCCAGATCTCCTGGAAGCCGGCCGGCCGGTCGCCCACCTTGCCCTCGCGGAGCTCCCACGAGGCCCACGGGCCCGAGAGCGAGCCGATGCGCCGGTCGTCGACCTCGGTGACCTTGCCGTCCGGGTCGGTGAGCCAGATCGTGGTCTCGCGGCGCACCATGTCGAACGCCGCCGAGCGACCAGCCCGGTCGTAGGTGCCGGAGGCGACCACCGACTGGCCGTGGTTGTCGAGGGCGACCAGCTGCCAGGCCCCAGGCTGCACGACCAGCCGCATCCCGGTGCGGGGCACCTGGAGGCCGGTCGTGTCCAGGACCGAGGTGTGCCATGCGGTGATGGCCGCTGAGCCGGAGTGGTTGGGTGCGAACAGGACGCGCGCGCCGATCCGGCGTACGTCGTCCTGCAGCCACCGCTCGAGCCAGCTCACCGCGTTGGGCGCCTGCGCGGGGCCGTGAGACATCACGTGGTCCACCACGCCGAGCGGCCAGGCCAGGCGTCCGGTCTCGCGGTAGCCGGCGCCGTATGGCCAGCTGTCACCCGTGGCGAAGTCCGACCGCATCCGGGTCGCGACCTTGGGCGCGTGGGCGACGCCTGTGTTCGGCGACGCGGTGGCGGAGGCATGCGGCGGCTCGCTCACGGGTGTCTGGCCGGCCGCCGCGGTCCCGGACGGTACGGCGTCCGGGTCCGGAAGCGTCGACGCGGGGCCGCCGGGCGGGTCGGCGGCCACCGTCGGGTCAGGCGGGCCCGCGTGGAGGTGGCTGAGGCCGATGATCGCGACGCCGGCGATGAGCACGGCGTTGAGGACCATGATCACCCGGCGCCGGCCGGGCCGTGGGGAGCGCGCGACCGGAGCGCGGACCGGCCTCTGGGGGCGCCGCTCGTCGCGCTGCGCGGCCGTCGTCGCCACCTGTCCCCCGTTCTCGTGCGCGTCGCCCCGCACGGCAGACACCCATGACGGAGCCCCACGATTGTCATGGGCCAGGGCGCCGTGGACAACTGGAATGGATCAACCGTGGAGATAGTTACGAATCGCCAACGCCAGCGCCCGGGCGTAGCGCTCCTGGCCCTGGGCCGAGGTCATCACCGCGGCGTCGCCGCTGTCCCGCATGTTGCCTGACTCGAGCATGACCACCGGTACGTCGGAGAGGTTGAGGGTCCCGAGGTCGGAGCGCTCGTCCAGACCATCGCCACCGGCGATGTAGTTCGCGACCGAGAACCCCTTCTTCACCAGGGCAGCCTTGGTCACCCCCGCCAGCCGCTCCGAAGGCTGGAAGATGTCGTCGGTCCACGGTGGGCGGTCGGGTGGGTAGATGACGTGGAAGCCGTGTGCCCCCGACGACAGCGAGCCGTCGCCGTGGATGCTGATCTTGAGGTCCGCGTGTCGCTTGTTGCCCTTGCGGCCGCGGTAGTCGACACACGGGCCCCAGCGGTCCTCGCGGTTGGACTTGCGGGTCAGCACCACCGTGGCCCCGGCCTTCTCGAGCTTGGCCTTCAGCCTCGTCGTGACGTTCCACGCGAAGGTCGCCTCGGGGTAACCGCCGTTGGTCGACGTACCGGTCGTGTTGCAGGGCTTGGAGAAGCCGCCGGCCGGGACCGGGCGGTTGATCTCCTGGGGGAAGTTGTGGTTGCCGAGCTGGTGGCCGGCGTCGAGCACGATCACCCTGCCGGCCAGCGGCTCCGAGCGGCGCACCGATGTCGCTGGTTCGACAGGGCGGTCTGCGGTCGTCCTGAGGTGCGAGCTTGCGAGCCACGTGGGGCCCGTCCCGATACCGCCGTCGCCAGGGGTCGGGACCCCCAGGAGGGCCACGAGCAACGCGCCGATGAGCGGGATCACTCGTAGCCCAGGATCTCCTGGCGCTTCTCGCCCCAGGCCAGGGCCGAGGCGATCGCGTCCTCGAGGGAGAGCTCCGACTGCCAGTCGAGCAGCTCGCGCGCCTTGTCGACGTTGGCGAACGCGCCGACCGCGTCGCCCGGCCGCGGAGGTGCCTCGCGGACCGGCACCTCGCGTCCGAACACGGACTCGAAGGCGGCCACCAGCTCGCGCACGGTCACCCCGGAGCCGGTGCCGATGTTGATGACGACGCTCGGCTCACCGGCGGCCGCGATCACCTCGTCGAACCTCTCGACCGCGCGCACGTGGGCCTTGGCGACGTCCCAGACGTGGATGTAGTCGCGGATCCCGGTGCCGTCGCGCGTCGGGTGGTCGGTGCCGGTGATCGTGAACGCGTCCTTCTGGCCGCGCGCAGCCATCACCAGCTGGCCGAGCACGTGGCTGGGCTCCTTGGCGTAGATGCCGGACTCGAGGTCGGGGTCGGAGCCGATCGGGTTGAAGTAGCGCAGGATGATCGCGCGCAGGTCGGTCGCCGCCGCCATGTCCTCGAGGACCTGCTCCATCATCCGCTTGGTGCGGGCGTACGGCGAGGTCGGGTCGAGGTCGTCGGTCTCCCGGACCTCGAAGTCCTCCTTGACGGCGTAGAGGCTGGCCGAGCTGGAGAACAGCACCCGCGGCTTGCCCAGCTTGTCGAGCTGGTCGAACAGCTCCAGCGACTTGGCCACGTTGTCGCGGTAGTACTCGTAGGGCAGCTCGACCGACTCCGGCACCACGATCCGGGCGGCCATGTGGATGGTGGCGGCGAGGTCCGGGTGCTCCTCGACGATGCGGGCGACCAGCGCCCGGTCGGCGATGTCGCCCTCGTAGAAGATCCGGTCCCGGACGAAGACCTGGGGTCCGGTGAGCAGCGAGTCGAGGATGACCGGGACGTGTCCCGCGTCCCCAAGCGCCTTGGCCGTGACCGAACCGATGTAGCCGGCTCCGCCGGTGACGAGGACCTTCATGCCTCCAGCGTATGGAACTCGCCCGCACGCGTCAGATCGGCGGACCACGCGAGCCACCGGCCGACCAGGAAGGCCAGCGGGATCGAGAGCACGGTCCACGCCAAGAGCCCGAGGGCGACCACCAGCGAACTGCTCATGTCCTCAACGTTGCCCAACCCGGGCCACTTCATGTCTCGCCGCGCCTGCCGAGTGTGCCTCGGGGACACTGGTCCAGACCATCTGGCCGCCGGCGACGGGTCCTGACCGATCCGGAACACTGGCCAGCATGCCCACCGCGCTGATCACCGGCGTCGCGGGCCAGGACGGTGGCTATCTGGCCGAGCGCCTGCTCACCGAGGGCCTCGAGGTGCACGCGGTCGCGCTCGAGAACGACCGACCGGTCGATGGCGTGCTCACCCACACCGGTGACATGGCAGACGTCGAGGCGACCCGGGCGCTCCTCCTCGACGTGGCACCGGACGAGGTCTACAACCTGGCCGCGGTCAGCTCGGTCGCCCGGTCGTGGGACGAGCCGGACCTCACCGCCCGGGTCAACGGGGTGGCCGCGGTGGGGCTGCTGGAGTCGGCGTACCAGCTGCAGGAGCGGGCCGGCCGTCCGGTGCGCTTCGTGCAGGCCTCGAGCGCCGAGATCTTCGGGCTGCCCGACCGGTCACCCCAGGACGAGACGACGCCGGTGCGGCCGGTGAACCCGTACGGCGCCGCCAAGGCCTTCG
>Ga0136846_1221219_pt1 | contig 12088 bp, 11 predicted proteins | sample HopSoiMetagenom2_FD_96841 | JGI IMG/M metagenome (GOLD analysis project Ga0136846, IMG submission 96841) | Grasslands soil microbial communities from Hopland, California, USA - 2 Assembly 2016 (version 4) | ecosystem: Environmental > Terrestrial > Soil > Grasslands | place: USA: Hopland...
CGCCCTGGTGGGGACATTTCGTCGTTGCAGGGCGGGTCGCGCCCCCTCCCGCCCGTCCAGACCCGCCCCTACCCTAGGCTTAAAGTTAGCGCCTATGGGGGACAGGGGTGAAGGCCCTCGGGCGGGGGCGCTCTGAGCGCTGAGGTCGCCCCCCTCCCCCCCGCCCTGTGGTACCTTTTTGCACGCAAGCTTGAGCTCCGAAGGAGGGGACGAATGGCCAGTGACGGCAAGCGCGACAATCCCCAGGGACCTCCGGGTGGCGATGGCCTCTCCCGCCGTGAGTTCCTGCGCGGCGGCGCGGCGGTGGGCGCCCTCGGCGGCGCGGGACTGCTCGCCGGGGAGATGCTGGAGGCGGCGAAGAACGATCCGCATGCGCCTCGGTTGGAGGGCGGAGTGGAGGTCTGGGGGCCGGGGCCCGTACCCATGCGGCTCCGGGTCAACGACAAGCCCATGGATCTGATGCTCGAGCCGCGGACGACGCTGCTCGACGCCTTGCGCGATCATCTGGAGCTGACGGGCGCGAAGAGGGTCTGCGACCGCGGCACCTGCGGCGCCTGCACGGTGCTGGTCAACGGCGATCCGGTCTATGCGTGCAGCCTGCTCGCGATCACCGTCCAGTTCACCCCGATCCATACCGTGGAGAGCCTCGGCCATCGCGACGAGCTCGATTCTCTCCAGGCCGCGTTCGTGGAGAACGACGCCCAGCAGTGCGGCTTCTGCACGCCCGGCTTCGTCATGGCCGCCAAGGCGCTCCTCGACCGCAATCCCAATCCCACTCTGAAGGATGTCCACCACGGTCTGTCCGGCAACTTCTGCCGCTGTGGCACCTACGCCGGCATGCGCAAGGCCGTGCTCGCCGCGGCGGCCGCGGACGCGGAGCCGGAGCCCGAGAAGAAGAAGAGGAAGAAGGAAGCGCCCCAGGACCCGAAGGGAGGCCTCCGTGGTTGACTACTTCTGGCCGGCGGCCAAGGACCGGCACCTCATCGGCCAGCGGATCTCCCGTCTCGACGGCCCCGCCAAGGCGAGCGGCCGGGCCAAGTACACCTACGATCTCAAGCCCCAGAGGATGCTGTGGGGGAAGATCCTGCGCTGCCCCCACGCCCACGCGAAGATCACGTCGGTCGACGTCTCGGCCGCGGAGAAGATGCCGGGGGTCAAGGCCGTGCGGGTGATCCAGGGTCCCGGCACGGAGGTGAAGTGGGCCCTCGACGAGGTGGTGGGCGTCGCCGCCACCAGCGAGGCGCTGGCGGAGGAGGCGCTGCGCGCCATCAAGGTCGAGTACGAGGTGCTCCCCCACTTCGTCAACGAGGCGAACCTTGCGCAGGCCCCCAAGGTGGACGCCGGAGCGGAGGAGGTGGTGGGCGATCCGGACGCCGCCATGGCCGCCGCCGAGGTGAAAATCAAGGGCACCTACGGCATGCCGCCGGTGGCCCACAACTGCATGGAGGCGCACGGCCAGATCTGCGAATGGACGGGGGCGGACACGATGAACGCCTGGTGCTCCACCCAGGCTGTGGCCGGGGTCGCCGGCCAGTTCGCCGAGGGGCTCGGCATCCCGGCCGCCAACGTCCACGTGGTCACCGAGTACATGGGCGGCGGCTACGGCAGCAAGTTCAGCGTCGACCGCTGGGGAGTCGAGTGCGCCCGGCTGGCCAAGCTGGCCGGCGCGCCGGTGAAGCTGATGCTCGACCGCCGCGCCGAGATCACGGTGGCCGGCGACCGGCCGTCGGCCTACGGCGAGATCGAGGTGGGAGCGAAGAAGGACGGCACGCTGGTCGCCTGGAATTCGAAGTCCTGGGCCTCGGGCGGCCCCGGCGGCTCGGGCGATCCGCCGCTGCCCTACGTCTTCCAGATCCCCAACCGCCGGCGCAAGCACTCCTCGGTGCCCACCAACCGGGCGAGCGCCCGGGCCTGGCGGGCGCCCAATCATCCCCAGGGCGCCTTCCTCACCATGAGCGCCCTGGACGATCTCGCCGCGGCCTTGGGGATGAATCCCCTGGACTTCTTCATCCAGAACCTCTCCATCACCGGCGTGAACGAGAAGGTCTACCGCGAAGAGCTGCAGATCGCCGACGACCTCATGGGCTGGCGCCAGCGCTGGCACCCGCGGGGGGACTCGGCCAAGGGGCCGATCAAGCGCGGCCTCGGCCTCTCGCTCCACACCTGGGGCGGGCGCGGCCACCGCAGCAATTGCGAGGTGACGCTGCATCCGGACGGCATCGCCGAGGCCAAGCTCGCCAGCCAGGACCTCGGCACCGGCACTCGCACGGTGATCGCCATCGTCCTCGCCGACTCGCTGGGCCTGCCGCTCGAATCCGTCAAGGTGAGCCTGGGCGACAGCCGCTACCCGGCCTCGGGCGGCTCGGGCGGCAGCACCACCGTCGGGGGCGTCAGCTCGGCCACCCGCCGGGCGGCGCAGAACCTCCTCGCCATGATCTTCGAGAAGTCGGCGCCGCAACTCGGGGTCAAACCCGAGGAACTGGAGGCGGCGGAGGGGACGATCCGCGTCAAGGCCGATCACGGCAAGAGCCTCACCTGGCGCCAGGCTCTGGCCCCCTTCGGCCAGACGCCGGTCACCGCCACGGGCTCCAACCCCGGTACCGGGGATCTCACCAGCAGCGGCGTGGGCGGCGTGCAGATGGCGGACGTCTCGGTGGACGTCGAGACCGGGGTCGTCCGCATCAACAAGGTCGTGGCGGTGCAGGACTGCGGCCTGATCATCGACTTGAAGACGGCCGAGAGCCAGGTCTACGGCGGCATGATCATGGGCATCTCCGCGGCGCTCTCGGAGGAGAAGGTTCTGGACCCGGTGACGGGGCAGGTGCTGACCACCGACTTCGAGTCTTACAAGATGGCCGGCATCGCCGACGTCGGCGAGCTGGTGGTGCACATGATGACCGGCCCCGGCTACGACGAACGCGGGGTGATCGGCGTCGGCGAGCCGCCGGTGATCTCTCCCGGCCCCTCGATCGCGAACGCCGTGGCCAATGCCACCGGCGTGCGCGTCCCCTTCCTGCCGCTCAACCCGCGGCGGGTGCTCGACGCGCTGGAAGCGAACGCGGCGAAGAAGAAGGAGACCGCCTGATGCAACCCTTCGAGCTCGCGAGCCCCAAGACCCGCGAGCAGGCCGTGCGCCTGCTCGGGACCGATCCCGCCCGGGCCACCATCCTGGCCGGCGGCAGCGACCTGCTCGGCCTGATGAAGGACAACGTCGTGACTGCCGGCCGGTTGGTCTACGTCAAGAGCGTGAGCGGCCTGACAGGCGTCCACACGGAGAAGGCGGGGGGCCTGCGCATCGGTGCCCTCACCACGGTCGACGACCTGTCGGCGGACGCCGCCCTGGGCTTCGAGTACCCGGCGATCACGGCCGCCGCGGGCCACGTGGCCGGCCCCCAGATCCGCAACGTGGCGACGCTCGGGGGGAACCTCCTCCAGCGCCCCCGCTGCTGGTACTTCCGAAACGGCTTCGGCCTCCTCGCTCAGCGCGACGGCAAGTCGATGGTGGTGGACGGCGACAACCGCTACCACGCCATCCTCGGCAACGACGGGCCGGCCTATTTCGTCCAGCCTTCCACCCTCGCGCCGCTGCTGATCGCCGTCGGCGCCCAGGTCGTCCTCTTCGGTCCCCAGGGGGAGCGCAGGCTCGACCTGGAGAAGCTCTACCGCATCCCCAAGACCGAAGGGGAGCGGGAGCACGACTTGAAGCCGGGGGAGGTGCTGACCGAGGTCCTGCTGCCGCCGGTCGCCGGCCGCAAGGTCTACAGCTACGAGGTGCGCCAGCGGCAGACGCTCGACTGGTCGCTGGCGACCGCCTCCGTGGCTCTGGAGATGGACGGCGGCGGCAAGATCTCACGGGCGCGGGTGATTCTCGGCCAGGTGGCGCCGGTGCCCTGGGCGGCGACCGAGACCGAGGAGTTTCTGAAAGGCAAGACGCTGGACGTCGACGTGGCGTCGAAAGCGGGGGAGGCGGCGGTCGCGAAGGCCAAACCCCTCTCTCAGAACCGGTACAAGATCCAGCTCGCGCGGGTGGCCGTGAAGCGGGCCCTGCTCGCCGCCGCTGGCATCGTCGAAGAGGGGGCCTGACCATGGAACCCGTCAGCAGGTCCGCATCGGGACGGCAGATGTGCTGTTTCCATCTCCGCTGGAAGGGGATGTACGTGGACGTCGAGCCCGATCCGTCGATCCCCAACACCCGGGACGGCTTCTTCTGGTGCAGCCACACCATGACCTGTCTCGGCCCCGACGGCGAGGTGGCCACCGAGGCCCACTGTTGCGACGGGCGGGGGTGCTTCAACCCGGTGTAGGGCTCCACCGCCCGGGCCCTCACCCCTGTCCCCTCTCCCGCCGCACTCCCCCCGACCGGGAGAGGGGAACCCGGCTGAAGGTCTCTTGCCTTTCTCCCTCTTCTCCCGGTCGGGGGGAGGGCGATGGGAGAAGAGGGCCGGGGTGATGAGGGTCTTGGGGGGCGGGCCCAACGCTGCGGGAAGGTTCTCGGATAAGCCCTGGTTGCAGTTGAAGGAGGTGGAATCATGAACCGACATCGCATTCTCGCCTGGACCCTGCCGGTCCTGGCCCTGCTGGTCACGGCGCCGGCCTGCCTGGCGGCTCCCGTGGCCCCCGGGATCTCCGGCGACTACCTGGAGGCCCGCACCTCGGACGTCTATACCGGCCCCTGCTTCGCCAACTCCGAGGTGAATCTGGCCGGCCGCGAGGCGGTCTTCGCCTGGCGGGTGAAGCAGGGCGCCTGGAAGGGGGTCGCGATCGACGGCCTCTCGGTGGTGGCCGTGGTTCGCGCCGCGGCGACGCTGGGCGATCCCACCCGCAGCCCGCTGCCGGCGCACTCCGTCGTCCTGGTGGACGAGCGGGCCGACGCCGCGCAGAAGCAGGCGCTTGTCGGTCTTGCCCACGAGATGGGGGGCGACCTCCTGTCGGACGTCGTCGCCGTCGAGAGCGCACCGATCGAGCTGACGGTGGAGGCGGCGTCGCCCGCTGAGGCCGCTCACAGTCATATGGGACACGCGACCGCCCTTTCCGGCGTTGCCAGTCTGACAGCCGGCACTGAGGTCGAGCTGCGGACCCGGGCCCTCAACCACCACGACCACCTCTGCGGCAACGAGGAGGTCTACTATCCGCCGCTTACTCCTTCGGCCGACGCCGTGCCGGCGGTGACCCTGGCCCATGCCTTCCGCGGCGTCGAGCTGGGCATGACGTGGAGCAGCCCCGGCAAGCGCAGCGCCTTCGTGGGCCACTTCGAGCGTTGAAGGAAATGGCGATGCGGCGGCGACGGTTCTGCCACCTCCTCGCCGCCGTGGTCCTCGGGGGGCTCGGACTCCTGCCGGCCCTAGGTCAGGAGCCCGCGCCGGTCAGTCCCGAAGCCAACAAGGCCGTGGTCCGCCACTACTTCGAGGCCCTGAGCGGGGGCGATCTGAAGAAGCTGGACGACGTCATCGCCCCGGATTTCGTCGACCGCACGCCGGGCAATCCCAACCAGACCCGCGGCCCGGGGGTGGTCCGGGACGCCCAGGCCAAGGCCCGCGAGCTCTTCACCGACATCGGCTACACGGTGGACGATCTCCTCGCCGAGGGCGACCACGTGGCCGCCCGCTACACCGTCCGGGCCCGCCACAAGGCAAGCGGCAAGTCGATCGAGGTCACGGGCGCCAGCTTCTTCCGCCTCGCCGGCGGCCGGATCCGGGAGGGCTGGATCGTCAACGATCAGATCGAGCTCTTCCGCCAGCTCGGCTACACCCTGCAGCCACCTCAGGCGCCACCGCCCGCCGCCACACCCCCGCCCGCTCCGGGCTGTAAGCGCTAGCTTTGCCTCGGCGCCCCCGCCCCGAAGCCCTCACCCCCTACCCCCTCTCCCGCCCCCTCGCCACCCCCCTCCCCGGGAGAGGGGAACCCGGTTGGAGCCGTCTTGCTGGTCTCCCTCTTCTCCCGGAGAGGGGGGTGGCGAGGGGGCGGGAGAAGAGGGCCGGGGTGATGAGGGTCTTGGGAGGGGGCTCTTACCTCAGCGCAATGCCATTCTGACGCCCGAATCCTGTTCCGAAAAGGCCTTCTCGTAGACCTCCACGAGCACGAGACGGCAGCCGATCGAGGCCAGCTCGAGCGTCTGCGCCGGGTCGTCCAGCTCCGCCAGTCGCCAGCCGCCGTTCCCCTGCCTCTGGTAGTGCTCGACGTGGACCCGATCCTGGGCTACGAGGAGGCAATCGAAGAGGGAGGGGATGGATTGGTAGTGTGGGAGCTTCGTCCCGCGGTCGTAGCCCTCCGTCGAAGGAGAGAGGACCTCGACGATCAGCGTGGGATTGAGGAGAGTGTCGAGGATCGAGCTCTCGAATTTCCCCTCGCCGCACAGGGCGGCGACGTCGGGGTAGGCGACGAAATCGGTAGGGGTCCGCACCCGCATGGACTCCTTGTAGACCTCGCAGGCCCTCCCTCTGAACTGAGTCCAGATCAGCCCGAAGATATTGCCGGCGATTACGTTGTGCTCGCGAGAGGCGCCCGACATGGCGAAGACCTCGCCATCCAGGTACTCATGCCGTGTCTCGGATTGACGCTCGAACGCCAAATATTCCTGAATGGTGAGTCGCTGCCGGGGTTCCGAAGCCATGAAGTCATCTTAGCACGGTCCCATCCGGTTGCCGCCGCCAGCGCCGGTGCATCCACACCCACTGCTCCGGCCGGCGGCGGATCTGCTCCTCGATCTTCGCCGTCATCAGGGCCGTCGCCGCCGTGGGATCGTCCGGCAGGTCGAGGGGAGGGTGGAGGGTGACGGTGTGGCGGCCGTCTGCGAGCCGCTCGATGAAGGCGGGGATCACGGCCGTGTTCTGGCGCAGGGCGATCTTGGCCGCGCCCACGGGAGTGAAGGCGGGGTGGCCGAAGAAGGGCACCCAGACGCCGTCGATCTTCGTGTCCTGATCGATCAGCATGCCGAGCGCGTCGCCGCGCCGCAGGGTCGCGAGGAGCTGGCGCGCTGCGCCTTCGCTGCCGCGGGCGATCGAGGGTGTGCCGAAGCGCTCTCTTAAGCCAGTCAGCATGCGCTGCTGGACGGGCTCGTCGAGCGGCCGGGCCACCACCGCCATCCCCAGACCACGGCAGTTGACGGCCGCGCCGAGCAGCTCCCAGTTGCCGCAGTGACCGGTGAAGAGGAGGAGCGCCCGTCCCGCCGCCCGCGCCTTCTCGATCTCCTCCCAGCCCCGCACCTCCGCCACCGACTTCACGAACGCGCAGTCGCGGTGGAAGAGGTGGAGGCACTCCCCGAGCGTGGTGCCGTGGTGGCGGAAGCAGTCGCGGCCCAGGCGGCGGCGGTCCGATTCCGGCATCTCCGGAAAGGCCAGGGCGAGATGGTCCAGGGTGCGGCGGCGGTCGCGGCGGGAGAGACGCCAGCCGAGGGCGCCGAGCCCCCGGCCCACCCGCTGGGCGGCGGACCAGGAGAGGCGGCCCAGGGTGGCGGTGAGGAGCCGCAGGCCGGCATTGAGCAGGGCCGGCTCGAGGCGGGCTCGGAGACGGCTCTTCTTCCGGCGGGGCATCAGAGTATGCCTCGAAGGTCCGTGCTCAATCGGGCCGGCATGCCCTCCGAAGCCTCACCCCCGGCCCCTCTCCCGGGGGGAGAGGGGGGGCTCATGTGAAGGGGGATTGCCGGTAGGGTGCGCTGTGCGCACCAAAGCCGGTGATGGTGCGCACAGCACACCCTACAAGCTCCGTCCTCTCAGCCAAGTCCCCCCTCTCCCCCCGGGAGAGGGGCCGGGGGTGAGGCTTCGGAGCGTAGGCCGGCCCGATTTGGCATGCACTTCTGAAGCACCTTTAGAGAAGGACACCTACCAGTCCGCCAGGAGATGGGCGACGGCGCGGTCCCAGTCCCCCCGGGCGCGGAGGATCAGCTCGCACATCTCCCGCACCACCGCCCGGCCGCCGGGGCGGGTGAGCACCCGGTGCACCCGCTCGCGCACCTCCAAGGCGGCGTCGGCCGGAGCGAAGGAGAGGCCGCAGCGGCGCAGCACCGGCAGGTCGAGGAGGTCGTCTCCCATGTAGGCCACTCGCTCCGGCGCCGCGCCGTGCTGGGCAAGGAACTCGGTGAAGGCGGCGTCCTTGTCGTGCCGCCCTTCGACGACGGCGTCGAGGCCGATCTCCTTGGACCGGGCCTCCAGCGCGGCGTTGCCGCGGCCGGAGAGGATGCCCACTTTGAGCCCCGCGTCGTGGGCGAGCTTCAGGCCCACGCCGTCGTGGACGTGAAAGACCTTCCACTGCTCGCCCTCCGCGCCGTAGACGAGGCGGCCGTCGGTGAGCACGCCGTCCACGTCGAGCAGGATCCACTCCAGGTCCCGGGCGCGCCGGGCCAGCTCGTCGTCGGAAATCATCGAAATCATGAGATCAGAACAGCTCCAGGCCCCAGAGATCGTGGAGATGGACGATGCCTTCCAGCCGTCCCGCCTCGTCGCAGACGAAAAGGGAGGTGATGCGATGATCTTCCATGACCTTGAGGGCCGCGGCGGCCAGCTCGCCGCTGCGAATCGTCCGCGGATTGCGGGTCATGCGCTCGCCCGCCGTGTGGCCGAGGATGGTGCCGTCGTCCTCCTGGAGGAGGCGGCGCAGGTCGCCGTCGGAGATGCAGCCCACGAGGCGGTCCCCGTCCGCGACCACGGCGGTGATCCCCAGCCCCTTCTTCGACATCTCGTAGATGGCCTCGCGCATGGGGGTCGCGGTCGTGACCTTGGGCAGGGCGTCGCCGGCGTGCATGAGCTGCTCCACCTTGAGCAGCCGCTTGCCGAGCTGGCCCGCGGGGTGGAGGAGGGCGAAGTCCTCGCGGGTGAAACCCCGGGCCTCGTGGAGGGCCATGGCCAGGGCGTCGCCCAGGGCCAGCGTGGCCGTGGTCGAGGCCGTGGGAGCGAGGTTGAGAGGACAAGCCTCGCGGTCGATGGCCACAGGGAGATGGACATCCGCATGGCGGGCGAGCGGCGAGGTGGAGCTGGCCGTCATCACCACCAGGGGGATGCCGAGGCGCTTGAGGGTCTCGACCAGCCGCAGCAGCTCCTCGGTGGTGCCGGAGTAGGAGGCGGCGAGCACCACGTCGCCCGGCACGATCATTCCGAGATCGCCGTGCACCGCCTCGGCGGGATGGAGGAAGAAGGCCGGCGTGCCCGTCGAGGCGAGCGTGGCGGCGATCTTCTTGAGGATCAACCCGCTCTTTCCCATCCCCGTGCAGACCACACGGCCGGTGCAGGCGCGCAGCAGGGCCACGGCCCGATCGAAGCGCTCGTCGAGCTGGGGGAGCAGGCCGCGGATGGCCGCCGCCTCGGTCTCCAGGACCTCGCGGGCGACTTCGCGGGGGGACCTTCCACCACCCTTCCCAAGACCCTCATCACCCCGGCCCTCTTCTCCCGCCCCCTCCCAACCCCCCTCACCGGGAGAAGAGGGAGAAAAGCAAACCGCTTCAACCGGGTTCCCCTCTCCCGGTGAGGGGGGGTGGGAGGGGGCGGGAGAGGGGCCAGGGGTGAGGGCCCTCGGGTGGGGGAGCTCTGAGGATAAGTCAGCGCCTGTGGGGTCAGGGGGTGAGGGTTTCATACCACCGCCCTCCGCACCGCCATCGCCGACCGCAACAGCGCCTCCGCCCGCGCCGGATCGAGCTGCACGGCGCTGTCCGAGAGAGCGTGATCCGGGTCCGGATGGACCTCCAGGAACAGCCCGTCCGCGCCCGCGGCCACCGCCGCCCGGGCCAGGGGCTCGGCATAGCGCCTGGCGCCGCCGCTCTCCTCGCCGCCGCCGGGGAGCTGGAGCGAGTGGGTGACGTCGTAGATCACCGGGATCCCCGCGTCGTGGAGCATGGCGAAGCTGCGCATGTCCACCACCAGATTGTGATAGCCGAAAGAGACGCCGCGCTCGGTCACCGTCACCCGGTCGTTGCCCGTGCCGCGGGCCTTGTCCACCACGCGGCGCATGTCGTCCGGGGCCATGAACTGGCCCTTCTTGACGTTGACCGCGCGGCCCGTGCGGGCGGCGGCCACGACGAGATCGGTCTGCCGGCAGAGGAAGGCGGGGATCTGGAGCACGTCGCAGACCTCGGCCGCCGGCGCGCACTGATCCGTCTCGTGGACGTCGGTGAGGACGGGCAATCCCGTCTCCGCCTTGACCAGGGCGAGCACGCGCAGCCCCTCCGCAAGGCCCGGGCCGCGGAAGGTGCCGATTGAGCTGCGGTTCGCCTTGTCGAACGACGACTTGAAGACGAGGGCGAGGCCCAGCCGCTCCGCCATGGCGGCGAGGGTGTGGGCCATGTCGATCGCCAGGTCCTCGGTCTCGATCACGCAGGGGCCGGCGATGATCGGGAACGAATTGGATTCCCCGCCCAGGACCACGCCCGGCGCCAGCTCCACCCGCTGAACCGTCGTCATCAGCCCTGCACCTGGATCTCGGACGGGACCTCCGGCGGGTGCTCGGCCACCGTCGTGGCCGGACCGTCGGAGAGGACCCGCGCCGCGGCCGGCTTGGGCGTCTCGGCGATCTCGGCCTCGCCGCGCTCCCGCCGCTGTTTGTGGGCGAGCGCCGCCGCGATGTAGGAGACGAAGAGCGGGTGGGGCTCCGTGGGCTTCGACTTGTACTCGGGGTGGAACTGGCAGCCCAGGAACCACGGATGGTCCGGCAGCTCCACCATCTCCACGAACTTGCCGTCCGGCGAGAGGCCGGAGACCACCAGGCCGTGCTCGATCAGCGTCGGCAGGTACTTCTGGTTGACCTCGTAGCGGTGGCGGTGGCGCTCGCTGATCTCGGCCGCGCCGTAGATGCGGCGGGCGAGGGAGCCCTCCTTCAGCCGGCAGGGGTAGGCCCCCAGGCGCATGGTGCCGCCCAGCTCCTCGACGCCGAGCAGGTCGCGCAGCTTGTAGATGATGGCGTGCTCGGTGTCCGGATCGAACTCGGAGGAGGTGGCGTCCTTGATGCCGCAGACGTTGCGCGCGTATTCGATCGTCATGCACTGCATCCCCAGGCAGATTCCGAAGAATGGCACCTTGTGCTCGCGAGCGTAGCGGATGGAGCGGATCTTCCCCTCCGTGCCGCGGCGGCCGAAGCCGATGGGCACCAGCAGGGAGTCCACCTCGAACATCTCGCGCGGCCAGTTGCCGCTCTCCACCTCCTCGGCGTCGACGTAGACCAGCTCGACGTGGGCGTCGTTGGCGATGCCGCCGTGGGTGAGGGCCTCGTTGAGGCTCTTGTAGGCGTCGGGGAACTCGACGTACTTGCCGACGATGCCGACCCGCACCCGATGCTTGGGGTTCTTGACGCGGGCCACCAGGCTCTCCCAGCGCGACATGTCGCGGTCGTAGTGGGGGAGGTTCAGCAGCTCGAGCACGACGTCGTCCAGCCCCTCGCGGCAGAACATCAGGGGCACCTCGTAGATGGTGGAGACGTCGCGGGCGGCGATCACCTGCCGCGGGTCGACGTTGCAGAACAGGGCGATCTTCTTCTTCATCTCCTCGGGCAGGGCGCGGTCCACCCGGCAGAGGACGATATCGGCCGAGATGCCGATCTCCCGCAACTCGCGCACCGAGTGCTGGGTGGGCTTGGTCTTGAGCTCCTCGGCCGCGGCGATGTAGGGCACCAGCGTCAGGTGGATGTTGACGGCGTTGCCGCGGCCCAGCTCCTGGCGGAACTGGCGGATGGCCTCGAGGAACGGCAGCGACTCGATGTCGCCCACCGTGCCGCCGATCTCGACGATGACCACGTCGTAGTCGTCGGCCACCCGGTGCAGGCCCTCCTTGATCTCGTCGGTGATGTGGGGGATGACCTGCACGGTCTTGCCCAGGTAGTCGCCCCGGCGCTCCTTGTTGATCACCGACTCGTAGATCTTCCCCGTGGTGTAGTTGTGGCGGCGGGTGGCGCGGGTGTGGGTGAAGCGCTCGTAGTGGCCGAGGTCGAGGTCGGTCTCGGCGCCGTCGTCGGTGACGAACACCTCGCCGTGCTGGTAGGGGGACATGGTCCCCGGATCGACGTTGATGTAGGGATCGAACTTCATCAGCGTCACCGAGAAGCCCCGGGCCTCCAGGATGGCCCCGACGGAGGCGGCGGCCACCCCCTTGCCCAGGGAGGAAACGACTCCGCC
>Ga0136846_1208081_pt1 | contig 12087 bp, 11 predicted proteins | sample HopSoiMetagenom2_FD_96841 | JGI IMG/M metagenome (GOLD analysis project Ga0136846, IMG submission 96841) | Grasslands soil microbial communities from Hopland, California, USA - 2 Assembly 2016 (version 4) | ecosystem: Environmental > Terrestrial > Soil > Grasslands | place: USA: Hopland...
GATGACCTGCGCAAGATTCTTTTCGAGCTGCGGCGTGTAGATGCGCGCCTGCGTCACGGCGTTCGTGACCTTCTGCTGCAGGTCGCGGCCGTCGACGTTCAGCGTCGTGCCTTCACGCTCGCTGTCGGAGTACGGGATCGCGGTGAAGTTCGCCACCGGTGCCAGCGACGGCTGGTACTTCTTCCACGCCTGCATCATCTCGTTGATCGTGCTGCGCACGTCATCGTCGTTGCCGAAGCCGCCGATGCTCGAGCCGCCGCCCGCCTCGATGGACGCGGTGGCGGTTTCGAACTGCGTCGTCGCGCGCTTCAGCTGCTCGATCGAGTCGCGCACGAAGCCGCGCGCACGCAGACGGTCCTGGATCGAGTTGAGCGCCGCCTGCATTCGCGACGGCTGCTGCTGCAGTTCGCCGATGGCGCGAACCGCGGTGTTGTTGTCCACGAGGCGACCCGCGAAGTACCAGGCGGGCGCGAGAACGCCCACGAGGAACGCGAGGGCCAGGACGCCCACCGCCACCCACACGGCGCGTGCGCCCTGCATGCGGGACGACAGATTCTTGTTGGGGCTCTTTTTACCGGCTTTGCTCACAGTAGTCATCTCCCTCGATTACTCCGGCTTGAAGACGATGCGCTGAACCGCGAGACGCGATTCCGTCGCCTGGAACTCTTCGAACCGGGCGCCTTCCATCGCCGCGATGGCCGCGGCATCGAACAGGCCCGCCGGCTCGCTCGACAGCACGCGTACGCGCTCCGTGCGGCCTTCGGGCGTTACGTAGAACTCGACGCGCACCCAGCCTTCGACGCCCTTGGCCGACGACGGGTACTTCGGACGCGGCGGACGCGTCATCTTGAGCGGCGGCAGCTTCGGCTGCGCGGCGGCGACCGCCGCCTGCTGCTGGGCGGCCGCGACTGCGGCGCGCAGGTCGGCGAGATCCGTATCACCACCGAGGCTCTCGGCGGCATCCAGGAACGCGGTCGCCTCGGCACCCTTGCCCGAGGAGACGCGCGTGCGCGCTTCGGACACGAGGCGGGCGCGCACGTCGCGCACCACCTGCACCGTGGTCGGGTTGCGCACGTCGAGCAGACGCAGGCGCTCGGCGTTCGACACGGCGGAATCGTTCGCGGGCGCGAGCAGATTGCCGCTCGCGAGGCGATCCTGGGCGGCCTTCGCGAAGCGCGCGATGTCGTCGTTGGTGCGCTGCTGCTTCTGGGTGGCGGCCGTGATGTCACGCTGCGCGGCGTTGAGCGCCGCAGCCGAGACGCCATTGTCGCGCGCCGCGTTCAGCATGGACTGCATGCCGGCCTGGTCGCCCTTCGTGGCGGCATCGCGCGCCGCGGCGAGCAACCGCTGGTTGAGATCGTTGTTGAGGCGATTCAGGAGATCGCTCGATGCGCCGGCTTCCTTCAGCGCAGCGATCGAGTCCTTCGCGGAATCATCGCTCGGCGACACGAGGCGGCCGTTCGCGAGACGCGCTTCGGCGCTCGCGACGAGGCGACCGATGGTCGCCGCACGGCGCTTGCTGTCGAGATCCTTCGAGAGCTGCGCGATCTGTGCGGGCGGGAGCAGCGCGTCCTTCTGTGCGGCCTCGAGCAGCGTCGCGGCGCGATCGAAGTTCTGCGCGGCGAGCGTCGCCTGGATCTGTGCGAGGGCGGTCTGCGCGCGCATGGAGTCGAGCTTCGCGTCGACCTCGACCAGGCGCTGGTCGTTCGGGTCGATGCTGCGCGCGGCTTCGAGCTCGGCGAGCGCATTGTCGAAGCGGCGCTCATCGAGCGCGGTACGCGCGCGGGCGATCAGCAGGCCGCCGAGGCGCTTGAGGCCTTCGGTGGCCTCGGCGTTGTTCTTGTCGAGCACGAGCACCTGGCGGAAGTACTCGAGCGCGTTGTTCTTCGCGGGCTCGATGTAGCGGCGCTCGTCCATCGCGAAGCGCGCCTTCTCGAGCACCTCGTCGAGCGAAGCAACCGGCGCGACGGCGCCCGGATTCGCCTTGCCGGCGGTCGCGGCGGGCGTGGTGCTCGTCGCAGCGATGGCCGGAGCCCCCGACGACGAACCTTTCATGAAGTACCAGCCGGCGCCGGCGGCCACGACGACCGCGGCGGCGATGCCGATGAGCACGCCCATCGACAGACCCGACTTCTCTTCCTCGCCGCCCGAGCTGCTCGAGGAGCTGGTGACCGCGGACAGTGCTTCAGCCGTGGCCGAGATGCGCGCAGCGTCGCCGACGGCGCGCAGGATCGCGGGGCCTTCGATCGGGGTATCGACCAGTGCGTGGATCGAGCCTTCGAGCATCAGCGCGTCGACCATGCCGGCGGAGGCGCCATCACGGATCGCGATGACGACCGGGTTGTGAGGCGAGCTGCTGATCGGCGCGAAATCCTCGGGAGCGAGGCCGCGCAGGTCGGCAATGAGAATCGTGCGCGTGCCGGGCTTGAGCAGCGCGGCGGCACTCGCGAGCGAGTCAGCGTGGCGGAGCTGGCAGGAGGACTCGAGCATCGGTCCGAGCTGGCCCCACAGGTCGAGGTCCGGCGTCGCGATAAGCGCGAGCGGTTTCTTCGACTTGAATGAGCTGCTGCTGGGGCCGGCCTTTCCCATCGATTCGTTGTGCGAAACCGCACCGAGTTCGGAACGTGCTTGCATGGACTCTGTGCCTCTCGATCGAAACTGTTTTGATAGCGCTGACGCGTTCTCCCGAGCGACAGGCCATGGGGCTCGTCGCTGGGGGACGACAATGAGGGACAGTATTAAGTTAGTGCTCGGCGACTGAACGGCACTGAGTCACATCCGTCACACGACGCTTTGCCGCACGCGGCGGGATCGCGAAATGGGTCACAAATGGTGCGTGGGGACATTCACCGTTTGCCAGCAAAAGGGGGCTGACCTCACCGGCGGACCTTGAAAACAAGCCTCCCCCTGAGAGGTCTGTCCCCTTTTGCTAGCAAACGGTGAATGTCCCCAGCAGCCCATCAATTGGGGACGCGGCGGATCTGCGCGCCGATCTGCGCCAGCTTTTCCTCGAGCGCTTCGTAACCGCGATCGATGTGATAGATGCGCTCGATCTCGGTCCGGCCCTCGGCCACGAGGCCGGCGAGCACGAGGCTCGCCGAGGCGCGCAGATCGGTGGCCATCACGGGCGCCGCGGTGAGCTTCGGCACGCCTTTGATGATCGCCGTATTGCCCTCGAGCCGGATCTCGGCGCCGAGGCGGCGCATCTCGAGCATGTGCATGAAGCGGTTTTCGAAGATCGTCTCGACGATCGTGCCGACACCGTCGGCCACCGTGTTCAGCGCCGCGAACTGCGCCTGCATGTCGGTGGGAAATGCAGGATACGGCGCGGTGCGGATGTCGACGGACTTCGGGCGCTTGCCTTTCATGTCCACTTCGATCCAGTTGGGACCGATGCCGACCTTCGCGCCGGCCTCCATGAGCTTGGCGGTGACGGCGTCGAGGTGCGACGGGTCCGTGTTCTTGATGCGCACGAGGCCCGACGTGATCGCCCCCGCGACGAGGTAAGTGCCGCCCTCGATTCGATCCGGCTGCACCTCGTACGACGTGCCGCTCAGTCTCTCCACGCCGTGCACGACGATCTTGTCGGTGCCGGCGCCCTGGATCTTTGCGCCCATCGATACCAGGAATTTCGCGAGGTCGACGACCTCGGGCTCGCGCGCGGCGTTCTCGATGATCGTCTCACCGTCCGCCAGCGTCGCGGCCATCATGAGGTTCTCCGTGCCGGTGACGGTCACGGTCTCGAGGTTGAGCCGCGCGCCCTTGAGCCGGCTCGCCTTCGCGCGGATGTAGCCGCCCTCGATCTGGATCTCGGCGCCCATCGCCTGCAGCCCGGCGACGTGGATGTTCACGGGCCGCGCGCCGATCGCGCAGCCGCCCGGCAGCGAAACGTCGGCCTTGCCGAAGCGCGCCAACAGCGGGCCGAGCACGAGGATGGACGCGCGCATCGTCTTCACCAGCTCGTACGGCGCGAAGCACTCGCGCGTGGTCGACCCGTCGATCTCGATCTGCATCTTTTCGTCGATGGTCACGGAAACGCCCATGCGCCCTAACAACTCGATCATCGTCGTGACGTCCTGCAGGTGCGGAACGTTGCGGATGGTCACCGGGCCATCGGCGAGCAACGCCCCCGCGATGATGGGCAGCGTCGCGTTCTTGGCGCCCGAGATCCGCACTTCGCCTTCGAGCGGAATCCCACCGTTGATCTGCAGCTTGTCCAAGGGTTGTCTCCGTTCAGGATCCGGCTTCTTCCGGGGTCAGCGCCTCGATCGACAGCGCATGGATTTCCCGCCCCATGAGTTCGCCGAGCGCCTTATATATGAGTTGGTGGCGGGCGATGGGCCGCAGGCCCGCAAACCGGGCGGCGACGATCCGCGCGGCGAAGTGGGTGTTGTCGTCGGACTCCACGACGACGGTAGCGTCCGGCAATCCGGTCCGTATCAGGTCGGCGACGCGGTCGGGGGTCATGGGGCTCATGGCGGCCAAGTTTAGCGTGGGGGGCGGTATGATCCCCGCATGAATGCCGAGGTCAAGACCGATCCGGCCTCGCCCGATGCCGAATCCTTGATCGCGGCGGGACGGCGAGCTCTCGAGATCGAAGAGCGCGCCATCGCCGCGCTCAAGCCGCGTCTCGACGCGACCTTCGCGCGCGCGTGCCAGATCTGCCTGCAATGCCGCGGCCGGGTCATCGTCACCGGCATGGGCAAGTCCGGTCACATCGGCAGCAAGATCGCCGCCACGCTCGCCTCCACCGGCACGCCTTCGTTCTTCATGCATGCCGCCGAGGCGAGCCACGGCGACATCGGCATGATCACGCGCGAGGACGTGGTGCTCGCGCTGTCGAACTCCGGCGAGACCGCCGAAGTCCTGCTGCTCATTCCGCACGTGTCGCGGCTCGGCGTGCCGCTGATCGCAGTCACCGGCAATGCCAAGTCGAACCTGGCGCGCAGCGCGAGCGTGCACCTCGACGTGAGCGTCGCCGAGGAAGCCTGTCCGCTCAATCTCGCACCGACGGCCAGCACCACCGCCACGCTCGCCGTCGGCGATGCACTCGCCGTCGCGCTGCTCGAGGCGCGCGGCTTCACATCGCACGACTTCGCACGCTCGCATCCGGGTGGCACGCTGGGCCGCAAGCTGCTGCTGCACGTCGGCGACGTCATGCGCACGGGCGATGCCCTGCCCTTGGTCCCGCCCGACGTCCCGCTGGCCGAAGGGCTGGTGGTCATGTCGAAGAAAGGTCTCGGCATGTGCGTCATCGTCGAACACGGCCGCCTGCTCGGCGTGTTCACCGACGGCGATCTGCGGCGCGCGCTCGATGGCCACGCCGACATCCGCAAGACCACCATGCGCGAGATCATGACGTCTCCCGGCAAGTCGGTGACTGTCCACGAGCTCGCCGCAGAGGCAGCGCACCTCATGGAAAAACACCGCATCACGGCGCTGCCCGTGATCGACGCCACCGGTGCGCTGGTCGGCGCGCTCAACGTTCACGACCTGTTGCGCGCCGGAGTCCTGTGAGCGAAGTCACTCGATTTCGTCCGGCGCTGCGACGCGCTCGCGCGCTGGTGCTCGACGTCGATGGCGTGCTCACCGACGGCCGGCTCTACTACGGCGCGAAGGGCGAGTCGCTGAAGGCATTCCACGTCCGGGACGGTCATGGCATCAAGGCCGTCACCGCCGCGGGCATCCAGGTCGCCATCATCTCGGGCCGCAAGTCGACCATGGTCGCGCGCCGCGCGCGGGAGCTCGGCATCCGCCACGTCGTGCAGGGTGCGAACGACAAGCTCGCCGCGCTCGAGAAGCTGGCCACGAAGCTCGGCCTGGTGCTCGAAAATTTCGTCTGTGTGGGCGACGACACGCCGGACGCGCCGATCCTTGCGGCCGCGGGTCTTGGCGTCGCCGTCGCGGATGCGCATGCGGATGCGCTCGCCGCAGCCGACATCGCGACCACGCGGCCCGGCGGCCGCGGCGCGGTGCGCGAGGTATGCGACTGGCTGATGGCCGCGCGCGGGAGCCAGGCGTGAAGGGCTGGGTGCGGCCGCTCGGCTACGTCGCCGTGCTGGCCGTCATCTCGGCCGCGTATTACGTCGGTCGCTCCGGACGCGGCGACAACGCCGCCGACACTGCCGCGGGTCTGCCACCGGATCCCGGGTATGCCGCGAAGGACGCCGTCGTGGTCGAAACCGGCTTCGATGGCCGCGAACGCTACCGGCTGAACGCGCGGGCGATCCACCAGCAGATCGACTCGAGCGTCATCGACCTCGAAGGCCTCGAGATGGACTACCACCCGGGCGCGCAGGATCGCGTCGCCGGCGAGACGGCGGCCGCGAATGGCAATGAAAAATGGCATCTCAAGTCCGATCGCGGGCAGGTTCGCGCCAATGGTGACGACGTGCAGCTCGACGGCAACGTGGTGGTCAATGGCCAGGCCCCGGGCAGCGGCGACCCCATGACGCTGTCCACCACGACGATGCGCATCAACACACCCACGGAATTCATCGAGACCGACGCGCCCGTGCAATTGCGGTGGTCGGGCCACCAGCTCGACGCCGTCGGACTGCGCGCCGATTTGAAGGCCGGCACGCTGCGTCTAGAATCACAGGTCCATGGCGCATTCTCACCAAAGAAATAGCCGCGCGGCGTTGTTCGCCATCGCGCTGCTCGGGTTGTTAGGCCCGGCGCTCGGCGCCGAGACGTCGCGCTGCGCGGAGAAAATCGTCCTCGAGGCGGTACCCCTCGACATCGATTACCGCAACAACCGCGCGCGCTTCCGCGAGGTCGTGCTGCACCAATGCGACGTGCGCATCGAGGCGGCCGAAGCCAACGTGGTCGGTGGTCTCGACTTCGAGAACGGCGAATGGACCGTCTCGGGCAACGTGCGCATCAAGGCGGAAGGCGGCAGCCTCAAGTCCGACAAGGCCGTGGTCCAGTTTCGCAACAATCTGATATCGCGAGCGACCGTCACGGGTTCGCCCGCCGAGTTCGAACAGACGCGAAACGGCACGACCTCACACGGACACGCGAGCACGATCTCGTACGAGCCCGACAGCGGCACGCTCAAGTTGCGCGACAACGCCTGGCTGTCCCTGGGCTGCAACGAGCTCAAGGGCGACCAGCTCATCTACAACATCAAGACGCAGCGTTTCCAAGGCCAGCCGCAGGCAGCCCCCGGTTCGGGCGGCCGCATCACCTTCACCATCCAGCCGAAGGGCGAGTCCGGAAATCCCGCGCCGTGCGCGAAGCCGGCGGCGGAAAAGACACCATGAGCGTGCTGCGCGCGACCCATCTCGCCAAGAGTTACAAGAGCCGCAAAGTGATCACCGATCTGTCCGTCGAGGTGGAGAGCGGACAGATCGTGGGGTTGTTAGGCCCGAACGGCGCCGGCAAGACCACTGCGTTCTACATGATCGTGGGCCTGGTGCCTCCCGATGCGGGCACGGTGACGATCGACGAACGGAACATCACGCATCTTGCGATGCATCAGCGCGCGCGTGCCGGCATCGGCTACCTGCCGCAGGAAGCGTCGGTGTTCCGCAAGCTCAGCGTCGAGGACAACGTGATGGCCATCCTCGAGACTCGTGATCTCGACGATGCCGCGCGCCAGGAACGTCTCGAGCAGATACTCGGCGAGCTGCGCATCGGTCACGTGCGCAAGAGTCCCGGCATGGCGTTGTCAGGCGGCGAACGTCGGCGCGTGGAAATCGCGCGCGCGCTGGCGGCCGAGCCGCGTTTCGTCCTCCTCGATGAACCATTTGCGGGCGTCGATCCGCTGTCCGTGATCGACATCCAGCGGATCATGACCGAGCTCACCGCCAAGGGCATCGGCGTGCTCATCACCGACCATAACGTCAGAGAAACCTTAGGTGTTTGTGGGCGTGCCTACATTGTCTCCGGCGGGACTGTGATCGCATCAGGAACTTCCGAAGAAATCCTTGCCAACCCCCAAGTCCGTGAGGTGTACTTGGGCCAGTCTTTCCGCATGTAGCGTCCCGCTATCCACGCGGAAAAAACTCTTTCTTTCATAGCGTTGGGACACCATCGCCTGTGTCGATGATGAAGCCGTCATTGCAGCTGAAGCTGGGTCAGCAGCTCACCATGACCCCGCAGCTGCAGCAGGCCATCCGCCTCCTGCAAATGCCTGCACTGGAGTTGCAGGCGCACATCCGCGAACAGCTCGAGAGCAACGTGATGCTCGAGCCCGTGGACGAATACGAGGCCACCGGCACCTTCGAAGCGCTCGAACCGCATCCGATGCCCGAGGAGAAGCGCGCCGACGCGCCCCCGCAGCCGGAAGTCACCGTCGAAGCGGAAGTCGTCGAGGACGCGTGGAGCGAACGCAGCGCGGGCTCCGACTCGTGGCGCGACGACGACGAACGCGCCGCCGAGGTCGCGGACGATGCCCAGGTCTCGTTGCAGGATCATCTGGTCGGGCAACTCGAATACGCGAACCTCGCGCCGCGCGATCTCGCCATCGCCCGCGCCATCGTGGACGCGGTCAACGATGACGGCTATGTCACCGACTCGCTCGACGACATCGCCGCCACGCTGCTGCCCGAGGTCACGGCCGACGCCGACGATGTCGGTCGCGTGCTCAAGCTCGTGCAGACGCTCGATCCGCCCGGCGTCGCCGCCCGCAACCTCTCCGAATGCCTCACGTTGCAGCTGCGCATGCTGCACCCCGACACGCCGGGCCTGCGCATCGCGCTGCTGATCGCCGAGAAGCATCTCGACCTGCTCGCCGTGCGCGAGCTCGCGCACCTGCGGCGCGAGCTGGCCGCGTCCGACGAGGATCTCGCGCTCGGCGTCGCGCTGGTGCGCGGCTGCCATCCGCGTCCCGGCGCCACCGTGTCGACCGCCAAGGCCGAGTACGTCGTGCCCGACGTATTCGTGAGACGCACCGATCGCGGCTGGTCCGTCGAGGTGAACAGCTCCACGCTGCCGCGCGTCCGGCTCAACCAGAGTTATGCCGACATGCTCGGCCGCGGCGCCGGCCATTCTTCGATGCGCGCGCAGCTGCAGGAAGCGCGCTGGCTGCTCAAGAGTCTCGAAATCCGCAACGAGACCCTCATGAAGGTTGCGAGGAGCATCGTCGAGCGGCAGACCGCCTTCCTCGAACACGGCGAAGAACGCATGCGGCCGATGATCCTCAAGGACATCGCCCAGGCCATCGACATGCACGAATCCACCATCTCGCGCGTCACCTCGAGCAAGTACATGCACACGCCGCGCGGCGTGTTCGAGCTCAAGTATTTCTTCTCGAGCCAGGTCGAGGCAGCCGACGGCGGTGGCGCCTCGTCCACCGCGGTGCGCGCCAAGATCAAGAAGCTCATCAAGGAAGAGGATCCGGGCAACCCCCTCTCCGACAGCCGCATCGCCGAGATGCTGGCCGGCGAAGGCATCGCGGTCGCGCGACGGACGGTCGCCAAGTACCGCGAGGCGTTGGGGCTCGCGCCGTCGAACGAGCGCAAGGCGAGCGCGGCGGCCAGGTAACGAATCCGACATCAACACAGTAGATAGGACAAAACAGGAGACGAACCATGCAATTGTCGCTTTCCGGTCATCATGTCGAAGTAACCCAGTCGATGCGCTCGTACGTCGAGAAGAAACTCGAGCGGATCTCGCGCCATTTCGACCACGTCATCGACGTACATTGCGTGCTGACGGTCGAGAAGCTCCGACAAAAGGCCGAAGCGACGCTGCACGTGCGCGGCAACGCCATCCACGCCGACGCGACCGAAGAAGACATGTATGCCGCCATCGATCTGCTGGCCGACAAGCTCGACCGCAGCGTGCTCAAGCACAAGGAGAAGAAGGCGGACAAGCACGCGGCCGATGCCCGCAAGGCCAATGGTCGATAGGGGCGACGGTCACACCCGGTAACATGACTCCGGTGACTTTCACTCAATGAGGCTCATCCTCATCAGCGGGCTGTCGGGATCCGGCAAGAGCGTGGCATTGCACATGCTCGAAGACGCCGGGTTCTACTGCGTGGACAACATCCCGGCGGCCCTGCTGAAGCCTTTCATCTCCCACACGTTGCGCAACAACGAAGCGCAGTACCAGCGCGCGGCGGTCGGTGTCGACGCACGCAATGCAGCGGCCGAGATCGAAACCGTTCCGCCGCTCATCGAGGAGCTCAAGAAGAGCGGCATCCAGTGCGAGATCGTGTTCCTGCTCGCCAACGACGACGAGCTGCTGCGGCGCTTCGCCGAGACGCGCCGCAAGCATCCGATCAGCACCGACCACGTGTCGCTCAAGGAAGCGATCGCGATCGAGCGTCGCCTGCTCGAGCCCATCCTCAATGCCGCCGACCTCGTCATCGACACGTCGCGCATGGGGGTCCACGATCTGCGCGAGCTCATCAGCCAGCGGGTGGAGAAGCGCAGCGCCTCGCGCATGTCGATCCTGGTCGAGTCGTTCGGCTTCAAGAACGGCATCCCGGGTGACGCGGACTTCGTGTTCGATGCCCGCTCGCTGCCGAATCCATACTGGGACCCTTCGCTGCGTGCGCTCACGGGCCGCGACGCGGACGTCATCCGCTTCCTCGAAGCCCAGCGCGGCGTGCACCGATTGGCCGACGACATCCTGACGTTCGTCAGCGCGCGCATCCCGGAGCACCAGGCCGCGAACCGGCGCTATCTGTCGATCGCGATCGGCTGCACCGGCGGCCGGCATCGTTCCGTGTATCTCGCGGAACGTCTCGCCGAACGCCTGTCCCAGCATCATCCCGTCATCGCCATCCGCCACAACTCGCTCGGCGAAATGCGCTCGATCACGCGCGCGCCGACGCTGGCAGGAGCTCCGACGACCTCCGTCGCCTGAGAAGGGCACGGAATCACTCCTCGACGATATCGGGCGAAGCCGCGGTACCCGCGACTTCGATCGAGATCGTCGACGAGTAGACCTGTCCCCTCCTATACACTCCCGCGCGTCATGACCGAGCCCGCGCGCAAACCCACGAAGGAACGTCGCCTCGCCGCGCTGCGCGCCGCGTTGCGTGAAGGCTCGTGGCGGGGCGCCGCGCGCATGATCGCGGCGATGCATCCGGCGGAGATCGCGCTGCTGATCGAGTCGCTGCCGCCCGCGCAGCGCGAGGTCGTCTGGAACTTCGTCGAACCGGACATCGAGGGCGACGTGCTCGTCGAGCTCAGTGACGAGGTGCGCCAGTCGTTCATCGAAGGCATGAACGCTGAAGAGCTGCTCGCGGCCGCCGAGGACATGGAGGTGGACGACCTCGCCGACCTCGTGGGCGACCTGCCGGAGACCGTCAGCGCGCAGCTCGTGAAGTCCATGGACGCGCAGGACCGGGAGCGCCTGAACCAGGTCCTGTCGTACGAGCCCGACACCGCGGGCGGCCTCATGAACACCGACACGGTGAGCGTGCGCGCCGACGTCACCGTCGAGGTGGTGCTGCGTTACCTGCGCATGCGCGGCGAGCTGCCCGACAAGACGGACCGGCTGTTCGTCGTGGACCGCGACGACCGCTACCTCGGCACCGTCGCGCTGACGCGCCTGCTCACCGAGGATCCGGAGAAGCCGGTCGGCGATATCCTCGACGGCGAGGCCCCGCGCATCGCACCCGAAACCACCGCGAACGAAGTGTCGCGGCTGTTCCAGGACCGCGACCTCGTGTCCGCGGCCGTCGTCGACGTCAGCGGCAAGCTGCTCGGCCGCATCACCATCGACGACGTCGTCGACGTCATCCGCGAAGAGGCCGCGCACGAAGTCATGTCGTCCGCGGGCTTGCGCGACGAGGAAGACGTGTTCGCAGCCGTGCTGCCGTCGACCAAGCGGCGCCTGCTGTGGCTCGGCATCAACCTCGTCACGGCGTTCCTCGCGGCCGCGGTGGTCAGCCGCTTCACGGGCACCATCGAGAAGGTCGCGGCGCTCGCCGCCCTCATGCCCATCGTCGCCTCGATGGGCGGTATCGCCGGCACGCAGACCGTGACGCTCATCATCCGCGGCATCGCGCTCGGCAAGGTGGAACGGGTGAACGCGCGCTGGCTGCTGTTCAAGGAGATCGCGGTCGGCGCACTGAACGGCCTCATCTGGGCCGTGATCGTCGGCGGGATCACCGTCGTGTGGTAC
>Ga0136846_1220566_pt1 | contig 12086 bp, 13 predicted proteins | sample HopSoiMetagenom2_FD_96841 | JGI IMG/M metagenome (GOLD analysis project Ga0136846, IMG submission 96841) | Grasslands soil microbial communities from Hopland, California, USA - 2 Assembly 2016 (version 4) | ecosystem: Environmental > Terrestrial > Soil > Grasslands | place: USA: Hopland...
ATGTTGGCTTCTTTACAGAACGCGGTGATTTCGGACCAGGTGATGTATTCCAATGTGATATTCGCCTAGGAGGCAGCTTATCAGCTTTCAATGGAGGCGCACTTACATTGAACACATGGGTACATATGGCTGTTACCTATAACGGATCGACCGTTATTCTTTACAAAAATGGTGTGGCGGTAGCAACTGTGCCTGCCACAGGCACAGTTTCAACAGGCGACGCTTTCTATGTCGCCGGATGGAACACCGTAAGCCCTTACAGCTCTCAGGTTGACGTCGATGATGTTCGCGTCTTCAATAGTGCGCTTTCACTTGCACAGGTGAATGCCGCTATGAACACCCCTGTGTAAACGCCTATCCGTAAATATCGCGAATAGGCTCGCGAAGATGCATTTCGTTTACACTATACGTTTTGTCATCCGGGTGATACGTAAAGGTGATATCGTGAATTGCCTGAAAGTAGTCACGTTCTTCCTTTGTTTTGTAGTCTAATTGCGCCTCGTGCGATTCATGGTCAACTTTTGGGCCATCGTACACTAAGAACTCGCGCTCCTCACCGCCCCGTAGGTATACATCTAGCTCGCGCTTCACCCCAAGCATAGTAATCTTATCGAGTTCGATTTCCTCTGGCCATTTATTAACAATCTGACAGTAGACTTGCATCTTTGAACCATCAATCCGGGTTTTTGTACGCTTTATATAGACGATAGGGAAGCTGCTGTCGTCTCCCTTACGAATAGTGGGGCCCGTGGAAGTTGCTACGGGCGGTTGCCCTGTTTCTGCAGGATCTACATCAGTTTGCTGAGGCTCTTTATCTGCCGATTTATCTTGAAATACCGGCTCGCCGTTCACCATACGGTTCATAAAATCAAGTAGTCCCATAATCGCTCCTTTCACTAAGGTTGCTACCTCTAGTATATCAACCTTCGTTCGTTCTTGCTGCTAGTGATACGTTTTTCCTGCTTCCAGCATTTCAATCGTACGAACAATATGCTTCGCACGAGTTTCTGCTCGTTTCGCTGTTTGAATACGCCATAAAAACGCGTATTTATTCGTTTTACTGAGCGTTTCAAAAAATGCCTTTGCTTCAGGGTGTGTATCGAATTCTGCCTGAAGATCAGGCGGAACACTACTGTTTTTAGGGGAATCGTACGCCTGTTCCCAGCGCCCGTCAGCCTTGGCCGCTTCAATTGCCGCCATGCCCGAAGGCTGCATTTTTCCAACAGCAATAAGTTCGGCAACTTTTTCAATATTCCGCTTCGACCAAATGCTTTTGGCGCGGCGCGGGGTGAATTTCTGCAAATAATACGTTTCGTCGACACTTTTTGCTTGGCCGTCAATCCAACCGTAGCAAAGCGCTTCATCAAGCGCACCAGGGTGATTTAAAGAAGTGATACCCGTACCTTTTTTAGCAAACTTCAGCCATACGCCAGAAGGGTTTGCGTAGTTTTCATCGAGCCATTTTCTCCACGAAACCCCATCTTCAAAGAAGAGAATAGGGAGATCGGCCTTTATTGCTGCCAATGTTAGTTAAGCTCTTTCACACTCGAGAGTGCTGTTTTGAATTTAAGCAGTGTATCGGTAAAGTTTGTCGGTTGTTTTGCACTACAGACGCTCTGCGGACTACCGTAAGAAATATAGTACCCGCTAAACTGTTTCACCAGCGTGCCGGATGTCGTTTGCGCATTTGCATCTTTTGGATACTGGCCAGTTACTTTATTCAGTGCGCCGAGCGCAGGGGCAATACCAAACGAACTACATGCACTATCGAGGTCAGTAAGCGTTTTCGTTGAAATACTCACCGTACTTGTATCAACACCGCTCGTTGACGTTTTGCCGGTATAGCTGTAGGTTGCGTCTTTTGCCGCATCAGGAAGAGTAATAGAAATGCCTAGTTCTGCTATTTTGAGCGTATTGCTCGTTGTATCTGTTTGCTGTGTTTGTGAAGCGGTTTTATCATCGGCGGTTAGTTTTGCAACTTGCTTGTTTAAATCATCGATTTTAGTATTACGACTCGAAAGATCCGTCTTTAGCTGGGTGTTTTGCATCCAGGTATATGCGCTAAAACCACTTGCCCCAAGAAGCAAAAGAACAAGAAAGACAATGCCCGTTACTTTTAACCCTTTACGACTTTTCTTTGGCTGAACAGGTGGCGTTGGCTGCGAGGTATATTGCACAAGTGGTTTGTCATCTTCATACATGGTGTTTATATTCCGTTTACGCTTTTATTCCAGCATACCTCACCTCACCATGAAAGGGAACTGCTGTATACTAATAAGCACTAACGTTAATAGGAGTAACCTATGCAACCTACCAGACTTAACCCATATATTAGCTTTCAAAATAACGCCCGTGAAGCGATGGATTTCTACCACTCTGTATTTGGCGGGAATCTCACTCTTAACACATACGGTGACGGCGGTATGTCCGAAGACCCAAGCGAAGCGGACAAATTAATGCATGCCATGCTTGAAGCCGAGAATGGGTTTGTTTTGATGGGTGCTGATACGCCAAACAGCATGACAACAACCCAAGGTGACAATATCAGTATTTCTCTTAGCGGTGAAGACGACGCCGAACTCCGAGGGTATTGGGAAAAACTTACCGAAGGTGGCCAAGTGGTTCAGCCACTGGAAGTTGCGCCGTGGGGTGATGCATTTGGTATGGTAACTGACAAATTCGGCATCCACTGGATGGTGAATATTTCTGCTAAAAAAGCAGAATAGATAAAGAAGCTCTCGCTATGAGAGCTTCTTTTATAGTGTACGGAAAAAGCCGAGCCGGTCGGCCGCGATGAGCAGAAAAACTCACTCGCGGCCGCCAGCCCGGCTCATCCGAGGCGGAGGGAATCCTTTCGTTAGCTGATGGGGACCAGGATGATCAGGAGGCAGCAGCCCATCGCGAGAGCCACGTAGCCACAGGCATGGCACACCGACATCAGTCGCTTGGTCAGCTTGGCGGGCGGACGCTCGTCGACGGGCGCGAAGGCGCGCATCACGTACTCCACCGACGCGAGCGCCAGCAGCGTGACCACAGCGCAGAGCAGCAGCACGAGGATGATGCACGTCAGGATGAGCGTGGTGATGTGCGCATCCTGGGTGCAGCGCAGGACTTCCTGCGACGGCTCGTAGGCCTGTTCGCCCGTCTCTGCGGTCTTATCGGTGCAGTTGTTCAGGGTCTCGTAGATCCACGGGGATACGTAGGCCCACAGCTCGTAGATCGTCACAGCGGCGAGGCCGACCATCAGCAGCACGAATGCGCTGTAGCCCAGCATCAGCCGAGTACCGGCCATCTGGCGAAAGCCTTGCGGCTTCGTCATGAGATTCACGGAGTTCTCTCTTTCTCGGGTGTTCTTCGGCACGAACGGCGCCACTTAAGGCTGCGGCGTTCGTTTCGACTGGTAAAATTATAACATAAAAACTTACTTAATGCAAAACATACGGCGTCACCGTCTACTGAATAAACTCTGGACGTAGCAAAAAGAACTGCTATACTTGAGCGCATGTCTCGACTGACACAAGGGGTTCTCCTCTGTCTGACGATCCGTCGTCCGGACGAGGATGAGACCGTCCTGGTCGCTCCCAGCGGAGCTGAAACGCTAACATGTTCACACCCCAACGGCTGCCAGTTCAACTGCGCGGCAGCTGGAGGTGGCTGTATGTACACGGGCAAGGGGATACTGGAACAAGTCGCGTGACACGCGACGGGAGTGGCGTTGAGCCACTCCCGTCGCTATACACCTGAAAAAAACGAAGCACCCTCAAGATCCATGTCTCGAGGGTGCTTTATATATAATCTCTGCTTGGTGATCTCACCGGGAATCGAACCCGGATTGCCAGGATGAGAACCTGGCGTCCTAACCGTTAGACGATGAGACCGTATTTAACCCTAGTAACTGTACCAAAAATGACCACCTCTGTCTAGTGAAGCATTTTTTACTTTAATCATAAGAGGTAGCGCCTACTTGCGTATTCAATGAGCATTCGGCATAATAATGCATAAGCACGACCACTAAATAGGGGGCACAACATCAAACCACTGACGCTCACACGTTTTTGGCATCGCCGAATTTGCGAGGCGATTATGTTAATTTCGGTCATTATTCTAGCGCTCTACTTCTGGGCGTATTTTGCCGATGTGAAAAGTATTGGATCAGCCCTGCTTGTTAACGAAGTGTCTGCTATTACCGCAGGGGTAGGACTTATTACAGGATTCGTCTCTTATCTTTGGGCACCTAAAAAGTATATTTTCTGGGGTTCGCTTGGCGCCTATGGACTACTCTGCGTCACTACAGCGACACTTATTATAAATACTGGGGGTGTAACATCTCCATTCATTGCCCTATGGATGCTCATCTCGGTCTTCGCAGGTGTTTTTGGCATTTATGGACTTTTGCCACTTTTCCTCGCCATTACAAGTTATATGCTCCTTGAGTTTTCAGGCGGCACCCTTGGGCAGCAGGGCATTCTAACACTCGTTCTTGCTGGGGAACTTCCACTTGCGGTCAGTTTCCTTATTTGGCATACCAAATCTAAAACAGGAAGTGCCGATGATAAAGCCTACCACGACCTTGCAAGCGAGCTCAGCCAAGTCGCGAACAAGGCGGAAGTAGTAATTAACGCCATTGCCGACGGTGTAATTGCCCTAAATAGCAAAGGGGTTATTCAGCTAATAAACCCGGCAGCACAGCAAATTATTGGATGGGGTAAACAGGACGCGCTGCAGCTTGATTACAAATCAGTATTGAAGCTTGTTGACAGCAAAGATAATGAACTTACACCCGCAAACGATCCAATTGCCCAAAGTCTCGCATCGAATAAAGAAATCAACACAAACGACATAAAACTTGTAACAAACTCAGGTAAGAAAATCCTTACTTCTATTGTTGTTTCGCCGGTAGGGCAATTAGGCGCAGGGGCAATCGTCGTGTTTCGTGACATTACAAAAGAAAAAGCTGAAGAACGAGAACAGGCCGAATTTATTAGTACCGCTTCTCACGAAATGCGCACACCAGTGGCTTCAATTGAGGGTTATTTAGGCCTTGCGCTAAACCCTGCAACCGCACAGGTTGATGAAAAGGCCCGCGATTTTATTAACAAAGCCCACGAATCAGCCCAACACCTTGGTCGGCTGTTCCAGGACCTTCTCGATGTCAGCAAGGCGGAAGATGGTCGACTGTCGAACAATCCAAAGATTGTTGATGTTGTGGCGTTCACGCACGACATTGTTCAGGGTCTGAAGCAAAAAGCAGACGAAAAGGGACTCCGTACATTATTTAAGCCGCTTCCTGACGATGATGACGAGGAAAAGAATAGGGAACGACGCCTGAATCCGGTATTTTATGTTAACGTCGACAATGATCACCTTCGTGAAGTTATCGCCAATCTCGTTGAAAACGCCATAAAGTACACACCTAAGGGCGATGTAGTAATTGATGTTACCGGGGATGATGAGCATGTGACGGTCAGTGTCGCCGATAGTGGCATAGGTATTCCAAAGGAAGATCAGGTACACCTTTTCCAAAAGTTCTACCGTGTCGATAATACCGATACACGTGAAATTGGTGGAACGGGTTTAGGGCTTTATTTGTGTCGACGCCTTACCGAGGCAATGAACGGCCGTATTTGGCTTGATAGTGAATATAAAAAGGGAAGTACGTTTTATGTTGAACTTCCGCGAGTAGACCATGAAGAAGCAATGCGCCTCATTGAGGCAGCCAGCATTCAAGAAGAACAGCGCGAATCGGGTGCTGTCGCTCCGGCTCCAATCATCCCCGAACCAACACTACCAGTTCTTACCTCTACCCCTCAGGTAAATCCGCTTGTCATGCCACCATCACAACAGTCGGTAGCGCCTGCGCCGGTAACAACTCCTGACAACGCTTCTGATGAGGCCGTATACACAACCGCCCCTGTAGATAAAGTGGTCGAACAGCTTCAATCCGTTAGTCAGATTCCTCAACCGCAGCCAGTAGCACCGCCACTAGCAGCACCGATCCCTCTAGGAAACCAGGCAGCGCCTCAGCCACAATATATACCAAAAACATACGCGCCACCTCTTAGCACCACACCACACACAAACGTACCGCTCTCGAATATTGAACAAAATCCCGGCCAGTACCTGCGCGCTCGTCCTGAAGGCGTACCAGTGCCGCCACGGAACCAAAATTAAGCATAAGGGCTATAGTAATTTTCAGATACTATTAGTACAATAGAGGATAATATGACCAAAATATTACTGGTAGAAGACGACAAAAGCTTGCGCGAAATCTACGGTGTACGTTTGCTCGCCGAGGGATATGACATCGTATCTGCTGGTGACGGCGAAGAAGCACTTGCTATGGCAATTAAAGAACGTCCCCAACTTATTGTGAGTGACGTTATGATGCCAAAGATTAGCGGCTTTGACATGCTTGATATTTTGCGTTCGACCACTGAAACAAAAGCTATTAAAGTCATCATGATGACCGCACTTTCAAGCGAGGATCAGCGTGCTCGCGGCGAAGCACTTGGTGCCGATCGTTATCTTGTTAAGTCTCAGGTAGGTATTGAGGACGTTGTTCGTACTGTTCATGATGTGCTTGGCGATGCGCTTACCGGTGCCGCACCATCTGCATTTGGCAGCGCCTCTGCACCAAGTGCTACTCCTCGTCCAGCACCAACAACTACAGCGCCGCCACGTCCTGCGGTAGCAACAGCGCCAGCAATGCCTGCGCCATCTGTCGCACCTGCCACACCTGCGCCTCAAGTTCAGCAGCGACCTACTATGCCTGCACCAACACCACAGCCTTCGACCCTCCCTCAACCAACAGCGCCTTTTTCAACAAACCGTCCAGCAAATCTCGGTGAAAGGGTTATCCATCCTATTGCGCCAGCACCTGCAGCAACCACAACACCAGACCTTGGAAGTCTTATTGACCAAGAGCTTGGAAAATTAAACGATCCGCAGCCGCAACCAACGCCTGCCGCTCCTGCTATTTCCGCTCCAGAGCCACAGCCAGTAGCACCTACGCCCGCACCAGCTCCGTCAGCACCAGAGGAGCCTCAACTTATCATCCCTCCGCTTCCACCAACACCAACCCCTCCACAAGTAACACCTACATCGCAACCACCAGTACTACAAAATTCTGCGATCAATTTCGAAGAAACACCCCGCCCACCGGTACCTCCCGCGCAAAGTACATCGTAAAGTGCTATAATCGACAAAATGGATACGGCTTCAAACCGACTCAATAAACACCTTGCACTTCAGCTGGGTGTTTCTCGACGTGAGGCCGATGAGCTTATTGAAAGAGGTCGCGTCACGATAAACGGCACCGAGGCTACTCTAGGGGCACGCTTTAACGACGGTGATCAAATTGCCGTCAGCGGCAAGCCATTAACAGGGAACACAGCTTATGAATATATCCTTTTCAACAAGCCGGTAGGGTATGTTTGCTCGCGCAGAGCCCAGGGTGACAACCCAACCATTTATGAAATACTTCCTAAAGAATACGCCACACTTAAACCCGTTGGACGACTCGACAAGGATAGTTCTGGGGCAATTCTACTAAGTAACGACGGCGACTTCGCCTACCGCATGACCCATCCCAAGTTCAATAAGATAAAAATATATACTGTTCTTCTAAGACAGGAACTTGAGCCACTTCACCAACAAATGATTAGCGACCACGGCGTTACGCTTGAAGACGGCGTAAGCAAGCTAATGCTTGAACGCGTGTCAGATGACAACCGAAAGCAATGGACAGTCACTATGAGTGAGGGCCGTAATCGTCAGATTAGACGCACATTCGATAGCCTTGGCTACGATGTTATAAAGCTCCACCGCACGAATTTTGGCAATTATTCACTTGGTGATATGAAGCCTGGTGAATACAAAACCGTCGATATGCGTTAGGTGATATACGTTAAAAAAATCCGCATGCCGCTTATGCTCGCTAAGTTATTCAACCTCTGTTATAATTAGCCAAAGTTATGGCATCAAAACTTCCAACCGTTGCAATTATCGGTCAGGCGAACGTCGGCAAGAGTTCGCTTTTTAATCGTATGGTTCGCGCGCAACAAGCAATCGTCGCACGCGAAGCAGGCACCACCCGTGACAACGTACTCGGAAAGGTTGAACACAAATACCACTCTTTCTGGCTTGTCGATACCGCTGGACTAAAAGACGCTAACGATGAATTCGAAGCATCAATTCAAGAGCAGATTACAGAGGCCGCAGAAGCCGCAGATGTTATTTTGGTTGTCATTGACAGTACGCAGTATGTCAGCGACCAAGACCGATTTGTCGCCAAAAAAGCACTTCGTTCTAAAAAGCCAGTCATTCTTATTGCCAACAAAGCCGATCTTAAAACAGGCGTATCGGACGATGAATTCAAGCGTCTTGGCATAAAAGACATTCTTCGCACTAGCGCCGAACACAACCTTGGTATTATTGAAGTACTCGACGAAATCGTCGAACACATTCCTGCCGCTCACGACGAAACACCTGACGATGTTCTGCGCGTTGCCCTTATTGGACGTCCGAACGTTGGCAAATCAAATCTATTCAACACCCTGGCAGGTAAGCAACAAGCACTCGTTGCAAACATCGCTGGAACCACCCGCGACGTTAACCGCATTTCTGTGCGTTACGGTGCCCGCGACATTGAGCTACTCGACACTGCCGGCATGCGCAAACCCGGTAAGCAAGAGGTAGGTATTGAGAAATTCAGCGTGCTTCGCACACTTCAGGCTATCGAAGAGTCAGATGTTTGCTTCCTTCTTATGGACGTTAACGAACTTAACACCCAACTCGACCAACGGCTTGCCGGTATTATCGACGAAGCAGGCAAGGGAATGGTAATAGTCATCAGTAAGTGGGATTCAGTTGAAGACAAAGATGCCTACACCCGCGATGCTCTAGCACCAAAGATTGCCCGTACCTTCAATTTCACCCCATGGGCACCGCTTATCTTCACTAGTAGCGTTACCGGCCAAAATGTCACGAAACTGTTTGACCTTGCTCTTGATATCGACGCTCGTCGAAAACAAGAGACGAAAACTCGCGTTCTTAACGACATGCTTCAAAAAGCCATTCAAAAGCACCCACCAGCAGGGCTGAAGAACACCCATCCAAAACTTCGTTACATGGTACAAACCGACACGACACCTCATTGGTTTGTTATTTACGGAAGCAATCTAAAGTTCGTTCACTGGAGTTACAAACGCTACCTCGAACGCCTTCTTCGCGAAACGTACAACTACTCTGGAACACCTATTAAGTTCAGCTTCCGCGACGAGAAACAAATCAAAGATAACAAAGCTCGCGTCGCTGAAGGCAAAGCGCCTTACATCAAGCACAAAATAGCCCCACCTGAAGAGCAGTAGCCGTTCAGCCTCAGGGTAGGGTATACTCTAAGAAGCATTATGAAAGTTATTTTCGCCCAAGGAAACCCTGGCGCCGACTACACATACACCCGACATAACATCGGCTTTTTACTCATAGACTTATTCGCAAAAAGCCACAACGTCGAGTTCATTAAGAAAGCAAAATTCCACGCTGATATTGCCGAAATTTCCGTGGGTGGTGAAAAGGTGCTCCTGGTAAAGCCAACGACATTCTATAACGAAACAGGGCAGTCCGCACGGCTTATAGTCGATTTTTACAAACTAAATCCTGCCGATGATTTTCTTGTGGTGCACGTCGACCTTACATTACCGTTTGGCACCATTCGCACTCGCAGAGATGGTCGCGACGCAGGAAACAATGGCATTAAGTCACTGAATGCTCATCTCGGGCAAGAATACGCCCGTATTCGCGTTGGCATCTTTAATGACAAACGTGAACTTATGCACGATGCTGATTTTGTACTGGGTTCTTTGTCGCTCCCAGAAAAAAACGCCCTGCCGGCGCTTTACGAACACACCCAGAAGTTTATTTCAGATTTTATTAAGAATACATTTCAGCTGACAAAAGTAACTATCCCCGCCGACCCCATTGACTAAGCCCTGCCTGAGCGTGCCCGAGAGATCTCCGTAAGGAGATCATCGCCGATTGGCACGCTCAAAGAGCAGGGCTTTTCTATGTCATGCCGAAGCGATGTCGCTCCAGCTCCAGCTGGCCAGGTCGGGGAGTCGACCCTCGGTCGTCTCTCGGACTGCCTGGAGATCCTCGTCGAGCTCATGCACGTCAGCTTGTGACGTCAGTGCAAGAAGCTCTGCCTGCTCGTCGATGTTGTCGTCCGCAGGCGTTCCTTGGTGCTGTGTCATTGGATTTCACCTCCAACGGTCATGACACGTACCCATATTATACCACTTTTAACAGGGGTTAGCTATACGCCAAGAAGTGTAATGACGCAGCCGACAATAATAATTCCCGCAACCAGCATAGCCGCCTGAATCGTGCCAATTTTGCGTGGCTGCTCGTGAATATCAGGAATAATATCACTTGCAGCAACGTAGACAAAGAAGCCAGAAGTTAGTGCAAGAAGGGGAGCGACAAAGCCGCTTAAATCTTTTCCAAGAGCGTACACAACAACCGCGGCAATAATTGTCGCAATCGCCGTTGCAATGTTCGCAAGCACCACAGTTTTATCTTTCCATCCCTTTGAAAGAAGCAACGCAAAGGTGCCTAATTCTTTTGGAATTTCGTGCGCCGAAACAGCAAGCGTCGTAATAATTCCGGTTGGCACACTTACCAAAAAAGCAGCGCCAATCGCAATACCGTCTATGGCATTGTGCATCATATCACCCATCATAATCAGGCGGCGCTGTGAAACGTTTTTCGTCCCATGTTCGTGCTCGTGGTGGTGGTGAAACCAACTTGCCATACGTTCAAGCAGAAAGAAAAAGGTAAACCCAGCTAAACAGTACAGAAGCATTTCGCGAGGGTCTGCGAGTTCAAATGATTCCGGCAAAAGGTCGAAGAAAGCAGCCGCCAGCAGCGCACCGGCACCAAATGGCATCGTCAATAGCAAAGCAGCTTCACGCCGCTTCTTAAAACGAAGTAAAAGAGCGCCGCCCGTAAGGGAGATGGCGCTTCCAATAATAATTGCAAGTATCATAAAAAAGACTGTCATAAGTATTTTTATAATAGCATATGGACAACAAAAAAGCGCTTCAGAGTAAGGGTGGGCATCACTCTAAAGCGCCATTTTGCCCTTTAACCCACCCGAAGGGGCAAGCGTAACGATCTCGATCAAAGCGCAGACGTTCGCTGGTTAAAGGGGTTAGTATATGTGCAATGCTTTTTTGCCTAGAAAGTGGAGGGTAGAATACTTAGTAAGCACATTGCACACAACCTAACATAAGTTAGAATAGGGGGTATAAGGTGCGTTTGGTTGAACTCGCAGTACCAACCAATCGTGTTCGATATTAGCACGAATTTGACATTAAGTCAATACTTATTGAAACATTTTGTATGAAAATCAATAGAATATCACCAGATAAGCACAAGTACTTACAGATTGTATCTTCTATTGCCAAACCACCAAAAAGCTTATATTTTATCGGAAAACTCCCCGAAGCCCGAGTGACCTCTGTTGCAATTGTCGGAACGCGCAAACCGAGTAGCTACGGTAAAGAAGTAGCGTCACTTCTTGCAAGTGGCCTTGCAAAACGCGGAGTTGTTATTGTCAGTGGGCTCGCACTTGGCACCGACGCCATCGCTCACCGAAGCGCACTTGAAGTAGGAGGAACTACCATTGCAGTGCTCGGCAACGGACTTCCGGCAATTTATCCGTCTTCCCATACCGCGCTTGCACAGCAAATTACCGAAAACGGGGGGTGCCGTACTTAGTGAATACGAACCAGAGACCACCGCACGGCCGTATCACTTCCTTGAGCGTAATCGTATTGTAAGTGGATTATCAGATGCCATTATTATTGTCGAAGCCGCTGCGAGAAGTGGCACATTAAATACCGCAAGCCATGCGCTCGAACAAGGAAGGGAAGTGTTTGTCGTTCCAGGCAATATCACCAGCCCTCTTTCAAGCGGATGCAATGCGCTACTAAAGCAAGGAGCTCACCCTGTAACATGTCCAGAGGATGTACTGGAAATTATCGCTCCCGAATTACTCCAGCAACAGACCTCGCTTCCACTCGGTA
>Ga0136846_1231113_pt1 | contig 12085 bp, 8 predicted proteins | sample HopSoiMetagenom2_FD_96841 | JGI IMG/M metagenome (GOLD analysis project Ga0136846, IMG submission 96841) | Grasslands soil microbial communities from Hopland, California, USA - 2 Assembly 2016 (version 4) | ecosystem: Environmental > Terrestrial > Soil > Grasslands | place: USA: Hopland...
CACCGTGTTCTTCTTTGCGCGGCTCTGGCGGCGGGCGCGCGTGATGACCGACGTCGAGTTCGCCGAGATCCGCTACGGCGGGAAGCCGGCGGCCTTTCTCCGAGGATTCCGCGCCCTGTACCTCGGCATCGCGATCAACCTCATCATCATGGGGTGGGTCACGCGAGCGATGATCAAGATCCTGACGATCTCGTTAGGGATCTCTCCCTATGTCGCCGTCGGCATCTGCTTCGTCATCACCGTCGCCTACGCCGTGGCCGCCGGCCTGTGGGCGGTGCTCTGGACCGACCTGATTCAGTTTGTCATCAAGATGTCGGCCGTGATCGTGCTGGCGATCTACGCCGTGAACAAGGTCGGCGGCATGGACGCGCTGATCGCGGGTGTGTCGAAGCACTTCGGCAGCGAGACCGCGGCGCTTTCCGTCCTGCCTGTGAGGGTGACGCCTAACGGGCTCGAGGCCTACGCGTGGATGCCGCTGCTCGCTTTGGGGGTCTTCCTGTCGATGCAGTGGTGGGCCGCGTACTACCCCGGCGCCGAGCCAGGTGGTGGTGGCTACGTTGCCCAGCGCATCTTCTCGGCGAAGACCGAACGCGACGGCGTGCTGGCGACCCTCTTCTTCCAGGTCGCACACTACGCGCTGCGTCCCTGGCCGTGGATCATCACCGGGCTCGCCACGGTGATCATGTATCCGACGCTGCAGGACAAGGAAGCGGGTTACGTGCACGCGTTCGTAGACCTCCTGCCGACACCTTGGCGCGGGTTCATGCTCGCGGGGTTCGCGGCCGCCTACATGTCCACGATCGGCACGCATCTCAACTGGGGCGCGTCGTATCTCGTAAACGACTTCTACAAGCGCTTCGTGAAAAAGGACGCGCCCGACAAGCACTACGTGAACGTCGGGCGAGCGGCCACCATCCTGCTGTTCCTCGCATCGATCATCGTGACGTCGCAGCTCTCGTCGGTCGAGAAGGCGTGGAAGTTCCTGCTGGCAATGGGTGCGGGCACCGGCCTCGTGCTCATCCTTCGCTGGTACTGGTGGCGTATCAACGCGTGGAGCGAGATCAGCGCGATGGTCGTCTCCTTCCTCGCGTCGCTCGTATTCATGAACGTCGTGCCGTCGCGGTTCGCAGCGAACGATCCGAATGCGGACGCGTGGATCATGATCGGTACAGTTGCCGTGACGACGGTGACGTGGGTGCTCGCGACGTTTCTCACGAAGCCGGAACCAGACGCCGTCCTGGATGCTTTCTATCGTCGAGTCAGACCCGGCGGACCCGGCTGGCGGCAGGTCGCCGAACGGCTGGGCTATGGCCGCGAATCGATCCCCGGAGGCGCGCTGGCGTGGACGAACTGGATCGCGGGCATTGTGGCTGTGTATACGACCCTGTTCGGCATCGGCAAGCTGGTTTTTGGGCGATTGGGGATGGGCCTGGGATTACTCGCGGTCGCCGTTGTCGCGTTTGCCTGGATCGCGCGAGCGTTCCGAAGTGACCGACTCGCGAGCGATAACGTCCCGGATACGCGGACGGCAGTGCCGGCGGATTGATCAGAACCGCGAAACAGGGGTCTAACGAGTTGTCCCTCCAGCAGTAAGCTTCTTGTAGCACGCTTTTTTCAGGGCTATATTTCCGTCGTACGTGGCACCGGGAGCGACTCGCCTCCCCAGCCGCGCCTAACAGTGAGGAGGTTTGGCAATGAGCACGGTGCAGGAGCCTACCCTGGCCATCGTGGTAACGCCGGTGGCGGCCACTGAAGTGCTGCGGTTCATGGAGGCCGAGGGCGTTCCGATAGAGAAGGGTGGTTTGCGGGTAAGCGTGCAGCCGGGCGGCTGCAGCGGCTTCAAGTATGGGTTGTTGATCGAGGACCAAGCCGCTGACGACGACTTCGTCGTGGACGCGACAGGCTTTCGGATGTTCGTCGACCCATTCTCGGCCCAGTACCTGAGCGGGGTGACGATCGACTACGTGTCGTCCATGCAGGGATCCGGGTTCACGTTCAAGAATCCACACGCGACGGGTGGGTGCGGCTGCGGGAGCTCGTTCACCGCCTGACGAGGTCACTCTCAAATGACTCCGGTTGCCCATTTGGACGCCGGCGTATCGAGCGAGGCCCGCGATCCCTCTACGAGTCGCGGGCCTTCTCGTTTGACGCACGCTGCGGCGTCCCAGCTCGAGAAGATCCGTACGATCGTCGTCGACGATCACCAGCACATTGCCCGCCTCGTCGCGAATCGCATCGCGACACTCATCACGGAAAAGCAGGCGGCCGGGGAACGGACGGTCCTCGGGCTCGCGACCGGCTCGACGCCGATTGGCGTCTACCGCGAGCTCATACGGATGCATCGCGAGGAAGGACTCAGCTTCCGCGGTGTCATCACGTTCAATCTCGACGAGTACTTCCCCATGGGCGGCGAGAGCATTCACTCGTACCGCCGGTTCATGTGGGAGAATCTGTTCTCGCAGATCGACATCGACCCGCAGAACGTCCACATCCCCCAGGGCGACGTAGCGCGCGAGGATATCGATGATGAGTGTCGCCGGTACGAGGATGCTATCGTGCGGGCCGGCGGCATCGACTTACAGATCCTTGGGATCGGGAAGACGGGGCACATCGGCTTCAACGAGCCTGGATCCGGGGCCCAGAGTCGAACGCGGCTCGCCATGCTCGACGCGATCACGCGGCGCGACGCGGCGGCCGATTTCTTCGGCGAGGATTTCGTGCCGCGCGAAGCCCTTACGATGGGCATCGCGACGATTCTCGAAGCGCGCGAGATCGCGATCCTGGCGACCGGTGAGCACAAGGCACCCATTGTCCAGCGTGCCGTCGAGGGCGCGATCGATATCGACGTCGCGGCAACGTTTCTCCAGAACCACCCCAATACGACGTTCTACGTCGACCGTGCCGCCGCCGCGGAGCTCACGCGAATCGCGACGCCGTGGCTGCTCGACGAGGTGGAGTGGACGCCCGAGTTGACGGTGCGAGGCGTGGTGTGGCTCTCGCAAAAAGTCGGCAAGGGGATCCTCAAGCTCACGCGGTGGGATTACGCCGAGCACAAGATGTCGTCCCTGGTCGCGCGCTACGGCACCCCGGGCGCCGTCAACGGCGAAGTGTTCAACACGTTAGGCGCCAAGATCCGCGGCAAGAGCAAGCTGCCGCGCGGCAAGCGCATCATCTGCTTCTCGCCCCACCCCGACGATGACGTCATCTCGATGGGCGGGATCCTCCGGAAGCTGGTCGAGAACGAGAACGAGATCACCGTCGCGTACATGACGAGCGGCAACATCGCCGTGTTCGATCACGACGTGCGTCGCTACGTCGATTTCCTCGAGCGGATTGCGGCCGAGGGCAAAGTGGAAGCGACGTCGGTGGTGCCGCTGGCGAAGACGGTGTACGACTTCCTCGAGGACAAGAAGGCAGGCGACGTCGATATTCCCGAGATTCAGGACATCAAGCGCGTCATCCGCGAAGCGGAAGCCGTGAGCGGCATCGAGGTCATGGGCCTAACGCGGGACAACGCCCAATTCCTCAACCTGCCCTTCTACCAGACGGGCAAGGTGGCGAAGGACCCGATCGGCCCGGCCGATGTGCAGATCGTTCGGGAACTGCTCGAGCGGATCAAGCCGGACCTCATCTTCGTCGCCGGCGATCTGTCGGATCCGCATGGGACCCATCGGATGTGTAAGGAGGCGATCGATGCAGCTCTTGTAGAGCTGCGATCGATGGTGCCCAGTTCCCTGCCGGAGGTCTGGCTTTACAGAGGTGCCTGGCAAGAATGGCCCGTCACCGATGCCACGTATCTCGTGCCGATGTCGCAGGAAGAGTTGCGCCTCAAAATCCAGGCGATCTTCAAGCACCAGTCGCAGAAGGATTCCGCGCCCTTCCCGGGTCACGACGAGCGCGAATTCTGGCAGCGCGTCGAGCATCGCAACAAGGAAACGGCCGCAGTGCTCGACCGTCTTGGCCTCGCGGAGTACTTCGCCATGGAAGCGTATGTCGTGGAATGAGGGTCCACTCGGGCTTCGCGCGCTCCGTGAGGCGCGCGCGTGACGCAGCACTTTACCTGGCTCGACGCGCTGGTCCTGGTGGTCTATCTCGGGGGCGTCACCGCGCTCGGGATGTACTTCGGGCGCAAGCAGCGCAACGCCGCTGACTACTTCGTCGCGAGCCACACCATCCCCTGGTGGGCGCTCATGCTCTCGATCGTTGCGACCGAGACCAGCGCGCTCACGTTCATCAGCACCCCCGGCCTCTCCTACGGCGCCGCGCCGGGCGCGGGCAACCTCGGGTTCCTCCAGATCGTGGCCGGGTACATCCTCGGCCGGATCGTCGTCGCCAGCGTCCTGCTTCCCCGGTACTTCAAGGGCAAGATGGTGACCGCCTATGCGCTGCTGGAACAGCGGTTCGGGATCGGGGCGCGGCGGTTCACGTCGATCGTGTTCATGGTCACGCGCGCGCTCGCGGACTCTGTGCGGGTGTTCGCGACCGCAATCCCGATCGCGCTGATCATCAGCCCCACGGTCCAGAACAAGGCGTTCGTCATGCCCACGGCGATCCTCATTCTCGGGGCGCTGACGGTCCTCTACACCTATAAGGGTGGCATGAAGGCCGTGGTGTGGACAGAGCTGCTGCAGGCGAGCGTGTACTTGTTAGGCGCGCTGTCTGCGCTCGTCATTCTCGGTCACGCCGTCACCGGCGGGTGGTCGTCGATCATGAGCCAGGCGGCATCGGCGGGAAAGACGACGGTCATCGACACCTACGTTGGCGTTGATCGCGCACACACGATCTGGGCCGGGCTCATCGGCGGCGCGTTCCTGGCAATGGCCTCGCACGGTACGGATCAACTGATCGTCCAGCGACTGCTCTCGGCGAGGAATCTGCGCGACAGTCAGAAGGCGATCATCGGCAGCGGCATCGTCGTCTTCATTCAGTTCGCGCTCTTCCTGCTGATTGGCCTCGGGCTGTTGGCGTTCTACCAGGGACGAATCTTCCCCGCGACCGATCAGATCTTTCCAATGTTCATCATTGACCGGATGCCGCCCGGGCTCGTGGGGTTGATCATCGCGGCGGTGGTCGCGGCGACCATGAGCACGCATTCGGGCGCGATCAATTCACTCGCCGCGGCAACGACGCACGACATCTACCTGCCCTTGACGCGCCGCGCTGTCGATGCGCCGGAAACGCTCAAGATGGGGAAGCTCTTCGCGCTCATCTGGGGTGTCGTTCTGACGGCTGGTGCGCTAGCCTTCCCGCAGGAAACGAACACGCCAGTGGTGGTGGTCGCACTCGGTATCGCCTCGTTCACGTATGGCGGGCTGCTTGGGGGATTCTTCCTCGGCGTGTTCTGGTCGCGCGCGAATCAGCGTGACGCGATCATTGGCATGAGCATCGGCATCGCCGCGATGAGCTTCGTGGTGTTCGCGAAGCAGCTCGGGTCGTGGTTTCCCGCGCTCGCGGACCCGCTCGCGCCGTTCGCGTCGATCGCCTGGCCGTGGTACGTCTTGATTGGAACCAGCATCACGATGGCAACTGGAATGCTTTCATCGCTCACGCACGCAGCTCCGGCCGCGGTCGCACAACCAACTGGAGCGCAGTCATGAGCGCGATCGTCATTGGCGTTGACGGCGGCGGCTCACGTACGCGGGTCCTCGTCGCCGATGAGCAGGGCAAGGAGATCGTCTCGGTCGAAGGCGAAGGCAGTGCGGTGCGCCCCGGCGAAGCCGAGCGCTCGGCGGATATCATCGCCGCGCTGGTTCGCGATGCCCTGGCGTCGAGCGACATGAATCATGTGACGCCGAAGGTCGTGTGCGTGGGAGTGGCCGGCGTCGGCCGCGACGCCGAGCGTCAGGCACTCTGGCAGGCGCTCGCGAGCCGCGATGTCGCTGAGGAAGTCGTGGTGCACGCGGACGCCACGGTGGCACTCGATGACGCATTTGGCGAGGGCCCCGGCGTGCTCCTGATCGCGGGTACTGGATCGGTAGCGTTCGGCCGCGGTCCGACCGGAACGTTCGCGCGCTGCGGCGGCTGGGGGCCGTATTTCGGCGATGAGGGAAGCGGGGCGTGGATCGGGCGGAAGGCACTGAGCGTGGTGACCGCCGCATTCGACGGCCGGGAGCCCGAGACGAGCCTAACGGGAGCCGTGTTGACGGCCGCGGAGGTGAACGAGGTGTCTGAGCTCATCGCCTGGGCTGCTGCCGCATCGCCGAGCAAGCTGGCGACGCTGGCGCCCGTCGTGATGAGTGTGGCCGAGTCGGGCGACCTTCGCGCGAACGCGCTGCTCACGCTGGCCGTCGAAGAGCTCATGCTTCACCTGCGCACGCTGGCGCGTCAGCTCTTCGTGGACGAGCGTGCGTCGGTTCCTGTTGCCTTGGCGGGCGGCCTGCTTGCGCGCGGCACTGCGTTGAGAAAGCGACTCGAGCACCGACTCAAGTCCGCCGTGCCGGGGGCTCAGGTACGGGCTGAGGAGGTTGTGCCCGTGAGAGGCGCCGTGCGCGGAGCTTTGAGATTTTTGGGTGTAGCCTCGGCCTAACGACCCAGTGGTAATTGGTTACTGGAAGGTTACTGGTTATCACACCGAGTTACCTGTCACCAGTAACCAGTTCGCTCACAGTGCCTTGATTTCAGTAACCAGCTTCACGAGTGACGCTTTCGCGTCACCAAACAACATGCGCGTGCGGGGCTGATAGAACAGCATGTTGTCGATGCCGGCAAAGCCCACGCTCATGCCGCGCTTGAGGACGATCACGCTCTTCGCCTCATCGACGTTCAGAATCGGCATCCCGTAGATCGGTGACGTCGGGTCGGTTCTCGCCGCAGGGTTCACGACGTCGTTCGCGCCAATGATCAATGCCACATCCGCTCGGGACAGGTCGCCGTTGATCTCGTCCATGTCGTAGAGCTTGTCGTACGGAATGTTCGCCTCGGCCAGCAGCACGTTCATGTGCCCGGGCATGCGACCGGCGACGGGGTGGATCGCGTAGCGCACTTCTCCGCCCCGCTTCTCGATGAGCTCCGCAAGCTCGCGCACCTGGTGCTGGGCCTGCGCGACGGCCATGCCGTAGCCAGGCACCACCACGACGTTGCTCGCATAGGCGAGCTGCACTGCGGCGTCTTCGGCGGATATCGGCGTAGCAACGAGGTCCGAACTGGCCCCAACCGCCGCGGTTTGCGTCTGCGACCCGAACGCTCCGAACAGCACGTTCGAGAACGAGCGGTTCATCGCCTTGCTCATCAGCATCGAGAGCAGGAACCCGCTCGTGCCGTCGAGCGCCCCCGACACCAGCAGCACGTTATTCGAGAGCGCGAATCCCGTCGCGGCCGACGCGAGCCCGGAATAGGAGTTGAGTAGCGCAACCACGACCGGCATGTCCGCGCCGCCGATGGGCAGGACGAGCGAAATGCCGGCGATGAAGGCGAGCGCCACCAGCGCATAGAACATTGGCATGCCGCCCTTCCCGGCAACGACAGCGCCGAGGATCACCACCATCACGGCCATCAGCCCGAAGTTCGCCGCATTCTGGCCGCGGTACGTCAGCGGCTTTGACGGCAACACTTCCTGGAGCTTGCCGGCAGCCACGAAGCTTCCCGCGACCGTGAGCGACCCGAGCATCACCTCGATCGCGACGGCGACGCGCTGGCCTAACGCCAACGTTTCTCGGTGGTCGTGATACTCGGCGATGCCGACCAGCGTCGCGGCCGACGCCCCGAAGGTGAGTGCGATCGCGATCCGCTGTGGCATCGCCGTCATCGGCACGCGTGTGCCGAGCGGAATCCCGATCACGGTACCGACGCCGAGCCCCAACGCGATCCAGCGATAGTCGATGATCGTCTGCTGCATCAGCGTGCCGATGATCGCGATCGCCATACCCGCAACGGCGAGGTCGACACCGCGGGCGGCGGTGTCGGCGCGACTCAGGCTCTTCAGGCTGAGAATGAACAGAACAGAGGCGAGGAGGTAACTCGCCTGGACGAGGGCTTCACGCATCGACGGCGGTCAGACCTTGGGTGCGTCGCTCGGCCGGCGATCGCTCCGCTTGAACATCCCGAGCATCCGTCGCGTGATGATGAATCCGCCCACGACGTTGATCGTCGCCGCGGTCACCGCGACGGTGCCGAGCACCGTGCTCACCACACTGCGTCCAGCCCCCGCTGCCACGAGCGACCCGACGAGCGAGATGCCAGAAATCGCGTTCGTGGCCGACATGAGCGGCGTGTGCAGCAAGGGCGGCACGCGCGCGATGACGAGAAAGCCCACGAACCCCGCGAGTATGAACACGTACGCCTGCATGAGCGTCGTCAGATTCACTGCGCGTTCTCCATGATCGCTGGTCCCGACGCTGGTTCGAGGGCCGCCGTTCCCGGGGCCCTGAGCTCACCCTCCCAGCGCGCCATGACCGCCGTCGCGAGACAGTTCCCGACGAGGTTGATCGATGTGCGCGCCATGTCCATCACGGCATCGACGCCGAGAATCAGCGCCACGCCTGAGAGTGGGAGTCCAAACTGCGTGAGTGCGCCTGACAGAATCACGAGCGAGGCCCGCGGCACCGCCGCCACGCCTTTGCTCGTGACCATCAGGGTCAACATCATGAGGATCTGCTGCGAGATCGGCATGTCGATGTTCGCCGCCTGCGCCACGAACACCGACGCGAGCGCGAGATAGAGCGTGCTCCCATCGAGATTGAACGAGTAGCCGGTGGGCATCACGAAGGCAACAATGCGCCGCGGAACGCCGAACGCTTCCATCTTCTGCATCGCGAGCGGGAGCGCCGCCTCGGACGATGCGGTCGAGAACGCGATCAGCCAGGGCTCGCGAACGGTTTTCCAGAACGCCGCGACCGGAATTCTGAAGATCACCGCGACTGGCACGAGAACGACCAGGACGAAGACAACGAGCGCCCCGTAGAGCGTCAGCACGAGGATGCCGAGGTTACGGAGGACGCCGATGCCGCTCTGCCCCACGGTCACGGCAATCGCGGCGCCGATGCCAAACGGTGCGAACGCCATCACGATGCCGACGAACTTGAACATCACTTCGCTCAGGCTCTCGATGACGCCAAGCATCGTCCTCTTCGGTCCCGCCGGTGTGCGCGCGAGAGCGACGGCGAAGATGATGGACCAGAAGACCACCTGGAGCACCTCGTTCTTCGCGGCCGCATCGACGAAGCTCGATGGCACAATGTGCTCGAGCACGGCGGAGAAGGTGACGTGGCGCTGCGACAGATCAGTCACCGTCGCCGACACCTGGGCGGTCGTGTCGAGACCAACTCCCTCGCCCGGCCTGACAAGATTGACGGCGATGAGCCCGACGGCCAGCGCGAGCGTCGTCACGATCTCGAAGTAGAGGATCGAGCGGAACGCGAGCTTGCCGACCTTCTTCATGTCGTCGCCGTGGCCGGCGATCCCCACCACGAGCGTGGCGAAGAGCAGCGGCGCGATCAGCGACTTGATCATGTTCAGGAAGATCGTCGACAGCGGCTTGAGCGCGATTGCAAAGCCGGGCGCGAGCCACCCGAGGAGCACGCCGACGATCATCGAGATGATGATCCACTGCGTCAGCGAAATTCGACGGATCGAGTTGACCATGGAATCGGGTTGGGGTCAGAGTCGTTTGAACTCACACATCGTTGGGGCTCAGAGCATCTCGAATTCAAACGACTCTGACCCCTTGGTCATCGAGCCTTACCCGTCCGCAACACCGAATGCTTGAAGCCATACAGGAAGTAGAACACGAGCCCCACGGCCAGCCAGATCCCGAACCGGATCCACGTGATCGCCGGCAGCTGATACATGAGGTAAAAACAGGCGACGATCGAGATGATCGGCGTGTACGGAACGCCCGGCACCCGGAACGGACGCGGTCGATCCGGCTCGGTCCGACGCAGGAAGATCACGCCCGCCGACACGAGTACGAACGCGAACAGCGTTCCGATATTGGTCAGATCGACCACCTCCGCGATGTTTGCAAAAGCCGCAAACGTCGCCACGAACAGCCCCGTGAGGATCGTCCCGACATACGGCGTGCGGTATTTCGGGTGCACCTTCGCGAATGCCTTGGGCAGCAGGCCGTCGCGCGACATCGAGAAGAAGATGCGCGGCTGACCGAGCTGGAAGACAAGCAGCACGCTGCCCATTGCCGCCACGGCACCCAGCGCAATGATAAAACGCGAGAAGTTGAGGAGGCCGGCCGGACCCTGCGCGTATTGCAACGCGGTGATCATTGGCTCCGGTGTGCCCAGCTGCTGCCACGGTGCGATCCCGGTCATCACGATCGACAGCAGGATGTACAGCACCGTGCAGACGACGAGACTCACGATGATCCCGAACGGCATATCGCGCGCGGGATTCTTGGCCTCCTCGGCCGCCGTCGACACGGCGTCGAATCCGATGTAGCTGAAGAAGATGATGGCGGCCGCCGCGCTTATTCCCTTGAAGCCGTTCGGCGAGAACCCGCCGGTTGCCGGATTGTTGTAGTTCTCCGGACGGATGAGGAACGCGCCGACACACAGGAAGAAAATGATGATGCCGATCTTGAGCAGCACCATCACGTTGTTCGAGTTGGCGGACTCCTTAATCCCGATGACGAGAACGACCGTGAGCACCGCGACGACGGCGAACGCCGGCAGGTTGAAGATCACCGGGACGCTGCCAATGTGCGGTGCGTTCGACCACGCCGACGCGAGGAACTGCGTGGTCGCGTCGTTGGTGCCGGCACCTAACGCGACGAACGCGTCGTGTGCCGACCGGTAGTCGGTGGCGAGCCAGGCGGGAATGGTGACGCCGAAATGCGTCATCAGCTCCTTGAAGTGCCCGGACCATCCGATGGCCACGCCGATATTCCCGACCGCGTACTCGACGATCAGGTCCCAACCAATGATCCAGGCGACGAACTCGCCGATCGACGTATAGGCGTAGGTGTACGCCGACCCGGCGATCGGCACCATCGCGGCGAATTCCGCGTAGCACAGCGCCGCGAAGCCGCACGCCACGGCCGTGAGCAGGAAAGAGAACACGATCGCCGGCCCGGCCCCAGGACGCGCCGAGTCACCGACGATGGCCGTGCCTGTCGTCGCGAAGATGCCGGCGCCGATCGTCGCGCCAACCCCCAACGCCGTGAGATGCCACTTGCCAAGCGAGCGTTTGAGCCCGCCAGCATGCGACACCTCACGTTCGGCGTCGGCTACCGACTTTCGAGCGAAAATGGAAGACGACGCCATTCGCGAAAGAGAAGGAGGAGGAAGAAGTGGGTTAGACCGCGACTTTCGATTCGATACGCATTCCGTAGAACGAGCGATAGACGAACACCAGTGCGACCAGGAGGAAGACGGCGGCGAGAATATGACTCAGCGCCGGGCCGCGCTCCTCGGTCAGCGAGACGGCGAGCTCCACCGCTAGCAATCCGAACAGCGTCGTGAACTTGATGACCGGGTTGAGCGCGACCGAGGACGTGTCCTTGAACGGGTCACCAACGGTATCGCCCACGACGGTCGCCTCGTGCAACTTCGACCCTTTCTCCTTGAGCTCGACCTCCACGATCTTCTTCGCGTTGTCCCACGCGCCACCGGCGTTCGCCATGAAGATCGCCTGGTAGAGGCCGAACAGCGCGATCGACACGAGGTAGCCGATGAAGTAGTACGGCTCCACGAACGCGAACGCGAGCGTGGCGAAGAACACGGTGAGGAAGATGTTGAACATGCCCTTCTGCGCGTACTTCGTGCAGATCTCGACCACCTTCTTCGAGTCTTCGACTGACGCCGCCTCGGTGCTTTCGAGATTCATATTGGCCTTGATGAACTCGACGGCGCGGTAGGCGCCTGTGGTCACCGCCTGCGTGGAAGCACCCGTGAACCAGTAGATGATCGCGCCGCCGGTGATGAGGCCGAGCAGGAACGGCGGGTGCAGCAGCGACAGCTTATCGAGGTTCGTCGTGAGCCCGTTGGTCAGCGCGACGATGATCGAGAAGATCATGGTCGTCGCTCCGACGACCGCCGTACCAATGAGCACCGGCTTCGCCGTCGCCTTGAACGTGTTGCCGGCGCCGTCGTTCTCCTCGAGGAAATGCTTCGCCTTCTCGAAGTTCACCGTGAACCCG
>Ga0136846_1213396_pt1 | contig 12083 bp, 12 predicted proteins | sample HopSoiMetagenom2_FD_96841 | JGI IMG/M metagenome (GOLD analysis project Ga0136846, IMG submission 96841) | Grasslands soil microbial communities from Hopland, California, USA - 2 Assembly 2016 (version 4) | ecosystem: Environmental > Terrestrial > Soil > Grasslands | place: USA: Hopland...
CCGTGAGATTGCGCCAGTGCGGATCGCCGCTCGCGAGCTTCACGATCCCGGACTCGAAGTAGATCCGGAACCACTCCCAGCGAAGCATGAAGAGGCTCAGAGGCGACGGCGGATCCGGCGCGCCGAGCCCGGGTCGGAGGCCGCGCGGCGCGAACCAGCAGGCGATGAAGCCTGCCTCGAGGAGCATGCTGTCGGACTGATAGGACGAGAAATCCTGGAGCGCGGCGACGCAGGAGAGAAAGAGCAGCGTGCACGCGATCGTCGTTAGGCGAGGCCAGATGTTCAGCGTAAGGAGGAGCGACGCGAGGATCCCCGCAGCAACGACGATCGTGAGTGCCCGGTCACCGGCGCCGAGCCAGAAGAGAGTCGGCGCGTACCAGAGCGCCTCGACGATGCCGAGCACGCGATGGACGTTGCCGAGGTACTCGCCGGCGGGGAGGATCCCTCGTTGGCCGATGAGCCCGTGGATCTGGAACGCGAGCGCGTAGAATGCCGAAAAGAAGACGAGACCGAGGCCGCGGAGAAAGAGCCAGCGCGGCCAGAGGTAGGTCGGGGGCGGATCATCGTTGCTTCCGAGCAGAGCTTCGACGCGCATGGTAGCTGTGAAAGGCCGTCGCACTATAAGATGGTATGTCCGTCAGGAGCCCGAGCCAGCTGCCCACAGCATGAACCATCCCATCGTCGTTCACCCGTTCACGATACCCATTCACCTCGGGTCGCTGCAGTTCGAGCTGTCCGGATTCGGGATCGCGGTGTTGATGGCGTTTGTCATCGCGCAGGTCGTCTCGGAGCGCGAGCTGCGGCGGCGTGGCTACGCCTTTGAAGCCGACCACGTCGCGGACGTGCTCTTCGCCGCGGTCGTCGGGACACTGCTCGGTGGGAAGCTCTATTACGTCGCGTTCATCACGCATGATGTGCGGACGCTCATGTCGCGCGGCGGCTTCGTTTACTGGGGCGGCTTCATTGGCGCGGTGATCGCGTGCTGGGTCACGATTCGCGTGCGGAAGCTCAACTTTGCGCGCTACGCAGATGTCGGCGGGATTGCGATCGCAGCCGGCTACGCCGTTGGACGCACGGGCTGCTGGGCCGTCGGCGACGACTATGGCAAGTGGTACGAGGGGCCGCTCGCCGTCCGCTTTCCGCAGGGCATTCCGCCGACCACGGTGGAGAGCATGCGAAACGTCTTCCACGCGGCATTCCCGGTCTCGATGGATCCACGAACAGTGGTGAGCGTCATCCCCACTCAGCTCATCGAGGTCGCACTTGGACTCGCGATGTTCGGCATCCTCTGGCGACTGCGGCGACACACCCACGCCGATGGCTGGCTGTTCGGCGTGTACGGGGTGCTCGCCGGCATCGAGCGATTCGCGGTCGAGTTCCTCCGCATCAAGGACGATAGGATCTCGGTACTCAGCGTCGCGCAGTACATCGCGCTCGCGGTCTTCGTCGCGGGTATTCTCGTTATGCTTGCCCGCCGCGCTCCCGCCGCTCGGCCGACGACGGAGATTGTCGGCGCGCAAGGATTCGCGTAGGAGGTCTCATGGCGTTGCTTCGACGCGCTCGCGCTGCACTCGTCATCGCGTTCGCCTGGGCGATCGCATGGACAGCGGGCGGATTTCTGGTCGCTCTCTCGCAATACCTGCGCTTCGCGAGGACGCTGAACGTTTCGTGGACGCTGGCGCAGATCATCGGCCGGATGTGGGCGTGGGCCCTTATCTGGGCAGTGATCGGCGCCGTGAACGGTTTCTTCTTTTCGCTCATCCTCACCACGCTTGGCCGAAGAGTGCGCGAACGGCTCGGCATACTGAAGGTTGCGGCCTTCGGTAGCCTCGCCGGAGTGGTGCTCCCGGTCGTATTTGGAGGACTGATCCTGAAGTACCGGATGCAGGCCGGCGAGTCACTGCCCATCCGGGAATGGCTCGGTATCGCGCTCGTTGGGGCGGGATTGGGCGCGATCTCGGCGATTGCGACCTTCGGTCTGGCAGGAGCCCCGCTGTCGTCGCGAGAGGACCGGGCTGACTCTGGACACCCGAATGCACCGCCGATAGCGTAGCCGGGTCGACGCCAACAAGGTCGTTCGCATGCATCCGATGTTCCTTCCCGAGGTCGAGTCGTTCCCCGCGGCGGGCAGCCGCGGCGAGATGATGGCGCGGCTCCGCGCCGCGGACATTCCCATCCCGCAGATCCAGCACCTCTTCGCGTTCAAGACCGACCGCACCGACCATCTCGCGCGTTTCACGCACGGCGTGATGCGCGGACCGTCGCCGTTGTCGCCGGGTCAGCGCGAGCTGATCGCGGCCTTCACCTCGCGCCGGAACGACTGCCCGTTCTGAATCGGCTCCCACGCCGCGGTCGCGGCGGAGTTGTTAGGCAGCCGCGAGCTCGTCTCGGCGGTCCTCGAGGACTATACCTCGGCGCCGATCTCCGACGCCGAGCGCGCGCTCTTCGCGTTGATCGCCAAGGTAGTCGAGGACTCGACGTCGATCACCGCCGACGATCTCGCGCGCGCGCGTGACGCGGGGTGGACCGACGAAGCGCTGTACGACGCGATCACGGTTTGCGCGTTGTTCCAGTTCTATAACACGTGGATCGACGCGACTGGCGTGAGCGACATGCCCGCATTCGCGTACGACATGTCCGGCAAGCGCCTCGCGACGATGGGTTACGCGTACGCTGAGGAGCCCGAACCCGCGGCGAGGTAAGTCCGCCCCCCCCACTGGACGCGACGATACAAGCAACATATAATGGGATAGACAATCTATCCCCTTAGCGTTCTATGGCCTCGCGCAAGCAGAGCATCGTCCCTGGCACGCTCGACCTGCTCATCCTCAAGACGCTCACGGCCGGACCACAGCACGGCTACGGCGTCGCGTCGCACATCAAGGAATGGTCGCGCGAGGTACTGCAGATCGACGAAGGATCGCTCTACCCCGCGCTCCAGCGACTCCGACAACGAGGATGGGTCGAGGCGGAGTGGCGCAAGACGCCCAACAACCAGCGCGCGCGCTACTACACCATCACCGCCGCGGGCCGCAAGCAGCTCGGCATCGAGGAAGCGAGCTTCGCCGAAGTCTTCGACGCCATTCGACGCGTGCTCCGCTCGGTATGACGATGCGACTCCGCGAGCTGCTCGCGCGGTTCCGCGACCGGCTCCATCGCGACCATCTCACCGCGGAGCTGGACGAGGAGCTCCGCTATCACCGCGCGCTGCTCGAGCGCGACGGCGACACCGATCGCACCATCGGCAACGTCACCTATTACAAAGAGGACACTCGCGCCATGTGGAGCCTGGGACTCGCCGACGATCTTTTGCACGACCTCCGGTACGCGGCCCGCGTCCTCCGGCGCGACCGCGGCTTCACCGCCGCCGTCGTGCTCACACTCGCGTTAGGCATCGGCGCCAACACCGCCGTCTTCAGCATCGTGAACGCCGTGCTCCTCCGCCCGCTCCCCTACCGCAACGCCGAGCGGCTGATCTCCGTCTGGACCGGTCCCGTCGGCACACCATCCGACCGCAATCCGGCATCGCTTCCCGATCTTCGCGACTGGGAGCGGCAGGCGAAATCAGTCACGGGCATCGCCGGCTATGGCTTCAATCGCTTCGACATCACGAGCAGCGACGGCGACTACGGCGCGCGCGCCATTCAAGCGACCCGCACCCTTTACGACATCCTCGGCGCGACGCCCCTGCTCGGCCGACTGCCGCGCGCCGATGAGGAGGGCGCGCCCGTCGTCACCATCAGCTACCGGTTGTGGAAGGAACACTTCGGCGGCGCCAATGACGTGATCGGCAAGCAGATCATCATGACCCATCAGCCGTACACGATCATTGGCGTCATGCCGGCCGGCTTTCATTTCCCGTCGCCCGACATCGATCTCTGGGGCACGCTGTACTCCATCATGTCGATGCCTAACGCCGCGACGAACCCGTGGCTCACGAGCCGATCGCTGCACGGCTATCGGGTCCTCGCGCGGCTCGCGCCGGGCGCCACGGCGCAGCAGGCCGAGGTCGAGCTCGGGGGCATCCAGCGGCGGATCGGCGAGGAGTTTCCGGAGGCCAACGGGATGCTCATTCACGTACAGTCGGTTAAGGACGACGCTGTCCGCGGCGTCGCGCGCGGACTCTGGACCGTCTTCGGCGCGGCGGCGCTCATCCTCCTGCTGGCGTGCGTGAACGCCGCGCACCTGCTGCTCGAGCGCATGGCGTCGCGCGGACGCGAGCTCGCGGTCCGTCGCGCGTTAGGCGCCGATCGTGGACGCGTCGCGCGGCAGCTCGCCACGGAGAGCGTGCTCCTCGGGCTGGTCGGCGGTGCCGCGGGCGTCGCGTTCGCGTACATCGCGATGCGTGTGCTACTCGGTCTCGCACCCGCCGACATCCCTCGGCTCGAGACCGTCTCGATCGATCTCTCGACGCTCGGGTTCGCGTTCGGCGCGTCGCTCCTCGCTGCCGTGCTCTTCGGTGTGGCGCCCGCGCTCGTCCGCTCCGAGCGCGACGTGCCCGCGACGCTCCGCGCGCAGGGAAAGGGCGCGAGCACTGGCGCACATGGCAATCGCGCACGCGCCTGGCTGATGATGCTCGAGGTGGCGTTCGCGGTCGTGATCCTCGTTGGCGCGGGCCTCATGCTGCGCAGCTTCGCGGAGCTCACGTCGTCACCGTTAGGCATCAAGCCGGATGGCGTTGTCGTCACGCAGCTGACGGTGGTTGGGGCGCGGTACCCAACGCCCGAGTCGAAGAACCAGGCGGTCGAGCAGGTGCTCGCGAACCTGCGCACGATTCCCGGGGTGATCGTTGCCGGCGCGAGCACGAGCATGCCCCCATCGAGGATCCAGGAGGGCCAGGGCTTCACCGTCGTCGGCGAGCCGCAGCCGGATCCGGGCCGCATACCAACCGCGATCTACATCCCGACCACGAGCGGCTTCATCGAGGCACTCGGCGTCGGATTGATTCGCGGTCGGGCGTTCGACACGCGGGACAACGCGACATCGGCCCCGGTCGTGGTGATCAGTCGCGAGCTCGCGCGGCGGCATTTCGCGAACACTGATCCACTCGGGCATCAGTTGCTGCTTTCGAACGTGCCACGAACTATCATCGGTGTCGTCGACGACGCGGTGTACGAGGGAGTCGGGACTCCAATCAGACCGGTCGTGTACGTGCCGTTTGCGCAGAGTCCGTTCGCGGGGGTCTGGATCGCGATGCGCACGACGGCGGCTCCCGCGAGGCTCGCGGCGCCCATCCGCGACGCCTTCCACCGCGTCGATCCCGAGCTGTCGACGCGCACTCCCGTGGCGCTCGAGTCGATGGTCTCGGACTCTGTCGTCCGACCCCGCTTTCATGCCTGGATCCTCAGCAGCTTCGGCGCGCTCGCGCTGGTCCTCGCGTGCGTCGGCGTCTACGGCGTGATCGCGTACGCGGTGACGCAGCGCCGCGCCGAGATCGGCATTCGCATCGCGTTAGGCGCGCAGCGCGGATCCGTGGTGCAGAGCGTCCTTCGCCGCGGCATCGTGGCGGTGGTCATCGGCCTCGTTGTCGGCCTTGCCGCCGCGGTGGCCGGGTCGCGGATCGTTGCTGGCCTTCTATATGGTATAGCGCCGACGGACGGGCCGACGTACGCCATCGTGACCGTCGTGCTCCTCGGCGCCGCACTCGCGGCCGGATGGCTCCCGGCCCGCCGCGCGGCGCGAGTCGATCCGCTCATCGCCATGCGAGGAGATTAGCTCAACTGCAGTCCATAGTTATCAGTCCATAGTTATCAGGGGGTTTGGAACGAAGCGTTGATGGGATGAAAAGCAGATCCCTCGCTAGCGCTCGGGATGACAGGGTGGCTGTCATTCCGAGGAGCGAAGCGACGAGGAATCTGCTCCTCCCCCATCAACGCTTCGTTCCGAGCCCCCTGATAACTATGGACTGATAACTGATAGCTGCCCCTAAGGTTTTCCCTGACAAAAATCAGGTTGACCCCGATGGGTCGGCGGCATTTCTCGGACGAGCTTCGGTACATCTCGCGAGTCTCTCGTGAGGTAGAGTCGCACACTCGTCCAACGCCCAGCCTCCCTCACCCAATCCGCGCCCGCGGAGGGTCCGATGAAACCATCGCTCAAAAAGTTGCTGCCGACGGCCATCGCCGTAGTCGGCATCGGTGCTCTGCTCTTCGCCTGTCGCACCACCAACCCCGGCGTCAAGACCGCAGTCACCAACGACGCCGCGCAGAAAGTCTTCGTCGCGCCAGGACAGTATGACGAGTACTACGCCTTCCTCTCCGGCGGCTTCAGCGGCCAGATCGCGGTGTACGGGATTCCGAGCGGTCGACTCCTCAAGGTGATTCCAGTCTTCTCACAGAATCCCGAGAACGCGTGGGGCTACAGCGAGGAGACCAAGCCGATGCTTCAGACGAGCCACGGCTTCGTCCCCTGGGACGATTCCCACCATCCCGAGCTGTCGCAGACCGACGGCATGCCTAACGGCAAGTGGATCTTCATCAACGCCAACAACACGCCCCGCATTGCCCGCGTCGATCTGACCCGCTTCGAGACCGACGAGATCATCGAGATTCCTAACGCGGCCGGTGGACACGCGGCGCCGTTCACCACGCCCGACGGGCGGTTCGTCGTCTCGGCGACGCGCTTCAGCGTTCCGATACCGAACACCGACGTCGCCATCAGCGATTACAAGAAGAGCTTCCGCGGCACGATCTCGTTCGTGAAGGCGGACGTGCCCGGGAAGATGGAAGTCGCCTTCCAGATCCTCATGCCTGGCTACGACTACGACCTCGGCCACGCCGGCAAGGGGCCGTCCGACGGCTGGTTCTTCTTCACGTCGTACAACTCCGAGCAGGCGTACACGAAGCTCGAGGCGAACGCGTCGCAGAACGACAAGGACTACGTCGCCGCCGTGAACTGGAAGCGCGCCGAGGAGTGCGTCGCCGCGGGCAAGGCGAAGACAACGCCGAGCAGCTACAAGCACAACTTCATCGATGAGAACTCTCGCATCGCGACGAGCGAGACGAAGACGTCGGTCGCAATGCTCGACCCACGCGACTGCGACGGACTCGTCTACTTCCTGCCGACGCCGAAGTCGCCGCACGGTGTCGACGTCGATCCGACGGGTCAGTACATCGTCGCCGGCGGCAAGCTCGCGACCGTCATTCCCGTCCACTCGTTCGCCAAGCTGCAGAAGGCGATCAATGACAAGGAATTCGAGTCGACGATCGACGGCATTCCGGTGCTCAAGTACAACGCGATTCTCGCCGGCGAGGTGAAGAATCCCGGGCTCGGGCCGCTGCACACCGAGTTCGACGGCAAGGGCTACGCGTACACGTCGATGTTCATCTCGTCCGAGGTCGTGAAGTGGAAGCTCGGCACCTGGGAGATCGTCGATCGCATTCCCACCTACTACTCGATCGGCCACCTGATGATTCCGGGCGGCGATACGAAGCGGCCGTGGGGCAAGTATCTGATCGCGATGAACAAGATCACGAAAGATCGCTATCTGCCAACGGGTCCCGAGCTCGCGCAGGCCGCGCAGCTGATCGACATCAGCGGCGAGAAGATGAAGCTCCTGCTCGATTTCCCGACGATCGGCGAGCCGCATTACGCGCAGGCGCTGCCGGCGAGCATGATCAAGGACAAGCAGGTGAAGTTCTACAGCCTCGCGCAGAATTCCAATCCGTACAAGATCATGAAGGAGGCCGAAGGCGGCATCAACCGCGCGGGGAAACGCGTCGATGTGAAGATGCTCGCGATCCGCAGCCACTTCGCGCCCGACAACATCGAGGGCGTGCAGCTCGGCGACACGGTGTACTTCCACGTGACGAACGTCGAGCAGGATTGGGACATCCTGCACGGCTTCGCGGTGCTCGGGAACAACAACTCCGAGCTGATCGTCGCGCCCGGCGAGACGCGCACGATCAAGTGGGTGCCGACGCGGGTGGGCGTCTTCCCGTTCTACTGCACCGACTTCTGCTCGGCATTGCACCAGGAGATGCAGGGCTACATCCGCGTCTCACCAGCCGGCACAAGCGTTCCGCTCATCGCGAAGCTCAGCGACAAGGCGCTGACGCAGACCGGGCGGCTGGAGAAGACCATGCCGACGAAGCACGGACACGAATAAGCGGGATGCGGGACGTGGGACGCGGGGCGCGCACAACTGCGGCTTTGCACCCTCGTCCCGCGCCCTACGTCCCGCGTCCCACTCTCTCAATCGCCACAATGTCTAAGCGTTCCCGTCTCCTCACCGCCATCGGCGCCGTGCTCCTTGCAGCGCTCTACTTCGTGCCGCTCTGGTCGATCCAGCTCTTCGCGCCGCAGTACCCCGAGGGACTGGGGATGAGCATTCGCCTAACGACCGTCGTCGGGAACCGGCCGAACGATCTGAACACCATCAACCAGCTCAACCACTACATCGGGATGAAGGCAATCGAGCCGGAGGGCATCCCGGAGCTGCGCTACTTCCCGCTCGTGGTCGCGGCATTGATCGCGCTCGGCCTGGGCGCCGCGCTCGTTGGCAAGCGGGGCGTCGTTATCGCGTGGCTCGGCGGCCTGGCGGCCTTCGGCGCGGCGGGGCTCGTCGACTTCTGGCGCTGGTCATACGACTACGGGCACAACCTCGATTTCGAGCACGCGGTGATCAAGGTGCCCGGCATGACCTACCAGCCGCCGATCATTGGCACGAAGCAACTGCTGAACTTCACCGCCTCGTCGTGGCCAGCGGCAGGCGCGTACATCGCGCTCGCGGCGTTCGCGCTGGGTGTTGTCGCTCTTGTCGTTCAGAGCGAAGCGATCCCACCTGTCATCCCGAGGAGCGCAGCGACGAGGGATCTGCACTCACCGGCTCGGGGTGTGATAGCGTGATCATCTCCGCACTCCTCGTTGCGCTCACGACGCTCGGCGGCTCGCGCGACACGATCGTCGTCACGCCGCGCAGCACCGTCGCGGCCGCGATCGCTCGTGCGCACGCGGGCGACGTCATTCGCGTCGAGCCAGGAACGTACGCCGAGCCGATGATCGTAGTCGACAAGCAGGTGACGCTCGTCGGCGAGGGATGGCCGGTGCTCGACGGTCAGTCCGCACACCAGATCATGTCCATCACTGCCGACGACGTCACCGTGCGTGGCTTCGTCTTTCGCAACGTCGGCACGAGCTTCGTCGAGGACCGCGCCGCGCTCAAAGTCACCAAGGCGCGCGGCTGTACCATCAGCGACAATCGCATCGAGCGCGCGTTCTTCGGGATCTATCTCGCGGCGGCGAGCGACTGCCGCATCACCAACAACGTCATCACTGGCGCCGGTGCGAGCGAAGCTGCCGCGGGCAACGGCATTCACCTCTGGACGTCGAACCGGATCCATATCGAGGGCAACCGCATCAGCGGTCAGCGCGACGGGATCTATTTCGAGTTCGTGCGAGAGAGCGAGGTGATCGGCAACACGAGTGAGCACAATCTCCGCTACGGGCTGCACTTCATGTACTCGGACGACTGCCGATACGTGGACAACGTCTTTCGCGCGAACAGCGCTGGCGTCGCCGTCATGATGACGAAGCGGGTCACGATGACCGGCAATCACTTCGAGTCGAACTGGGGCAGCGCGTCGTATGGACTCCTCCTCAAGGAAGTCTACGACGTCCGGCTCGAGCGTAATCAGTTCGTCCGCAACACGGTCGGCCTTCTCGCCGACGGCGCCAACCGCATCGTCGCCGAGCATAACGAGTTCCGGCGCAATGGCTGGGCGGTGAAGCTGCTCGCCAGCACCGACGAAGGTCACTTTCGGGCGAACAATTTCATCGGCAACACCTTCGACGTCGCCACGAACAATCGCGAGAGCTCCAATGAGCTCGCCGGCAACTACTGGGATGCCTATCGAGGCTACGACCTCGACCACAACGGCGTCGGCGACGTGCCCTTTCATCCGGTGCGGCTCTTCTCGCTGCTCGTCCAGACGAACGAGCCGTCGCTGATCCTCCTGCGCAGCGTCTTCATCTCCCTGCTCGACGCGGCGGAGCGCGCGATCCCAACTCTCACCCCGCAGGCGCTCGCCGATCGGTCGCCGATGATGCGGCCCCTCCCATGATTGTCATCGATCCGATTCTTCGCATCGATGGGCTGACGAAGCGCTTCGGCACGCTCCCCGTGCTCCAGCACGTCTCGGTCGCCATCGCGCGTGGACGCGTCACCGCCATCCTCGGCCCCAACGGCGCCGGTAAGACTACGCTCATCAAGATTCTACTGGGCCTAACGAGACGCGATGGCGGCCTGATCGAGCTCGACGGCCAGCCGCTCGGCGACGACCCCAGTGCACGGGCCGCGATCGGCTACATGCCGCAGATCGCGCGCTTTCCCGAGAATCTCACCGGCGCCGAGCTGGTGGAGATGCTCGTGGATCTCCGCGGGCCAGGCGCGACGCTCGATCGCGACCTCATCGACAGATTCCGCCTCGGCGGCGACCTCACGAAGCCGCTGCGCACCCTGTCCGGCGGCACGCGACAGAAGGTGAACGCAGTCCTCGCCTTTCTCTTCACGCCGACGCTGCTCGTTCTCGACGAGCCCACGGCGGGCCTCGATCCCGTCGCGAGCGGCGTCCTCAAGGACAAGATCCGCGAGGAGCGCGAGCGCGGGAAGACGCTCATTCTCACCAGCCACGTGATGAGCGAGCTGGAGGAGCTGGCCGACGACATCGTCCTCCTGCTGGACGGCCGAGTGCGATTCGCCGGACCGCTGCGCGACCTCACGGCGCGTACGAAGCAGATCAGCCTCGAGCGCGCGGTCGCGCAGCTCATGCGCGAAGCCACGGACGCGGGGAGCGAAGCCGCATGAAGACAATCGCCAAAGTCATGAAGTACGAGCTGAGTGACGTCGTCCGCAGCCGCTGGCTCGTCGCCTATACGCTTTTCTTTGTCATCGTCACGGACGGACTGCTCCGCTTCAGCGGCGCCAGCGCCAACGCGGAGCTCGGGCTGCTCAATGTAGTGCTCGTCGTCATCCCGCTGGTGAGCGTGGTCTTCGGGACGATGCACGTGTACAATGCGCGCGAGTTCACGGAGCTCCTGCTCGCCCAACCGATCGGCCGCCGACAGCTCTTCGGGGGACTGTACCTCGGACTGGCGATCCCGCTGTCGTTAGGCTTCGCCGCCGGAGTCGGCATCCCCTTCGCGCTGCACGGCTTCGACGACCCGGTCCAGCGCCGAACGCTGGCGACGCTCCTCGGCATTGGCGTCGTGTTGACTTTCAGCTTCACAGGCGTCGCGTTCGCCCTCGCGCTCCGGCTCGAGGACAAGGCGAAGGGACTCGCCGCAGCGATCGCGATCTGGCTAGTCACCACTGTGCTCTACGACGGACTGGTACTCCTGCTCGGCGCGATGTTCGCCGACTACCCGCTGGAGCGTCCGCTCATCGCCCTGATGATGCTCAACCCCGTCGATCTCGGCCGTGTGCTCATGCTCCTCCAGCTCGACGTCTCGGCGCTGATGGGCTACACGGGCGCGTCGCTCAAGAGCTTCTTCGGCACTTCTGGCGGGATGCTACTGGCTGTCGGCGCGCTCCTGCTCTGGGCTGCACTACCGCCGCTCGCAGCGCTGCGGCGCTTTGGACGAAAGGATTTCTGATTCACCACACCACCAACCGAGGACACCAATGACCGTTAGGCATATACTCTCCGGCACCGCGCTGCTCGCGGGCATTGCAGCGTGCGGCGGAAGCGCCGCGAACAAGTCTGACTCCAGCGCCGCGCCATCGGCCGCGCCGAGCACCGCGGCGGCTGCGACTGGCCCCCAGACACCGGATCCTGGCCACAAGGTGATCGTGGTCGAAGCGATGACCGACGACCAGGGCAACAACGTCTTCAAGCCGGCGAACGTCGAAGCGCATCGCGGCGACGTAATTCGCTTCACGCTCAAGGCGGGCGTGCACAACGTGCACTTCCTCCCCGACTCCAACCCTGGCAAGTCCGGCCTCCCCGCTGCGAGCGACATGCTGCAGATCCCGGGTCAGACGTACGACCTCAAGGTCACACTCGAGCCAGGCAAGTACTATTTCCAGTGCGACCCGCACGCGCTGCTCGGCATGAAGGGTCGGTTGGAGGTGGAAGGAGACTGAC
>Ga0136846_1219414_pt1 | contig 12083 bp, 13 predicted proteins | sample HopSoiMetagenom2_FD_96841 | JGI IMG/M metagenome (GOLD analysis project Ga0136846, IMG submission 96841) | Grasslands soil microbial communities from Hopland, California, USA - 2 Assembly 2016 (version 4) | ecosystem: Environmental > Terrestrial > Soil > Grasslands | place: USA: Hopland...
CGGTGGAGCGGGATCGGGACGACCATGTCGGCCCCCGCGAGAACCTCCTCACCGCACGCGCGGAGCCGCGCCGCGAGCGGGCGCGCGAGCGTCGATCGCGCACCGTATTTGAAGGCGTGCACGATCGCACGCAGGGCCCCTTCGTACGGGCCCACCGCGCGCGCGAGCGAGACCAGCGGTGGCTTACGCCGGCACCGTGCGCACCGCGACTCCGCGACGCTGATGATCCGCCAGGAGGGGAGAGGATCGCCGCACGTGCGGCAGCAAGGCGGTGTGATCGGCACGATTGCGGCCCAGCAGCGCGCACAGACCGGCCCGCGTGTCGGTTCCTCGAGGGGTTCGTGACACGCAGCGCACGCCGGCGCCAGCAGCACGGCAAGCGCACCGTCGACGGCCCACTTCAGTGCAGCCCGTACCGGCGCCGCTTCTCCCACAACGCCTTCCGGCTGATGCCGAGGATCTTCGCCGCTTCTCCCTGATTGTCTTTCACCTGGCGCAGGACCACTTCGATGTAGCGACCTTCGAGCTCTGCCAGCGTCGGCCGCCGGGACGCATCGGGTTCGAAGAGCTGCGCCGGATCCTCGAACAGCTCGAGCGGCAGGTCAGCGGCCCCTAACGTGTTGCGATCCGAATCGAGCGTCAGCACTGCGCGTTCCATCACGTGTCGCAGCTCGCGCACGTTGCCGGGCCAGGGATAACGCTCGAGCGCGGAGTCCGCATCGGGCAGCAGCCGCACGCTCGCGCGTCCCTGGCGTGACACGGTCTCGCGCAAGAACGCCCGCGCCAGCGGGCCGATGTCGCCGCGCCGTTCGCGGAGCGGCGGCAGCCGCAGCGGCAACACGCGGAGCCGGTGGTAGAGGTCCTCCCGGAATTCACCGCTGCGCACGCGCGACTCGAGGCCGGCTCCGGCCGATGCAATGACACGCGCCTGCAGCGGATACGATGTCGTCGCACCGAGCCGCTCGGCGCGCTTCTCTTCGACCAGTCGCAGCAGCTTGGCCTGGCTGTCAATCGGCAGTTCGGTCACGCCGTCGAGGTACACGGTACCGCGACCGGCAACCTCGAAGCGCCCCGCGCGCGCGACGGTTGCGTCGGTAAAGGCGCCGCGCTCGTGCCCGAACAACTCCGCCTCGACGAGGTTCTGAGGAAGACTCGGGCAGTCGATCTTGATGAACGGGTGCGGGCGGCGGGGACCCACCGCGTGAATCGCCATCGCGACGGCATCCTTGCCGACGCCGGTTTCGCCGGTGATGAGCACCGTCGCGTCCGCCTGCGCGATCCGGCGCACCTGCTCGAGGATCTCGCGCATGGCGGGGCTCCGCGCCACGAGCCCGGCGCGGGTCACGGCCGTGCGGCGCCTCCCGCATCGAGAGCGGGGTCGTCCGACACGTCGATCCGTTCCGCATCTCCCCACAGGCGTTCGAGCGAATAGAACGCCCGCGTCTGCGGCGTGAAGATGTGCACGATGAACGTGAAGTAGTCCATCAGGATCCACTCAGCGCGGTCGTAGCCCTCGATGTGCGCGGGGCGCAGCTTCGCGGCCTTCAATGTGTCTTCGACGGCATCCGCAATCGCGTGCACCTGCCGCGCGTTCTGTCCGGAGCACAATAGAAAAAAATCGGTGAACGCCGGTGTATGCCGCAGGTCCAGTACGACGACATCGCCTGCTTTCTTGTCCAGCGCCGCGCGCACAGCCTTCGCGATGTCGCCGGTGAGCCTCTTGGTCCTGGTAGTACGCCGCTTTTCAGTCTTCGCCATGCAACTGGTCTGCCGTTCTCGTGTCCGCCTGGACGCGGACGTTCCTGCAATACAGCCCGTGTTGATGGATGTGTCGTTCGACGGCATGTGGAACGAGGCCGCTGACACTCTCGCCGCGAAGCAGCTTTTCGCGAATGCTGGTCGACGACACATCCGGGGTCTTCGTTTCGACAAGCAGAATCGAAGGAGTTCGGTGAGTCGAGGGGGTCGACGTACCCAGGCGCATCACGTCGACGGCAGAGCGCATCCGTGATGAAAGTGCGGGCAGACGGCGCCGCATGTCGTCCATCGCGTGCCCTGGCCGAGAGACCACGACGAACTCCGCAAGGTCGAGCACGTCAGGATAGCGATGCCACGTTGCGATTTCCGCAAACGCGTCGGCCCCCGTGATGAAGAAGATCTGCGATCCTTCAAGCCGCTGCCGCAGCCGGTCCAGGGTATCGGCCGTATACGAGGGACCCTCTACGCAGAGTTCCGCGTCGCTGGCTACCAGACCGTCTAGGCCGTTGACCGCGAGCGCCGCCATCGCAAATCGATGAAAAGGAGAGGCGGCGGGCTGGACCGCACGATGCGGGGGCACCCGCGACGGCACGATCCGCACCTCGGTGAGCTGCAGCGCGTTGCGCGCGGCAATCGCCGCGTCGAGGTGCCCGCAATGAATTGGATCGAGCGTTCCGCCCAGAATGCCGACCCGTGTGTTCACGCTGATTCCGAGGTCCGAGGAGTGAGGTCGGAGGAGCCAGGTCCGAGGTTCGTTGGTGAAGGTTCGAGGTCGGTTTGTCGCGCGTGTACCTGTTTCCACATCGCCTCGAGGAGCGCCGGCAATCCTTCTCCTGTGGCCGCGGAAACAGCGTAAAGCGGAACCCCCTTCTCTCGCAAATGCGCCGCGAGCCGTTCGAGGCGCGATGGATCGTCGAGCGCGTCGATCTTGTTGGCCGCGGCAATCAGCGGCTTCTCCTGCAGCCGCTCGCCCGATGCGTCCCGGCCGGGAAACAGCGCGAGCTCGCGCGAAATAATCTCGAAATCGTCCACAGGATCGCGTCCCGAGGCGGAGGAGACATCCACGAGATGCACCAGCACCTTCGTACGTTCCAGGTGACTGAGGAACCGGTGTCCGAGCCCGCTGCCCTGATGTGCGCCCTCGATCAACCCGGGAACATCGGCGACGACGAACGTGCGATCGTTGCTGAGGCTCACGACGCCAAGATTGGGCGCGAGCGTCGTGAACGGATAGTCCGCAATTTTCGGTTTCGCCGCGCTGATGCGAGAGATGAGCGTCGACTTGCCCGCGTTGGGGTACCCGACGAGGCCGACATCCGCGAGGAGTTTCAAAGGCAGCCGGAGATCTTTCTCCTCTCCCGGAAGTCCCGGCTCGACCCTGCGAGGCGCGCGGTTCGTCGACGTGGCGAATGTCGCGTTGCCGCGTCCCCCCAGCCCGCCCTTCGCGATCAGCACGGGCTCGTCGGCGTGCGTGAGGTCCGCGACCTGGACGAAGGCGTCGCCGCGACGCTCGAAGACGACGGTTCCAATCGGCACCTGGAGCGTGATGTCGTTGCCGCTCCGTCCCGTGCGATTCGAGCCTTCGCCGTGCGCGCCACGTTCGGCGGCAAATTCCTTCTGAAAGCGGAAGTTGAGGAGTGTATTGAGATTGCGATTGGCAACGAGGTAGACGTTGCCGCCTGCGCCGCCGTCGCCGCCATTGGGACCGCCGCGGGGAACGAACTTTTCGCGGCGGAAACTCATCGCGCCGCGACCGCCGTGGCCCGCTGCGATGTGGATTTCGACCTCGTCTACAAACATTCCTGGACCCGAGACTGCGCCGACGGCTTGTCCAGAGTAGCGCGATGACGCGAACGTGGCCGCGAGTGGTGATCCGCAGCAAAGGCGGGGCCTGCCGTGCAGCCAACGGCAATCTGCGTCGAAGGCGGAGCCTTCCGCAGGGCCGCCCTTCGCGATCTGCGGCGCAGGCGGGTTGTGAGAGCCGGCGTTATAACTCCAGCGGATGAACCGAGATCACGCGCCCGCGGGCGCCGTGGTCGGAGAACTTCACCCGGCCATCGATCTTGGCAAACAGCGTGTCGTCTTTCCCGAGGCCCACGTTGAGGCCCGGCCGGAACCGGCGGCCACGCTGGCGCACGAGGATCGATCCCCCCGTCACGATGTTGCCATCGAATCGCTTCACGCCGAGACGCTGCGAGTTGCTGTCGCGCCCGTTGCGCGAGCTGCCCTGACCTTTTTTATGAGCCATGACTAGACCTGGATATCCGTGATGCGGACGCGGGTCAACGTGCTGCGATGCCCCTTCGTCCGGCGCATGCCCTTGCGCCTTTTCTTCTTGAACACGCGAATTTTCGGGCCGCGCGATTCACCATCGACGATGCCGAGGACTTTCACCTCAGCGACGTAAGGCGCGCCGGTCAGCACTTCGCCGCCGTCCTTCTCCAGCAAGAGGACGCGATCGATGCTGACCTCGTCCCCCGGCTTGGCGTCGAACCGGTCGACTTCGATCACCGCACCCGGCACGACCTTGACCTGGCGGCCGCCGCTCTGAATGATTGCAAACACCTCTACCGTCTCCTTGGTGGGGGAGGCAAAACTCTAGATTAGCAGGAAAGGGCTCAGGGCTCAAGACTTATGGCTCATGGGTAGTGTCGCTGTTGGGGTGAGCGCGCGGCGCTCAAATGCGGGTACTACTGCGAGCCCACTCGGAAGTCCTGACGGAGCAGTTCTTTCAGCAGCTTGTGGACCGTGTTTAGCTGCTGCTGGAGCATCTTCGCATCGCGCGCTTGCAGATCCAGTTGTGCCTGGATCTGCCACATACGCTTGAGTTGAGTCGCGAGTTGTTTGTTAATGTCGCCAAGCCGATCGCCTACCGTCGCCAGAATCTCTGCCCTAGATGCGGCTGGCCCAGTACGTCCGCGTGGCCCTGCCTTGCCTTGCGCTCCTGATCTTCCCCGCGCTCCACGTGTCCCCCGCTGAGTGGTCGCCACGCTCCGCGTCGTCATGGCAGCACTCTAACACGTGCTATGCTTAGCGGTAAGTATGGCTAAAACACCCAAGGGGCACAAACGTCCGGCTGATGTGATCAGTAATGCCGTTCACGTCATGAAGATCGCCACTGGCGAGATTAACGAGGGCTTGACGGATGACGGGAAGAGCAAGGCTGCCGTCGAATTGGGTCGCAAAGGCGGCATCGCTCGTGCGGAAAAATTGCCTGCCAAAAAACGGCGCGAGATAGCATTGAGAGCTGCGTCGGCGCGGTGGAAGAATACGCGTTAGATACCGTTGCCATCGTCCATCGGCAGCGGCATGGTGTCGCCATATGGCGGATGCAATCGATCTAGTTTCGCGCTGAAATCGCTCCAACTGCGGCTCAATTTCATAAGCGACACAACCGACCCGAGATGCTGAAGCAACTTCGGGTAACCCACATTGGAAGTGAGACGCTGGAAGTACTTGTGCTTCAGCCGACCCTCATGATCGCGAGGCGTCACCTCTTTAAGCTTTGCAAGAACTCCTGGGGCGATCCGTTTGTAAACGATGTCATTCGTCAGCTCTCCAAAGTATTGCGGTCTCTTAACCGAGTCCTTTGGAAATTCGAGATCCGGCTGATTTTTACGAGGAACTCTTCAGATTACGCGGTCGGCGAGAATCCTTGAAGCTTTCTCGATAAGGAGCTTCGCGCGTGGCGGTCCGTTCGATCGAGTTCCATTCGATGCGATCCGGTCCGTTTGCGCAAACCTCGATCTTGATCCGCAAGTTTTTAATGTGAAGCACTGATCTGCGCGTCTCTGATTCAATCGTCATGAGACACTACCGGCTCATGCCGGCCCAAGGCCGATCAGCCGTGAGCCGCCATGAGCCTTGAGCCCTAAGTCCTGAGCCGTTTTATTTCAGCAACACCCGCGTGCCGCGGATTTTCTGCGCGCTGAGGGTACTGAGGAAGCTCGGCATCAGCCGATCCATCAGCTCGAAGTAGGACGAGAGCGCGGGCGTATTCTGCTGCGCGTTGTACAGGACTTCTTCGCGGAACTTCTCTGAATACAAGGTTGCGCCGGTTCGGCCGTCGATGAAGATGAATCGCGGCTCGAGGATGAAACCCTTGCGCTCCATGTACGTGCGTACCGGAATCACACTCCGACGGCCGAAGGAATCGTAGACTTCACGGTTCGTCGTGACGAAGCCGGCCTGCTGATGCGGCGTGAACAGCACCGTGCCGGTCACGATCAGCGGACTCTGGTACTCTTCGCCCAGCTTCTTCCAGTAGGCGACGTCGGCGAAGATCTTGTCGTATCTCTGCAGATCCTTGTCGCTTTTGATCTTCGGTTCCTTCGGATCCGCGGTGGCTCCTGGCGCGGCCGCCGGAGCGGGCGCGGAGGCACCGCTCGGCAACTGGCCCACCGGCTGGATGGCGCCATCGCTCGACGAACCGCTCGCCGCATGCTCCCGGTTCTGATTGCTCTGTTCGACGGCGATCTCGGCCAGCGGCAGCACGTCCGCTTCGATCACGCGCAGCGGCGACTTCGTACGCAATTGACTGCGGAGCAGCCGCACCGTCTCGAGATTCGCGTCGACATCCTCGGTGCCGCCGCTGACGAATCCCGCGACCAGCACTCGCTGGAAGCCGGTCACGTCCATCTTCGGCTGGATCGGAGTTTCGATCGGAATCTCGTAGAACCCCGAGCACCCCGCAATCGCGATGGCGCTGAGGACGACGAGACTAGCGAGCGCGCCGGCGCTTCGTGCGGTCATTGATTTCTTTGAAGAGATCGTAATTCTGCCGGATGAGGAGATTTTTCGGGTCGAGCTGCAGCGCCTTTTCGTACGCCTGGTTCGCTTCCTCGAAACGCCCCTCGTGTTCGAACGCGATCGCCAGGTTGTTCCACGCGGCCGCATACGAGGGGTCGAGCTGCACGGCTTTCTGCCACCGATACAGCGCCTCGTTCCACAGACCGTTCTGCGCCACCTTGATCCCGAACTCGACCTGCGTCTTGGCATCCGATCGTTCGTTCGCGAGCGCAGCCGGAACGAAGAGCAGTACCGCGATGCCGCACGCCAAAAGCAGTCGCCGCATGGATTTGTGGCCCACTATACCAGCAATGCACGTACCACGCGCAACGCACGGGATCGGTCCCGAAAATGCCGGAAATCCGATCGCATCTTGTAAGGACCGCACGGACCGCGTAAGGATGACGTTTGCACACGGAGACAACCGAGGCCTATAATAAGGACAGAGGGGTCGGGCCGCCTGCTTTGCAGTCGCGGACGGCCCCTGGACTTTTTCGGGTGTCCAACCTGTCGCGCGATCGCGGAAGAGCGCGCCATGGATCTCCGGTCCGCCGTCGCCCTCTCGATCCTTCCAGGCATCAGTCGTGCTCGCGCCGCCGCGGTTCTCAAGGAATTGCGTGAGCATTCGGGCAATGCCCTCACGCTCGAAGACGTGATTGCCGCGTGTGCGCCGGACGCCGATGTCGGCCATCTCGCCAAGGCGGCGCGAGCGTCCGCGGCGGCGCTGCTCGAGGCCGCACCTTCTGCCGGAATCCGGGCGGTTCCTTACACGGACGAGGGGTACCCGCCGCTGCTCCGCGCCATACGGGATCCGCCGCCAGTGCTGTGGGTGCGCGGGAATCCGGACGCGCTGTTACGCCCCGCTGTTGCCGTCGTGGGTTCGCGTGCAGCAAGCCCGTACGCGCTCGAAGTCGCTGCCCGGCTGAGTGGCGAACTGGCCGATCGTGGCCTGATGGTCGTGAGCGGTCTCGCACGTGGCGCGGATGCCGCCGCTCATCGGGGCTGCCTCAGGTCGGCCGGGGTCACCGTCGCGGTGCTCGGCTCCGGTCCGGATAATATTTATCCACCCGAACACGGCGATCTGGCGGTAACTATCTGTGAGAGAGGAGCATTGGTCAGCGAGCTGGGACCCGGCGCGCCCCCGCTTCCAGAGCACTTTCCACTCAGGAATCGCCTCATCAGTGGGATCTCGCTCGCCGTCGTCGTCGTCGAAGCATCGGACAAGAGCGGTTCACTGATTACGGCTCGATGCGCGCTCGAGCAGGGCAGGGATGTGCTGGCCGTGCCGGGAAGTATCCTCAGCGGGCGTAATCGTGGATCGCACGCGCTTCTCAAAGACGGAGCGAAGGTCGTCGAGACCGCGGACGACATCTTGGAAGGGCTCGGCTGGCCCGTCGCCGTCGAAGCGCCGCCAGGCGGCGCTAAGTCGTTCAGGACAGACCCGTTACTCGAAAGGCTGGCGCTCGGGGAGGCTTACGACATTGACGCGCTGGCCACGATTTTCGGTCTTCCGGCGCCGCGGCTGCTGGCCCGGATTACAGAATGGGAAATGCAGGGACGTCTGGTCAGGATGGCCGGAGGGCGATACGGTATATGTCCGTCGGTTCCCTAGATGAGCGCTGAAGCCAGGCAGGCGGGGCATGTGACCCGGCCGCCGCCGCTTCAACACTCCGGCTCGAAAAGAAAACCATATGGCAAAGTCACTCGTGGTGGTCGAATCGCCGGCGAAGGCAAAAACCATCAACAAATACCTCGGGAAGGATTACAAGGTCGTCGCCTCGATGGGCCACGTCCGCGATCTGCCCAAGAGCAAACTTGGCGTCGATATCGAGGAAGGATTCCAGCCTTCATACGAAGTCATCGCCAGCCGGAAGAAGGTGCTCAAGGAGCTGAAGGACGAGGCGAAAAAGGCGACCGAAATCTTCGTGGCGACCGACCCGGATCGGGAGGGGGAAGCCATCGGGTGGCATCTGGCGGAGGAGCTCGGGAGCGGCAACAAGAAGAAGATTCGCCGCCTGATGTTCAACGAGATCACGAAGAAAGGCGTGCTCTCCGCGCTCGAGAAGCCGACGACGATCGACAAGAAAATGGTCGACGCGCAGCAGGCGCGCCGCGTGCTTGATCGTCTCGTCGGTTACAAGATCAGCCCGCTGCTGTGGGACAAGGTGCGCCGCGGACTGAGCGCGGGACGGGTGCAGTCGGTTGCATTGAAGCTGGTCTGCGATCGCGAGCGCGAGATCGAAGCGTTCGTTCCTGAAGAGTACTGGAACCTGACGGCGCATCTCGCGGGGCCGGTTCCACCCGAGTTCGACGCGAAGCTCCTGAAGAAGAACGGCGCGAACATCAAAATCACGAACGAGGCGGAATCAACCGCCGTCCTCACCGATCTGAAGCAGGCGCGCTGGGCCGTCGAGTCGGTCACGACCAAGGAACGAAAGAAGGGGGCGGTTCCGCCGTTCATCACGAGCAAGCTGCAGCAGGCATCGCGCTTCCCGGTGAAGAAGACGATGATGATCGCGCAGCAGCTGTACGAAGGGGTCGAACTGCCCGGGGAAGGCTCGGTCGGTCTCATTACTTATATGCGGACTGACTCGACGCGCGTCTCCGATCAGGCGCTCACCGACGCGCGGCAGTTCATCGGCGAGACCTACGGTCCTGATTTCGTCCCCGAGAAACCCACTTACTACCGCGCCAAGGCGGATGCCCAGGACGCGCACGAGGCGATTCGTCCGACCTCGATGCAATACCACCCCGATGCCGTCCGTGCCCAGCTGTCCGCCGATCAGTACTACCTGTACAAATTGATCTGGAACCGGTTCGTGGCGTCGCAGATGCCGCCGGCGACGTTCGACGAAACGACGGTCGACATCACGGCCTCGGCATACCTGTTCCGAGTCAAGGGATCGGTGCCGAAGTTCGCGGGCTGGATGGCCGTCTACAACCAGGAAGCCGCCGCTCCGGCGACGGATGAACGCACGGGACCGGGACCCGACGCGGCGTCGGCGGAAGAGGATGATGCCGCGGGACTGCTGCCGCCGCTCACGCAAGGCGACGAGCTCGCATTGCGCGAGCTGAGACCCGAGCAGAAGTTCACACAGCCGCCGCCGCGCTACAGCGAAGCCACGCTCGTGAAGGCGCTCGAGGAAAACGGCATCGGCCGTCCGAGCACGTACGCGTCGATCATCAGCGTCATCCAGGCACGCGAGTACGTGAACAAGCTCGAAGGCCGATTCAAGCCGACGATGCTCGGGCGGATGCTCGTGGAGAAGCTCCTCAGCCCCGTCTTCGACGATATCCTCGACGTCAACTACACGCGCGAGCTCGAAGAGGATCTCGACAAGATCGAGCAGGGCTCGTCCGACTACGAGTCGACGCTCTCGAACTTCTACAAGAAGTTCCAGAAAGACCTGCGGCGCGCCGAGAAGGAGATGGTCAACCTCAAAGAGGGGTACGAGCCCGATCCTGCGGTCGTCTGCGACAAGTGCGGAAAACCGATGGTGATCAAGGCCGGCAAGTTCGGCCTGTTCCTGGCCTGCAGTGGTTATCCGGACTGCGAGAACACGCGCGAGCTCGAGACGCCGGAGGCCGGCGCCGAGGGAGAGATCGAAGAGGCGTGTGAAAACTGCGGCAAGCCGATGGTCGTCAAGCGCGGACGCTTCGGCCAGTTCCTCGCCTGCACCGGCTATCCGGAGTGCAAGACGACGAGGAAGATCATCACGACGAAGCAGGGAATGACGGCGGCGAAGCCGGATCAGATCCTCGAGGAGAAGTGTCCGAAGTGCGAGTCGAACCTCGTGTTGAAACAGGGACGCTTCGGCGAGTTCACCGCGTGCAGCAATTATCCGGCCTGCAAGTACGTGAAGCAGAAGTCGACGGGTGTGCTCTGCCCCAAGGACGGCGGCGACATCGTCGAACGCAAGTCACGTCGCGGGAAGGTGTTCTATGGCTGCGCGAATTATCCCGAGTGCGATTTCACGCTGTGGAACCGCCCCGTTCCGGAGAAGTGCCCGGATTGCGGCGCGCCGTTCCTGGTGGAGAAGATCACCAAGCGGCACGGGCGTCAGTTGATTTGCAACAACGAGGAGTGCTCGTACGTGCGGTCGGAGGAGCTTGCTCCCGCATAATAGGCCCGTGGCTCGCGTTCATATCGTCGGCGGTGGACTCGCCGGAACCGAGGCGGCCTGGCAGGTCGCCTCGCGCGGGGTGCCCGTCTCGTTGTACGAGATGCGGCCGGTGCGTCCGACGGCGGTGCACAAGACCGATGGCCTCGCGGAACTCGTCTGCAGCAATTCGTTCCGTGGCGACAAGCTGGATAATGCGGTCGGCCTCCTGAAAGAGGAAATGCGGCGGCTGGGGTCGCTCGTGATGCGCGCGGCGGACGAGACGCGCGTGCCTGCAGGCGCCGCACTGGCCGTCGATCGCGATCGATTTTCATCCAACGTCACCACTGCTATCGCATCGCATCCCTTGATCTCGATTCGCCGCGAAGAGATCACGCGCATTCCGATCGACACGGACGGGCCGGTCATTCTGGCAACGGGCCCGTTAACGTCCGACGCGCTGTCGGCCGACATCGCGTCGCTGGTCGGTGGCGATCATCTGTACTTCTACGACGCAATCAGCCCGATCGTCCTCGCCGAGTCGATCGACCGGTCGAAAGTCTTCCGCGCGTCCCGCTGGGGCCGGAGCCTCAGAGGTGACAGTCACAGTTCGCCTGGCGATCAGAACTGTGACAGTCACAGTTCCGCCTGCGGCGTCGACGACGGCGAGGGGGACTACCTCAATTGCCCCTTCACTCGGGACGATTACGAGCGGTTCTACGGCGCCCTCATAACGGCGGAGAAGGCGCCACTCCACGATTTCGACCAGGCCAGGTTTTTTGAAGGCTGCCTCCCGATTGAGGTGATGGCGTCGCGCGGCATCGACACGCTGCGGTTCGGGCCCATGAAGCCGGTCGGACTCCCGGACCCGCGAACCGGCCGCGATGCCTACGCCGTCGTCCAGCTCCGACAGGACAACATCGCGGGAGACCACTTCAGCCTCGTCGGATTCCAGACCCAGATGAAGTGGGGAGAGCAGGCGCGCGTGCTCCGGCTGATTCCCGGTCTCGAGCAGGCCGAGTTCGTCCGGTTCGGGATGATCCACCGCAACACCTACGTGAACTCCCCGACGGTGCTGCGGGACACCTGGCAAACCCGGATGCGGGACGACCTGTTTTTCGCGGGGCAGATGTCCGGCGTGGAAGGCTACGTCGAGTCAGCCGCGTCTGGTCTGATTGCCGGACGCAATGCCGCGGCCCTTGCGCTCGGTGATCAGCCATCAGCGGCGCCCCGGACCACCGCAATCGGAGCGCTGGCCTATTACGCATCACACGCGGATCCGAAACACTATGTGCCGTCGAATATCGCGTTCGGCCTGCTGCCGCCGCTCGAAAAAGCGCCGCGCAAGAAGCAGGATCGAAAGCTCGCGGTTTCGGAGCGGGCGCTGAAGGATTTGGATCTGTGGTTAGAGAACACCTCAAGGACTTTCTCGAACAC
>Ga0136846_1234294_pt1 | contig 12083 bp, 15 predicted proteins | sample HopSoiMetagenom2_FD_96841 | JGI IMG/M metagenome (GOLD analysis project Ga0136846, IMG submission 96841) | Grasslands soil microbial communities from Hopland, California, USA - 2 Assembly 2016 (version 4) | ecosystem: Environmental > Terrestrial > Soil > Grasslands | place: USA: Hopland...
CGGGTCGTCGTGTTCGCGCCGCGGGAGCCTCACGCCTTCGCCTTTGTCAGGGAGTCCAAGATGATTCGAATACCATTCGGGCATCTGTACACGGTTCGCAGATTTGAAGAAGACACCGCCGATCCCAAGGATGCGCCCGCGCTGTTCCACTTTGACCGGTGGCTTCGACTTTTCAGTTTGTGGAGATTGCACTTCCTGTCCTCCTTTTGACCAGGCCGAGATCAGCAACACCGAGCCCATCGCAACGGCGCTCCAATGTATTCCCTGCATGCGCGGATTATACGAGTTCCGGTTCGAACCGAGAAAAACATTCGCCTAAGGCTGTGCGCGATTCAGCGCGGATATTGACGTGCCAGGCTCAGCCCGAGTAAACCTGCCAGAAAACCTCACGGAATCTCGCCATTTCGGCGTCCGTTCCCAAAGTCACACGCAGCATCTGGGTCAGCGGCGGAAAGGGACGGCCTACTGCCACACCGCGACGCAGCATTTCCTGGCCGAATGGCCGCACATCACGGCCGATATCGATCATCACGAAATTAGCGTGAGGTTCGATGTAACGAATGTTTTTCTTGTGCAACCAGTGGCACAGCTCGCCACTAATGCGAACGAACTCGGCCCTCCTGGCGGGAATCAGGGTGTCGCGCTCCCCGAGTGCCGCCATCGCACCTCTAAGACCTAGGACCGGAATGACGTTATCCAGGAACGGCTCCATGGCGTGAAGCAGGTCTGGCTTCGCGCAACCAAATCCTGCACGAGCTCCCGCCATGCCATAAATCTTCGAAAAAGTTCGCGTGACAATCACGTTCTTGTCTTCGCGCACGTACTTCATCGCGCTTTCGATCTCGGTTGGTTGGACGAAGTGAATGTAGGCTTCATCGACCAGCAGCACGGTGTGCGGCGGCAGGTTGGTGACCAGCCATTCAATATCACTGTTGGAAGTGAGCGACGATGTGGGATTGTTGGGATTGCATAGGTAGATGAGTCCGCCGCCGGCTTTCACCGCCTCTTCGGCCAGCTTTCGAACCGGATATCCCCAGGTTTCTGTCAGGGGAACTTGCACCACCCGTCGTCCCAAGCTCCGCTCAAGTTCGACGAGGATGTCGTAGGTTGCAGTGGCGGTAATCAGCGGCTTCGACGACGCGAACGCTGAAACGGCGGCATCAATGACTTCGGTGGAACCTACACCCAACAGCACCTGTTCGGGTCTAAGACTCTCACTGCGCGCTATCGCCTCTTTGAACTTTCCGAATTCATCGAAATGGTATCGAGCGGTGGCCGGCACGCTATCCACCATGGCCTTGATCGCAGAAGGCGGTGGCCCAAGCGGGTTTTCGTTGGCGTCGAGCCTTACAACGTCATCCTGGATGGGGGCACTGCTCTGCGGCGGAGGGCCAGCCAGCGAGACCTTGCTGGATAACTGCCCCGCAGCAGCGAGGTAGCCCAAATCCTGCATGAGACGGCGGCGCGTGATCATTAGATTTTTCCCCGCATGAAAAATTGAACGGGGAGAGTGTACGCCATTGCGCTGGTTTGGTGTCGCCGCACCGTGTTTCACACAGCGCGCGGCGAGGCGGGGGCAGGCGTGGCGGCAATGAACATCCGGGTAAACGGATGCGGGGGCTGTCTCAGTGTAAGTTTGCAAGCAGCGTGACCGACGGCCACGGAACGCAGGCTAACCGCTTGAAGAATGGGGTGGGAGACGGGAATCGAACCCGCAACCGTCGGAGCCACAGTCCGGTGCTCTGCCAGTTGAGCTACTCCCACCAGATTCAATGATTATAACAAGCGGTGGAGAGTGGGGCTCCGGAGTGCGACGGCGCCGCGATCCGGTCGGATTTCAACGCCTCCGGAGGAGCCGGAAATAGCGGCCAATCTGCTGGTCCTGCGGACGCCGAGCACCAAGATATCTCCGGCGCGGATCCCGGCATTTGCCGAAGTCCGCGCCGGAGAATGAAGGCGAGCGGTACCCCAGCACGGCCCACTGCTGGCGAATTTTGTAAGTGTCATTACCTTCCATTAATGGACCGGCAATAACGAGTTGCTCAAGACATATTGGGCCACTCCTGCGCCGATTGCCTGACCATCATTACAGGCTGATCGAAAATGAATGCCTGCAAAGACGCGCGCATCTACGATTTCGGCGAGCGCAGCGGTGAAGTTGGGAAAAGAACGCTGCACTCCGAGCAGGACGTCAGAAGTCACGCTGAACGAAGTCGATTCCCCGAAGTAGTCGGCGAGCACGGCTGCGGCCGAACCACTGACCGTGGAATGACCCGATGGATATTCCGGATGCGCCGGAGTTGTCAGCAGCGGCACCCAACTCGGCTCCGCGACGGTGTCTGAGTTGCCGTCAGTTGCAGCTAGTGGAATCGCCGTCACCGGACGCCAGAAAACGAAGTGGTACTTCGCTTCCCAGCAGGCGATCGCGGCGTCTGCCATTGCGATATTCAGCAGAGCCAGCAGGCGCGCATTTTGTGTGAGCGTAAAATGGCGCTGCGCCCCGAGAGCGAGGGCAATCTGGTCCCAGTAAAAAGTCGCCGTACTCGCCGCCCAGAACTGGCTGGCAATCGTCTGGTCGGAGGTCCGCGCCGAACTGGTGAGGCTGCCCATAGTTTTTGTTTCGAGAAAATCCGCCGCGTAGCGAGCGCTGTCTAACGCGGGAGGACCAGCCGGACGGAATTGCGACGGAGACAGAATCGCCCACGGTGCCATGTATGCAAACTGCGGTCCCGCGCCCGAAAGCAGTGCCGGGGGCGTGGGCCGCCACTGGCCGACCGCAGACCCGCCTACGAACGGCGCGGGCGGCGGCGTGAAACCGTCGGTGCTGCGCCACGTCCAGATCGAGTCGGCAACGAACTGCCCCCATTCGACCCCTCTGGCAATCCTGCTCGCACTTGCAGTGTGGGCGATTACAGCCAGTGATGCGTCGCGTTGCACCGCGAGAGCAGCCTGCTGCGTGGGATAAAGGTTGACCAGCGATACATAAGCCGCCTGCACGGCCGCGGCCCGCGGAGACGCTCCCCGGGGACCACTCGGCCGGACGTGCACCGGAGCATAACGGCGCTCAATGCCGTTCACAGCGTCGAACACCGATGCCTGTACGATGGCTGCGTTGCGGCCCATTACCAGCGGCGATGATGGCGGCACCGCCAGCAGCGCCGATTGAAACATGATGCGGTTCCAGACAGTTACTTCGTCGGCCTGCGCGGTGGCGGTAAAAAGCCCTGCCAGCGCGGCCAGGAAAAATCCAAGCCTGCAGATTGTTTTCATAAGTCTCCTCCGTTGAACAATAAGACGCAGGTGTGACCATCCCGCCAAACGGGGAGCCCAGGGCTTCGAGCCAATATGCGTGCATCCGGCTCCAGGCCGGCAGCTCGATCAAATTTTCCAGACGAAGTTCGGGATTAGTCAGGGACCTACGGACCGTACGCCTCTGGGGGTGTGCACCTCGGACGGGTTGGTACTGCTCTTCAGAGAGGCGACTCGAAAACTACTCCCAGCGGCAGGGGAAGTCAAGAATTACTGCGAAGTTTTGAATCGAGCTTTACACGCGCCCCATGCCGACGTACTCAAATCCCATGGCGCGGAGGCGGGCGGAATCGAGAATGTTTTTGGTATCGACGATCAGCGGACGACGCAGCAGATTTTTGATTCGCGAAAAATCCAGGCTGCGGAATTCCGGCCAGCCGGTGCCTACAACCAAGGCCTCTACGCCCTCGGCCGCTGCATACGCCGACTAGCACTAGTGCACGGTGCCGTTTAATTCAAGCTTTGCATCCGGGATGGCCACAGGATCGTAGGCCCGGACGCGGGCTCCGCGAGAAACCAGGCTCTGCGCCAGCTTCAACGCCGCCGATCCGGCAACAGAGTTGGTGTTGGGCTTGAACGCCAGGCCCAGAATTCCCACGTCTTTGTTTTGCAAAGATTTCAGCGCCACGGAAATTTTCTCAGCCAGGCCATCCGCCAGCGACATATTCACTGCCCGCGCGGCCGACAATATTTTCAGTTCGGTGTTGTTCTGCTCAGCCAATAGCGCCAGCGAATCCATATCGGACTGCGCGAACAATCCGCCCATGGCCGCCCCCGCCTGCAGGCATCGCGGGCCAATCTTTTTATCCAGGCCCAGCGCCAGCGAAAGATGAACCGCATCGCCGTTGACGCGCTCGCAGAGTCCGGCAAGCTCGTTGATGAAAGAAATTTTTGCCGCCACAAACGCCGTCGCCGACTCGCGCACCAGTTCAGCGGTTTCGTGATTGGTAACGATCACCGGAACTCCGCGCATCACCAGGGGATGGAAGATTTGTTTGATCGCCTGCACGGCGTCGTTCGAAGAAGTTCCCAGAACAATGCGGTCAGGCCAGTTGAAGTCTTCGACCGCGCATCCGGCGGTAAAGAATACCGGCTGCGAAACGATGACCGCCTTCAATCCCGCCTGGGCCAGTTTTTTCTCCAGCGAAGTACCGGTTCCAACCGAAACCGGAGTAACGATAACCAGCACTGGCGGCTTGGAAGCAGCTTTGGAAATCCGCAGAACCAGATCGTTAAGATGTTGCGGAGTATCTTCCGCCAGGAAAATCACAGCGGATCTGCGCGCGAACGACTCCACATCCGTAGAGTAGGCCAGCCGGCCCGAGCGCACGTTTCGCCGGATGACTTCCGACAAATTCTTTTCGTGGAAGGGCACCTTGCCCTGCGCCATTTCGACCATGCGCGAGCTGTCGGGATGACAGCAGGTCACTGGAGTACCGAAATCGGCCATACAGGCCGAGATTACCGTCCCCAGATACCCTGCTCCGTACACGCCGATCTGCATTGCGCCTCCCGGGGCTGAGAAACATGTCGCCCGTCGTATCTTTTATTTACGCCTCGGATGAGGCAATGGGCAGAGTACGGGAGGGACATCGGCGGCGCGAAAAGGTACAGGTAACGAGGAGTAACCTTGGGCAGGATTTAGGCTTCAGGCTTTCGGCTGGCTAGCGGTCGCGAGTGGTGCGGGCCACCTGGCTTCCCAGGGGGATACCCGCCAGATCGATCCATTTGTTCTGCGCGGCTTCACGAACGAAGGCCAGGTCGCGGATCTCAATGCACCGGCCTTCGTCGAACTCCGCCCAGCGAGTTCGGGCGACGCGGTAGGCGTGCTGTGCCTGGTCCTCGGCAGACATTTTCACGATAGTCAGATGCGGCATGTACGGTCAATCTTCGTGACATGCGAGGCCTTCGATGTTCAGCCGATCATGCAACTCGCGCATTCGGTATGCCGCATGGGCCACGCGAATGAAGACCGTCGGGGTCACCGGAATGAAGGTTTCGACTTCGCCCAGCGACACCTCGAAAGGCTCAACATCCTTGCAGATGCGCTGAATGGTTTCGATGGCGCTGGCTTCATCACTGCGTAGAAAGCGCGGCGGCAGCAGGGTGACGTGGGCGTCCAGATGGGGAAGTTCGGGATGAAGCTCTTTCCTGAGAGATTCGACGAACTCTCCGATAGGATTTTTTACGTATGCCACAAGGGCGTATCGCTGGGGTTGCGCCACGAAGGGAAATTATAAACTCAGTCAGGCCGGCGTGCTTAGGCGGCGGTCACACCATGGGCTAGGCCGGCATCTTTCGCCGAGATTGAAGACGGGCTCCCAATTGGCGCCGGCAAAGCATGGTTTAGAATGGAAGCAGTCGGGGCGTAGCGCAGCCTGGTAGCGCACCTGCCTTGGGCGCAGGGGGTCGTTGGTTCAAATCCAATCGCCCCGACCAATTTAATCGAAAAACGATTCAGTAAGTTCAACCTCCACTCATTCGGCAAACGCCGTTTCCCATCCGTGGATTGCCGCCGCTTATTTCCTGGAGTTTGTCTTATCGAGTGCGGCATGAAGCCCGTGGGCAAGTTTCACGGCGTCGTCGTTGGCCCAGAAGTGCATGAAATACAGGCGCGGTTCTTCATCCAGCATGTGGCTGTGCAGGGCTGTGACCTGGATGCCGGCCTGGCGTAGTTCAGCGATGACCGGATTCACTTCGCTTCCCAGCAGAACAAAGTCTCCGGTGATGGCTGCATGACCGTTGCCAGTCGGCTGGAAATTGATGGCAGTGGATGTTCCCATTGACGCGGGCACGTTCATGCCGTGATCACGGGTCGATTCCGCCCGCGCGATACTGAACTGGTAAACGCCGCCACCAGTGTCAGTTCCCTTGCGACCCATGGCCTCGTCGATTTTGGCCGTCTCCAGATCGAGTTTCTGCGGCGCTGCGGCCGGGGTTTCCGCGGGAGTTCCGGTCGCGGCCACGGCGTTATGAATCGCTTGCGCGAGCTTCGCGGCATTGCCGTGCCCGCCGATATGCATGTACATCACACGCGGCGACTCGTGCAGCACGTGATTGTGCACAGCGGTCACTTCCAGCCCACCTTCCTGGATCTTCGCCATCACCGGAGCAACTTCGTCCTCGGTTAAGACGAGATCTCCCATCACCATGGCACCATCGCCACTTGAAGAAAATGCCACCCACGCTCCCAGCGCCAGGCCGGGTTTCACCGCCACGCCGCTAACTGTGACCTTCAGGTCCTTGCGCGGCATGGCAAACTTGAGAACGCCGTCGGATTGCAGTTTGCCGGTGCGGCCGAGCGCACTCTCAACCAGCTTCCATTCGGCGGGAGTTTGGGCGACTGTGATGGCAGAGCTGACAAACAGTATCAGCGCAGGAACGATTCGGCGGAATGACATGGGAGGCTCCCTTCGGTCGCGGCGGCCGCTATACCGCAAAATGATACCGCTTCGGCAGGACATAGTTGTTAAAGCCAGCGATCGTGTACCAGTTTGGGGACACGTGGCCAGCAAAAAAGCCCGGAGCTTTGCGCCCGGGCTCACGACGGTTCCTGCAAAATCTTATTACTCCTCCCCACTTCTGGCCCACTTCTGGATTCGGGCGAACTGAATCAGGCTTTTTTCAACAAGCGTGAGATCCACACCAGAATCACCGCGCCAATAAACGCTACGATGATAGCGCCAATCATTCCGCGCCCCGGCCACAGTCCCAGCATCCCGAAGAGCCAGCCACCTAAAACCCCGCCCAGTATTCCGAGAATGATGTCCACCAACACGCCATAGCCGCCGCCCTTCATCACCTGGCCCGCAAGCCAGCCTGCAATCAGCCCCACAACAATCCATGCGATAAAACCCATAGAGATCCTCCTTTGAACCACCGCGAACGGTCTGGAATGTACACCTGGGTAGGTGAATACTCAAGAGAAATCAATTGCCAGCGGATGCACGCGACGAAGCCGCGCGGCGTAGTTGATTACGGCAAACAAAAAGGCCCGGGCGAGACGCCCGGGCCGCGTAACGCTTGCGGATACTACTCTTTTTCTTCCTTCTTGGACTCGGCTTCCACGGCGGCTTCTCCGGCCTGCCGGGATTCTGCTTCTTCCATGGCCTTGCGAGTTTCTTCGGCCTTTTTGGCACGCGTCTCAGCGCGTTTCTGGCGCTTTTCATCGAGTACCTGCTCGCTGCCGAGCAGTTCAATGAACGCCTTGTCGGCGCCGTCACCCTTTTGCCATCCTGAGCGGATGATGCGCGTGTAACCGCCGTTGCGATCGCCGAAGCGCGGGCCCACGGTATCGAACAGTTTGTTCACGGCTTCGTCGGTCATCAGATACGCGATGGCCTGACGGCGAGCGGCCAGGTCTCCGCGCTTGCCGAGCGTGATCATCTTTTCGACAATCGGCTTCAGCGCTTTGGCTTTTGGAATCGTGGTCTCGATCCGCTCTTCAATAATGAGCGAGGTCGCCATATTCCGCAGCAGCGAGCGCCGGTGCGATGTGGTACGTCCGAGTTTGTATCCAGCTACTTTGTGACGCATGGAAGACCTCAGTAGTTAGTGGCTAGTGACTAGTTGCTAGTTCCAGTTCTGGCCAACCAGCTCTCTAATCCCCAGCAGCAATCGTGTTTTGTGAGAAATTAGTGGCTAGTCACTATCCACTGGCCACTATCACTTTCTAGTAATCGTCCGGTCCGTAGGCCGAAGCCGGCAGCACCTGGTTTGAAGTCGGCCCGGGGACAGCGTTCCCGTGCTCGTCAATTTTCATCCCCAGGCTCAGGCCCATGGTGGAGAGAATTTCTTTGATCTCGTTCAGCGACTTGCGGCCGAAGTTTTTCGTCTTCAGCATTTCGGCTTCGGTCTTCTGCACCAGCTCGCCAATCGACTGAATGTTGGCGTTCTTCAGGCAATTGTAACTGCGCACGGAAAGCTCAAGCTCTTCGACCGAACGGTTCAGGTTCTCGTTCTTGATTTCCGGCTTGCGCTCTTCGGACGATCCGCCGGTCTCGATATCTTCTTCAAAGTTGATGAAGATATTCATGTGGTCTTTGAGCAGCTTCGCCGCCAGGCCAATCGAATCAGCCGGGGTGATGGAGCCGTTGGTCCACACTTCGAGGGTGAGCTTGTCGTAGTCGGTGATCTGTCCGAGACGCGCTGCCTCCACGGTGTAATTGCATTTGCGCACCGGCGAATGAACGGAGTCGATGGGAATGAAACCGATGCCCAGATCTTCGTCAAAGTTCTTGTCGGCGGAAACGTAGCCGCGGCCGCGCTTGAGGCGCATCTCCATGTCGATCTTGCCGCCTTCGCTGACGGTCGCGATGTAGACGTCTTTGTCGAGCACTTCGACGTCGGCGTCGGCTTCGATCATGCCGGAGGTGACAACTCCCGGCTGGTCGGCGCGCAGATAGATGGCTTTCGGCGCGTCGCCACTCAACTTAAACGGGACTTGCTTCAGGGTGAGGATGATGTCGGTCGCATCTTCCACGACGCCAGGGATTGACTGGAATTCGTGCAGCACGCCTTCCACTTTGACGGCTGTGACGGCCGCGCCTTCGATGGAACTGAGCAGCACGCGGCGAAGCGCGTTGCCGACCGTGGTTCCGAAGCCGCGTTCAAAAGGCTGCGCCCAGAAAATTCCGTACTTGTCGGTTAAGGTTGAAGTATCGACTGCGAGACGTTTTGGTTTTTGAAAACCCTTCCAAAGCATTTGTTTCTCCTTCGGCCGTTTGGCTCAATGCCGGCTGGCTGAGTGGTCCAACTCAGGTCAACGCCGGTAAAGGCTGATCTGGCACGAAAAAAGGACCGGTACAAATCCGTCGTACGTCGTTGGTCGTACGTCGCACGCAATCCGTAACCTGGTTTGGCGAACGACGTACGGCGTACGACTGTTTATTTGCTGTACAACTCCACAATCAACTGCTCATTGACCGGCAACTGAATGTCTTCGCGCTTGGGCAAAGCGGTTACGCGGCCTTTGAAGTTTTCGCGATCGATTTCCAGCCAGTTGGGCGCGTTCTGGTGCGACGAAAAATCCTTCGATTGCTCCAGAATGACCAGCTTGCGGCTGCTCTCGCGGATAATGATTTCTTCCCCCACGCTGACCTGGTAGGAAGGAATGTTGACCTTGCGCCCGTTGACTGCAACGTGTCCGTGACGGACAAGCTGGCGCGCCTGACGCCGTGAAATTCCGAATCCCAGGCGCAGAACTACGCTGTCGAGCCGGCGTTCGAGCTGCTGCAACAGCAACTCGCCGGTCACGCCCTTGGAGCGCGCAGCTTTCTCGAAGTAGTTGCGGAACTGCCCTTCCTGGGTGAAGTAGATGCGCTTGGCCTTCTGCTTCTCGCGCAGTTGCAGGCCGTATCCGACGACCTTGGCTTTGCGGTCCTTGCCATGCTGGCCAGGAGCAAAGTTGCGCTTCTCGATTGGGCATTTATCGGTAAAACATTTTGGCCCCTTGAGGAACAGCTTCATTCCCTCGCGGCGGCACAGACGACACACTGGTGCGGTATAACGTGCCAAGTTTATTCTCCTTATTGAAACCGGTTTACAGGACTGGCTTCCCTTCTTCCCGGTTGAATTTCGTAAATCAGTGGTTAGTGGCTAGTGTTCAGTGGCTAGTAAAACCAGAACGCTTTAGCCACTAACAACTAACCACTAGCAACTTGCTCTTACACCCTTCGACGCTTCGGCGGACGGCAGCCGTTATGCGGGATCGGGGTGACATCTTTAATGTTGCGAACTTCAATTCCAGAGGCAGCCAAAGCGCGGATCGCAGACTCGCGTCCGGAACCCGGACCGCTGACGCGTACCTCCACCGTGCGGACACCGTGATCGCGCGCCATGTTGGCGGCGTTGCTGGCGGCCTGCTGCGCGGCGAATGGCGTGCCTTTACGCGATCCACGGAAACCCAGCGACCCTGAACTCTTCCAGGAAATCACATTCCCCGCCGGATCGGCGATCGTCACGATGGTGTTATTGAAGGACGCTTGAATGTGCACGATGCCAAACGACACGTGCTTGCGTTCCTTCTTCTTGAAGGTTTTCTTCTTGCCCTTCTTCTCCGGCGCCGCTGCGCCGCCTGCTGCTGCTGGTTTCGCCATAAGTAGTTTCCAGTGCTCAGTGGCTAGTTTTTGACATCGGTTAGCTGACCACTAATAACCATTGCTTTAAGTCTTTGACGTGGCCTTCTTCTTCTGTGCGACCGTTCCTTTGCGCGGACCTTTACGGGTGCGCGCGTTGGTATGCGTACGCTGTCCGCGGACTGGCAGGTTGCGGCGGTGGCGGAATCCGCGATAGGAGCCGATTTCGATGAGCCGCTTGATGCTCATCTGGACTTCCTTGCGCAGATCGCCTTCCACCAATCCTTCGCCCTCGATGACCTGGCGGATGCGGTTGACCTCGTCCTCGCCCAGGTCCTGGACCTTCTTCATCGCGTCCACATTCGCCTCGTCAAGAATGCGAGTGGCCCGCGCCTGCCCAATTCCGTAAATGTAAGTCAGCGCCACAAACGCCCGCTTGTTGCGGGGAAGATCGACGCCTGCAATTCGAGCCATGTTTTCTAAGCCTCCAGCAGCTTCTTACTTCTCAGTTTCCAACCTCCAGCTTCGCCGCAACCGGCGGTTACTAGAAGCCAGCAACTGCTTCATCCCTGTCGCTGTTTATGCTTCGCGGTTTCGCAAATCACCCGCACCACACCCTTACGATGGATGACTTTGCACTTGTCGCAAATTTTCTTTACCGATGCTCGTACCTTCATGAAATCCAACCTTCAGCCTTCAGTCATCAGCCGTCAGGTAAACCCGGGCTGCGCTTGGGCAATTTATTTGTAGCGGTACACGATGCGTCCGCGATTCAGATCGTATGGCGAGAGCTCAACTGCGACTTTGTCTCCGGGAAGAATGCGAATGAAATTCTTGCGCATCTTGCCGGAAACGTGCGCCAGAACCTGGTGCTTGTTTTCCAGTTCCACCTTGAACATGGCGTTGGGCAGCGGCTCTACCACCGTTGCCATGACTTCAATCGCGTCTTCTTTGCTCATGCACTCCTAAGAACCAGCTATTAGTTCTTGGCTCTTAGCTTCTAGCTAAAAGCTAAGAGCTAAAAGCTAAACTGCGTTCGTAATTCGGGATCTTGACCGACGACGTACGACCAACGACGTACGACGTTCTTACTGCGTCAAAATCAGCGGCCCATTCCGCGTCACCGCAACGCAATGCTCAAAATGCGCGCTGGAACTGCCGTCGGCGGTTACTGCTGTCCACTTGTCGGCAAGAACCCTGGCTTCCGGACGCCCGGTGTTCACCATCGGCTCGATCGCCAGCACCATGCCCTCGCGCAACCGCGTGTCTCCACCGCGCGAACGAAAATTCTGGACTTGCGGCTCTTCGTGCAACTTCGTCCCAATGCCGTGGCCTACGAACTCCCGCACCACGCTGAAGCCGTTTGCCTCGACGTATTCCTGCACTGCGCCGCCGATATCGCTGACGGTGTTGCCGATCTTCACCTGCTCAATCGCTTTGTACAGCGACGCCTCGGTGACTTCCAGCAACTTCTGCCGCTCCGGCGAAACCGAGTCGCCGACTGCGACGGTGATTGCGGCGTCTCCGTAATATCCCTCGAGCACTACTCCGCAATCGATGGAAACAATGTCGCCGGCTTTCAAAACCCGCTTGGCCGACGGTATGCCATGCACAATCTCTTCGTTCACCGACGTGCACAGCACGCACGGATAATCGTAATAACCTTTGAACGCCGGCTTCGCGCCCGCGTCCTTAATC
>Ga0136846_1215763_pt1 | contig 12081 bp, 9 predicted proteins | sample HopSoiMetagenom2_FD_96841 | JGI IMG/M metagenome (GOLD analysis project Ga0136846, IMG submission 96841) | Grasslands soil microbial communities from Hopland, California, USA - 2 Assembly 2016 (version 4) | ecosystem: Environmental > Terrestrial > Soil > Grasslands | place: USA: Hopland...
TCGAACCTCAAGGACGGACGGCTCTATCGGCTCGATCCCGGCGACGACGCGCCACAGCCGCTCACCCCGGAAGGCGCGTATCGGTACGCCGACCTGCGCTTCGATCCCGCGCGCCGACGGTTCGTGGCCATCCGCGAGGACCACACCGCCGAAGGCGAGCCACGAGCAGCCATCGTCGACGTCGCGCTCGATGGCGACCGACCCATCCGCGTCCTGTACGAGGGCCCCGATTTCCTGGCCGCACCTCGGCCGTCCCCCGACGGCCGCCGGCTCGCGTGGCTGGAGTGGGACCATCCCGACATGCCGTGGGACGCGTCGCGGCTGCGCGTCGCGGCGTTCGTCGATGACGGCGGGCTCGGGCCGAGCGACCTTGCGGCGGGCGGGGTCGACGAATCGATCGCCCAGCCCGAGTGGTCACCCGACGGTCTGCTGCATCTCGTCAGCGACCGGACGGGGTGGTGGAACATCTATCGGCTCGCGCCGGGCCCGAGGCTGGAGAACCTGACCCCGGTCGAGGCCGAGTTCGCGGATCCCGCCTGGCTGTTCGACCGCTCGTCGTACGGCTTCCTGCCCGACGGCGCCATCGTGGGCGTCGGGCGATCCGGTGGCCGCGACCGGATCTTCCATATCGCACCCGGCGACAGTCTCGGCGAGGTCGCGTCGCCGTACACGGACATCGGCACGCTCCGCATCGGACCGGCGGGCATCGTCGCGAACGTGGGGACGCCGACGGTCCCCTCGACGATCGTGTCGCTCGACCCGCTGACGCTGACCACGTCCGGCGTGCTGCGCCACTCGACGTCGATCAGCGTCGACCCTGACCACATCTCCGTCGCTGAGCCCATCACCTTCCCCACGGCCGGTGGGCGGGTCGCGCACGCGTTGTTCTACCGACCCGTCAACCCCGACGTCGCAGCACCCGACGGCGAGTTGCCACCACTCGTCGTTCGGTCCCACGGCGGCCCCACGGCCGCGGCCGTCAACGCGCTGGAGCTCAACTACCAGTTCCTTACGTCGCGTGGCATCGCCGTCGTCGATGTCGATTACGGCGGCAGCACCGGGTATGGGCGCGACTACCGGCAGTCGCTCCAGGGGCAGTGGGGCGTCGTCGATGTCGACGATTGCGTCGGTGCCGCACGCTTCCTCGTCGACCGCGGTGACGTCGACGGAGATCGCCTCGCGATCGAGGGCAGCAGCGCGGGCGGCTACACGACCCTCGCCGCGCTCGCGTTCCGCGATGTGTTCGCCGCCGGTATCAGCGCGTTCGGGATCGCCGACCTCGAGATGCTCGTCCGCGACAGCCACAAGTTCGAGTCGCGCTATGAGCAGGGTCTCGTCGGCCCCTATCCGGCGATGGCAGAGCGATACCGCGATCGCTCGCCGATCCATTTCCTCGACCAGATCTCCGTGCCGCTGCTGATCCTCCAGGGGCTCGAGGACAAGGTCGTCCTGCCGGCTCAGGCGGAGGCCCTCGCCGACGCGCTGGAAGCGCAAGGCATCCCATATGCCTATCTGGCCTTCGAGGCTGAGGGTCACGGCTTCCGCGGAGAGGCGGCGCAGCGGCGGACCCTCGAAGCGCGGCTGAGCTTCCTTGGCGCGGTGTTCGGGTTCACCCCCGCCGACGATCTGCCACCCCTCGACCTGCACGGGATCGAGGCGTGGCAGCGACCGGCCCGTGTCGCCTCCGGCCGTTAGTCTGCCGCCCGTCCGCACGCGCTCCGCCTGACATGCCGCCGACCACGGCCCTCGACGCCATCGAGCTCGTCCTGCTGCTGCTCGCCGCGGCGGTCGGCATCCGCTACCTGGCGCGCCGCGTCGCCATCGCCGAGCCGATCCTCCTGCTCGCCGCCGGGGTCCTCCTCGGCCTGTTCCCGAATCTTCCGCATGTCGAGCTCGAGCCGGATCTCGTCTTCGCACTGTTCCTGCCGCCGATCCTTTTCGCCGCCGCGTACTTCACCCCGATCCGCGACTTCCGGGCGGACGCTCGGGCGATCCTCCTGCTCGCGGTCGGCCTGGTGCTGTTCACGGCAGTCACCGTCGGGCTCGTCGCACAAGCGGTCATCCCGACCATGAGCCTCGCCGCTGCCCTCACGCTGGGGGCGATCGTCGCCCCACCGGACGCCGTGGCAGCGACCGCGATCTTCCGGCGGCTTGGCGTACCGCACAGGATCGTGACGATCCTCGAGGGAGAGAGCCTCGTCAACGACGCGACGTCGCTGACGCTCTACCGCGCAGCGGCTGCCGTCGCACTCGGGGTGATCGCGTTCTCGCCGGCGGCGACCAGCGTCGACTTCCTCGTGATCGGTGTCGGCGGTCTGCTCGTCGGCGGTCTGATCGGGCTCGTGATGACGACGATCCTGCGCAAGACGGGCGACCCCGTCCTCGAGATCGCCGTGACGCTGATCGCGCCGACGGCCACCTACCTGTTCGCCGAGGGTTTCGGGCTCTCCGGCGTCCTCGCGGTCGTCGTCACAGGCCTGATCACCGGGCGTCGGGCGGCACGCGTCCTCTCCCCGGACGCGCGTCTGCTCGGAAGCGGCGCCTGGCAGATCGTCATCTGGGCCATCAACGCGGTGGTGTTCATGGCCATCGGGCTGCAGCTCCCGTCCATCATGGCCGGCCTCTCGGCGACACCCGCGAACGTCCTCATCGGCTACGGCGTCGCGATCAGCGCGACCGTCATCGTCGCGAGAATGGTGTGGGTCGTCCCGGCCACATTCCTCACGCGCGGTCCGATGACGCCCGAGGAGAAAAGGGCGTACCCGTCGCTGCGCGTTGCCGCAGTCCTTTCGTGGGCGGGCATGCGCGGCGTCGTGTCGCTCGCCGCCGCGCTGGCGCTCGCGCCGGACTTTCCGGAGCGGCCGCTCATCCTGTACCTGACGTTCTGCGTGATCGTCGCGACGCTCGTCGGTCAGGGTCTCACGCTGCCCTGGCTGATCCGGAAGCTCGGCGTGACGGCGATCGGCGACGGGATGGAGGCCGAGGAGACCCACGCTCGACTCACCGCGGTCGAGGCCGGCCTTGCCCGGGTCCTCGGGCTGCGCGAGGAATATCCGGACCACCTGCCGCTGCTCGACCAGATCCGCGACGAGCTCGAGCATGAGGTGTCCCATGTGGCCCCGCGCGACATCCCGCTCGACGAGGCGCAGCAGGAGGCTCTTGACCATCGCGCGATCCGGTCCGCCGTCCTTCTCGCTGAGCGGGAATCGGTCATCCAGCTTCGAGATGACGGCGTCATCAACGACGCGGTACTGCGACGGATCGAACTCGAGCTCGACCTTGAGGCCGTGCGGGCCGGCGACTGACCGGTGCTACCCTTCCGCGCGATGAGCATCGTCGACGCCGCGCAATACCTGTTCACCTCGGAATCGGTGACCGAGGGCCACCCCGACAAGATGTGTGACCAGGTGTCCGATGCGATCCTGGACGCGATCATCCGCGAGGATCCCGACGCCCGGGTCGCCTGCGAAACCGCGACGACCACGGGCCTCGTCCTGGTCCTCGGCGAGATCTCGACCCACACATACGTGGATTTCCAGTCGATCGTCCGCGACACGGTGCGCGACATCGGCTACACCCGGGCCGATTACGGCTTCGACTACCAGACCTGCGGCACGCTCGTGTCGGTCAAGGGCCAGTCACCGGACATCGCGCAGGGCGTCGATGCGGCGCTCGAGGTGCGCGACGATGCCGCCCCATCGTTCGAGCTCGGCGCCGGCGACCAGGGGATGATGTTCGGGTTCGCCTGCCGCGAGACGCCCGAGCTGATGCCACTGCCGATCGCGCTCGCGCATCGGATGGCGCGCCGGCTGTCCGAGGTGCGGCGTTCCGGTCAGCTGCCCTATCTCCGTCCCGACGGCAAGACCCAGGTCACCGTCGAGTACGAGCACGGTGTGCCGGTCCGTGTCAGGACCGTGGTCGTCTCAGCACAGCACGACCCTGATATGCGCCCCGAGCGCTTGCGCTCGGAGGTCGTCGAGGCGGTCGTCCTGCCGTCGATCCCCCGCGAGTTGCGCGAGATCGACCCCGTGATGCACGTCAACCCGACGGGCCGGTTCGTCACCGGTGGCCCGATGGGCGATGCCGGGTTGACCGGGCGCAAGATCATCGTCGACACGTACGGCGGCATGGCCCGGCACGGCGGCGGGGCCTTCTCCGGCAAGGATCCGACCAAGGTCGACCGCTCTGCTGCCTACGCCGCCCGCTGGGTCGCGAAGAACGTCGTCGCTGCCGGCCTCGCGGACCGCTTCGAGGTCGAGGTCGCGTACGGCATCGGGATCGCCCGCCCGATCAGTTTCAGCGTCGATTCGTTCGGGACGGGCCATATCGACGACGCGCAGATCCAGGCCCTCGTCGAGCGCCATTTCGACCTCCGGCCCGCCTCGATCATCGCGGCGCTCGACCTGCGGCGGCCGATCTACCGCCAGACCGCCGCGTACGGCCATTTCGGCCGACCCGATCTCGATCTCCCCTGGGAGCGCACGGACAAGGCAGCGCTGCTCGCGTCCGAGGCAGGTCTTCCCGAGCCGACCCCGGAGCCGATCTCCGCGGCCTGACCGGTGGGCCTTCTCGCCGCCGCCTGGGGCGCCATCGCGGCCTCGTCGCCCGTCGTCGGGGCGGTGATCGCGCTCATCCGAACCGTCCCGAAGCGCGACCTCGGGCTGATCATGGCGTTCGGTTCGGGCGTGCTCATCAGTTCGGTGGCGTACGAGCTGGTCGAGGAAGCGGTCGGCATCGGCGGCCAGATCCCGCTCGCGGTCGGGATGACGCTCGGCGCGATCGTCTTCTTCCTCGGCGATCGCCTGATCGACCGTCTCGGCGGGGAGGGGATGGGCTCCCTCAACGGCCCCGCGTCGCCGGGATCCGGACTCGCGATCGTGCTGGGCGCGGCGCTCGACGGCGTCCCGGAATCGATCGTCCTCGGACTGACTATCGCGAGTGGCGGGGAGACGGGCCTCGCCCTCTTTTCCGCCGTCGTCCTGTCCAACCTGCCCGAGGGCATCGCCGGGACGGCGGGCCTCCAGAAGGGCGGTTGGGGTAGCTGGCGGATCATCCGGCTATGGACGATCGTCGTGGTGGCCTCGGCCATCGCCGCGTTCGTCGGCGCCACCCTGCTCGCGGGTGGCCAGGGCGATCTTCACGCGTTCATCCTCGGGTTCGCGGGCGGGGCGATCCTGACGATGCTCGCCGACACCCTGATCCCCGAGGCGTTCGACAACGCGGGCGACCTAGCGGGGCTGATGACGACGCTCGGCTTCGGGCTCGCGTTCGCCCTGTCGCTCCTCGACTAGCGAGAGGCGTCGGCCGGCGAGATCCGCGCAAGGGCGTCAGCGGCGACCGATGCTCGCTGGTCCGGCTCGGCCGCGACGGGCCTAGCCCGACTGCTCGGTGATCATCCCGGCGACTGACGCTTGCGCACCGCGTTGCCCGGTTCGCCGCGCGTTGCGCCAGACGAGGAACTGCCCCACGACGAGGACCGTGAGCGTGATCAGCAGCATCACCGCGGCGACCGCATTCGTAGCGGGCGTCACACCCTTGCGGATCGTGCTGAAGACGTAGAGCGGCAGGGTCGTCGTCCCGGCACCGGACACGAAGTAGGTGATGACGTAGTCATCGAAGCTGAACGTGAACGACAGCAGGAACCCGGCGACGATCGCCGGGAGCAGCTGCGGGAAGGTGATCTGCCAGAACGTTCGCCATGGCGTCCCGTACAGGTCGAAGCTCGCCTCGACGTGGGTCCGGTCCATCCCCGACAGCCGGGCACGCACGAGCAGCATCACGAGGCTGATGTTGAACAGCGCGTGGGCCGCGATGATCGTCTCGAACCCGAGCCGCCACCGCACACCGAACAGCTCGTGGACGGCGTCGAACGAGGTCGAGTAGAAGACCAGGGTCGAGAGGGCGATGACGATCTCGGGGACGATGATGCTGACGAACGTCAGCGCCTCGAAGATCGTCCGGAACCAGCGCGGCGTGCGCTGGAGACCGAGCGCCGCCATCGTCCCGAACAGCGTGGCGAGGATCGCGGTGGTGATCGCCACCCGGAAGCTGTTCGCGAGCGCGGCCTGGATGACCGTGTCGTTGAGCACGCTCTCATACCACTTGAGGCTGAAGCCCTCCCACTGCGTCACCCGGCGGTTCGTCGCGTTGAAGCTGAAGACGACGACGACCGCGATCGGGAAGTACAGGAACAGGTAGATCAGCAGGGTGTGACCGCGTAGCCAGCCCTCGACGAGGCGGTCACGTGTGCGCCCACGCCGCTTGGCGCGGCCCGGTGCGACGTCGACGTTGGGCAGGACGTCCGACCGGCTGACCGGCGTTGCGGGAGCGGTCACAGGACGCTCACCTCACGCGTCCGCCGGCCGCGGTTCACGAACCATACGTAGAAGATGACGGTGACGAGCATGATCGCGATGAGGACGACCGCGCGAGCGGATCCTTCGGGCCAGTTACGCGACTCGAGGAACTGCAGCACCAGCTGGTTGCCGATGAGGAAGACGCGGCCGTAGCCGAGGATGGCGGGCACCACGTATTCGCCCATCAGCGGGATGAACACGAGGATGCTCCCAGTGATCAGACCGGTCGCCGTGATCGGGAGCGTGACCTGGCGGAAGGTCCCCCAGCGACTCGCCCCGAGGTCCTTCGAGGCCTCGATCAGCGTCCGATCCATCCGCTCCATGGTCACGTAGATCGGGAACACCATGAGCGGCAGGTACGCGTAGACGATTCCGAGCAGGACCGCGAACGGCGTGCCGAGGATCCGAAAGCTCGAGTCGCCGATGAGCGTGCCGATGAACCCGCCAAGCCCGTCAGGGCCAAGGATCGTCAGCCACGCGTAGGTCCGGATGAGGAAGCTCGTCCAGAACGGCACGATCAACAACAGGATGAGGAGTGACTTGCGGCGCCCGCCACGCGTCGCGATGAAATACGCGATCGGCAGCGCGGCGAGCAGGCACAGGATGGTTCCCGAGACCGCCATCGCAAGGCTGGTGATGAACGGGGAGACGCGCTGCGGGTCGAGCGCGTCGATGTAGTTGTCGAGCGTGAATGCCGGCTGGTACCCGCCGAGACGCGACTTCTCGCCGAAGCTCATGACCACGACGATCAGCAGGGGCACGACGAGCAGGACGAGGTACCACAGGCTCGCCGGAACGACGAGCAGGCCGGTCAGTGAGCCGTACGAACGGCGAGGCCGCGCCGGAGTCTGCGGCGCGGCCTCGGCCATCGTGCCCATGTGGTCGTGGATCGCTGCCGGGTCAGCCCTGCCCGATCTTCGACTTGAACTCTTCCCAGATGTCGGCCCGCTGCTGGATGCCCGAGTTGTCCTTCTGCGGCTCGAGCTTGGCCAGCACCTCGTCGGACACGAAGATCGCCGGGTCGGCGAGCATCTTCGGGTCGATGTACTCCTTCGCGGCGTCATTCGGCGTCGCGTACTGGTTGGTCTCCGTCTCCAGCGCCTGTTGCTGCGGCTCGTGGATGAAATTGATCCACGCGTGCGCGGCGATGGGGTGCGGGGCCTCGGCGAGGAGGACCCAGGTGTCCAGCCAGAACACCGTCCCATCTTCGGGGATGTTGTAGACGACGTCGGCCGTCTCCGGCTTGTCACGAAGCTCGAGGATCCCGCCGGTCCAGGTCAGGCCGAGCACGGCCTCCTCGGTCTCGATCTTCGTGTTGTACTGATCGGAGTCGAGGGCGAGGATGTGGGGCGCGACCTTCATCAGCTCCTCGCGCGCCTTGTCGAGCTCCGCCTTCACGTCGGAGTTCAGCGAGTAGCCGTTCGCCTTGAGGGGCGCGATGAAGACATCGTCGGGCGAGTCGACGAAGACGACCTTGCCCGAATACTGCGGGACTAGGTCGAGGAACTGCCGCCAGGTCTTGACCTCTTCCTTGACGTCCTTCGTCCGGACGGAGATGCCGGTCGTGCCCCAGTCCTTGGGCACGCTCCACTCGTCGGTCGGATCCCACCACTGGCCCTTGAAGGCCTTGTTGATGTACTTCAGGTTCGGGATCTTGGATGGGTCGATCTTCTCGATGAAGTTCTGGTCACGCATCGCCGGGACGTAGTTCATCGTGGGGCAGCAGATGTCCCACTGCCCGACCGCGCCGCCCTGGAACTTCGCCATCATCTCGTCGTTGTTGGCGAAGGTGTCGTAGGTGAACTTCTCGACCCCGAAGACTTCCTGGAACTGCTTCATGTTGTTGGGGTCGACGTAGTCGCCCCAGTTGTACATGAAGAGCTCCTTCTCGATGTCCGGCGGGACGGTGAAGGACTGCTCGGCGACCGCCGAACCGCTCGGCGACGCGGCCGCCGAGGGAGCGGACGACGCAGCCGCGGACGGTGCGGCACTCGTCGTCCCGCCGCCGCCACTGCAGGCGGCCAGGAACGCAGCCGTCGCCGACATCGCGCTCGCCCACATGAAGCCGCGGCGGCTGATGGGGGTTCGCTCCAGTCGCCAGCGCATCTGGCGCACGTACCGTTCGAGTTCCTGGTCTGCCACGTCGATCTCCTCCTCCCGGCCGACCCGGGTCGTCTCAACCTCAGCCACCGAGGATGAGGTTGGCCTCCTCCTGCCACCGGACGACCACCGGGTCGCCCGGACCGACCCCCGGGGCGCCCCCAGCGCCCGCTGCATTCTGGTGGCGGACGATGACTTCGCCCGCCTCTTCCGTCGCTACTCGATATTCCGTCTGATCACCGAGGTACGTGCCCTGCTGGACGCGTCCCTGGATCTGTGTGATCCCGTCAGAACTGCTTCGGACACCATCCGCTGGGAACACGTCGAGCCGCTCGGGTCGGGTCGCCACCACGACGGCGTCCCCGGCGACCGGGTGCCGCTCCGGATCGGTCATGCCGCCCCGCAACGTCAGCCCACGCCCGGTCTTCACCACGACGCGGCCGTCGCCGAGCGCTTCCACGACCGTCGCGTCCATGAAGTTCGACGTCCCGATGAAGTCCGCGACGAAACGGTTGAGCGGCCGCTCGTACAGGGTCGTCGGGTCGCCCTTCTGTTGGATCAGTCCGTCGCGCATCACGACGATGACGTCGCTCATCGTGAGCGCCTCTTCCTGGTCGTGGGTCACGTATACGAACGTGATCCCGACCTCGCGCTGGAGCGCCTTCAGCTCGAGTTGCATCTCCTTGCGCAGCTTCAGGTCGAGCGCGCCGAGCGGCTCGTCGAGGAGCAGCACGGTCGGCCGGTTCACGAGGGCCCGCGCCAATGCGACGCGCTGCTGCTGCCCGCCCGACATCTCCCACGTCCGGCGCTTCTCGTAGCCACTCAGACGCACCAGGTCGAGCGCCTCGCTGACCCGCCGCGCCTCCTCCTTCTTGTCGACCTTGCGCTGGCGCAGCCCGTACCCGACGTTCTGCGCGACGTCCATGTGCGGGAACAGGGCGTAGTGCTGGAAGACCGTGTTGACGTTGCGCTGATACGGCGGGACGCCAGCGATCGGCTGGCCGGCGAGGAAGATCTCGCCCTCGGTCGGTTGCTCGAAGCCGGCGATCATCCGCAGGGTCGTCGTCTTGCCACAGCCCGACGGCCCGAGCAGCGAATAGAACTCGCCACGCTCGATGGAAAGCTGCATCCCGTCGACAGCGGTGACCGCGCCGAAGCGCTTCGTGACGCCCTGGATCTCGACGTCGGGCGCGCTGAGTCGCGTCGACGTGGCGCCGGTACCGGGCGCGGCAGCGTCGTCAGGCCGGGCGTCGATCGTCGGGGATGCGGTCAACGGCGGTCCTCGCGCGATGGTGTGGGCATCGGGCACTGTCCTGTAGCAGCGGTACAGGCCCACGCATCCTACGAGCGCGGGTCTGTGGCGTCAACGGAAGCAGGGTTCGAATCCCGCAGACTTGACCCATTGCCAATGCGGCTCCTCGTGGCAAGCTGAACCAATACTTCAGGACGACCTACGCCTCGTGCAGCGGAGGACGGCGGCCGTGGCGACGGAGCTCCGACTCGGCACCCGGATCCGGTCCCTGCGACAGGCGCGCCGCCTGACGCTGCGCGACGTCGCAGAGCGCGCGGGCGTCACAGAGAGTTTTCTTTCGCAGGTCGAACGCGACGTGACGAGCCCGTCGATCGCGACCGTCCATCGGATCGCGCGTGCGCTTGACCTGTCGATCGCCCAGCTCTTCGCTGAAGATGGCGATACGGGGCGGGTCGTGCGGCTCGAGGCGCGCCGACGTGTCACGTATCCAGGGCTCAAGGCAGTCGACGAGTTCCTCACCTCGAACATGTCGGGGCGACTGCAGGTCATCATGTCGACGATCGAGCCTGGAGGCGGGACCGGCGCTGATCCGTACACCCACGATTCAGACGAGGAAGTCGTCGTCGTCCTGGAGGGCGTCCTCGACCTGTGGGTGGGCGACGAGCACTACGTCCTGCGAGAGGGCGACGCCATCACGTATCCGTCGCGGGTCCCGCACTGGAACGTCAATCATGGCACCGGCCCGGCCCGCGTCCTGTTCTGCATCACGCCTCCGAGCTTCTGAGATGTAGCCGCGGTGCGCGTGCGCACCGGTCGGTACCTTCAGCAGGGCGCGGGCGGTCGCGCGGGTTGGGTAGGCTGTCCGGCATGGAGCGACGAGCCAAGACCCACGGCCGCATGCCCCGTGTGATCCTCGCTGCGGTCCTCGGCTTGACCGTGCTCGGCGCCACGCCCTGGGCCGCCCTCGCCGACGAGACCCCCACGCCTGCGGAGCCATCGCCTGACCCCGGCACGACGCCCGGTCTCGACACGGCAGGCGAACCATCACCGACGCCTGCACCGACACCGTCTCCCGCACCCAGCCCGACCGCCGCGCCGACGTCAGCGCCCGAGCCGACGAGCGCCCCGGTCGGTCACACCGCCGACCCGACCGACACGCCGTCGCCAACCGCGACGCCGAAGCCGACACCGGCACCGACGTCGGGTTCCGTCGTCCAGAGCCGCAACCTCTACCGGTACTCGGCGATGGTCCGCCAGTACACGAGCTACTGGTGCGTGCCCGCCACCGTCCAGTCGATGGCCAATCTCGTCCTCGGCACGAGCAATCGGTCGTATTCGCGCCAGTCGTACATCTACAAGCTGACGCGGCTCCACAACCGCTATCGATACGCCACCAAGGGCAACGATCCCCAAGGTTGGGGCTGGACGCTCCGCTACTTCACGAACGGGAAGCCCTACTACCCGCGTGCCTACACGAACAAGGAGGAGGCGATCAGGTCGATCTGGTCCTCGATCGCCAGGACGCGGAACCCGGTCGGGGTCACGGTCTACTCAGGGACCCACGCCTGGGTCGTCCTGGGCTACAAGCTGACGTACGACCTCGATGAGCCCGCGAAGAAGACGCTTCTCGGCCTGTATGCGAGCGGGCCGCTCGGCACGTCCACGGATCGATGGCCGTACAAGTACTTGACGGTCGCCCAGTTCCGCGACGTCTTCACTCGGTACCACGAGTGGCAGCGCAGCGTGATCTGGGAGGGGAAGTGGGTGGTCCTCGCGCAGTGACCGGTGACCGGCCGCCGTCTCCCGTCGGCGCTACGATGGACCGCGCATGTACGCGGTCATCATGGCTGGAGGCGGGGGGACACGACTCCACCCTCTGAGCCGTCCGGAACGTCCCAAGCCCTTCCTGCCGCTGCTTCCCAGCGGTGAGACCCTCCTCCAGGCGACCGCGCGACGCCTGCCGACCGACGACATCACCGTTGTCACCGAGCGTCGCTACGAGCGGTTCGTGCGCGACCAGCTGCCGGAAGCCGAGCTCCTGCTCGAGCCGATGGGTCGCAACACCGCAGCCGCGATCGCGCTGGCGACGATCGCCATCGACCGCTCCGACGACGAGGTGATGCTGGTCGTCCCCGCGGATGCGTACATCGAGCCGACGTCCGAGCCTTTGTACACATCGGTCCTCGAGGATGCCGAGCGTCTCGCGACCGACGCGTTCGATATCGACGGACCGCTCGTCACCTTCGGGGTCCAGGCATCGCGTCCCGCGACGGAGTACGGCTATCTCGTTCCGAGGCTCGATACGAGGCGCGAGGTCTCCGGGCTGACGGCCTATCAGCTCGCTCGGTTCGAGGAGAAGCCGACACAGGAACA
>Ga0136846_1242883_pt1 | contig 12081 bp, 12 predicted proteins | sample HopSoiMetagenom2_FD_96841 | JGI IMG/M metagenome (GOLD analysis project Ga0136846, IMG submission 96841) | Grasslands soil microbial communities from Hopland, California, USA - 2 Assembly 2016 (version 4) | ecosystem: Environmental > Terrestrial > Soil > Grasslands | place: USA: Hopland...
ATGGCTACCTCGGCCGCGGTCGTGTTGCTGCTGCTGGGGCTGGCGACCACGTTGCAGCGGCTGGAGAACGATCCCGGCACGATCGGCAAGAACTACCAGCTAACCTCGCACAGCTCGGTGCTGGCTCTGCCGCGGATCCGGCGCCTGCCGGGCGTTGCAGGCGCCGCCCAGCGGTTCTCCTCACAGGTCGCGGACTCGTTCCAGTTGGGCGAGACGTTCAACCTGGTCGCTTACTGCGGCGACCGCCTGCGGTTCGAGGATCCGCCGCTGTCGGCCGGCCGCCGCGCCACCAGCCCCGGCGAGGCCGAGGTCGGACAGGGGCTGGCGACGGCGTTGGGCGTCGTACCGGGCGCGACCCTGGCCGCGCAGTTCGGTGACGGCGACGAGGCCCGCTTCCAGGTAGTCGGGGTGGTGCGCACGCTCGACAACGACGGTCGCGTCGCCTACGTCCAGCCCGGCCCGGAGGTCTGCCGCTTCCGGGGCGGCCAGACGGTGATTCAGCTAAGAGACGGCGCCGACCAAGAGGCGGTCACCGCCGCACTCAACCTGACCGGAAATCGCCCGGCCACGGTGGGTGGGGTGACCAGCCAGAACGCCGAGTTCCTGGGTGTGCTGGCGACGCTGCTGCGCACGATCGCGGTGATCGACGGCCTGGTATGCCTATACGTGCTGGCCCAGATGTTGGCGCTGACGGCGCTGGAGCGACGTGACGCGGTGGGGCTGCTGCGGGCCTGCGGTGCCGACCGTGGACAGGTGGGAATGGTGTTCTTCGGAGCAGCAGCTGTGGTGGTGGCGCTGGCCATGCCCGTCGCGGTGCTGGTGGAGCGGCTGGTGCTGGGTCCGCGGGCTGCTGATCTGGCCGCTTCCTATGCGACCGTGTCGCTGCGCGCCGGCACCGTCGACGTGCTGCTGGCGCTGGGCGGCCTCGTGCTGATCGCAGTGGTGGCGTCGGCCTGGGTGGCGCGGCGGGCGCTGGCCGAGCCGATCACGCGGCTGCTGCGCGACGGCTAGCGATACAGGGTCGCGTTGCGGTCGGCTGAGGTGCCGGCGAGGTGGTTGGGTCGGCCGCCCTGGTAGTCGATCCAGGCCAGACGCCGCGAGATGCTCGCCAGCCGCCAGGCCGGGTCGCCGTCAAGCATCCACGTCTGCAGCGCAACGCCGGTTGACGTCTGCCAGAGCCGGAATGCGCGCGCCTGCTGCGGGTAATCGGCCAGCGAGGAGGTGGTGATCGCCCAGTAGCCGCCGGCTGCGGTCTGCACCGGCGTGATGCTGTTTCGGTGGACGTCGCCGGCGATAGCCGCCACCACATGGTCGTCGTCGGCGAGCAGGTCGAGCGCACCCGCAGCACCGGCGGTCTTGGTCAGCGGCGTCGATGAGAACACCAGCAGCCAGCGGTCGCCCGCGGCCCGCAGCTGCGAGCGCAGCCACGTCACCTGCGCCTGGCGCAGCACGCCCGAGGCGCCGGCCCGGCGGCTGGTCGTGTCGACCGTGATCGCGCGCACCGACGGCCCCAAGTCGACCGTGTCGTCCATCAACCGGCCGCTGCCGCCATGGCTGCTGGCCGCCCGCAGCGCCGCCACCGCCTGCGCCGGCGACAGCTCGCGGCGACGCGGGTCGGCAGGCACGAACTCAGTGCGGCCGGGCAGGCCCTGACCCAGCAGCCGGTCGATCAGGCGGCGGTCGAGCGCCTCTCCACGCGCGGCCTCGAGCGTCGAGCGGTCGACCGTGAGCAGCTTGCGATCGCCCACGGCGACCCGCTGGGTGGCGGGCGTGGCCGGGACGTTGCCCTGCACCTGCAGGTCGTGGTTTCCGGGCAGCGGGTACCAGGGTGCGCGCAGACCGGGGGAGGTGAACGGCCGCTCGGCCCGTGCCAGCAGCCGCGGATAGCTAGGGGCGTCCACTGCCGGCCGGTAGATCAGCGGATCCGCGTTTGATTCGTCCTGCACGCCGTCATAGCCGGGCTGCCCGCTGTTGGGATCGACGCGGCCACCGCGCAGGATCGCCGTCGCCTGAACCATCTCGTTGCGCTGGGCGTTGTCGATCAGGTCGCCGGTCTCGAAGACTGCCTGGGGATGCACGCGGTTGACACTGCGCACGACCGCCGCCAGCACGAACGGCGACAGCGCCTCCTGCGGACGAAAGGCCGACGTGAACGGCGGCCCCAGCCGATCCAGCATCTCCACCCGCGCCGGCGATTCCTCGTCGGTCACGTGCGCGTCGGTGATCTGCGCGAAGGCGGCCAGCGGACGCACCAGCCGCGCGGCCGGTGCCAGCTCGGTGCGAGGCAGCAACGGCTCGCCCAGGCCAGGCACCAACACGCCGGTGTGGTCGGGATCGATCCAGGTGCGCACCAGCGTGGAGCCCGTGTCAGGTGGGGCCGGGGCGGCTGAGCCGAGGCCGACGCACCCAGCCGCCAGGAATGCCACGATCGGGGCCAGGCGCCGCACCGCTACCAGGTCGTCCCGTAGAGCAGCTCCACCAGTAGCGCCTGTGCCACCAGCAGCAGCAGCAGGGGGCGCAGACGCCGGCCCAGCAACTGTGGCCCGATCGAGACGGCCGCCAGCGGTACCAGGAACAGCCAGATCCGCTCCACCTCGGCCTTCGCGAATCCCGATGCCGACGCCAGCACCAGCGTTCCCGCTAGCGCCACAGCGGCGCTGTCCAGCCGTCCCAGCGCTCGCGACCACAGCACCAGTCCGGGCAAGCCGAGCCCCAGCAGGAACACCGCGATGTCGCCGAAGAACCAGAACCACAGCGGCCGCCGGCCCGACACGCCGATCTCGTATGCGTGCTTGGTGGCGTCGTAGGCGTCGTATGGCTGGTAGCCGGTCAGCAGCCATAGCAGCATGTAGCAGCCGGCGATCACCGCCAGCGCGACGCAGACCTTGGGCACCAACACGCGGGGCCGGTCGCCGCGCAGGAGCAGCGTCGCGACCGCCCACACCGGCACCGCCAGCAGCGCATAGGACAGGAACGAGGCGACGGCGGTGGCGAGCCCGCCGGCTACGGCCCGGCGGCGTAGCAGCAGCACCGCGGCGGCCGTCGACACGGCCGCGAACACCGCGTCCATCGACGTGGCGCTCATCAGCAGCACGTTGGGAGCGAACAGCCAGGCCAGCACGGCCAGGCGGGCCGAGGGCTCGTCGGCCAGCTCACGGCCCAGCAGGTAGACTGGAACGGCGGTCAGGGATCCCAACAGCAGGATCACCACCGTCGCGCCCCAGGCGCCGCCTAGGCCGATCTCCTGCAGGCCGCCCAGCAGCACGGTGGGGCCGGGCGGGTGTCCGGACGGGTGGATCGGAAGCACGGTTCGCACCAGCTGCGGGAAGTGGCGCAGGTAGCCGACCGGGTCGTCCAGGAACCGTCCCACCGTGCGCAGGTACTCATGGCGTCCCTCCTGTCCCACCAGCGGTCCGATCAGCTCGTGCGGGCCGTGGCGGCTCATGTTGAGTGTGACGCGGGTGGCCAGCGCCATCACCACCGCCGCTGCCAGGAACCACCACCGCTCGAGCCGAAGCGCCCACGGCCCGAGCAGCACCGCCGCGACCAGCACCGCCGCGGCCGGCAGTGCCCACCATTCCAGACGTGTGTGTCCGAACCAGTACATGGGCGCAGTGGGCGCGCCCAACCGCCGATGCTGATGGTGCCGAAACCAGTAGCCCGCGACCACGGTCACGGCGACCAGCACGATCGGGGCGGCGGTCAGCACCGCACTGGTCGTCCGGTTAGAGCGCATGACCGGCAAGGATCACTGCCAGTGCCGACTGCGCCTCGCACAACTCGCCGCCCTGCGCCAGCTCGACCGCTCGCCGGAACGGCATCCGCACCAGCTCGATGCCCTCCGCGGCGGCCTGCGTGGGCGACTTGAAGACGACGCCGGACGCCAGGAACACGATGCCCTGCAACGACACGTGGGCGGACGACGAGTAGAACCCGCCCACCCGGCGCAGGTCGCGTGCGACCCCGCCCACCTCCTCACGCAGCTCCCGCACCGCAGCGGCCGCCGGCGGCTCGTCCGGCTCAATCGACCCGGCCGGCATCTCCAGCGGGTGCGCCCGTACCGGGTGTCGGTACTGCCGCACGAACATGGTGTCGCCGTCGTCGGTGACCGGCACCACCCACACCGCCCGCGGCGTCTTCAGGTAGCTGTAGTCGCGGCCATCGTCGAGCCGGTCGATCACCAGCCGCCGCCAGGGCGTTTCGTAAGCGGTTGCGTGCGTCAGTACTGCGGGTACAGGTTTCGGCAGGAACGGGGCCAGATCGCGATCGGCCAGGAGCGCGGCCGTGGCCGGCGCCCGGGCCAGGTCGCAGGCGGCCAGGTCGTCGACCGTATCGATGTCAGGCGCCGGGTCGAGCAGCTCGACCTGCAGGCCGGCGGCGCGGGCCGCGTCCAGCGTCTGCTCGAGCACCGCCCCGGTCGACCACGAGATGCCCCGGAACGGCGCCGGGTGGAAGCGGCGCATGCCGATCAGGCAATACCCGCCATCGAGCGACGGGCCCAGCACGAGGTCGGCGGTTGATGACAGCCCGCGGCGGATCAGCTCCGCCGGGTAGTCGGGGGCGTCGCCTGAGACCAGCAGCGCGCCGCCCGCCACGGCGTGCTCGAGCGCAGCCGCCAGGCCGGTGCTCTGCTGGGCGATCACGGGGATGCCTGGGAACAGCTCGGCCAGCTCGCCGGTGTCGCCGGTCGGCGCCAGCAGTCCAGCCGAGGGGTCGACCGTGCGCGCCCCAGTGATCGCGTCGGTGAGGAAGGCGTGGCCGAGGCGGGCGGCCATCCGCAGGCCCAGCGGCGGGCACATGCGAGTCTTGATGTGACCTGGACGTGGCGCCTTGGCGGTGACCAGCAACCTGGGCGAGCTCATCCCGTCGCCACCCGCAGCATGTGCCACCCGGCCTTGGCCGACGCACGCAGGTTGCCAGACACCTTCGACTGGCCGGCCACGCGGCGGCGGTAGTCGACCGGCACCTCGATCACCCGGCCGCCGCAGCGGGCGGCGTTTCGGATCATCTCGGTCGGCCAGCCGTAGGTCATCTCGTTCATCGCCAAATCAGGCAACAGGTCGGCCCGTATGGCGCGGAACGGCCCGATGTCGGTCAAGTGGAGACGGAACCGGCGGTTCAGGATGGTGGCCACTACCCGGTTTCCCGCGGTCTGGTGGGGGGACAGGGCGCCGCGTTCGCTCCGGCCGCGCACCCGCGAGCCGAGCACAAGGTCGGCGGCCTGGGCGATGATCGGATCCACCAGCCGGTGCGCCTGCTCGCCGAAGTCGCTGCCATCGCCGTCCATGAACAGCAGCACCTGCGCGCCTTCGGCGGCCTCTGCCCCGCTGAGGCAGGCACGACCGTAGCCGCGGCGTCGCTCGTGCACGACGGCAGCTCCGGCGGCGGTGGCGCGGTCGACGGTGGCGTCGCGGGACCCACCGTCCACGACGATCACACGGTCGACCAGGTCGGGCGGAAGCGATGCGATCGCAGCACCGATCGAGCGCTCCTCGTCAAGCGCCGGGATGATCGCTGCAACTCGTACGCCCGCCGACCGGCGGGCCGCCTGGGTCATGCTCACCGGATGTTGCGAACGACATCCGCGCCGATGGGCATCGCTGCGGTGATCTGCAGGAACCGGGCCATGGCCCGGTCGAGTGGACGCGTCTGGCGCGAGACGAGCAGGTCGATGTCGGTGCGACCGTTGCGGACGGTCGGCGCGAACGGGTGCAGGAAGGCTCCTTCGGCCGTGACGGTCAGTTCGGGCAGCACGTCGTCTGGACCAAGCTCGGCGCCCATCCCCTGGAGGGCTGCGCGGCCGCGGCGCACCACCGAGCGGACGATGTGGTCGTCGTCGGAGATGCCGAGTGACCGGTGAAGCGTGCACAGCCGGGCCAGCTCCTCTTCCGTCTGGTGCTCGACGGTCGTGGCAATGCGGACGCGTATGCCGCGCGCCACGAGCTTGGGGATCGCGTCCAGCACCTTGGTGAAGTTGTCGGGGCCGCGCCACTCGTCGTTTCGCTCCGGCTCGTCCGAGTCGAGCGAGATCTGGAGCGCGACGTCGCTTCCGGCCAGCGGCTCCAGCCGCTTCAGCATGCGGTCGGTGAACAGCGTGGCGTTGGTCAGCACGATCGTGGGCATGATCCGGCCGATCTCGACCAGCGCGTCCGGCATCCAGGGCAGCATGAACGTCTCACCGCCGGTGATCCCCACGCAGGTCAGCCCCAGATCGCGCGCCCGGTAGACCGCATCGAGCATCGACTGACGGTCGAGTGCGCGCCGGTCGGCGATCTGCGGCGACGACTCGGTCAGGCAGTAGGAGCAGGCGAGGTTGCAGTGATAGGTCGCATACAGCCACAGCCGCTCGCCCATGCGGCCGTCAGCGATGCCGGTCGCGACGGTCTCGCGCAGGCCGGTCACAGATCCACTCCGGGACGCGGGATCTGGAACGCGGTGCAGTACTGGTTCAGCATCGTGATCGTCCCCGCCAGCACGGTCAGCTCGATCAGCTGGTGGTCGCGGACGTGGTCGAGCGTGGCGGCGACCAGCCGATCGGTGACCCCGCCGGCATCGCACGTCACCTGGTCGACCCATGCGACGATCGCGCGCTCACGCGGCGGCAGCGCATCGAGCTCGCCCACGTCGCAGATCGCCGCCAGCTGGTCGTCGGGTACGCCGGCCTCGATTGCCACCGGGCGGTGCGCGGCCAGGCAGTACACGCAGCCGTTCAGCTGGGAAACACGCATGATCACCAGCTCCTTGGTGGCCAGGTCGATTGAGCTCTCATCCATGATCTGCCCCAGGAACGGCATCAGCGTTTCCATCATCTCGGGCGCGTTCGCGAACGAGCGGGTGAGCGCGGACGCCGAACCGTCGCCCCGGTAGTACACGCGCGCCAGCGGCGGCGCCTGCTCGGCACCTGGCATCGGCAGGCGGCTAATTGTTCTTCGCCCCCTGCAGGATCCAGCGAGTGATCAGTCGCGTCTGGCCGGCCGTCATCAGGTTCTTCCGCGACGGATCGGGCGGGTGGATCAGCAGGTAGCTGAGCTGCGGCTGACCGGGCACGACCCGCTCGTAAGATGGGGCGTTGGGAGGCGAGACACGCACCAGCTGACCGTAGGCAGCGTCCGGCCGCAGGTCGAGATACGGGTAGGCGGACGGGTGGCAGCCCGCGCAGCTGGCCGTGAAGATCGGCTGGATGTCGCGGCGGAACGAGACCTCGCTCTGATGCGAGCCGGACGAGCATGCGGATGCGAGCGTTGCCACCATCGCCGCCACGCAGGCTATCCGGAAACCGTGATGAACTGGCTTGAGCTGCATATCCTGTCGACAGCGAAGAAGATCCACGGGCCTTTTGGCCGTATCGGGATCGTCCGGCTCCAGACACCCTGTTTCGCGCCCGGGGCGTGCACCTCGAACACCCGTCCCGAGGCCGGATTCGCAACCAGCGTGTAGTTGGGATCAAGGTTGGAGCCGGTGACCGTCATCGAGAGCGTCTCGCCGCCGCCCGGGTCGGGCGTGACCTTGGGATCGGAGATTTCGGGCGTGGTCAGCTCGCGGGTGGCCAGTCCGAAATCGATCGACGCGGTGCCTCCGGAATGCAGCGAGACGAAGTGCGACGTGTAGATGGTGTGCGGCGCGTAAGCCTTCAATTCGAACGTGCCGCTGGGCACCTTCGAGAGCGTGTAATGACCGGAGGTGTCGGTCTCTGCCACCTTGTAGTGTTCTTCGCCGCCCTCCTGACCGGGCCCCCGCAGTAGGAGCGTCACCAGGGCGCCCGCGATCGGCTTGCGAGCCTGATCGACCACGGTGCCGGTGATTGTGCCGGTGCCGTTGGGTGTCGTGGCCATCGCCAGCGACGGCTCGGGCGGCTCGCCCGGCAGCGGTGCCGTCGAGCGCGGCGGTAGCTGACCGGCCGGACCGTGCGCGCCCTGCCGGATCCAGTCGGCGAGCAGAGCGATCTGGTCGCTTGAAAGCGGCGGCTTTCCGAACGGCATCCGTCCCCCCACCTGGCCGGCGGAACCAAAGCCCGCGACCTTCAGATATAGGAAGCTCTTCTCCGGATCACCGGCCACGACGTAGGCGTAGTGGGGATCCTCGAGCGCCGTCTGGTTGACCAGTGAACTGTAGGACCGATCCGGCTGCAGATTGAGGCTGGAGTTCACGTTGGGATGGCAGCCCTCGCACCCGGCGCTGTTGAACAGCGACTGCACCTGCTCGTAAGTGACCGGCCCGGACGCCGCCGAGGTCGATCGGCCATGATCGATCAGTAGATAGGCGATCAGCGGCAACAGGATGATCGGCGTCAGAAACGCCGCCACAACTCGGGCGTTCACCCGTGCCACGGTACCACCGACGCTGTGCCGCCTCCGATGACGACGCCCCGGACTCGCCTACCGACCATTCAGAAGCCGTCGGTAGATTCGCGTGAGCCTGGGTGGCGGCATGCCGAGGTGGAAGAGCGCCACCACCAACGGGTAGACGAACAGTTGCATCCGGTAGACACCGCCACGGCGGTACTGGCGGGCGGACGTCGTGACCGATCGCGGGATGATCACGAACCGGGCGTAGCGTCGTAGGCGCCGCACGAGATCCTGATCCTCCATCACGGGCAGTCCTTCGTCGAATCCCCCAACCAATCGCAGGACATCGCGCCGTACGAACAGGCTTTGGTCACCGAAACGGAACAGGTCCAGGTCCACACGGGTAAGCCAGCCAGACAATCGCAGCAACCAGTGATCGGAGTCGAACCGCATCCGAAAGCAGCCCGCGTCGGCCCCGTCGTCGAGCGCAGCGCGAATGTCGTCCGCAAACCCCGGCGGCGGCCGGCAGTCGGCGTGCACGAAATACACGACGTCGGAGCGCGCCAGCACCGCGCCGACGTTCAGTGCTGTCGCACGATTCGCACCGGGGCAGACGCAGAGGCGCGCTCCGGCGAAGCGAGCCCGCGCGACCGTGACGTCGGTACTACCGCCATCCACGACGATCACCTGCTCGGCACCGCCGAGAACGGCCGTTACAGCGTCTCCGATCTCGTCCGCCTCATTGAGCGTCGGGATGACGACGGTGATGCCCACGCTCAGCGCACCTCCGTGAGTCAACGATGCGGTCCGTTTGGGCGCCGCCTCCGACCTCGCTTGACGCCTTACCGCGGCGAACTTGAGCGGCCCATGACCAAGCGGACGATGCCCAGCGTGGATCACAGGGCCATCCTATCGACCGAAACGAACGTTTGGAGAGCCGACAGCGGCGGGGATGGTTTAGCGTCGTATGTCCGACGCGGAGGGTGCCGTGCGTATCCAGTCGTCGGTCACAGCCATCTCGTGGATTCCTGAGGCGGCGATCGAGGGTATGCCAAGATGATCAAACCGTGTTCACCAAGTTTCACAATGCCAGCGGGAGTTCAGCGAACCAGGACGTTGAGAAACGTTCGGCCAATGTGAATTGAAAGATCGGTGACGTTGGGCACGAGCTCGTCGTCAACGTGAACGTCGATGGGACGCTCGGTCCGTAGAGTGATCGTTCGGGCGCGACAGGCAGCCAAGGAGGGGAGACAGGCGCCGTGGTCCGCCAGTCGCCCAGCGACGTAGTCCACCACGGCGTCCGCATGTTCGGGACCGATGCGAACGATGTCCAGCAGCTCGTCACTCGGGTCGGCGTGAGGCGCCAGCGGAACAGCGGGTCCGACTGCGCTGACGTTCATTGCCTCGATCGCGAGCGCGTCCGTGGTGATCTCGCGACCGTTATCGATCGACATCATGATCGGCACGGGGCTTGCGGATTGGACGACGGCTTCCATTACGGTCAGCCCGCCACGGAGCTTGTCCTGGGCAGTACTGTCCGAGCCCCGGCGGATCACCTCGGCGAACAGCCCCACCCCTACCGATTCCACGCCCAGCAACAGCGTGTCGTCAGCGACGACGTCGATAAGATCGAAACGGCGTGGGTGAGCGTCGTGCCAGCCGGCGGCGAGCTCGGCAACATCTGCCTGCGGCGAAGCGCCGAGCGAGCGCGCGATGTTGTTCGCCGACCCAAGCGGTAGGACGATGGCGGGGATGTCGCTTCCGGCCAGCCGGGTGAAGACGTGGCGGACCGTGCCGTCGCCTCCAGCGACGACAATTGCCTCGGCGGATCCGTTTACGTCAGGCCGCCACTCGTTCACCGGCACACACTCGGTCTCATGTCCGGCACCGATGATCGAGCGCAGCAGCTCCTGCTCGGCGCCCGGAGCGCCACCGGCATTTGGATTGTGAATCAGGATCGTGCGCATTGGGTAGGCGTCAGGGCAGATGAAGATTCTGATTTCGAACGATGATGGCATCTATAGCCCTGGGATCGCCGCATTGGCTGCGTCTGCTGCAAAGGTTGCAGACGTGCGAGTGGTGGCGCCGGACGTCGAGCAGTCGTCCGCTGGTCATGCGATCTCGTCGGCCCGGCCGGTGCGATACCGAGCGACATCTGTCATCGATGGCATCGAGGCGTACCGCGTCAACGGAACGCCGGCCGACTGCGTCGCGCTGGGCCTGTACCACTGGGAGGGCGCCGACATCGTGCTCTCCGGGGTCAACATGGGGCTCAACCTCGGGAACTCCACCTGGCACTCGGGCACCCTCGCGGCTGCCAAACAGGCGGTGCTGCTCGGCAGCCGAGGGGTGGCGCTCAGCGCGCCGATTGACGACGAGTCGGCAGACTTCTCCGGCCTTGACCGGTGGATCGAGCGCGTCTTGGACATCGTGCTGCAAACCGGCGATCTCCGACTGATCAACGTCAACTTTCCGAAACGGCCGCGGGATATGTGCTGGACGAGTCAGGCAGTCGACCAATACGATGGACGGGTTGTTCCCGCAGCCGACCCGATGGGTCGAGAACAATTCTGGTTCACCGTTGAACCGCTGGAGAAACATTCCGTCGGCACCGACCTGTGGGCGGTGGACCAAGGGTACGTCTCGCTCACGCCTCTGCGTCTGGACCTGACGGATTACGCCATTCTCGAAGCGTGCCGCCGCGACGTTCCGGTCGCGCTCGCGGATTCTCCCCGTCATGGCACGTGGCAGGGGAGCGCTCCGCGAGGCGCATCACGTTGAGTGCGACAGGCGTCCCTACGGCGGCAGGATTAGCGTCCTAGAGGTATCTGCGGGTGCGTCCTAGCGGCCGTCCCTCCTGCGGTCTTCTAGGAAGCGGGTCACCGGCCCGGCGAGTGTGAATGGCCGGGCTGGCTGCGTGCATCGCCCGCACAAACAGTATTCGCGCCGCTTCGCGTCGCGCCTCGAACTTGCCGAAGGCGGCGTCGTCGTCATGGTGAATCCTCGTTGATCCGTCCGGTTAGGCTCTGCTGCAGTTGCGGAGCAAGGGCTGCGACGAGGGCACGGCTGTCCAGTGAGGCAAGTGGCTCGACGCCGACGACGTATCGGGCGAACGCGGTGCCGATGACTATTGAGCCCGTTAGTGTGGCTCGAAGCTCGGGTTGATCCACGTCGAGGCTTGCGGCGAGTCTGGAGAGGTCTCGCTCGACCGTCTGTCTGACCAGCTCGGCTGCGGCGGCATGCGAGCTGGCGGCTCGGATGCGGCCGAGAAAGACGTCTCGTGCGTCGGGATTTTCGAGAAGTCCGACCACGACCTCGGCCAATCGACGACCGATGCTGTGCCGCGGTCCTTCGCCGACCTGGAGGATCCGGTCGGTGGCGCCGGGTGGGAGCTGCATCACGTCGTGGAAGAGCTGCTCTTTGGAGCTGAAGTAGTGCGCGACAAGGGCCGGGTCGACGGCCGCGGCGGCGGCGATGCCGCGGATGGTCGCGCGGTCATAGCCGGCCGCGGCGAACGCTTGCCTGGCGGCGCCGATGATGGCGGTCCGCGTCTGGGCGTCTCCGGGCCGCCTCCCGCTCCGCTGAACCGGCTTTCTTGACAGGGCCATGGCAGAAGTCTACACTCGTTGAATTCATCGTCCGTTGAATTACCCGAAGGAGTCCAGAATGCTTTCTCGAGCTACCTCAATGACAGACCGTCAGCGACGCGGTGCCGTGCTGCGAGTGATGCTTCTTTCCTTGATGCTGGTCGTGTCCGCGGTGGCCAGCCTCAACGTCGCCCTTCCAGACATCGCGC
>Ga0136846_1234822_pt1 | contig 12080 bp, 10 predicted proteins | sample HopSoiMetagenom2_FD_96841 | JGI IMG/M metagenome (GOLD analysis project Ga0136846, IMG submission 96841) | Grasslands soil microbial communities from Hopland, California, USA - 2 Assembly 2016 (version 4) | ecosystem: Environmental > Terrestrial > Soil > Grasslands | place: USA: Hopland...
CTCGCTCGCGACCGAGACCGAGCGGACCCTGTTTTTCGACTTTTTGCCGCTGGATTTGGGCTCAGTGCGCGGATTCAAGACCCGTATACATCTTTACACTGTCCCCGGTCAGGTCTTCTACGATGCCAGCCGCAAGCTGATTTTGCGCGGGGTGGACGGGATAGTCTTCGTTGCGGATTCTCAGCAGGAGCGCATGGACGCGAATGCCGAAGCGCTCGATAACCTGATGGACAACCTGAAAGAACACAGCTACGACTTCAAGAAAATTCCTTACGTCCTGCAGTTGAACAAACGGGACTTGCCGAACGTGCTTCCGGTCGAGACCTTGAGCAAGGAACTGCGGCGCAAGGATGAGCCGGTACTCGAAGCGGTGGCGTTTCAGGGATCTGGCGTATTTGAGACTTTGAAAGAAATCGCCCGCCAGGTACTGGTCGAACTGAAGCAGGGAAACTAGAACCTCTATCCAGCTTTGCGCTTTTCCTTTTCTTTTCCTTCCAGAACTTCATCCAGCACGTCCGAAAGCTGTTGCGCGCGGCGCAGGTACTGCACCGAACCGACATCATGACTGCGCTTGAGCAGGTGATATTCATCCGCGATGTTCAAAGCCGCCAGCACCGCCAGGCGCGCGCTGTCAACCGTATGGGTCTGCTCGGAGACCGCGCGCATCTTGGTGTCGACGTAGTCGGCGAGCTTCAGGATGTACTCAGGATCGGAACCGCGCAGGTTGTAGGCTTGATCGAAAATCTCCACCCGTACACTGCCATTCTGCGCGTCGCTGACGGGCTGCTGTTTAGTGGCCGATGCCATTTTGCTCCAACTCCTTCCAGCCAGAGAAGTTTTCCAGCCTGAAATCTAGCTTGCCGCCTGCTCTTGCGCCAGCGACTCGATCTGGGCCAGCATCTTCTCCACCCGGGCGCGAATTTCTTCGCGCTCTTTCCGCAGCCGGACCATCTCGCGCCGCATGGTCTCCACTTCTTCCTCGCGCTCTTCAAGCTGGGCACGAAGACGCTGCGCATCGCGCTCGGCCGCGGTACGGGCTTCGCGCGCTGACTTGTACAGCTCGATAGTGCGATAAACCTTCTCCTCAAGCGCCTGAAAATCGTCAGAGGGAACCTGGTTCGCCAACTCGTCCGCTGTTCGCAAAGACATGGAGCCACTTCCTGAAAGGATTTTTTGGAGCTTTCGGCAGTATAGCGCAGAAGAGTGTGTAGGAAGTCTGCGGAAAAATGGGAAGTGCACTGTCTGTTTGCTTCGAAGACCACAGGCCACCTGGGAACGGATCTTCGATCCGTCCAGTCGCGCGCGCGCGACAGGCGCTTGCACTCGAGCGCGGAGCCTGAAGTAGCAGGAAATTGGGATGCCCCGCCTTTCGCGGTTCTCGAAAGCTGGGGATCACTAACCTGTTCCCGATTATTTCTTCAGCTTACCCAGGCGAGCGGCGGCTTCATCGAGCGTCTGATCGCGCTTGCAGAAAGCGAAGCGCACCTGACGAGCTCCATCCCGTGGGTCGTTGTAAAAGCTGGATCCCGGCACCGCGGCAACTCCGATTTCCTTGACCAGAAATCTGGTGAACTCGACGTCGTTCTTCGAGCGGAACGCGCTGATATCGGTCATGACGTAGTAGGCGCCGCGCGGCAGATAGCAGCGAAAGCCGGCTTGCTCGAGTGCCGGCACCAGGCGGTCCCGCCGTTTCAGGTAGTTCGCGGCGAGCTGTTCGTAGTACGACTTGGGCAGGCCAAGAGCGACCGCTCCGGCTTCCTGCAAGGGAGCGGGCGCGCCCACCGTCATAAAGTCGTGAACCTTGCGAATTGCGCTGGTGATCTCGGGCGAAGCGATGGTCCAGCCGACCCGCCAGCCAGTCACGCTATAGGTCTTCGACATTCCATTGATTGCAACCGTTCGGTCGCGCATCCCGTCCAGCGTCGCAATGCAGATGTGCTCGCTTCCGTCGTACAAGATGTGTTCGTAAATTTCGTCAGTGATCGCCAGCACATTGAACTCCACGCACAGATCGCGGATAAGTTCCAGTTCGCTCCGGGTGAATACTTTTCCGGTCGGATTGTTCGGGGTGTTCAGGATGATGGCTTTGGTGTTGCGATGAAAGGCGGCGCGCAGCTCGCGCTCGTCGAAGCTCCATTCAGCGTCGTTCGAAGTGGGCGGGCGAAGCTTCACGAAGCGCGGCTTGGCGCCGGAGAGAATCGAATCCGGGCCATAGTTTTCATAGAAAGGTTCGAAGATGATGACCTCGTCGCCGGCATTACACACTGCAAGCAGGGTGGAGATCATGGCTTCGGTTGAGCCGCAACAAACAGTGATTTCTCGCTCAGGATTGATGCTCAGACCGTAGCTGCTTTTCATCTTGCGCGAGATGGCATCGCGCAGGCTTTTGGCACCCCAGGTAATCGCGTATTGATTGACGTCGCCGGCAATGGCTTCCTGGGCAGATTCTTTGATTTCACGCGGAGCGGGAAAGTCGGGGAACCCCTGGGCAAGATTAATCGCGCCGTACTGCATAGCCTGGCGGGTCATCTCGCGAATCACGGATTCGGTGAAGAGCTCGACTTTACCGCTGAGCAAAGACTTTGGCTGGGTCGCGGCTTCTTGCATGGTGTGGTCAGGCTAGCACGTTGGGTGAAAAATCTTAAATCGCGAGTCGCCGTTGTTCTCGTGTAAAGCAATAAAGAAAGATGCCATCCCGAGCGCAGCGAGCGATCTGCAGTTTCGAACCTATTGTGCCCGGAGAGTGCCCCCAAGCGCTTCGAGAGCCTTCACTATGCTCGCGGACCATCTGGCAATTTCTTCATCGCGCAAAGTGCGCTCTCGCGACTGGAAGCTCGCACGCAGCAGAATGGAATAGTTGCCGGCAGGCAGCTTGCCTCCACGGAAGATTTCGGCCGGCGCGAACTTGCGAAGCTCGGGTATCGACAGCTTCGCAATCGCGCGTTCGATGTTTTCGAACTTCACTTGATTCGCGAACAGGAACGAGAAATCACGCTCCACCGACGGATACTTTGCAACCGGCTCGAACTGAATACGCCGTAGCGGATGTTTATAAAGCGGCTCGAGATATACTTCGGCCACCCATGTTTCCTGCCGCAGCTTGCGTTGGGCGGCGATTTCGGGATGCAACTGGCCAAACTGGGCTACCAGCAAGCCATCCAGCGCAACGCGCGCCGAGCGGCCGGGATGGTAGTAGTCGGAGGTCTGGGTATCGAAGCTGAGCAGATCATGGTGAAATGCTTCGAGTGCAATTTCCATGTCGCCCTTGAGATCGAAAAACGAAACCGGCCGCACCGCCTGGTGAACTCCCGGCAAAACCGCGCTTCCGGTAGCGGCAAAGCAAAGCTGTCGAGGTTCCGAAACCGCCCCGTTCTCGGCCATGAAGACTGATCCGGCTTCAAACAGGCGCACATTGTCGATACCACGATTCAGGTTGTACGCGAGCATGTTCAATATGCCGGGAAGCATGGAAGTGCGCATAATCGACGCTTCTTCGCTGACCGGATTGGCAAGTTCAACGACCGGCGAAGAAGAGAACGTCTCAGCCTCTTCATGCGAAATAAAGCTGAGCGAGATGGTTTCGTTGTAGCCAAGCGCAAGCAGGGTTGAGCGTAGCTTGTCGTTTTTCTTCTCGTCCGGCTTTTCTGAGACCGCACCCGAAAATGCCGGCAGTGTGTTAGGAAACCGGTTATACCCGTAGAGGCGCGCGATCTCTTCGATCAGGTCAATCTCCCGCTCAATATCAAGTCGCCAGCTCGGGATACGCACTGTGAACTCCGACGGATCCTGCTCCGGCATCACTTCGAAACCAAGCTTACGAAGTATGCGCAGTATGTCCGCAGTCTTTACCAGAGTTCCCAGAATGCGATTGACCTCGCTGATGCGCAGCACGATCGGCGCCTGATCGAGCGGTTTGGCGATCACATCGATGACATTGCCGAGCAACTCTCCCCCGCCAGATTGCAGAATAAGCTCCGCAACACGATCGCAGGAAAGAACGGTTGATTCGTAATCGGCGCCGCGCTCAAAGCGATGCGAAGCGTCAGTGTGCAGGCCGTGACGTTTGGAGCTCCTGCGAACTGTAACCGGGTCCCACCAGGCCGACTCGATCAGCACGTTGCGGGTCTTCTCGGTGATCATAGTGTCGTAGCCGCCCATCACTCCGGCGAGACCTACGGGCTTTTTCGCATCCGCCACAACCAGGTCTTCCGGGGTGAGTTTGCGATCCACGCCATCTAGGGTTTTCAACACCTCGCCCGGTTCGGCTTTGCGGACGATGATCTTTCCGCCTTCCAGCAGGTCCATGTCGAACACGTGAGTGGGTTTGCCGATCTCCCAGAGCACGTAGTTGGTGGCATCGACCGCGTTGCTGATGGGACGCTGGTCGAGCAGGCCGAGTCGCTGCGCGATTGCCTGTGGCGAGGGCTTGATCCTCACATTCCGGATGGCGCGTGCGCTGAAGCGGGGGCACAGATCGGCTTCGGCGATAACAATAGACGCCGGCGCAGCGCCTTTTCCTTCCGGCAAGCTGGGGCGAATCGGTATCAGTGGAAGGTCGTAGATGGCCGCCGCTTCGCGTGCCACGCCGTAATGGTTCATGGCATCCGGGCGATTGGTTCCGATTTCCATTTCAAAGACGGTGTCTTCCCCGCTGCCGTTGATGGATTCAACGGCGAGTCCGGCCTCGGTGAGGTCAGTGGCAAGCTGACCATCGTCAATCTTCAGGCCTACAAACTCGCGGATCCAGTGGGATGAAATTTTCATGTTAAGCAGCGACCAATTACCTCATCCAAACTGTTCCAGGAATCTGACATCTCCCTGGAAAAATAATTGGATGTCATCCACGCCGTATTTCAGAATCGCGATGCGGTCCACGCCCATACCGAAGGCGAATCCGGAAACCTTTTTGGGATCGTACCCGTTGTGTTTCACGAACTCGAAGACGTTCGGGTCCACCATGCCGCAGCCAAGAATTTCGATCCACCCGGTTTGCTTGCACGGGCGACACGGATCGGATCCACGCTTTCCGCTGCCGCCGCATATGAAGCAGGAAACCATAACCTCCGCGCTCGGCTCCGTGAACGGGAAAAACGACGGGCGGAAGTGCGTTTTGACACTCGAGCCGAACAGCGCCTTCATAGCGTGATCGAGTGTGCCTTTCAGGTCGCCGAAGGTGATGCTGGTGTCGACCGCCAGTCCCTCAATCTGATGGAACATGGGCGAGTGGCTGGCGTCCGGCGGGTCATTGCGATGGACTTTGCCGGGAATTACGATGCGGATCGGCGGCTTCATGCGCTCCATGGCGCGAATCTGCACCGGGGACGTGTGCGTGCGCAGCATCAGGCGTTCGCGCTGCGGCTTCGCTTCCTGGTTGGCGACGAACAACGTGTCTTGCGTGTCCCGCGCCGGATGGTTAGGCGGAAAGTTGAGGGCTTCGAAATTGTAGTAATCGGTTTCGATGACCGGGCCTTCTTCGACCGAGTAGCCCAGGTTTCGAAATACGGAAAGTATCTCGTTGCGCGTTTTTATGATCGGGTGCTCGGCGCCGATAGGGCGACGAAGCCCAGGAAGAGAGATGTCGACCGAGTCCGAGTCTGTCATGCGGGCTTTAGCGCCCGCCTTGTAGCCGTTCTCCCCGCGTTGTGCCGAATCTTCTACGCGTTTTTTGATTTCGTTAACGCGCTGGCCGACCTCGCGCTTGGTATCTTTGGGAGCGGCCTTGAGCCAGAGCTCGTTGATCTGGGTGAGGACTCCGTCTTTACGGGCCATCCAGTGATCGCGGAAGCTTTTCCAGTCGGATTCGTTGGCGACAGCCTGCCATTCCTTTTCCAGCGCGGCCAGTAATTTTTCGGCAGCCTTGTCGAGGGCTGAAGGCGAAAAATCCTTGAGTTTGGAAGGAACGTAGCGTGTCTGCGATTTAGAAGACATCTTCTTTCGCCCCTGTGGGGGGTTTAACCCGCAATCCACGCGCTGCAGCGTGGGGTGCATTTCTTTCGCCGCTGCGCGGCTCAGGCGCGCCTGGACCGCACAGCACTGGATCAAGGCGCAGCCCAGAAGCACAAAGTATAAGGGAATCCCGCATCGTCACGGCAGCAGCCGTCCGAGTGCGAACCTACTCAGTCAAAACACTAAGCTTTAATCGGCACGAAATTTAGAACTGTTACGCTGCCCCGCCCAGAGCGCCCTTCGCCTGCTCGGCGAGGCTCTTAAATGCGGCAGCGTCGTGTACGGCCAAATCGGCAAGAATCTTGCGGTCAAGTTCAACTCCGCTCTTCTTCAAGCCGTTTATGAACTGGCTATAGCTTATGCCGTTCAGCTTGGCAGCGGCGCCGATGCGCACGATCCAGAGCGACCGGTACTGACGCTTCTTTTGCTTGCGGCCTGAATACGCGAACTTGAGCCCGCGCTCGACGGCTTCTTTGGCCGAACGGTAGAGTTTCGACTTTGTTAGGAAATAACCGCTGGCGCGGTCAAGTATCTTTTTACGTTTGGCGCGGCGTTTAGTCCCGCGTTTTACACGAGGCATGTGTTGCTCCTTTTGACTGCTTAATCAGCGGCTGGAGGCAGGATGTGCCTCTTCACTCGCTTGTGTCCTTGTGCCGTTTGTGGTCAAAACTTTGAACCACGACGGACACGAAGCACACCAGGGAGATCCCTAGTAAGGGATCATTCTTTTTACTTTGGGGGTGTCGGCGTCACTTACCAGCACCGTCCCACCCAGGTGAGTCTTACGTTTCTTGTCTTTCGACGTCAGGATGTGGCGCAAATACGCCTTGGAGCGCTTCACTTTTCCAGTCGCGGTCTTCTTGAAGCGCTTGGCAGCGCCTTTGTGAGTTTTCAGTTTTGGCATAGGCTTTATGTGTTGATCAGGCCTGGTTGGCCCGCTGCACGGGCGTTTGGGCCTGTGCAGCTTTTTGTTGCTGCGGAACCGGAGCCGGCCGGGCCTGCTTCTCCACCGGCTTCTTCGCGTTCGGAGCCAGGATCAGATGCAGCGTATTGCCTTCCTGTCGTGGCCGAAATTCTACGATCCCGTTATCAGCGATATCTTTGATCAGGCGCTCCAGAATCTGGCGTCCCAGCCCTGTGCGGGTCATTTCACGCCCGCGGAAAAATATGGTCGCCTTGACCTTATCGCCTTCTTCCAGGAACCGCAGCACGTGGTTTTTCTTGGTCTCATAATCGTGATCGTCCACGTTGATCCGGAACTTGACTTCTTTAACGGTGATCGTCTTCTGGTGCTTCTTTGCCTCCCGCTCTTTCTTTTCCTGCTGATACAGGAATTTCCCGTAATCCATGATGCGGCAGACGGGAGGGTTCGCGGTGGGAGAAACTTCAACCAGATCCAGGTTCTTTTCTCGGGCTCTTTTCAGCGCTTCGAAGGGCGGCAGGATTCCGATCTGCTGGCCCTCATCATCAATCACGCGTACTTCACGCGCGCGAATGCGCTCGTTCATGCGGATAAAGCGTTTATCGATAAATTATCCTCCGTGCACAACAGGGCGACTGAGATACATGATTATACCATCCGAGCGGGCTACCGCCCGCGCACCACCGCCTTGGCAGAGTTCATGTTGTCATAACGGTCATACACCCGAACCACCACGATGTGCTCGGCTTCTGCGCTCTTCGTCAGCGCCCCTGCAGGCGGCTGAACAGGAACGAAGAAGTCGTAGCTTTCGGCCTTTGAGTCTGAAAGTTGGCCTACCGGGTCTATGAATTGCCAGTCCGCGGCATCGATCGAGTATTCCGCACGTTTGATGGGCGAAAAATTGTCGCTCGCCTGAAAACTCACGTGCAGCCGGTTGCCTTCCATCGCCGCTGCCAGTCCGCTGATCTGGGGCGCGGTGGTGTCATCTTCAAACCGCGCGCTCTCCTTTTCAGCCGTGAGCGCCTGCTCAGGCGAGTGCGATGGCGCATCAGAAGCGACCACTTTCACCTTGTATGCCCCGTCCGGCAACAGCGCGGCGTCGAAGGAGTAGAACTTGTCACTGATGTTGTCCTTCAAAAGCAGCCAGCGGGACTCTCCTTCCCCGCGATAATAGAGCGAATACACCATCTGGTCGTCATTGTCGTCGTGCACCGCCCACTTCACGCCGATGCCGTCGCGATCGCGAAGCAGAGGCGGCGGGATGTCGAACCGGGGCTGGGGGGCGCCGGAAGAAGTGTTGGGTGTATCGGGCAGGGTCACTTTGGGTAGAGACTGATAACGGATGCCGGCCTGCACGGTTACATCGTCGAAATCCGGCGCGACATTCCTGGGGAGATAGTTGACTGTCACACTCTCCACCCGCGGTGTGACTGCGCCCGCATGCAGAATCGCCTTCCACTGAATAAACCGCGCCGGCGGGGCGCTGATCTCTGCACCCTTCGCCTGATCGATTTTCTGCCAGGGACTCCAGTTGCGGTCGGGATTGTCAACGTTTCCACTGCGGATAAACAATTCAACATTTCCAGTGCTGCGCAGATCGGCGCGTCCCCAGCGAGAAAAGATGCGTGCATCAAGCACGTCGCTTTCGTAGCTGCCTTCCGCTTCCGGGGTCGAGGCCAGGAGAAAGACTTTCCCGAGATTGCTGCTGCTGGCGAGCAAGCCGCCGCCCGGCGCGGCCGCGAAACAGGTGATCTGGCTGGCGCCCGCTTTCACCAGATCAGAATATTCATCTTCACCTGTGATCGCATAAATGTGGCCCCGGTTCCCGGTCCCCGCCAAAAGGTGCTGGCGAGAATCGAAAGCAAGGGCGTAAATCAGGTCTTCGCGCGACGTCCAGAAGCGAGTGGGCGTACCATCGGCGGAGATGCGGTAAATCTCAGAGCCGCCCGGTGCTCCCACCCCCGGCAATGGAATCACGGTCATCGGTGAGGAACTGGCGGGCGCATTTGAAATTACTAGCCCGGGTTGGCCCTGTCCGGTGGCTGGCTGTGCAGATGGCGGCGGCACGGGCGATAACGGCGGCGCCAAAAGCGGTAAGCCGCCAGGTCGCTTTTCCCCGATACCAGCCGCGAAGATGTTGCCCGCGGAATCGACCGCCAGCGCGGTGATTTCTTTCTTTGGAGCGCTGTACAAAACGAAGCCATCGCCGGCGGGAGAGATACGATAAATCAATCCGCTTCCATCGGAGCCGGCTATTAGATTTCCCTGCCTGTCCCACGCCAGCACCCGAATGTGCGCTTCGTCGCTCTTGAAGAAAACTGAATGATCTCCCTTCGGCGTGATTTTAAAGATTTCTCCCTGGTCGCCGGTCGCGACAAAAAGGTTTCCGGCATCATCGAGCAGCATGTTCCAGATGTACTTGGTCTTAGGGTCGAAAAATACTGACGCCGAGTATTCAGACTTTCCCGCCACGCTCGCCCCTGTATTGCGCTCGATGCGGTAAATCTTGCCGTCCGGATTTGTTGCTGCCAGCAGAACCCCGGCCTTAGTCATCAAAAGCGACTGCACCTGTAATTCCTGGGGCTCAAATATCGCGGTTGATTTTCCGTCCGCGCTGATCCGGTACACGCGCCCGGGTGCTCCCGTTGCAGCGTAGATCGCGCCATCGCGATCTGCTGCCACTGACCACACATAAGTGGAAGGGGTAGTCGCGACCGTCTTAAACGCCGGAGCGAGTTCCAGGCCGCCATTGCTGCGAATCGCTATGCCCTTGGCTGTGCCCTTGCTCAGTTCCTCAAATTTCGATTGTTCCCAGGTGCGCGTGCCTTCGGCAAAAGATGCAATGCTCGCGATCAATAAGAAAGCCAGGACGGACGGCCGGAATGGCCGCAAAACCATTTTCATATTTGAATACCAGGTTATTAGCCGAGATTTCAGATTATCACTCGAAAGGTGGGCTACTTACTGCTTACTTGATCGTAATCGTCAGCACCTGCGCTCCCCCAACCACATAATCTAAAGGCAGAGTCGCTGCTTCGTTCACGCTTGACTCCGATTGAACGATCATCTCCTGCGTCCCGCGCATACCCTCCATCACGTTCATGATGGAAAGCGGTAGCGAAGGCATGACTTTGTCCGCGACAATGGCTTCGGGATCGGCCTCCAGCAGCGAAACGTAAACCCGATTGCTGACGTGCTGTTTGTTCAGGAAAGCAATGGTTGAGGCAAGGTCGAGCCTGCGACCAAGCATGGGGCCGCTGCGCCGAACACGATCCAGCGTATCGCCATCGCTTACAAGGATGTGAAGAGGGCCCTTCGAGGTCGAAGTCGGGATGCGGATAGGAATTCGCCGGACGATGGCTTCTCCGCGATATGGTCGAACCACCGTCTCAATGGTAATCTCGTCTCCCGGGCGCGCCTCGGTGATATCCGTTCGAGCGCTCTCCAGCCGGGCCCAGCGCCGGTCACGCACGATTTCGAAATCGAACTGCACGGCATGGATGTTGGGGATGTTATAGGGATTGTCGTAAATGCGGCTGAAGCGGTCGCCTAAAGACATTGCCGCCATCACTGCCGCCGGCTGGCCCTGGTCGGTGGCCGTGAACATATTCTGAACAGCAAGCTGCGGGTATCCGTTCACGCTGATACTGCCGTTCAGGCGGTAGGTGATGTCCTCACCGTACTCATTTACGCCATGCAGTGCGTTGTAAACGGTTGCCATCATCGCGACCGGGCTCAGGTGCGCGTTGTTCAGGATTTCGTAGTGAAACTGCTTGTCAGTCGAGCCGCCGCCGCGAATATTCAGCGTGACCGGAATCATCTCCGGCGTTTTCCCGAACTCGCCCATGATTCCGGTATGGCGGTCCTGGATAAAAGCGCCCACCGCTTCGGTGGCATTCACAATCTTGAAAGCATTCAGCGGAGATGCAAGCGTGGCCAGCACCTGCGCCTTGGTCATGGGCAGGTCCACCATCCCGAACTGCATCAGAGGATGCCCGCACGCCAGCAGATGTTGCGCGTCCATGTACGTAACAGTACAGGTGGCCGCAATGTCCATGTCGCCACGAACTAGAATTGCGCTTACCGCTGATCCGGGTTGCAGCGGCTCGGGCTGTTTGGCGTCACTTACCGATCCGGCTCCCATCACGGGAACGATGCCGGCGGCCGCGAACTGCGGCGCGAAACGCTCGATCGCTTCCTGCGAGAATCCATTGAACACCAGTGGTGTCTCGATCGGTTTCAGATACTGAGCAAAACTCGGTACACCGTTCACCGGCAGACCTGGGCCGGAAGTTTTGTTGGGCGCGCTCACTGCGCCGTTGGCTGTTCCGGGCAGGATTTCGTGTGTGCGATCAATGGCACTGATCTCGAGCATCTCCTGGATTGGAGTAACCCCGGCGATGGGCTCCTTGGAAAATTCGCCGATCCGGAACGCAATCGCGCCTGCCAGTTTGCCATCGAAATAAACCGGGCTTCCACTCATGCCGGCAACTACGCCGGTGTACTCAGCCTTTTTCCCGCCCAGTCGGACGAGAATGATGTCTCCCTTAGGTCCGTTGGCATTCTTAAGAATGCCCAGGACTTCTACTTCCATTGGTTCCGGAGTCACGCCCTCAAACACGGTGTACGCGACGCCGTGCATTCCAGCGTGAATCTGATTAACCGGAATGATGTCCGTTGGTTTAGAAGTTCGGGCGTCAGCGAAGCAGAGTACAACTGAATACACAAATACAGCGAGGAGAGCACCACGTCTCATCAAATTGCCCCGGGGACCGCCAACTGGTCCACCACATCAAATTGTGATTCGCGCCTTGAAAGCTGCCAGCAGAAAGGAGAATGACGTAAATCTAACAACTTGCAAAACATCCCAAGCGCGAAACCGTGAATCTATACTAGCATAGGCTTTTCTGAGGTAATCCATGCTTTACAAACACTTACAGCCGGAAAAACGGCGCAGGCGCGCGTTCTCTCCGGCTATGTTGCTCGCCTTGTTGATGTTGGGCGGCGTTACTTTAGTGACACTCCACTTGAAAGCGCAAGACCAGCCGGCGCAGAAGCCGCAGCAGGAGGCGCCACCCGAGGCCGGCGGACCGCAAACCGATATCGGCCCTTACGCGATCCCGAAGAAGAAAGAAGAGCCGCCCGAGCCTCGACCGGAGAAGCCCAAGAAAATCGAAGGCATGCCGGACTATTCGCTGCGGGTCGATGTCCC
>Ga0136846_1243198_pt1 | contig 12080 bp, 10 predicted proteins | sample HopSoiMetagenom2_FD_96841 | JGI IMG/M metagenome (GOLD analysis project Ga0136846, IMG submission 96841) | Grasslands soil microbial communities from Hopland, California, USA - 2 Assembly 2016 (version 4) | ecosystem: Environmental > Terrestrial > Soil > Grasslands | place: USA: Hopland...
CGCGCGAGCGATAGAATTTCGGCCACACGATCAGGCAGTCCTTCTTCTGACGCAATACTCGCAAGTACATTCTCTGCTAAGCGGCCATGCGCCCGGGAATACGTTGAAAACGTACCGGAGAGCGGCGCATCGATCACCGCCTGCGGCAGGATCAACCTGTTCCGACCCGCCTTGAACGTTACCGGAATGCCGATTTCCGCGCGATACGCGATAACGTCCGCGGGAGCATAGTCCAGTTCAAGATGCACTCCTCCTAAGTCCGTGCCCAGCTGCGAGAGAGTCTGTAGATTGCTGGCGAAGAAGAGGTCTGGAACAAAGTTCGCAAAGCCTTTCAAACGGATAGGATGCTTGTACTCGAAAATGACGTTTGAGCGTGCAGTGCTCAGGGTAGCCGCATTTGGCGGATGTGATTGAAATATCCGAATATACTTGATGCTCGTCTGCAGCACATGGCGTGGAGTTGGCGCGCTTACGATCGCATAACTCAGTGGGCCGAAAGCATTTATCGGGACCTTTTTGCCAATTCGAAGCCCTAACAATTCATCACCTGTCGCATCTTTGGCGAACAGAGCAAGCCGGTAGAGACGCCCTTGGCGATCAAGTTTCTTAAAGCCAGGATCGCTCGTCACCGACCGGTGATCGATGCCGAGCGTTTCAAGGTGCTTGACGAGCACCGGTTCGAAGGCAAGCCGTTTGATAGTCAACTTGGCGACCAATAGGTTGTGAGAGTGTCGCTGCCGTCTGCCTTTCGTCGCGTGGCATCGCGCGGAGGCCAGCGAGTGCCTCGCCATGTTTCATTAGCTGACGTGCCGCCAGAGTCACCGGCCATCGAGGCGTTCTCCCTTGCCTTCAACTATCCGACGGCGAACGGGGCAGTTTCGGCCAGATAGGGGGGCCGTTTCGGCCAACTGGCGTTGCGGCCATTCCACGCCGGTTTGCCCAAACCGACGTGTGTCGCGGAGCAGCAGGACGTCGATCCGGCTGTCGCCACTGATCTGGCAGTAGTGAATGGAAACATTCTGGACGCCGGTGTTAGGATTGGGGTGATTAGCAACCCGGCCGCGATACACGGACCGCTGGCGCTCTCGTTGTGTTCGGGAAGCGGAAGCTGGCCGTGCAGATCGAGGTCCATCTGGATGATCTTCTGCACCGCACCGATCGCTACCCCCAAGGTCGGCGACGGTGCGGTGGCTAGAAATCGCAGCGGCATCTGAGCCGCGCTGCCCCCAATGTCGTCGGCAACCCGATTGTGGCCAGCCAATAGATTGGCGACGACGGGAATCTGTCCATCGCTATACGCAAACAGCACGGCACTTTTGCGCTCGTGTCGGTTGCTCACCGCAGCCGGATCATTGGCGCGGGCAAACGCGAGCCTGTCGCGTTCGGCGAGGTAAGTCAGCAAAGCACACTGCATCGGCTTCGAATCCGTTTCGCATATCAGAAATCTTTGACGTGTATCGCTGTAATGCGCCCGACTGGGGATGAGCCCATACTGAAATCCGCGACCTATTGACCGGAGCACCATCCGCGATCTCATCGCCCGATGCCTGGGCGGGCTATTTTGAACTCTATACGTCACGCATAAGAACCGGTGATGGCATTGGTCTCAGTGGCGAGCAGAGGCTCACTCCGCCGCGACAAGATCGTCTGGCATCGGAGGCTTCACGGAAGCCCGCGTGGGATGGCCCAACTGCGGGCTGGAGCAAACCTCTATTGCGTCACACTACCCCTGTGAGCAGCAGGGGATGCGCCGCTTCCGGCAAGACCGAGCACCATGTCCGAGAACCGCTCACCCTGTACCAAGACGTGGTTGTGAAGACGGCTCGCGGCGAGTTGCTCGTCGCCGGCGCGGATCGCTTCGAGAATCCCGGCGTGCTCCTGTAGCGATTGCAGCAGGCGGTTACGCGCGCGAAGCTGGATGCGTCGATAGGCGCTCAAGCGCTTATGCAGGGCGAAAGCCTGATCGGCCAGAAAGCCATTGCGGCTCGCGCGGTAGATCGCTTCGTGAAAATTGCGGTTGTCAGCGTAGTATTGCTCGCTGTCTGCGTCGCGAACAGCCACCTCGCAGGCACGGTGCGCAGCCTCCATCGCGGCATCGCTCTCGGGCGTCAGCCGACGCGCGGCCAGGCGTCCGCAGGCGCTTTCGATCTCGGCCATGGTCTCGAACATCTCGAAAAGCCGGGTGGGTGAAGGAACGCTGACGATGGCCCCGCGTCGCGGCCGGACATCGATGAAGCCTTCGGCGCCGAGCTGAAGCAGCGCCTCCCGGATGGGGGTCCGCGACACCCCGAATCGCTCGGCCAGCGAGGCCTCGTCCAGGCGATCGCCCGGCCGAAATTCCCCAGCCATCACAGCATCTTCGATCGATTGCTTCAGTCGGAAGGCTTGGCTCATTGTATACACTCTTCGGTCCCCTCCATACCACACACTTGACAAAACATACAACATGCGGCTCACTAGCTATTGTATGCAATATCAAGCTTAAAAAATGCAATACAGCACGGGAGGTATGGAATGAAGGTTTCAAGACGCCAAGCCCTCGCCCTCGGGATCGCCGCACCGGCGCTATTCCGGCTCGGACCAGCACGCGCGGCCACAGCGCTGAAGATCTCGCACCAGTTTCCAGGCGGCACGCCCACTGAAGGTGATTTCCGCGACCGGCTCTGCCGGCGCTTTGCGGCCCTGATCCAGGAACGCAGCAAGGGAGCGATGAGCGCCGAGATCTATCCGGGCTCCTCGCTGATGAAGACCAACGCGCAGTTCTCGGCGATGCGCAAAGGCGCACTCGACATGAGCCTCATCCCGATCTCCTACGCCGGCGGTGATCTTCCCGAACTCAACATCGGTCTGATGCCGGGCCTCGTCACCGGCTACGACGAGGGACTCGGCTGGAAGAACAAGCCGATCGGCCAGGAGTTCAGCAAATTCCTTGCGGCCAAGGGCGTCGTCATCATCACCTGGATCTGGCAGGCGGGCGGTGCCGCCAGCCGCTCGCGTCCATTGGTCGAGGTCGCCGATGCCAAGGGTATGAAGATCCGCGGCGGCTCGCGCGAGATGGATCTCGTGCTTCAGGCTGCCGGCGCCTCGGTGCTCTCGCTCCCGTCCAACGAACTTTACGCGGCCATGCAGACCGGCGCTTGCGATGCCGCCCTCACCTCGTCCACCAGCCTGACCTCGTTCCGGCTGGAAGAACTCGCCAAGCATCTCACGGCCGGACGGGAAAAGAGCTACTGGTTCATGCTCGAGCCCCTCGTCATGTCGAAAGTGGTGTTCGACCGGCTTTCGAACGAGGAACGCGAGATCATCGTGTCGGTCGGCGCCGAGCTCGAAGAATTCGGCCGCGCTGCGGCGGTGGAGGACGATGTCCGCGTGGCCAAGGTCTACCAGGCCGCCGGCGCGACCGTTCACGATCTCGATGCCAAGCTCGTCCAGGCGTGGCGGGACCTCGCGCGCGAGACCGCCTGGAAGGATTACGCCAACAAGAACGAGAACTGCGCCCGCTTGATCAAGCTTGCCATGGAGGCCGGCTCATGAGCGCGCACGGCGTCGATCTCGGCCATCCTGTCGTCGTGACGGCAGCGCGCCCGGGTTCCGCCATGGCCCGGATCAACCGTGCCATGGCCCTGCTCAACAAGACGATCGTCGTCGTCTGCTCGATTGCCCTCATCGCCGCGAGCGTGATCCTGAGCTACAGCGTGGCCGCGCGTTACTTCTTCAACGCGGCAACCTATTGGCAGGACGAAGCCGCCGTCTTCCTGCTGGTGGCCGCAACGTTCCTGTCCACCGCCTTCGTGCAGGCCGGCCGCGGCCATATCGGCATCGAAGCCCTGACCGGCTACCTGTCCAAGCGCGGCAATGCGATCCGCGTCCTGATAGTCGACGCGACCAGCTTGCTGTTCTGCTGCTTCTTCTCCTGGAAATCCTGGACGCTGTTCCACGAGGCGTGGGTCGACGGACAGGTGTCGGGATCGACCTGGGCCCCGCCCCTGTGGATTCCCTACAGCATGATGGCGCTCGGCATGACGCTGCTGACGCTGCAGATCGCGCTTCAGCTCGCTGCGGCGATGGATGGATGGAGGAGCAAATGAGCACGCTTGCCGTTGGACTGATGTATGGCGGCGCCACGCTTGCCGTCATGGCGTCGGGCATGCCGATCGCGCTGCCGCTCGGTCCCGTCGCCGTCATCTTCATGTACTTCTTCATGCCCTCCGCATCGCTCGATACGGTGACGCAGAACGTCTACGAGGAGATGGCTTCGATCACGCTGTTGGCCATCCCGCTCTTCATTCTCAAGGGCGCTGCGATCGGCAAATCGAAGGCGGGACAGGATCTCTACAGCGCGCTGCATGTCTGGATGGGCCGCATCCCGGGCGGGCTCGGCATTGCCAATGTCTTTGCCTGCGCGCTGTTCGCGGCGATGGCCGGGTCGTCTCCGGCAACCTGCTCGGCGATCGGCTCGGCAGGGATTCCCGAGATGCGCAAGCGGGGATATTCCGGCGGCTTTGCAGCAGGCGTGATCGCAGCCGGCGGCACGCTCGGGATCCTGCTACCGCCCTCGATCACGATGATCCTGTATGCGGTCGCGGCGGAGCAGTCGCTCGGACGCCTGTTCCTCGCGGGCATCGGTCCCGGCCTTCTCCTGGTGGTGCTGTTTGCAACCTACGCGGTGCTGAGGTTCAAAGCCGAATACAAGGCGGCGCAGCGGGCCTATGCGGCAGACCCCGCGCAGCATCCGATCCTTTCGAACGAGCGCTTCACCATGGCGATGCGGTTCGGCGCGCTGCCGCGGGTCCTGCCCTTCGTCGTGCTGCTGAGCGGCGTGATGGTTGCCCTTTATGGTGGCTATGCCACGCCCTCGGAGACCGCAGGCCTCGGCGGCATCCTGGCGTTGGTTCTGATCGCCTCCATCTACGGCGTGTGGCGCCCGCGGGATCTCGGCCCGATCCTGGAATCGACACTGAAGGAATCGACCATGCTGATGCTGATCATCGGCATGTCGCTGCTCTACTCCTACGTGATGAGCTACCTCCATATCAGCCAGGGCGCGGCTCAAGCCATCGTCGCCATGCAGCTCTCGCGATGGGTGCTGCTGGCAGCGATCCTGGTGCTGGTGGTCGTGCTCGGCTTCTTCCTGCCGCCGGTTTCGATCATCCTGATGACCGCGCCGATCATCCTTCCCCCGCTCAAGGACGCAGGCTTCGACCTGATCTGGTTCGGGGTGGTGATGACGATCGTGATGGAGATGGGTCTGATCCATCCGCCCGTCGGCCTCAACATCTTCGTCATCAGGAACATCGCGCCCGACATCCCCTTGCGGGACGTGATCTGGGGAACGCTGCCGTTCGTGCTCCTGATGGCGTTAGCCGTGGTGCTGCTTTGCCTGGTGCCCTCGATCTCAACCTCGTTGCCCAACCTGGTGATGGGCGCACCAACGCGTTAACCGAGGAGGCATGAACCATGCTGAACGAGACAAGGTCCGGACGCATTACGGCGCCCGAATTCCTGCAGGGGCTGATCGACACCCTGACGCAACGTGGCCGCGCGGTCCTGGGTATCAAGCCCGAACGCAATGTCGGCGAGGATCGTGATCTCGAGCTTCTGGGCGAAGCGCTGCTGTCTCGACGCGGCGAAGCCTCCGGCGTCGCGATCGCGCAATCGCTGCTTGCGGCGTTCGAGCAGGCGGGCGAGCCGCAGCGGCTGAAGTTTCTCTCCTCGCTCGCCGACCGGTTCGGCCCGGACCGCCGCGCGATCGAGCTTGCGATCGCCGCCTATCAGCGCAAGGAGGGCGGCGACGGCGGCAAGCTCGAGGCGCTTCACACCGCGGCGGAGCCGCGCCGGCAGGAGCTCATCCGCCGCCTTAATCTGGCGCCCGGCGGGACGGCCTCGCTCGTGCGCATGCGACAGGTCCTGCTTGCGCTCCTGCGTGATCATCCCGAACTCCAGCCCGTCGACGACGATTTCGTGCATCTGTTCTCGTCCTGGTTCAACAGGGGTTTCCTCGTGCTGCGGCCGATCGACTGGACGACGTCGGCCAATATCCTCGAAAAGATCATCAGGTATGAAGCGGTCCATGCCATCCAGGACTGGGACGATCTGCGCAGCCGGCTCGAGCCGCCCGACCGCCGCTGCTACGCATTCTTTCATCCCCAGCTGGTCGACGAACCGCTGATCTTCGTGGAGGTCGCGCTTACGAAGGAGATTCCCGGCGCGATCAATCCACTGCTCGACAAATCGCGCCAGGCGATCGCGGCACGTGAGGCCACGACCGCCGTATTCTACTCGATCTCGAATACGCAAAAGGGCCTCGCCGGCGTTTCCTTCGGCAACTTCCTGATCAAGCAAGTGGTCCAGGACCTCGCCCGCGAGCTTCCGAACCTGAAGACCTTCGTCACCCTGTCGCCCGTTCCCGGCTTTGCCGGCTGGGTCCGGCGCGAGCTCAAGACCGAGGCCTCAAGCGCCATCGACGAGGACACGAGGCGTGCACTGACTGCGCTCGATGACGGCGGCGACATCGCGCAGGCAAAAGAGGCCATCACCGCCCTTGCCGCCTATTATTTCCTCAAGGCGAAGCTGCCGTCAGGCAAGCCGGTCGATCCGGTCGCCCGCTTCCATCTCGGCAACGGCGCGCGCCTGGAGCGGCTGAATTTCCTCGGCGATGCTTCGTCCAAGGGCATCAAGCAATCCTACGGCCTGATGGTCAATTATCTCTATGCCCTCGACCATATCGAGGCGAACCATGAAGCGTTCGCGGAGCACGGCACCGTCGTCGCGTCCGACAAGGTGAAGAAGGCGCTTCGCGCCAAGCTGTCGTCCCGCGACCTTGTACCGAGCTCACAGAGCAACTCTCAGCGGAAGATCTCGTCATGACCTGGAATTTGTACGACCGCCTGCTTGGTTCGGCGCACGCAGATCAGTCCATCTGCATCGAGAAGGAGGACGGCGTCACCCTGACCTACGCCGAGCTCGCCGCGCTAAGCGGCAGGTTCGCCAATTTCCTCGCCGGCCACGGCATCGGTCCGAACCACCGTGTCGCGGCAAAGGTAGAGAAATCCGTCGAGGCTGTCGCTCTCTATCTTGCGACGCTCCGCTCCGGTGCCGTCTATCTCCCGCTCAATACCGCCTACACCGCGGCCGAAACCGAATACTTCATTCGCGACGCGCAGCCGAGCCTGATCGTATGCGACCCCAGGGAAGCATCCGACCTGCGCACCATAGCCGCGAAAGCAGGCGGACGTGTCGAGACGCTCGATCAGGACGGGCACGGATCCCTGGTCGATGCCGCAGCCGGCCTTCCGGCGAATTTCGACACGGTGCCGCGCGCGAAGGAGGATTTGGCGGCCATTCTCTACACATCGGGCACGACCGGCCGATCAAAGGGCGCGATGCTGACGCATGGCAATCTGGTCTCGAACGCGCTGACGCTGGTCGAGCAATGGCGCTACACGCAACGCGACGTGCTCATCCACGCGCTGCCGATCTATCATATTCACGGGCTGTTCGTGGCCGGCAACGTGACGTTCGCAGCACGTGCGAGAATGATCTTCATGCAGAAGTTCGACGCAGAGCGGATTCTAGCGGCGATGGCGCGCTCGACCGTTCTGATGGGCGTGCCGACTTTCTATGTCCGCTTGCTGCAGAGCCAGAATTTGAGCGAGCACACGACCGCGCGTATGAGGCTGTTCGTCGCCGGGTCCGCGCCGCTATTGGCCGAGACCCACCGCGCCTGGAACGACAGGACTGGTCACGAGATCCTCGAACGCTACGGCATGACCGAAACCGGCATGATCGCCTCCAATCCCTATGACGGCCCGCGTATTCCGGGGTCGGTGGGGCGCCCGCTGCCCGCCATCGAGGTCCGCATCGCGGATCCCGAGAGGGGTGCCGTGCTGCCCACGAGCGAAGTCGGTATGATCGAGGTCAAGGGACCAAACGTCTTTGCAGGCTACTGGAACATGCCGGACAAGACCGCCGCGGAATTCCGTGCCAACGGCTTCTTCATCACCGGCGACCTCGGCAAACTCGACGCGAACGGCTATCTGTACATCGTCGGCCGGGGCAAGGATCTCATCATCACCGGCGGCTTCAATGTCTACCCGAAGGAGATCGAGACAGAAATCGACGCTATTCCAGGCGTGTTTGAGAGCGCGGTCGTCGGCGTGCCACACGCCGATTTTGGCGAAGGAGTCACCGCTGCCGTCGTCAGAAGGGCCGGCTCAACGGTGGACGAACGCGCCATCCTGGAAGCGCTTGCCGGACGGCTGGCAAAATTCAAACAGCCGAAGCGCATCATCTTTGTCGATGCGTTGCCCCGCAACGCCATGGGCAAGATCCAGAAGAACCTGCTGCGCGAGCGCTTTGCCGATCTCTTCGGCCTAGGTTGACTAAACTGAAGGGCCATTCGCCATGCACTGCTCCCGCTTCCCGCGAGAACAACAGACCCATGCCTGCTATTTCGAAACCTTGTGGCGCGCGGCGAAGTCGAGGAAGCAGCTTTCGGGAGTGCGCGCTTCAATCGATCGGCTGCCCGGCCGCAGTTCTCCTGCTCATGACCGCTCCTTCAACAACTTCTAACCGACACCGCTGGACCGCTGTAAGCACCGGCCTGACGGGCCCAGGTCTGATCCCCTGGGCCGCCCCGGAGCGCGCCTCGTCGGCCGAGTTCGCGGGCTTGCCCTATCGCGTCCTCGTTGCCCGAGTCCAGCAAGTGCGCTGGTCGCAGTGAGAAACGGAAAATGTCGCTCGATCAGTTAGGCCTAAGGCGAGCGGCTTGAGACTAGCGATGCTGCACCAGCCGCTCCAATGTGAAACAGACCCGCGATCCGCCCAAGCGGCGATTGAAACTGGCTATTCCGCCAGTTCGATTAAAATGTTGGCGAGTTCGGCCGGCCGCGAGAGGAATGGGGAGTGACTAGTGTGTATGGGTCGTACGTCGGTTATGTTTGCCGGCACGGCCTCATCCACCTCCCGAATGAAACGGCGCTGCAGCCCCGGAAGCACACCTTTGTCCTGCTCTGTCAGGATATAGCTTCTTGGAATACTGCCCCAACGTTGAGCGCTCGTAATGGTGGGCCCGTTCACTAGCGGATAATCTGGCTGCAACAGGTTTATGGCGGCTTCCGCTTGCTCCTCGCTGACGTCGCCGTAGAACGCTTCCTTCATCGTTGCTCGATATTCAGGGTCTGTCGATCTGGGGTCGATGCGTCCGGCACGCGCCGTTTCAGGAACACCCATCACAAGGTTTCCAATCAAGCTGTTTTTCGACTCGGGACCCGTGAGATACGGCCGTAATGGTTTTCCTGGGGGCACCATCATCGCTGCCAAATATACAAGCTTTCGTATTTTTTGCGGCATCGCCTCTCCAACAGCAGTGATCGGCATACCTCCCATACTATGGCCAACCAGGACGACTGGTTGGCTGCCGCCGCTTATTAGCGAATCCAGGGCGGTTGAAATAGCCGCAACTTGATGATCGATGGTTACGTTCGAGATAGGCGATAGTTCGTTGGCAAAGGCTTCGCGATCAAGCGGTCGCTTGAAATAGGACTTTGGAAACCGGGTGTTCAAGCCATAGCCAGGCAAATCGATTGCGATTGCCGCGTGACCAGCGGCGGCCAAGTACGGGACGACTGACGTCCAGCACCAAGCACCGTGCCAGGCTCCATGGATGAACAAGAAGGCCGGTTTGTTTGCTGCCATTTGTGCGGCGGCTTTGGAAACGCCCAGACTGGCGCCTATCGCGACACTGCCGCATAATACACTCCGACGATCCATAATCTCTCCTTGATCGGTGTCCCGATGATTGGGCGGTGCATGACGAGCCCGACTTAGGAGCGGCGCGCCCGCAGAGGTATTGCTTGCCAGCTCTTGCCGGACAACGAAGCGTGCGACATGCGAGACGAATCGGCAGGCCCAGGCCCTGCGAGAGAGCCGAAGCTGAACGGAGCCGGTCCGAATCGCGCTAAAGGCGGAGCCTGAAGCTCCCAGCCAGGAGAACCCCCATGCTCGCGAATGATGCTCCACTGGGCGTCAAGCTGAGCGCCTCCGCTCACCAAGACTCGCGAAACGGCCTGATCTCCGTCAGGAACGACCAGGCCGAGCGGGGCTGGTGAGTGACGTGCCAGACCTCTTCGGCGATGTCGGATGGCTTGATGAAAAAGTCATCCGGTTTGTCTGGGAACCGCGCGCGGGCCCAATGAACGTCGATGACTGCGTCGATCATCATGAAGGACGCGTGCACACCTCGCGGACCCATTTCGCGGGCGATGGCCTCGGTCAGAATGCGCTGCGCTGCCTTGGTTGGCGCGAAGCCAGCAAAGGCGGCCTTGCCGCGGAAGGCCGAGGTGTTGCCCGTGACCAGCAAGGCCCCGCCCCCCGCAGCCTCCATCCGCGGCGCCGCCCACCGGGCCAGGTGCAGCAGGGCCATGACATTGATCTGGAAATTCCGCTGCAGAACTTCCGGCTCGATATCGAGGAAGTTGCCAAAGGCCCCCCCTACTGCGTTGTGGATCACCACCTTGGGTGCGCCGGCGCGTTGCTCGATGCCTTCAAGGGCGGCCGCGAGCGCCACGGGGTCGGCCACATCGCAGGGGACCGCAAAAGCGTTCGGAAGTTCGCTCTCGAGCTCAGCCAAGCGCTCGGCCGTACGCGCGAGCATGGCGACCTTGTAGCCGCCGTCGTGGAATCGTCGGACCATGGCTGAGCCGGTGCCCGGTCCGACGCCGGTGATGATGGCGAGCGGCATCATGCGGCGCGCGCCAGGCGATCTTGCACGAAGTGCAAGCGGTCATTGCCGAAGAACATCTCGTCCCCCACGAACATGCTCGGCGCGCCGAACACGCCGCGCGCCGCCGCCTCTGCGTTTGCCTTCTCCAAAAGAACGTGCGCAGCTGGGTCGTCCATCCGACTTTCAAGCGTCTTGGCGTCGAGGCCCTCGGCGCCCAGCAGGGCGGCGACCTCGGTCGCCGTCGCCAAAGGCGCCGGAGTCGACCAGAACGCTTTGAAGATGGCCTTCACCGCCGCGGGCATGGCGCCCAACTGCCCCGCCACAAGCGTGGCGCGCAACAGCCGGCCCGCGTCCAACTCCGAACCCTGGGGGTGCCGATTGAGCGGAACCCCATACTGGGTCGACCATCGCGAGAGGTCGGTCATCACGTAGCGGTTCTTGGATGCGCAGGTGAGGCTGGTCGGCACGTTCCCCACGAGCTTCATCAGGGCCCCGATCTCGAACGGATGAAATACGATATCGACGTTCGTCTGCCGGAGCTGGGACAGCGCCAGGTAGCTGTAGGGGCTGCGGTAGTCGAAATAGAAATCGAGCTTTTTCATTCGGATCTCCTTTGACGCAAAGCGTCGTTCTGCATGATGTTGATCATCTGGCCATCGACGGATGTGTGCTATGCTGCGAGCTTCGCGAGATAAGGCTCAAACTCGGGCGCGAACGCCGGATTAGACGCAAGGCGATCGAAGTGCGCCATGGCGCGGGGGAACCGCTCCCGGGCGTTGTCCAGTATCGGCACCTTGCCGAGCGTCTTCAGGGCTTCGCGGCGGTCCAGTTCATTGTGAAATAGGGCTAGTTCGCAGGCGAAGCAGATGTCGGCTAGACTCACCCCCTCGCCGACCAAGGTCTGGCGCGGCGGCTGCAAGGCCCGGTCGATCCCGGCCATGTAGGTCGTGAACGCCTCGTCAGCGCGAGCGTGGACATCCGCGGAGAGTTCAGGGCCTTGCATGGCGAGCAGGTAGATCTGCGCGTCGCGGCCGAACACCAGACTGACATCCAGAAAACTGTCGATCCGCGAGGCTTCGAATGGATCGTGGCCATATAGACCGCTCCGCTCCGCCCGGCGGGCGACCGCACGCATGATGCTGTTGGACTCGAAAATGCCGACCTTTCCGTCCCCGCTGAAACCCGCAGGGACCGTCCCGAACGGCTGGGCCGCAAGGAAGGCGTCGGTCTTGTAGAGCTTGCGTCCCTTGAACCCAATGCGGCCCATCCGCTCCGCGGCTGAGCGTTCTTCGGCGGGCACTTCGCTCAGTGGGCGAGCGTCAAAATCCCAAAACCAGTCCACAAGTTCGGCGCCCGC
>Ga0136846_1224632_pt1 | contig 12079 bp, 13 predicted proteins | sample HopSoiMetagenom2_FD_96841 | JGI IMG/M metagenome (GOLD analysis project Ga0136846, IMG submission 96841) | Grasslands soil microbial communities from Hopland, California, USA - 2 Assembly 2016 (version 4) | ecosystem: Environmental > Terrestrial > Soil > Grasslands | place: USA: Hopland...
ACCGTGACGGGCCTTCCGGCGCGGCGAACTGTCCGCGCTCCGCTGGGCGGACATCGACTTCCACGCGCGCACGATCCGCGTTCACGCGACAGACCACCGCGGGCGGATCACCGAGCAGACCAAGACGGAGGCAGGGGAGAAGTTCGTCCCGCTGTTCGAGTCGGCCCGGAAGGTGCTGGCTGCTCGCAAGCTACGGACCACCTACAACCAGCGGACGACGTTGTTTTCGGAACTACGGTAGGGACGCCGGCAGATCCCGGCAACTTCGTCCGGCGCGAGTTCAAGACGGCTCTGACGAACGCTGCCTTGCCAGCGTTCCGCCTTCCACGACCTACGGCACTACGCGGTGAGCTCCCTGATTGCCCAGGGCGCCGATATCAAGCTCCTACAGGCGATCGCAGGCGAAGCGAGCGCGACGGTGACCCTCGACACCTACGGGCATCTCATGACCGATCGCGTGACTGAGGCGGCGAAGCGTTACGACCCGCTCAGGGTTGCACAAGGTAGACGAGAGGTAGATGCGGCACCTGCTCGCTGAGGGTCGCGTCCCCGTGACGCTACTATCCAAGCCTTGCGGGGCGTGGCGCAGCCTGGTTAGCGCGCTAGTCTGGGGGACTAGAGGTCCCGAGTTCAAATCTCGGCGCCCCGATTAGACGAAAGCCCCGCAAGCGCGGGGCTTTTCCGTTGTCGGGCACAAACGCGGCTATCAGTTGCGACGCGGAAATGGCAGCGCGGTCGCAGCAGACCACGCACGCGCGAGCGGGCCGGGAGCAATCCGGGATCGACACCGCGTCGGGCGGCGAGCGAGCAGTGCGACCGGCGCAGCGTATGCGGCGTCACCTTCCCGACCCCCGAGCTGTACTGGTGGCCCGTCGTGCAGCTCCCGTAGATGGCGACGAATGACTGCACCACGCAGCTCGCCATCTGAACGGGCCGCGGTCGGCGAGACGAACAAAGGGGTTGAAGTGCGGGAGATCTGGGCGGAGAATCTCGGGGTTCTGCGTGCCCACAAGGAGGAGCCATGCCCCCGAAAGACGGCCATTGGCCACCGCAGCCGAACCACGATCATCCGTTCCACGACAAGCACATGGAGCACTTCGAGGCCGCATTGGAGGACGCCCTGATCGGTTGGCCGGACCGCGATTCTCCGGGGACCGAGGTGAAATTCGTGGCTGACTTCACGAAGAACCCCGGTGGAGTCAGCCAATACCACGTCCAGCTCGTGCCCTAAGCGGTCAGAGCAGGGCGAGCGCCGGCTGCTGGCTACACAAGAACGGCCGTCCTTCGCCCCGGCTTCGGTTCGTGCGACGCCTTGCGCGCTGCGACGGCCGCCCTAGGCCGCTTGCAGTTCGCGGTCGTGCTCGTCCGCCTCTTCGCGAGAGTCGTCACGTTGCGACGCCTCGGCCTGCTGACGTTGCCGCTCGAGCTGTTCGAGTTGAGCGAGCAGGCCGTCCAGGCGGTTGAGCAAAGAGATGCTCGGAAATCGTGTCGCCTCGATCTTCTTCACGAGGACCTCGGCGTAGTCACTCAAATCGTCTGGATCGGTCAGTTCCGGCTCGATCCTGTTGAGCATCGTGACGCTCGGAAACTGCACCTCGCTGATTTCTTTGAGGAGACTGCGAGTGATCCTCTTGCGTAGCTCTTTCGCGGTGGCCATTTCATCTCCCTTCGCTTCGATCGGCCTGTCCTCGCTCGATTACCCAAGATCGCCTGGACGAACCGGCCGGCGGCGCCCGCGTAACCGGTTTCCCGTCTACATCGTTGAAGGGGCACGCATACGGGAAGGAGGGAACGCGTTGGGCATTCTCTGGATCATCCTGATTGTCGTGTTGGTGCTCGCGCTGCTCGGCTTCTTCGCGCGCGGGTTCTAGGAAGCGACACTTGGTCGACCTGAACGGCGGCGGCTCTTGCGGTCGCCGCCGTCGTGTTTGGAGGTGACCCTGGGTTGCCTTCGCCGGTTTCCTATCCGTTTGGGCGTTCCGTCGTGCGGCGACTCCGTGCGACGCTGGCCCAGGGCGGCTCTCTCTTGCGAGCGCGCCCGCGCGGATGGCCGCAAACGCGGGGTGCGCGCCTCCTCGGAGGGCCGCCCTCGCATTCGCTGTTCCAGAGGCTCGCCCTGAACTGAACCGCCGGAGCGCCGACGATGGGCCGCCATCGTCGGCTGCACCGGCGGTTCAGTAACAGGAGGGGCCGCCCCCTAAGTCAGTCCCCCAAGAAGTCGACCCCTCCTCGGTTTGCTGCAGCCCTCAGATGATAGCTCGGTTTGTGACAAAAGGAACTCCCAGGAGATGCGCCTCCGAGGCGGAATGTCTAGCGCGGGGGTCGGGCCCTCGTCTCTTGTGTGCGCGGTGTCGCCGCAGCCGCCGCGCGCCTTTCCCGACGGGGGCTCGCCCTCCATGAGGGCGAGGCGCCGGGCGGATGGGCCGACGAGGCGAGAGAGCAGCGCTTAATGTCGTCCCGCACGGTTTCGGGGGTGACTCCTCAGTCCCCGGGAACCGTGCCGTGAGCCGGGAGGCGCGGGGGTTGGGCCGCCAGCCTGCGCTGCCGCCCGGCTCACCTCTTCACGGGGGCTGAGGGCAGCTCCCTGGGGACGCCGCCGGCCTCTGTGGGTGCCGGCGGGAGGAGCTGCCCGCTTGCGACGGTACGAGCGGGCGCTCCGCGACCGCCTGACCAGCACGGGTCATCTCCGCCGCGGGCGAAAAGGGGCCGGGCGCGGGGGATCCTGCGGCCAGAGCCCCCCGCGGAGACCGACCCCCCAGAACTCTGTACCCACGTGACATGTCGCCGCACCCCGCCCGCGCAGGTTTTTCGCGGAGTGCGCGTCATTTTCAGTGGGGGAGCGGGCGGCGGTGCCCACTTGCGGCCTGGGCAATGCGCCGCCCCCCTCCGAACGAAGGACAAGAGTGAGTGTCTCAGCGCGAATGTGGGCGAGCCGGCGTGCGCGGGCAGGCAGTCTGGCCGCAGATGCGCACCCGCGCGACGCCACCACCGACGCTACGTCCTGGGGAACCGCATGCCATCACCCGATCGGGTGAGCAGACGGAGATCAGCCTCGCCGGCGGTCGAGCTCGGCGAGCTCAGCCGCTGCGGCGTCGGCTTCGCGCCGGCGTTCTGCTGCGACGGCCTCGGCAGCATCCGCCTCTTTGCGGGCCTGCAGGGCGTCGCGCTCGGCATCGTCGGCGTGCGACGTCAGCTCGCGGACGCGCTTCTCCAGCTGTTTTCGGTGCCGCTCCGCCTCCCGTTTCTGCCGCCGCCGCTCGGCGAGATCGTCGCCGGCAGGCGCAGCCCCGCGAGCGCGTCCTTTCGCAGGAAGCTTCAACCCCGCGAATGCGTCGAATCCCGAGACCTCGACGTCCCCGGTCAGACGCCCCTCGCGCAGCATCGTCCTGCCCGGCTCGCCCACGGCGGCCGCCCGTAGCAGTGACGCGACACGCTCGAGCGTCGTCCCGCTCGCCGGCCGCCCGGCCTCGCGCAGCACGCCCTCGGCGCTACGCGTCAACCTGCGGATGATCTCGCGCTCCTCCGCCTGCGCGCCACGCAGCTCGTCTGCCGCGCGCTCGCCCTTGAGCGAACGCTCCTGCGCGCTGCGCAAGCGCGCGGCGACGTTCAACAGCGACCGAACCGCCTCGGGCTCGCGTCGCGCCAGCTGATTCACGGCCCACGCGGCGATGCTCGGCTTCGGCAGCGACCGCACCTGCTCCGCCGCGTCCGCGTCACCGTCCCGTTTCAGCCGCTTCGCAAGGTCGTTGCGAGCCGCGGTGAACTCATCCAGCGGAAGATCGAAGAGCTTGTCGATCTCCCGCTCGACCGTCACCAAAGCAGCCGCAGCCTATCGGTCGGGATACGGATCGTCGACGTCCTTTCGCACGACGTTTGTCGCGCGCCGGGCGAGGCAAACATCAGAACGATGCCTCGTTCGATCTGGTCCGGTTCCATCTCGTTCGGGCTCGTCAACGTTCCGGTGCGGCTGTACAGCGCGGTGCAGGAGCACAAGCTGCGCTTCCACTTCGTGCACGAGAAGGACTCGAGCCCGATCGGGTACGAGAAGATCTGCAAGAAGGAAGGCAAGCCGGTCGCGGACGACGAGATCGTCAAGGCGTTCGAGTTCGAGAAGGGCGAGTACGTCTTCATGGACGACGAGGACTTCGAGGCCGCGAAGGTCGAGGGCTACAAGGCGATCGACATCGTCGACTTCGTCCCGTACGAGGACATCGACCCGATCTACTTTGCGCACACGTACTACGTCGGCCCCGACCGTGGAGCCGAGAAGACGTACTCCCTGCTCGTCAAGGCCATGGAGGGCTCGGAGCTCGCCGGAATCGCGAAGTTCGTCATGCGCGACCGGCAGAACCTCGGTGCGCTCCGCGTCCGCGACGGCGTGATCACGCTCGAGCAGCTCCGCTACGCCGACGAGATCCGCGACGTCGCCGAGATCAAGGCGTCGCGCACGCGCGTCTCGTCCGAAGAGCTGAAGATGGCCGAGCGCCTGATCGAGTCGTTCACGACGCAGTGGAAGCCGGAGAAGTACAAGGACACCTATCGCGACGAGCTCTGCGCCATCATCCGCGCGAAGCGGAAGGGCAAGGAGGTCCACGCGGCTCCGGAGGTCGAAGAGGAGGCGCCGACCGATCTGCTCACGGCGCTGCGCGAGAGCGTCGAGCGCAGCCGCGGGACGACGAAGGCGCGCAAGCGCCGGCCGTCGACGAAGCGGTCGTCCTCGTCGACGCGCAAGCGCCGAGCGGCTTAGAGGAAGCTACGCGCGCTGTTGATCGCGGACAGCACCGCGCCGCTGAGACCTGCGAATGCCAGGATGACGATCGGCGTGATCACGCCGAGGATCACGGCGTACTCGGCCATCGTCTGAGCTTCGTCTCGGCGCCAGCTGGAGCGAATGCGGTCAATCCGGCCAGAGGGAGGCATGACTCAGGGATCGGCCTTCCTGGTGCCCGGCGACATGCCTCGACCTGGTGATCCGGGCCTCTTCCCAGAGTCCGACGACCGTGGGATGCTATGGCGGTTGCGGCTTCCCGTCCTGGCCCTGACCCTTCTGCTCGCCCTGCCCGCGATCGCTCAGGCCGGTCCGCCCGCGAGCGCGATCTTCTTCTATCCGTGGTATTCGAACATGCGGCACGACGGCGCCTACGCCCACTGGACGCAGGGCGGACACACCCCGCCCTTTGACGTTGCGTCGCAGTTCTATCCACTCCGCGGGGCGTACTCGAGCGGCGATCCGAGCGTGCTGCGGGCCCAGATGCACGACATCGCCGCGGCCGGGATCGACGAGGTCGTCAGCTCCTGGTGGGGGCAGGGATCGCGCGAGGACCTCCGCCTCGGGGCGGTCATCCGCGCGGCGAAGCGCTACCACCTGCGCGTCGGCATCCAGCTGGAGCCGTATCCCGCGCGGAGCATCGACTCCGTCGGCGCGGACATCGTCTACCTGCGGAGCCTCGGCATCCGCGACGTCTACGTCTACCGCTCCAACGACTTCGGGGCGGAGGAGTGGTGGCCGGTGACGCGCCAGCCGAACGGGATGCGCCTCTTCGCCCAGACGGGACGCGTCGGGTTCGCCGCTCGCGCCGGATTCGCCGGCTTCTACACGTACGACATCCTCGTCTACGACGGGGCGAAGCTCGGACGCATGTGCGAGCAGGCGCGCGCGGCGGGGATCCTCTGCGCGCCGTCGGTGGGACCGGGTTACGAGGCCGCGGCGGCGACGGGCGACACGCGGGTGAAGCCACGGCTCAACGGCGGCACCTATGACTCCATGTGGCGCGCGGCGAACGATGCCGGCGCTGACGTCGTGACGATCACGAGCTACAACGAGTGGAGCGAGGGGACGCAGATCGAGCCGGCCGGCCACGGCGGGCGCTATGAGAGCTACGACGGCGCGTACGGCTTGCATGGACGGGCTGCCGCGCGTGCATACATCACGCGCACCAAGCACTGGACGCAGCTCACCGACCGTTAGCGAACACGTCGGCGCCGCAGCCGGCGATCAAGGCCTCGAAGACGTCTTCGACGCCCCGCAAAGACGGGTGCCCGAGATCGACCTCGACGTCGTCCCAACGCTCGAGGCCGAGTGCGCCGGCGCCCTCGTCGGCGCCGAAGCACAGGAGCGCCTCGGTGGCGATGACGTTGCGGCGGCCGCTCTGACGGCGGGCGATGCCCTCGAGCTCACGCAGCTCCTCGAGCGGGTCGACGCGAACGTTCGAGTCCGACCCGATGCAGATCCCGATGCTCCGGGAGCAGATGCGCTCGACGGGCAGGAACCCGTCGCCGAGGTTCGCCTCGGTCGTCGGGCATGCACAGATGCGCGCGCCGGCCCGCGCGAGCAGGTCGAGCTCGGCGCCGTCGGCGTGCGTCGCGTGCACGACCGTCGTCCGTTCGCCGAGACAGCCTGTGCGGTCGAGGAGCTGGATCGGCCGGATGCCGTGCTCTGCGAGGCACTCCTCGATCTCGCGCGGCTGCTCGTCCGCGTGGACGTGAAGCGGCAGCCCCTCCGCCTGCGCGTAGCGGCCGATCTCCTCCAGCCACTCCGCCGTCACCGCACGCACGGAGTGGGGCGCCAGCCCGATGTCGATGCCTCTCGTCCGCAGATCCTCGACCTGGCGGAGGTACTCCGTGACGGAGTCTTGCCGAAACCGCGGGAGCCCGCCTCGCTCATACGCCGCGAGCAGCAGGACGATGCGGATGCCGGCCTCCTGCGCGGCGTCCACCGCGGCGAGCGCCTCGTCGAAGCCGAGGTAGTGGAACTCGCCGACGGCCGTGTATCCGGCCGCGCGCAGCTCGCGGTAGACGGCGGCGTAGTCCCGGCGGACGGTCGCCGGCGTCTGTAGCTCTGCCTCGGCGAGCATCAGGTCGCGCCAGCCCCAGAAGTCCGCGCCGCCGCCGCGTCCGCGCAAGGCGCGCTGGAAGGCGTGGCAATGGGCGTCGACGAATCCCGGAAGCGAGAGGGTTTCGGCCACGGGCGTATCCTTTCCACACCGATGGCGACCCGTGTCGTTCCCGCGCCGCTTCAACTGCTGCCGAACGCGCTGACGGTCGCGCGGCTGATCCTGATCCCCGTGTTCGTCGCGCTGATGGTGAGTGCGGGCGGCGAGCCCAGCTGGCCGGCGGGAATCGTCTTCGGCGTCGCCGGCATCACCGACCAGATCGACGGGTTCCTCGCCCGGCGCTGGCACGTGGAGTCGGAGTTCGGCCGCGTCTTCGACCCCCTCGCCGACCGGCTGATGATCGACGTGGCCGTGATCCTGCTGTTCATCTACGACCACATGCCGCTCGCCGGGCTGATCGTCATCCTCGGCCGCGACCTCCTCCTGCTGGCCGGCTACAGGGCGATCGCGCCGCAGGGGTACGAGCTCAACGTGAACCTCGTCGGCAAGGCCGCGACGTGGCTGCTCTACGCGGGAATCGCCTTCATGATCGTCACAGAGGCGTCGACCGACTGGCCGTACTGGATCTTCTGGGCCGGCCTCGCTCTCGCCGTGCTTGCGGGGTTGGTGTATGCGTACGGCGCCTGGAGAGAAGTGAGGCGGAGATGAAAGCCGTCGTGATGGCGGGCGGCGAGGGCACGCGCCTGCGGCCGCTGACGTCCAACCAGCCGAAGCCGATGGTGTCGATCGTCGGCAAGCCGTGCATGGAGCACATCCTCGAGCTGCTGCGCGAGCACGGGCTCACCGATGTCATCGTCACCGTGGCATTCCTGCCGCAGGCGATCCGCAGCTACTTCGGCGAAGGCGACACGCTCGGCATGAACATCGGCTACTCGGTGGAGGAATCGCCGCTGGGAACGGCCGGCTCCGTCCGGCTTGCGGCGCGGCAGCTCGACGAGACCTTCCTCGTCATCTCCGGCGACGCGCTCTGCGACCTCGACCTGACCAAGCTGATCGCGTTCCACAAGGAACGGGGCGCGGCAGTGACGATCGGGCTCAAGTCCGTCGAGAACCCGCTCGAGTTCGGGATCGTCGTGACCGACGACGACGGGCGCATCGAGCGCTTTCTCGAGAAGCCGTCGTGGGGCCAGGTCTTCTCCGACACGATCAACACCGGCATCTACGTGCTCGAGCCGGAGGTGCTGAAGCACATCCCGACCGACCGGCCGTACGACTTCTCGAAGGAGCTCTTCCCGTACCTGCTGGAGATGGGCCGCCCGCTCTACGGGTTCGTGATGGACGGCTACTGGCAGGACATCGGCAATCTCGACCAGTTCCGCCAGGCGAACTTCGACGCGCTCGACCAGCACGTGAAGCTGAACATTCCCGGCATCCGCATCCGCGGCAACGTCTGGCTCGGCGAGAGCGTCGAGATCGCCGACCTCGACCAGGTCGAAGGCCCGGCGCTGATCGGCAACTACTGCCGGATCGCCGAGGGCGCGAGCGTCGGCGCGTATTCCGTTTTGTCCAGGAGCGTGACGCTGCGCGAGCGCACGCGCACGACCCGCTCGGTGATCGACGCGTCCTCGCACATCGGGCGCAGCTCGCTGATCGAGGGTGCGATCCTCGGACGCTCGTGCGACATCCGCGCCCACGTGCGCATCCACGAAGGCGTCGCGGTCGGAGACGAGGTCACGATCGGCGCCGAGAGCGTGATCATGCCCGGCGTCCGGATCTACCCGTACAAGGAGGTGGAGTCGGGGTCGCAGATCAACGAGAGCCTGATCTGGGAGTCTCGCGCGTCGACACGCCTGTTCGGGCGCGACGGCGTCGCCGGCCTCGTCAACGTCGACCTGACGCCCGAGGTGGCGGTGCGCATCGCGGCCGCGCTCGGGACGGCGCTCAAGCGCGACGCGCGCATCGTCGCGAGCCGCGAGTCCGCTGCCGCCTGCCGGATGATCAAGCGCGCCATGATCAGCGGCTTCACGTCGACCGGGCTCGAGGTGGCGGACCTCCGCGTGCTGCCCTCCGCCGTCGCCCGGCACCTGCTCAGGGCCGAGGGCTACGACGCCGGGTTCCACGTCGGCACGAGCCAGATCGACCCGGAGGTCGTCCAGATCCGCTTCTTCGAGCAACCCGGGATCCAGCTCACGGCTTCGCTGCAAAAGGAGATCGAGAAGAACTACACGCGCGGAGAGCTACGCCGCGTCGGCTTCGCCGACACCGGGCGGATCATCTATCCGGCGCGCGTGCGCGAGACGTACTCACAGGACCTGCTCGCCAGCCTCGACGTCGACTCGATCCGCGCACGCGGTTTTCGCCTCGTGGTGGACTACGGCTTCTCGGCGGCGTCGTACGTGCTGCCGGAGGTGCTCGGGCCGCTGGGCGTCGAGGCGGTCTCCGCGCACGGGTTCACGACCGACCGCAGCGATCCCGGCACGGCGCTGCTCCGCGAGGCGATCGGGCAGGTGAAGCAGCTCGTGCCCGCCGTGGGCGCGGACTTCGGGGTCGTGTTCGACCGCGCCGCGGAGCGGCTCTACCTCGTGGACGAACAGGGGAGAGAGATACCGGTCGAACAAGCGCTGCTGCTGTTTTTGCGGCTGATCGGGTCGAACGGGAGGCGCGGGAAGCTCGCGTTCCCGATCACGGTCACGAGCCAGGTCGACCGCCTGCTCGAGGGGAGCGGGCTCGAGGTCGTGCGTACGCCCGCGTCGCTCGCCGATCTGACGAAGGCGGCCGCTGAGGACGGCGTCATCTTCGCGGGGGCCGTCGGCGGCGGTTACGTCTTCCCGGAATTCCTGCCGGCTTACGACGCCGTCGCCAGCCTCTGCAACCTCCTGGAGCTGCTCGCGCCCGTCCGGCGGACGCTTTCCGAGCTCGTGGCGGACTTGCCGGCGCCGACGCTGGTGCACCGGCAGCTGCCGTGCCCGTGGGCGCTCAAGGGAACCGTCATGCGGGTCCTGACCGAGCGTCTCCGCGACCGCCGGCTCGACCTGTTGGACGGCATCAAGGTCTTCGACGAGCGCGGCTGGGCGCAGGTTCTCCCCGACCCGGACGAGCCGCTGATCCACATCTACGCCGAAGGAACCACGCGGGAGCACTCGAAAGAGCTCGAGGACGAGTTCCGCCACATGGTCGAAGAGATCATGGAAACCGAATCCACGGCTGCCACGGTCTAAACTCTCAAGTACAACTTGAACCTCGACGAAAGGCGGTCTTTTGGAACCCCTGCCCGATCTCGGCTCGCTGTCCGACGACGACCTCAAGAAGCTGATCAAGGATCTGACGCAGCAGGAGAACGAGATCTCCTACCAGCGGCGGCTGCTGCACGGAAAGATCGACATCCTCCGCGCTGAGGCGGTCGCCCGGCTCCAGAAGACCGGGGGACAGAGCGTCCTCGACCAGGTCGACGTCGACCATCTGACAGAGATCCTGACCTCGAAGGCCGCTCCGCCCGCTTGAGCCACATTTACTGCCAGGAATGCGGCTTCCAGAACCCGGAAGCCGCGAACTACTGTGCGCGCTGCGGCGCCCTGCTCGTCAAGGACGAGGGCGGCACCGAGGCGACGCAGACGTTCACGGCGGACGACGCCGACGACACGCCGGCCGAGGCGCTCGAGAGCCTCGGCGTCCAGGGCCCCGCGCTCGTCGTCCGCTCGGGCGGCGGCAGGGCGGGGGAGATGTTCCCGCTCGAGGGCGAGACGACGGTCGGGCGCTCGCCCGACTGCGGGATCTTCCTCGACGACGTCACGGTGTCGCGCAAGCACGCGGTCCTGCGTGAGCGCGACGGCAACTTCTTCATCGAGGACCAGGGGAGCCTGAACGGCACGTTCGTCAACCGCAAGCGCGTCGAATCGGCGCAGCTCGAGGACGGGGACGAGCTCCAGGTCGGCAAGTACCGCCTCACCTACTTCGCACGCTGATGGCGACGGCGGCGAAAACCCGGATGCTCACGATCGGCACCGTGTGCGGGACGCTCAAGGACGAGTTCCCGGACATCTCGATCTCCAAGATCCGCTACCTGGAGGACCAGGGCCTGCTCGCGCCGCGCCGCACGCAGGGCGGCTACCGGCTGTTCAGCGAGGACGACGTCGAGCGGCTCGAGACGATCCTGCGGCTCCAGCGAGACGAATTCCTGCCGCTCCGCGTGATCCGGCAGGAGCTGGCGTCGCCTGCAGCGCGCGACCGCAAGCGCCGGCGCGTCCTCGAGGCCGGGGAGCCCGAGCTCGACCTCGACCAGCTGTGCGAACGCGCCGGCATCGACGCGCGGCTGGCACGCGAGCTCGAGGACTTCGGTCTCCTGACGTCGCGTACCGAGGGCGGCCAGAAGCGCTATGCGGAGCTCGAGGCGGACATCGCGCAGGCGTGCGGCAGGCTCGCGCACTACGGCATCGCGCCGCGTCATCTCCGCTCGTTCCGCACCGCCGCCGATCGCGAGGCCGGCCTGATCGACCAGGTCGTCGGGCCCGCGCTGCGCTCGCGCAACCCCGAGCGGCGGCGCGCCGGGACCGAGGACCTCGAAGCGCTCGGCTCGCTGGCGGCGGAGCTGTCGCAGCTCCTGTCCTGGCGCGCGCTACGGCGGCTTGCGTCAAGCTAGCGCGGTGAATCTCGCCGAGAAGGTCCGCGAGGTCCCGGACTGGCCGCAGCCGGGCGTCGGCTTCAAAGACGTCACGCCGCTGCTCGCCGATCCAGAAGCGCTCAAGTACACGATCGACCAGCTGGCGGAGTGGGGGCGGGAGAAGAAACCCGATCTCGTGCTGGGCGCGGAGGCGCGCGGGTTCATCCTCGGCGCCGCGATCGCGCGGGAGATCGGCTGCGGGTTCGTCCCGGCACGTCGCCCCGGAAAGCTCCCGCCGGAGACGATCAGCGCGACGTATGCGCTCGAGTACGGCCAGAACGCGCTCGAGCTGCACCCGGACATGATCCCGCGTGGTGCCCGCGTGCTCATCCACGACGACGTGCTCGCGACGGGCGGCACGGTGGAGGCGATCGGCGAGCAGCTCGTCGAGCGCCTCGGCGGCGAGGTCGTCGGCTGTTGCTTCATCATCGAGCTGTCGTTCCTCAACGGCCGCGAGCGTCTCTCCAAGTACGACCTGCACGCTCTCATCGAGTACTAGGACGGCTCTCAGGTTTACCGTCCGACGTGTCGATTAAAGAATCGACACGATGTATGACGCGCTGACGGGACGGTTCACGTTCCCGTGTCC
>Ga0136846_1240301_pt1 | contig 12077 bp, 6 predicted proteins | sample HopSoiMetagenom2_FD_96841 | JGI IMG/M metagenome (GOLD analysis project Ga0136846, IMG submission 96841) | Grasslands soil microbial communities from Hopland, California, USA - 2 Assembly 2016 (version 4) | ecosystem: Environmental > Terrestrial > Soil > Grasslands | place: USA: Hopland...
AACGTGCAGGGCGCGTGCGACATGGGCGTCCTCAACAACTACATGCCCGGCTATCTCGATTACCCGTCTCACACAGAGCCGACGCTCGAGGCATGGGCCGCCAAGAACGGCACCGTGCGGGCGAAGTACCTGATCAACACGCTCAAGGCGTTCTACGGAACGTCCGCAACGAAGGAGAACGGTTTCAGGTACGAGTGGCTGCCGAAGAAACACCTTGCCAAGGACTATTCGGTCAACGGCATCTTCGAGAGCGCGCTCGCTCGCGAGATGAAGATGCTGTGGATCGTCGGGCAGAATCCGGCAGTCACTTCGCCGAACCTGAAAGTCGTGTTCGAGGGGCTCGAGAATCTCGAAACGCTGGTCGTCCAGGAAATCTGGGATACCGAAACGGCGTCGTTCTGGCAGCGGCCGGGCGCCGATCCCAAGCAGATCCAGACCGAAGTCTTCCTGCTGCCGGCGTCGTTCTTCATGGAGAAGAACGGCTCGATCACGAACTCGGGCGCGCTGGTCCAGTGGCGGCACAAAGCGGTCGATGCACCCGGGCAGGCCAGGCCCGACGGTGAGATCGTCGACTTCGTGTTCCGACGCGTACGCGACCTCGTGATCAATTCGAACGATCCGAAGGACGAGATCATCAAGAACGCGTTCTGGACCTACACGACGGCCGAGGATCTCCTGCGCGAGATCAGCGGCCGCGCGCTGGAAGACATTCCGGATACGACCCTCAAGGCCGGCACCTATGTGAGCCGCATCGCGGACCTGAAGGGAAACGGTTCGACTTCCTCCGGCTGCTGGATTTACGCCGGCGTCTTCAGCAACGGCGAGAACCTGTCGAAGCGTCGCGACTTCAAGACCGATCCCGGCAATCTCGGACTCTATCCGGGCTTCGGATGGACCTGGCCGAACAACATGCGCGTTCTCTACAACCGCGCATCCTGCGATCGGAACGGCAAGCCATATCCCGACACGAAACCTCTGGTCTGGTGGGATGAGAAGGCCGGACGCTGGATGGGTCACGATGTCCCTGACGTGCCGGTCGCCACCGACGGACCGGATACGCCGAACGGCCTGCGCGCGTTCCACATGAACGCGGAAGGTCTTGGCCGGCTGTTCGCGGCCGTCTACAAGGATCCGAACTCGAACCCTGACCTTGACGATTACCCGCGCGACGCGAGCTACGTGCCGAAGGATGGCCCGCTGCCCGAGATGTACGAACCGGTCGAGAGTCCCGTCGAAAACCTGCTGCACCCGAAGGTGAAGAGCAATCCGCTGCTGAAGTATCCGCGGGTCAAGACGCATCAGGCGATCGGGACGGTGAAGGATTTCCCCTATGTGCTGATGACGTCGACGGTGGCCGAACACTGGTGCGCCGGATCGACGACGCGGAACATTCCATGGCTGAACGAGCTCGTGCCCGAGCCGATGATCGAAGTCCCGGTCTCGCTGGCGCAGAAGCTCTCTCTGCAGTCCGGCGACTTCGTGCGGGTGTCCTCTGCGCGCGGCGACGTGACCGTGAAGACCCTGGTGACCCCCCGCATGCAGACCTTGAAGGTGGCCGACCAGGACGTGACGATCGTGTGGATGCCCTACAACTGGGGCTTCAAGGGGCTCTCGACAGGAGCCAGCGTGAATCACGTCACCATCGACGCCGTCGATCCCGGCGCGGGAACTCAGGAAACCAAGGCATGCCTGGTGAACATCGTGAAGGTGCGTGATCGGGACGTGAAGCAGCCCGTCCCGGGCGGGAGGAAGTCATGACGTCCACGAACACGGACACCGGCAAGAGCCGATCGACGCTCGTCGACATCGCCAGTTGCATCGGGTGCCGGGCGTGCCAGGTCGCGTGCAAGCAGTGGAACGATCGGGACGGCGAGAGCACGACGCTCGAGGACTCGCTGGGATTCCAGAACCCTGCGATGCTCAGCGCGAAGACCTACACGCTGATCACCTTCCACGAGATGCTCAACGACAAGGCCGCGGGCGGGGTCGACTACGCGTTCGCGATGCGCCGCTGCCTGCACTGCCTGGAACCGGCCTGTGCGTCGGCATGCCCGACGCAGGCGCTCTTCAGGCAGTCCGACGGGCCGGTCACGTACAACGCCGATCGCTGCATCGGCTGCCGTTACTGTGTGTGGGCGTGTCCGTGGGGCGTCCCGACGGCAGAATGGGACTCCCTGGCGCCGAAGATCCACAAATGCACGCACTGCGCCGATCGCTGCGATCAGCCGCTGCCCGCGGCGCGCAACGGCACGGCGCTGACCGACGGCGAAAGCCAGCGGTTCAAGGACAGCATTCAGGTGCCGGCGTGCGTCAAAGCCTGTCCGGCCGACGCGCTGCGCTACGGCACGCGTGACGAGATGCTCGCCGAAGGACGCCGGCGGATCGCCGCACGTCCGGAGAAATACGTCGACCACATCTACGGCGAACACGAGGCGGGAGGCACCAGCGTGCTGTATCTCTCCGCCGTCCCCTTCGAGAAGCTCGGGTTCCCGGCTCTGCAAGACGAGCCGTATCCCGCAAAATCCGCGGCGGCGCTCGGGGCGGTGCCGCCCGCCGTCCTCGCGCTCGGTGCGCTGCTCGGCACCGCCTACTCGTTCTTCAAGCGGCGCACGGCCGCCGTCGCGCACGCCAATGCAGAATTGCCCGCGGCACACCACGATTTTCACCCGGCGTTCGAGGCGCTTCGCGCGAAGCTCCTCACGCCGTTCAACTGGGCCATGCTCGCCCTCGTTGCGGTCGGCGTGATCTCGATCGTGTTGCGCCTCGGGTTCGGGCTCGGTGCGACCACGCATCTCTCGAACAGTTACCCATGGGGGCTCTGGATCGTGTTCGACCTGGTGTGGATCGCGCTCGCGGCGGGCGCTTTCGCCACCGCCGGGATCATCTACGTCTTCCAGAGGAAAGATCTGTACTCGCTCGGCCGATGCGCGGTGCTCCTCGGATTCCTGAGCTACTCGTTCGTGACGGTCACGCTGATCGCCGACCTCGGGTTGCCCTGGCATTTCTACCAGCTCGCGCTGCAGGCGCCGGAGCACTCGGCGATGTTCGAGGTCTCGTGGTGCGTCGGCCTCTACGTGTCGATCCTGCTGCTCGAGTTCCTGCCGGTTCCGCTCGAGCGATACGGCTACACGACGTTACTCGCGGCATGGCGCCGATGGCAGGGTGTGTATGTCGCCTTCGCGGTGACGCTGTTCATCTACATGCTGTCGCGTAACGTGATCTACGCCGTGCTGGCCGCGGCGACCTTCGGCACACTCGCGTGGATCTTCCGCGCCAGAGACGAGAACCCGGAGCCGATCCTGCTGGCGATCGCGGCGGTCACGCTGTCGACGATGCATCAGAGCTCCCTCGGCTCGCTGTTCCTGCTCATGCCGGACAAGCTGGCGTCGCAGTGGTGGTCGCCGGTGATGCCGATCTCGTTCTTCCTCTCGTCGATTGCGGCCGGCACGGCCGTGGTGATCCTCGTCGAGATGGCCATCGCGAGGGGATGGCGCCGTCAGTTGCGGGTGCCGCAGCTGGCCGCGCTCGGGCAGATCACCTTCTGGTCGCTGCTCGTCTATCTGGTGTTCCGCCTCGGCGACATGGTCGTTCGCGGCCAGTTCGGCGGCGCCTTCAGCGGCAGGCTCGGAGCGTTGTTCATCACCGAAATCGTCGTCGGCGGCATCGTTCCGCTCGCGATGCTGGCGCGGGAGTCGCAGCGCCTCCGCCGGCGCACGCTCATGATCGCGTCGCTGCTCGTGGCCGGCGGCGTCGCGTTCAACCGTCTCAACGTCGTCCTGCTGGCCATGAACCTCAAGGGACCGATGCCGCAATTCGGGCCGGAGCCGTATTTCCCGTCGCTCGTCGAGTGGGGGATCTCGATCGGGCTGATCGCCGCGACCATCTTCCTGTTCGGTCTCGCGGCGAGGCTGGTGCCTCTGCTCCCCGTTCACGAGGCGGAGCAGAAGGTCGTGGCGCTGTGACGCAGGCTGGCTGGCTGAAAACGCATCCGTATCTCGAGCCGATCGCGAGACTCCGGGCGAAGGTCGACGAGGCTGCCGAGGCGATCGAGATCGGCAGCCCGCAGATTCCCTGCTGGGACGAGTACGCCGGTGAATTCCAGGAAGGCGTGCCGCTCCTGCGAAGTTCGAGCACGTTCATCGACATGGAGCCGGCGGGGAGTCTGATTGTGGCACTGGTGGAACGCCTCGGCCTGGAGTCGATCGACATCAGACTGGAGAATGAGCTCAGAGGGTTGAGGGCGCAACTCCGCCGAGAGCCCGATGCGCCGCGTCGCGTGGTGGAGTGGCTGCTCGGCGACGACGGGCTGACCCCCTCATCTCCGGGGCTGTTGCGATGTCTTGGTTGGATCACCATCGTCAGGTACCTGCGGCCTGTGGTAAATGCGTTTGACGGCTGGCGCGACGAAGATCGGTGGCTTCGAAGGTATTGTCCGACCTGCGGATCGCTTCCCGCCATGGCGCAGCTGGTCGGCCTCGATCCGGGGCGACGACGATTTCTGTTCTGCGGGTGCTGCAATACCCGCTGGCGGTACGGCCGTACGACCTGCCCGTTCTGCGAGACGGCGTCTCATCGTCTCGCGATCGTGGCGCTCGAGGGCGAAGGCGGTCTGCGCATCGATTATTGCGAGTCGTGCCGGGCATATTTGAAGACGTACGACGGGCAGGGGAGTGACGACCTGTTTCTGTCCGACTGGACGTCGCTTCATCTCGATCTCGTTGCCTGCGATCGTGGACTGCGGCGGCTGGCCGCGTCCCTGTACGAACTCGAACCGGCGTTGCACTCGTGACGGTATTCAATCTTTGGAGGTGTCATGCAGACGAGGTTTACGACGGGAAGGATGCTTCTCATGGCGCTGACGCTCGCGATGGGCGCGGCCGCGCCGCTGGCCGCAGCCACCCAGGATGACGCGAAGGTCAAGAAAGGACAGGAAGTCTACGCCGCGCAGAAGTGCCAGATGTGCCATTCCATTGCCGGGAAGGGGGGCAAACAGAATCCTCTCGATGGTGTCGGCGCGAAGTTGTCGGCCGACGACATCCGCAAGTGGATTACCCATCCGGCGGAAGCGGCCGCGACGGCGAAGTCGACCAAGAAGCCGCCGATGCCGAACAAGTACGGCAAGCTGCCGGCCGAAGACATCGACGCCCTCGTGGCCTACATGCAGAGCCTGAAATAGGAGGTCGGCCGTGATCGCGCGTGCGGCGCTCGCTCGTCATCCGCTCGCGATTGCGGGTGCGCTGATTGCCACGGTCTCGGCCGTGGCGTTCGGCGCACTCATGATCGCGGCGCTCGCGGGACTGTTCAACAGTCCATACGCGGGTCTCGTCGTCTTTGTCGCGCTTCCAACGCTGTTCGTGCTGGGACTGCTGCTCGTTCCGGCAGGCATGTGGCTGCAGCAGCAGAAGCTGAAGCGCTCGCCGGATGCGGCCGCTGACTGGCCGGTCTTCGACTTCCGTCGTCCGGAGGTTCGCCGGACCGCGCTCCTCTTGACCGCGCTGACCGCGCTCAACCTCGTGATCATCGCGGTTGCCGGCTACGGCAGCCTGCACTGGATGGAATCACCGAGTTTCTGCGGCCAGATGTGCCACACGCCGATGCACCCTCAATTCAGCGCGTGGCAGGCGGCATCGCACGCGCGCGTCGCGTGCGCCACGTGCCACATCGGAGAGGGAGCCAGAGGCTTCGTGCACGCGAAACTCGCCGGCGTGCGCCAGCTCGCGCATGTGATCACCGGCTCGTATCCGAGACCGGTTCCTGCCGGCATCCACCTCGCCACGGGAGAGCAGTCGCTCTCCTGCACCGGTTGCCATCAACCGGGACGCATCGCGGCCGACAGGATCCGGGTGCTTCGCGAGTACGCCGACGACGAGAAGAGCTCTGAAACCATTACGGTGCTGCAGATGCACATGGGCGGCGTTCCGGCCGCGTCACGTTCGATTCACTGGCACGCCGATCCTGCCGTTCGCATCGAGTACGTGTGGACGGAGGCCGGTCGTGAGACGATTCCCTACGTCAGGGTGACCGATGCGAAGGGGCAGGTGAAGGAGTACGTCACTCCGGAGGCGACAGAACAGATCGTAGCCGCGGGCAATCATCGCGTGATGGAGTGCAACGACTGCCACAACACGGTCGGCCACCCGATCTCGGCCGCTCCCGAGAAAGCCGTCGATCGCGCAATTACCGCGGGATTGGTCGACCGTCAACTGCCGTACGTCCGCCGGGAAGCTGTCCGGCTCCTGAAAATATCGCACTCCAGTCAGGACGAAGGCGTGCAGGCCATCGATCGCGAGTTGCGGACGTTCTATCAGTCGCAGGGCGGTTCCATCGATCAGCAGGCGCTGACACGGGCAATCGCCGCCGTTCAGGATGTCTACCGGCGCAACGTGTTTCCCACGATGAACGTGACGTGGGGCACCTATCCAGACAACAAGGGCCACATGACGTCGAGCGGGTGCTTCCGGTGTCACGACGACACGCACGTGGCGAAGGACGGATCGAAGATCAGCGCCGACTGCGAGTACTGCCACAAGCAAATCGAAACGCAGAAAAACACGGAAGTAGCGGCCACCCAGCAGTAAGGAGCGGGGAGTCAGGAGCTGGATCGACGCTCCTGGCTTCCGGCGCCGTCGTAGCGGACCGATACCACCGTGATGTCGTCGGACTGCTTCGCCCCGGCCGCGTGGCGGCGAACGGCATCGAGGACGCCCATCGTCGTTTCACGCGCGGTGCGGCCTGAGGCGCCCTCGAGTTGCGCCATCAAACGCTCCTCACCGAATAGGTCCTGATTGGCATCGAACGCTTCGCTGACACCATCGGTGAACAGCACCATCGTTTCTCCCGGCTGGAGCTCGACGGTCTCGCTGGCGATGTCTTCGCTCGGCATCAGCCCGAGCACTCGTCCCGAAGACGTGAACGCGAGGCTTGGGGCCATGCCGGGAATGACTCGAACCGCCGCGTGATGTCCGGCGCTCGCGCAGGTGACCGAGCGCTTCGCGAGATCGAACACCATGCACTGCAGCGTCACGAACATGCCGCGCGGGTTCTGTTCCAGTAACTCGTCGTTCAACTGACGGAGGATTTGCTCGGGTGGGTGGCCCAGCCGCGCCATGCTGCGCAGAAGCGTCATCGCGACGGCCATGAAGAGCGCCGCGGGTATGCCCTTACCCGAGACGTCCCCGACGGCAACAAGGACGCGATCGACACCCAGCCGGAGCACTTCATACAGGTCGCCTCCCACCAGGTGGGCTGGTTCCAGCACTGCGTCCACGTCCAGACCTGTACCCTTGATCCGCGCGGACACGTTTGCCGGCAGGAGGCCGGTCTGAATCTCGCGCGCGATGCGCAGGTCCCGTTCCGCGGCCGCCTTCACCGCATCCGCATACGCCTTGGCCTTCAAGAGTGAACGGACGCGCGCCTTGACCTCGAGCACCTCGAACGGCTTTGTCAGGTAATCGTTGCCGCCGACCTCGAACCCGCGCGCCTTGTTCTTCACGTCCTCGAGCGAGCTGAGAAACATGATCGGCAGTTCGCGCGTCTCTTCCGCCGCCCGCAGCCTCTGACACACGTCATAGCCGTCGATGTCGGGCATGACGATGTCGAGCAGAACGAGATCGGGCGCGCTCCGCCGCACCGCGTCCATCGCTTGTTGCCCGCCGAGGGCGACCGACAGCTTGTAGTCGCTACTCAACGCCTGGACGAGAATATCGACGTTGGCCTTGACGTCGTCGACGATGAGGACCCTGCAGTCGGACAATTCTTTCAAAAACCCTCCTCTGCGGCGACGTTACACGTCTCCGCCGCGCACACGAGTGAGGAGATCCAACGCGATCGCGCGAGCCTCGTCGTACTCGTATCCATCGAACGAGTGCCGGAGGCGGCTGACATCGTCAGCGGCCCACGCCGGCAGGCCGGACGTGCCGAGGTCGGCGAGGGCCCCGCTCGCGGAGGACAGGTCGTAGTCGTCCAGCGCGCTCTTCAGGCGTTCGAGCGAAGCGTCAGCCCGGGCGCGATCGAACGGCCGGTCCGGCGGGTCAGCGGCGTAACCAGCCGCCGGGCGGAGCGTCGCAATCGATCCTGAAACGACCGCCGCGCGATCTTCGACGGCCGCCAGCAGGCCGGACAGATCCGTGCGTCCGTCGCGACCCGCCTGCTCGAGCGCCTTTGCCGCCGCACGCAGGCCGTCCGCGCCGAGATTGCCGGCGGAACCGGCGATCGCGTGCGCATGACGCGCCGCTGCGGTGCTGTCACCTGCGACGACGGCGGCGCGCAGCGCCTCGAGCAGCTCACCCTGGCCGTCCGCAAACCGGAGCAACATCCGTTCGAGGCTGATGCGCTCGATCCCAAGACGCTGCAGTGTGCCGGTTACGTCGATGCCCGCGAGCGCGGGCCCGGCGACGGCAAGCGCGTCGGCGTTCGCGAATGACGTGGATGCCACGCCTTCGACGAGTTCGATCGGAGCGGTCGGCATTTCGTACGGCGCCGGCGCCGCCGCGTGCACCGGCAGCCAGCGTCGAAGAGTCGCCACGAGCGCCTTGCGGTCGATCGGTTTCGTGACGTAATCATTCATGCCGGCAGCAAGGCATGCGTCGAGGTCGGCCTTCATGGCATTCGCCGTCATCGCGATGATTGGCACGGTCGCGAAGCGCACGTCGGCACGAAGCGCGCGTGTCGCCCCGATCCCATCGAGCTCCGGCATCTGCATATCCATCAGGATGGCGGCGTATTTCGTGGGATTGGCCTGAGCCATTGCAACCGCCTCACGGCCATTTCCCGCGATGTCCAGCTCGATGCCGAGTCGTGAGAGAAGCTCGGTCGCCACCATCTGATTGGCTTCGTTGTCTTCCGCAAGAAGCGCCCGCAGGCCGTCGAACTGACGCTCGAGCGGCGCATCGAGTCCGCGACGCACGGAGTGCACTCGAACGCCCTGCGACTCGACGATCGCGTCGAACAGCGAGGAGGTCGTGACCGGTTTGCGGAGGAATACGTTGACGCCGAGCGCGGCGCAGCGCGCCTCCTCCTCCTTGCCCGCATAGGCGCTGATCATGACGAGTGGGAGGGTGCGCGTCTCATCGCGGTTGCGGATGCACTCGGCCGCATCAAGTCCGTTCATGCCCGGCAACATCCAGTCCAGGATGACGAGGCCGAACGGATCGGAGCTGCCTTCGCGATTACGCTGATCGAGGAGCGCAAGACCTTCCTCCGCGCTCGCGACAGAGACCGGAGGGATGGACCAGCTGCGGAGAAGAGTCTCGAGCAACTCGCGCGTACTCGCGGAGTCGTCCACGATCAGCACGGGACGATCCGTGATCGTGGCAGGAGCGACGCGTGCGCGCGCGTCCTGCTGCGCCTCGATCGCCAGACATGCCGTGAAGTAGAACGTCGTGCCGACGCCCGTGCTGCTCTCAAAGGTGAGATCGCCGCCCATCAGCCGCGCCAGTCGGCGACTGATCGCCAGCCCCAGGCCGGTGCCGCCGTACTGGCGTGACGTTGAGCTGTCGGCCTGCGTGAATGACTGGAACAACTTCCCCTGCTGCGCCTCCGGAATCCCGATACCCGTATCGCGCACCGTCACGAGCAGGTTGACATGACCAGGGGGGGCGTCCGAAGCGGCTGTCGGCTCAACGCGCAGCGCGACCTCGCCAGCGTGTGTGAATTTGAAGGCGTTCCCGACGAGGTTCGTGAGCACCTGACGGAAGCGAAGCGCGTCGCCAACCAGCCGGTCGGGAACCGCTGGCACCGCGTGCGCCACGAGCTCGACGTGCTTCTGGATCACGGGCGCCCTGAATGTCTCGGTGACCTCCTCCAGGACCTCGCGGAGACTGAATGGGGCTTCCTCGAGCTGCAGCTTGTCGGCTTCGATCTTCGAGAAGTCGAGGACGTCGTTGAGGATACCCAGCAGGTTGCGCGCCGACGAATGGGCGATGCTCACGTATTGGTGCGCCTTCGCGGAGAGATCCGTCTCGAGCGCCAAACCGCTCATGTTGATGATCGCGTTCATCGGCGTGCGGATTTCGTGGCTCATCATCGCGAGGAACGATCCCTTGGCGCGATTCGCCTCCACCGCCTGCTCCCGGGCCGCGACCAGGTCTCGATGCGACGTCTGCTGCGCCGCGACCGCCTCGTCGATCGCGCGACCCAGCGCGCGGAGCTCGCCGCGATCGTCAGTAAAGCCGGTGCGCGCGTCGAGATCACCGTCCGACACCCTGCGCGCGGTCGCGAGGATCGGGCGGACCTCGCGCAGGAACAGGGCCTCGCCAACGACCCAGGCCAGGCAAAAACACAGGAACGTCCCCATCGCGAGGAGCGCAATGTTCCGCAAGAGCGCGGCGTTCATGACGGCCCGATACGGAGCCAGAGGGATTCCGAGCGTGACGCGGCTGCCGGTTGGTTGTCCGCGAAACGCCAGCGCCTCGGCAACGTACAAGCGCTCCACGCCGTCGAGGCCGGCAACGTCCATGGCGCTGGCGCCATCGCCGCTCAACGCAGCGGCGTACGATCCCGCCAGCTTGCCCACGTATTTCTCGAGATCCACCGAGCGGTACTGGACGATCCCCTTGTCGTCGAGAACGGTCATGACGGTGCTCGCCGGAAGACCGGAACGTTCGATGAATCCGGCCACCCAGTCGAGATCGAGGCTCGCCCACACGACGGACGTCACGATGCCGACGTCATTGATTACGGGCTGCGCGAGGTTGAGACCCGGTTTGCCGGTTGCCGGTTCAGGAAGAAAGGCACCGGTCGCGAAATCGAGCGTGCGACGCGCCCGGTCGAACGCCAGCAATCCACGCGCGCTGGCCTGCCGATCGAGCCCGATGGCGCTCGCCCGCACCTCGCCAGTCGTCGTGTCGGCGATCAGCACGTTGTTGTACAAGCGATCGTCGCGCAGCGCTTCGACCAGCCTGCGCGTCGCCGCAGGCGAGAGCGAGACGACATCTGGATCGGCGGCCAGAGTCCCAACCCGGTGCGCGGCGCGCGTAATGCGATCGTCCAGCTCGCGGTGCATCAAGCGCAACACCCGCGTCGACACGTCGCTCAGCGCGGCGAAGCCCCGCTCGCGGGCCAGCCATTCGTCGTATCCCAGAATTACGAGCGCCGGCACCAGCGCCATGACGACGAGCGCGGACAACCGCCCCCGCACCGTCGGCAGGAGTGCGGCGATCTGCTCGAGCACCCGAGTCGCCCGGCGCCGTATCGCACTCAGTCCATCAACGTCGCTCGTGCTCATGGTCCATGTTTCCGTGCCGGCGGATTGTGACACTGAACCGATCGAGCGGCACCTACGTGTTTTGACAGGTGCAGGCGAGACGCGCGCCCGCTAGACTCCGGTCTTGGGATGGCCCATGGCGTCTTCGGAACAGCGGTGGTGGCGCAGCTGCCGGGTCGCGAGCCTCTTCGCATGCTGGCTGGTTGTCGGGATTTCAGCTGACGCGCAGCCGTCCGGTCACATCGCGGGCGCGATCAGGGACGACACGGGCGCGCCGTTGCCGGGGGTGACCATCACCTTGCACGGGCCCGCGGATCGCATCATCAAGTCCGATGCGGAGGGGCGATTCACCTTTCAGAATCTCGCCGACGGCACCTACGAGCTGACCGCGACGCTGGCAGGGTTTGCTCCGGATTCTCGAAGATTGCGTCTCGTCCACGGCGGGACGGAGCCCGTCCTCGTCACGCTGTCGGTCGGCGCGTTCGACCAGACGCTCGTAACCGCCTCGAAGACCGGTGAACGCGATCTCCAGACGACGCCAATGGCCGTGACCGTGCTGGCCGCCAGCGAGCTGCAACGCGTGCACGCTCACAGCGTCGCGGATGTCGCCGGCCGTGCACCGTCCGTCACCTTCTCCCAGAACAGCGACTATGGCCAGCTCACAATGCGCGGCATTGGCAGTAATACCGTATTCGCCGGCTCCGATCCGAGCTCGGCTGTCTACGTTGACGGCGTCTATCTGGCGCGTCCCGTGATGGCGCTCGAAGACTTCCTGGATATTGAACGTGTCGAGGTCCTGCGCGGCCCGCAGGGCACGTTGTACGGCCGAAATGCCGTGGGCGGCGCGCTGAATCTAATCTCCCGGACACCCTCG
>Ga0136846_1221077_pt1 | contig 12076 bp, 11 predicted proteins | sample HopSoiMetagenom2_FD_96841 | JGI IMG/M metagenome (GOLD analysis project Ga0136846, IMG submission 96841) | Grasslands soil microbial communities from Hopland, California, USA - 2 Assembly 2016 (version 4) | ecosystem: Environmental > Terrestrial > Soil > Grasslands | place: USA: Hopland...
CCGTGGGACATCTCGGTGCGCAGGTAGCCGGGCGCGATCGAGTTGACGACGATCCCGCGCGACCCGAGCTCGCGCGCCATCGACCGGGTCAGGCCGTCCAGCGCGGCCTTGGTCGCGCTGTAGACGCTAAGGCCGCGGTAGCCGGACAGGCCCACGATCGAGGAGATGTTGACGATGTGGCCGCGCCGGCGGGCGAGCATGCGACGGGTGACGAGCTTGGTGATGTGCAGCGTGCCCTTGAGGTTGAGGTCGATGACGAGGTCGATGTCGTCGTCGTCGGCCATCGCCAGGATGCCGTCGCGCGCCACACCGGCGTTGTTGACGAGGACCTCGATCGTCTCCCAGCGCTCGACCACGGCGTTGACGAAGGCGGTCGTCTGGTCGCGGTTGCTGAGGTCTACCTCCTGGAAGAGGAAGCGGTCGGCGTACTCCTTCTCCCAACGGTCGACCTCGGGCGTCCGCGAGCGTGCGCAGGTGGCGACGCGGTCGCCCGCATCGAGGTGCCCCTCGACGATCCCGGCTCCGAGCCCCCGGCTGCCTCCCGTCACGATCACGACACGGGGCCCCGCATCTGGGGACACTGCTGCTGACGTCACGCTTCCACCCTTCTGACGGTCTTGTCACCGCGGGTCTGGATCGAGTCCACGAACGCGACACTGCGCGGCTGCCATGCCCGCGGCAGGTCGGCGACGGCGTCGCGGATCTGCTCGCGCAGCCTGTCGAGGTCGGCATCGTCGGCACCACCGAGCGGTACGACCTCGACGGCGACGATCGCGCCCGTGAGCCGGTTGGCACGACCGAAGACACGAGCGGCCGCGACGGAGTCCAGCGCGCTGATCCGCTCCTCCACCGGCAGCGGATGCACCTTCACCCCGCCGACGTTGATGACCTCCGAGGTGCGGCCGCGGAACAGCACGCGGCCGTCGACGACCTCGACGAGGTCGCCGGTGCGACGCCATTCGCCGTCCGCGTCGGCTGGGTCGGCTGCCTCGGTGGAAGCGTCGGCGTAGCCGAGCATGCCGGCGCCGGCGCGGACCCAGAGCTCACCGTCGTGGACGCGAAGGTGCGACGTCGGGTTGGCCTCGCCGTGCAGGACTGCGGCGTCGAGGCCGGGGCGGCCGTCACGGACGGACGCGACCGAGCCGAACTCCGTCGAGGCGTAGACCTGGGAGACCCGGACTCCCGGGAACGTCGCGCGCAGCTCCTCGAGGAGGTCGGCCGGGCTCGCCTCGCCGCCGAGCGTGGCCTGCTCGAGGGCAGGCAGCGCGACCCCGCGGGAGCGCGCCTCGGCGAGCAGGAACCGCCAGTACGTCGGCGTCGCGCTGACGCAGGTCACACCTTCGGTGAGCAGCGCGTCCACGCCGTCGCGTGGCTGGCGCGGGAACGGAGCCACCAGGGTGGCCCGGCTGGCGAGCACGTGCTGGATCACCTGCAGGCCGGCGAACTGGTGCGGGCCGTAGGCGAGGAGCCAGCGCTGCTGGGGTCGCGGGGACACGGTCGCGACGGTGCGGCCGAGGATCGACCAGTCGTGCCGCGCCGCCTTCGGCACACCCGTGGTGCCGGTGGTGCGGATCAGCAGCGGCTGGGCCTCACCCGGCCCCGGCCGGGTGTCGGGCTCGGCACCGGCGAGCTCGTCGGGATCGATGACGCGGAACGGCCCCTCGAGATCGGTCCGGCGGGTGACGACGACGTCGTGGCCGAGGGACTCGGCCTGGGCGGCGAACTCGGCCGGCGCCATGTCTGCCTGGTACTGGCACGGCTCGCTCCCGACGAGCGCGGCGCCGGCGAGCAGCTGCACGATCCGGGTGGCGTCCGGCTCGACCATCGCGAACCGGGTCACGCCCTGCGCGACCAGGCCGCCGGCGACCCGGCGCGCGGCGGTCCGCAGCTCGCCGTACGTCGTCGTACCCTCCCCGGTGACCACCGCCGGGTGATCGGGTGCCTCGGCCGCGGCTCGCTCGAGGAGCAGGATCATGCGCTCGAGGACACCTCGTAGAACGCCAGGATGTCGCCGACGGTCTGCGGCAGCTGCTCCGCGGAGGAGAACGGGTCGGTGCCGAGCACGTCCTCGAGCATCACGGAGAGCTCCGCCGCCTCGAGCGAGTCGAGCGCCAGGCCCTCTCCGAACAGCGGGGTCTCATCGCTCAGGTCGTCGCTGCTCTTCCCCGCACGGGCGAGGAACTCGGCGATGACGGCACGCGCCTTTTCTACGGCCACGACGGTCCTTTCGGGGCATGTCCAACGGGAGTCGACCCGCATCTCTCGCGGAGAGTATTCCTCACGGGGCACCGCCCGGTCCCGGAAGTCTCAAACTCACGCCGTACGCCGACGCCCGGCCGAGCGCGGCGATGATGAACAATGTGCGCGTGCCTGGTACCTCGCGCCCCATGACGACCGCGGAGAAGTACTACGTCTTCCTCGACCTGGCCTGGCCGACGAACCCGATCCTCAGCGCCGAGCTCGACGTCTGCCTGCCGGCGGACAAGGTCGAGGCCCGGTGGCGCGAGTTCTGCGCCCGGCGGATCTACTCCCGCCTGATGCCGACGGCCGACCTGACCGTCGTCGACGCCGGCCTCTCGCGGGTGGACTTCGACACGGCGGAGCTGCCCAGCGCCGAGTGGGAGGCGCACGTCGCCCGCGACGCGGACACCGCATTCGGCCTGGAGCGGGTGACAGCGCTGCGCTACCTCGCCAGCCCCGGCGAGGGCCGGTCGTTCATCTACCTGATCGGCCACCACTCCATCGCCGACGGCCGCGGCGGGCTGATGGAGCTGCAACGGTTCCTGCAGTTCCTCGACGATCGTGACGTACCGACCCAGGACGCTCTCTCGCTGCCGTCGGCACCGCGGGCCGAGTACCCGTGGCAGACCGACCGGCGCGCGATGCTCGACGTGCTCCGCGACCTGAGCAACCGCAACCGCGACCTCGGCCAGCCGCTCCCGCCCGACTGGCCCGCCGCCTCCGACGAGCGCCACTCCCTGCTCAGCCCGATCGTCTTCTCCCCGGAAGTCTCCGAGGCGATGCTGCAGCGCGCCCGCGACGAGGGCGTCCGCGTCTTCTCGGCGATGGCGGCGGCATGGCTCCAGCAGGTCGCAGGCACGATCTGCGGCGTCGACGAGGGCGTCGTCCAGCTCAACGTGCCCGTCGACAGGGCGGTCCCGAGTGACGACCCACGGCGACCCACTCCCATGGCGATCGCCGTGCTCGGTCACCGGTACGCCGTGCAGAAGGACGCGTTGTGGCCGCTGGCCCGCGACATCGCCACGACCGTTGGACAGGCGCTGGACCGTGGCGAGGGCGAGCTGTTCTTCCAGCTCGCGCGCCTCGACGCCGTCACAGACCTGGCCGCCGGCACCGAGGCGGTCGGCAACGCAATCCGCAACGCTCCCCCGGCGGCGAGCGTGACCAACATGGGGCTGCTCGACGCGTCCGCCGACCCGCCATGGGTGCGCGCGATGTGGGGCAACCTGGCGGCGACGCCCAACCAGCTGATCTCGTTCAGCACGGTGGGCTACCGCGGACGGCTCTGCAGCACCCTGTGGACCGACGACGTCCGCGTGCCGCCTGCACGGGCCGCCGAGCTGGTGTCGGGGTTCACCGCCGCCCTCGGCTGAGGCCGGTCGCGTTCAGCAGGTCGCGAAGAGCACCGGGCCGTTGTCCAGTGCCGACAGCACGAACCCGGACTTCGCCTTGGGACGGAACTCGAGCTTCACCACCGGGCCGTCGGTGCGCGACGACACCAGGTCGAGGTCGTCGCTGAAGCTGCCACCGCGTCCGGGTGCGTCGCCGACCGCGAGCTTCGCGCGCGGGCGGAGGTCGTCCTTCGCCTGCCCGGAGCTCTCGAACAGCTCACCCACGGTGAGGGACCGGTCGGGCGCCATGGCCATCACCAGGCCGGTCAGCGGGTGGACGCCACCCGCCGCCTGCACGAGGGAGTCGGCCTGCGACTGGCTGTCCTGGTCGGCCGCGGACATCGCCAGGTCCTCGCAGGCGAAGTCCTCCGACCACACCATCGCCGCCGCGGGCTCGGCCATCGTCTCGACCAGCCGGCGGGTCGACGCGACGTCGGCCAGGGAGTCCTTGTGGCCCGTGGCGGCAGCGACCGCCTGCTCGGCGTACGACTCCGTGTCGCTGGTGACGACGAGATGCTGGTCGGCGAGGACCGCGACGTACTGCAGCTCCGGCGTGATCGTCGGATCGATGGCGGCGACCAGGTCGATCCCGCCCTTCCACACGCCGGTGGAGCTGGCCGGCTTCGTGAACCCGAGGTCGTCGAGGTGGTCGCGCACCTCTTGGGGGTCGAGGTCGTCGGGCAGCCGCACCACCATCGTCGCGCCGGCACGGGACTGGGCGTAGGCCTCCCAGTCGACCGTCGCCGGCGAGAACCCGAAGGCCTTCTGCAGCGCCGCGGTCGACTCGTCGATGCTCGAGGCCGCCGACAGGTCGGAGTCGTAGGCCTTCGAGGTCAGCCTGTCGATCGTCGCCGCGGTCGGGTGCGTCTGGTCGGGCACGTCGAGCTCGCGGCGTACGGCGGCCCAGTCGGTGAACGACAGCCGCAGGGTCGATCGTGGGACCGCGTCGATCGCGTCGCGAAGCCCGGTCCGGTGGTCGTCCTTCCACACCGCGCGTGCTCCGAGGACGAGCAGGATCGCGACGACGACGGTCGAGACGACCACGGCAGTGCGACGAGTGCTCACGGCTGACTTCCCCAATTGCTCGGCTGCCGGTGAGACTAGCCGCATGGGTACCGCTGACCCGGCCGCGTCCGGGACCGTCTCCGGGCCAGAGGTCGTCGCGGCCGGCGCCGTCGTGGTGCGCCGCACCGGTGGCGGCGAGGTCCTGCTGGTGCACCGGCCCAAGTACGACGACTGGGCGTGGCCGAAGGGCAAGCAGGAGCCCGGCGAGCACGTCACCGCCACCGCCGTGCGCGAGGTGGTCGAGGAGACGGGGGTCGAGATCCGGCTCGGCCGGCCGCTGCCTCGTCAGCTCTACCGCGTCTCCGGTGGGCGGGCCAAGGAGGTCCACTACTGGACCGGCTGGGTGATGGGCGACGACGACGTGTCGGCGTACCCCGCGAACTCCGAGATCGACCAGGTCGCGTGGGTCGGGTTCGAGAAGGCCCGCGCGATGCTCACCTACGCCGACGACGTGGCCCTGCTCGACCAGGTCGTGCAGCACCCACGGCGCACCTCCTCGCTCGTCGTGCTGCGGCACGCCAAGGCCGAGAAGCGCGCGGCCTGGGACGGGCCCGACGAGGCGCGGCCGCTGACCGACGCGGGCAGGCTCCAGGCGGCGCGGCTGGTGCCGGTGCTGTCGGCGTACGGGATCACTCGTGTGCTGACCTCGCCGAGCGAGCGCTGCCGGGAGACCGTCGCCCCGTACGCCGAGGACCACGTGCTCCGGCTGGAACACGTCTCGGGCGTGAAGGAGGAGGAGTTCACCCCCGACTCGGTCAGCGAGGCCGTCGCGTTCCTGCTCGCGCAGAAGGAGAACGCGGTGCTCTGCAGCCACCGGCCGGTGCTGCCGGAGATCCTGGCGGCCCTGGGGATCGCCGAGGAGCCGCTCGCCCTCGGCGAGATGGTGGTCTGCCAGCACCGCAAGGGGCGGGTCGTCGCCACGGAGCGCCACCTGGCGTTCTGAGCGCGCTGAGCCGAAATGGCGGCTCCCGTTCACTCCCCGTTCACCCGCGCACGGGGGCCGTGTCACCTCAGATTCCTAGCGTCTGCGATGTCCAGTCGCTTAAGACAACAGGAGATCGAAGTGAACCGCACAGCCCTCCGCCGCCTCGCCGCCCCTGGCGTGGCCGCTCTCGCCCTCGGCTTCGCGCTGTCGGCCTGTGGCGCCGGCAACGAGACCGGCGGCAACTCCGACAGCAAGCTCAGCGGGACGTTGAAGGGCGCCGGCTCGAGCGCTCAGGAGTCCGCCATGGACGCCTGGCGCGCCGGTTTCCAGAAGGACAACTCCGACGTCACCGTGAACTACGACCCGTCCGGCTCCGGAGCAGGTGTCTCCGGCTTCAACACGGGCGCTCTCGACTTCGCCGGCTCCGACGCTGCGCTCGACCCGACCAAGGGTGAGGTCGACGCCGCCAAGACCCGCTGCGGCGCGAACGCCCTGGAGGTCCCTGACTACGTGAGCCCGATCGCGGTCGCCTACAACCTCGACGGTGTCGACACCCTGAACCTCTCCGCCAAGACGGTCAGCGCGATCTTCGACGGCAAGATCACGAAGTGGAACGACCCGGCCATCGTGGCGGAGAACCCCGACGCCAAGCTGCCCGGCTCCGCGATCACCCCCGTGCACCGTTCGGACGAGTCGGGCACCACCAAGAACTTCACCGACTACCTCTCGCAGGCAGGGGAGGGCGCGTGGACGCACCCCGCCGACAAGGTGTGGCCGACCACGTCCGGTGAGGCCGCCAACGGCACCTCCGGCGTGATCGCGGCGATCAAGGCCGGTGCCGGCAGCATCGGGTACGCCGACGAGAGCCAGGTCGGCGACCTGTCCGTCGCCTCGATCAAGGTGGGCGACGCGTACGTGAAGCCGTCGGCCGACGGCGCCGCCAAGGCGCTCGAGGTCTCGCCGATCGACGACAGCCGCACCGAGGGCGACCTCGCGGTGAAGGTCGACCGCACCACGACGGAGGCCGGCGCCTACCCGCTGATGCTCACGTCGTACCTGATCGCCTGCCCGACCTACGACGGCGGCAAGGCCGACCTGGTCAAGGCGTTCCTGAAGTACATCGTCAGCACCACCGGCCAGCAGGAGGCCGCCGACAACGCGGGCTCCGCGCCGCTGCCGGACGCGCTGCAGCAGAAGGCCGAGCAGATCATCGACACGATCTCGGCCAAGTGAGTCTGGAGAGGTAACAGCTCCGTGACCTCCGTGACGACGGAGACCGGATCGCCCAAGCGCCGCTTGGGCGATCTGGTCTTCGCCAACACCACCCGCGCCGCCGGCGTGACCATCCTGGTCGCGCTGGCCGGCGTGGCGATCTTCCTCACCGCCGAGGGCCTTCCGGCCGTCGGGGCGAAGGCGCCCGACCTCAAGGGCCACTCCAACCTGCTCACCTACGTGGCGCCGCTCGTCTTCGGGACCTTGCTGGCCGCCGTGATCGCCCTCGTGATCGCGGTCCCGCTCGCCCTCGGGGTCGCTCTCTCGGTGTCGCACTACGCACCGAAGCCGGTGGCCGTCGGGATCGGCTACCTGGTCGACCTGCTCGCCGCGGTGCCGTCCGTCGTCTACGGCCTGTGGGGCATCGGCTTCCTCGGACCGCGACTGATCCCGGTCTACCAGTGGCTCGCCGACCACCTCGGCTTCATCCCGTTCTTCGACGGCCCCGCCTCGAACACCGGCCGCACGATCCTGACCGCGTCGATCGTGCTCGCGATCATGATCCTGCCGATCGTCACCGCCATCTCGCGCGAGATCTTCGCGCAGACGCCTCGCCTCAACGAGGAGGCCGCCCTGGCGCTCGGCGCCACCCGGTGGGAGATGATCCGGCTCGCCGTACTCCCCTACGCCCGCTCGGGCATCGTCTCCGCGGCGATGCTGGGCCTGGGCCGCGCCCTCGGCGAGACCATGGCCGTCGCCATGGTGCTCTCCGCCAGCGGCGTCGTCACCTGGGACCTCATCTCGAGCACCAACCCCTCGACCATCGCAGCCAACGTCGCGCTCACCTTCCAGGACGCCACCGGGCTGCAGCGCAACGCGCTCATCGCCTCGGGCCTGGTGCTGTTCGTGATCACCTTCGTCGTGAACTTCGCCGCCCGCGCGATCGTCGAGCGCAACGATCCCGGGAAGGCCCGATGACCGACCTCGCGACCGCCCCGGAGACGCACCAGCACGTCCCCCTGCGGCACCCACGGCTCCCAGCCTTCGCCCCGCTCCTCGCCGCCGGCATCGCGGCTGCCGCGGCGGCGCTGATCGGGATGACCCTGAGCTGGAACCTCACCGGGATCGTCGCCCTCGCGATCGTGATCCACCTCGTCGGGCTGACCCTCTGGTCCCGCACGGTCGAGAACGCACGAGCCGCGACCGACCGGCTCGTGACCTCCCTCGTCTGGGTGGCGCTGCTGATCGCGATGATCCCGCTGGTGTCGCTGATCTGGAAGGTCGTGCAGGAGGGCTCGCCGGCCCTCAACGCGAAGTTCCTCACCTGGTCGATGCGCAACGTGATCGGCGAGCCGGGCGGCATCTACCACGCGATCGTCGGCACGCTGATCATCACCCTGGCGGCGACCGTGATCTCGGTGCCGATCGGGCTGCTGAGTGCGATCTATCTCGTCGAGTACGGCGACCAGTCGAAGCTCGCGCGGTGGATCCGGTTCCTGGTCGACGTGATGACCGGCATCCCGTCGATCGTCGCGGGCCTGTTCGCCTACGCACTGTTCTCGATCCTCTTCGGCCCGGGCACCCAGATGGGCTTCGGCGGCGGCGTGGCGCTGTCGCTGCTGATGATCCCCATCGTGGTCCGGTCGGCCGAGGAGATGTTGAAGCTGGTGCCGGCGGACCTGCGTGAGGCGTCGTACGCGCTGGGCGTGCCGAAGTGGCGCACCATCATCAAGGTCGTGCTGCCCACCGCCATGGGAGGGATCATCACCGGTGTCACCCTCGCGGTCGCCCGCGTCATCGGTGAGACCGCGCCGCTGCTGATCATCTGCGGCGGCACCGACTCGGTGAACTTCAACCCGTTCCACGGGCAGATGGCGAGCCTGCCGGTGTTCATCTACTCCAGCTACACCCAGCCGGGCAGCAACCCCGAGATCCTCAAGACGATGGCCTGGGGCGCCGCCCTGGTCCTGATCATCATCGTGATGGCGCTCAACCTCGTTGCGCGCCTCGCTGGCAAGTTCTTCGCTCCCAAGCGCGGGCGTTGAGAGGAATACCCATGGCCAAGAGCATCGACATCTCCGACCTGAGCATCTACTACGGCGACTTCCTTGCCGTCGAAGGTGTCACGCTGACGATCCCGGCGCGGTCCGTGACCGCGCTGATCGGACCGTCCGGGTGCGGCAAGTCGACCTTCCTGCGCACGCTGAACCGGATGCACGAGGTGATCCCCGGCGCCCGCGTCGAGGGCAAGGTGATCATCGACGGCCAGTCCCTCTACGACGACGCGGTCGACCCGGTCGAGGTACGCCGCATGGTCGGCATGGTCTTCCAGCGGCCGAACCCGTTCCCCACGATGTCGATCTACGAGAACGTGCTGGCGGGGCTGCGGCTGAACAACAAGAAGCTGTCCAAGTCGGATGCCGACTCCGTCGTGGAGAAGGCGCTGCGTGGCGCCAACCTCTGGAACGAGGTCAAGGACCGCCTGGGGAAGCCCGGGATGGGCCTGTCCGGCGGCCAGCAGCAGCGCCTCTGCATCGCCCGCGCGATCGCGGTGGAGCCGCAGGTGCTGCTGATGGACGAGCCGTGCTCGGCGCTGGACCCCATCTCCACCTCGGCCATCGAGGACCTGATCCACGAGCTCAAGGCCGAGTACACGATCGTGATCGTCACCCACAACATGCAGCAGGCCGCACGGGTCTCCGAGGACACCGGCTTCTTCAACCTCGCCGGCGCCGGCAAGCCCGGCCGGCTGATCGAGTTCAACCCCACGAAGAAGATCTTCAGCGTCCCGGACCAGGAAGCCACCGAGGCGTACATCTCGGGCCGCTTCGGCTGAGCCCGGCGGGCCGGCGCGACGCCGGCGTACCGGCCTCTCGTCCCCGGACATGCAAATGTCGCTGTCCGGTCAGGCGGCGCGCACAGGCGACCCACGCGCGACATTCGCATGTCGGCGTGCGAGGGCGACCACGTCCTGCAACACCTCGAGGACGTACGCCGGCTGGAACATCACCTGGTACCAGCTGAACCTGACGACGATCCACCCGTCGAGCGTGAAGGCGTTGTAGCGGACGCAGTCGCGGGTCAGCGCCGCGGTCTCGCCGTGCCAGGCGAAGCTCTCCGCCTCGATCACGATCCGCAGCGAACGATCGGCGAGGTCCGGATGCAGCTCTCGGGTGGGCGACACGCGGATCGGCAGCTGGGGCTCGACATCGAGGCCCGGAATCGTCGACGCGTAGGCCCGCAGCGTCGACTCGTAGGGGTTCGCCGACTTCGCGCTCGCCATCGCCGACACCGCCATCGCCCGGGCGCGCCCGCGACCCTTCATGGCCGCCGCGATCGCCATCAGCTCCCGCTTGGTCACGTCCCCTGCGCGGAGGGCGCTCTCGACGATCGGTAGCGCCTCCTCGAGCGGGAGCATCCGCATGCAGTCGACGAGTGTGCGGCGTACGCCGGTGACGCCGTCCACGATGTCCTCCGCCGCGATGTCCGACCAGTGCGGCACGACCAGTCGCCGAGCCGACGGCGGCAGGTGATGGGTGCGCGGGAAGGTGACGTCCGGGAGGTCCGGGACCTCCTTCTGGCCCCACCCGTGGCGCTGCGCCGCACTGCGCATCGACAGGACGCCCCCGAGGGTGGCCGCCGCCCGTACCGCAGCACTCGCCGTCGCGAGCGCGTACCGTCCGCGTGCGACGCGCACCAGTACGCCGCCCCGCAGCGCCTTGTCGACGGCCGCCCGCCCGCACCGGTCGACGATGGTCGCCCGTGAGCACGCACCGCCGAGCACAGTGACGTGGCTGACGAGGTCCATGCCCCAGCCTGACCGCCCTCAGCGTCGGGGCGTGCTGACAATCCACAGGCTCCGCTGCGGGGCGTCGGGTTGTCGGTCACTTGGTCGTCGCCGGACATGCGGTGCTGCATCTCCCACGTACGCCGACATGCAAATGTCACGCGCGATGCCCTCGAGGCGCGCAGGTGTCACCTGAGCGACATTCGCATGCCCCCGTACGCGAGCCGGCGCCCATTCAAGCGCCCGACCGGCCCGCCCGGCGGCAAGGACCCCGCCGACTCAGGGGAGCTGGAAGACGAACTTCATCACGAGGTAGACGAAGGCGGCGGCCGCACCGGCGGCCGGGAAGGTCAGCACCCACGCCGTCACGATGCTGCGGGCGACGCCCCAGCGGACGGCGGAGAACCTGCGGGTCGCTCCGGCGCCCATGATCGCCGAGGTGATCGTGTGCGTGGTCGAGATCGGGGCGTGGTAGACGAACGCCGTCGTGTACAGCACTGCCGCGCCGACGGACTCGGCGGAGAAGCCGCGGGGCGGATCGAGGGCGATGATCTTGCGGCCGAGCGTGCGCATGATCCGCCAGCCGCCGGCGTACGTGCCCAACGAGATGGCTGACGCCGCCGAGATCACGATCCACAGCGGGAGGTTCTGCTGGTCCTCCGGGTAGTAGCCGGCCGCGATCACGGCCAGGAGGATCACGCCCATCGTCTTCTGGGCGTCCTGGAGGCCGTGGCCGAGCGCCAGCGCCGCGGCCGAGACGGTCTGCATGAGCCGGAAGCCGCGCTGCACCTTGTGTGGGTTGCGACGCCGGAAGATCCACATGATCAGCAGCATCACCAGGAACGCCGCGATGAACCCGACCACCGGAGAGATCACCATCGGGATCACGACCTTGTCGAGGATCGTCTTCCAGTGCACCGTGGCGCCCGCCGCGATCGCGGCCCCGCCCAGCCCTCCGATGAGGGCGTGGGACGACGACGACGGCAGCCCGAAGTACCAGGTGATCAGGTTCCACGTGATGGCACCGAGCAGCGCGGCCAGCACGATGATCAGGCCGTGGTTGCCCTTCGGTACGGCGATCGTGTCGCTCACCGTGTGCGCGACCTCCTGGCCGAGCAGTGCTCCCACGAAGTTCATGACGGCCGCGAGCGTCAGCGCGAGTCGCGGCGTCAGCGCACGCGTCGAGACCGAGGTCGCGATCGCGTTGGCGGCGTCGTGGAACCCGTTCGTGTAGTCGAACGCCAGGGCAACGACCACCACCGTGATGACGATGGCAAGGTCCACCGGTCAGGACTCCTTGACGTGGATCTGCTCGACGATGTTGGCGACCCGCTCGAAGGCGTCGATGGCGTGCTCGAGCGAGTCGACGATGTCCTTGAGCTTGAGGACCTCGAGGGCCTCGTAGGTCCCGCTGAAAAGCTTGGCCAGGATGCGTCGGTAGCTCTTGTCGCCGGC
>Ga0136846_1235978_pt1 | contig 12076 bp, 10 predicted proteins | sample HopSoiMetagenom2_FD_96841 | JGI IMG/M metagenome (GOLD analysis project Ga0136846, IMG submission 96841) | Grasslands soil microbial communities from Hopland, California, USA - 2 Assembly 2016 (version 4) | ecosystem: Environmental > Terrestrial > Soil > Grasslands | place: USA: Hopland...
CTGGCGGTAGTAGGCATGCAATTGGTCCCTTCCTATGCTAAAGGCGAAAAAACCCCGCCTAAAATTATCGTGGACGACGCCCCGGTGCAGCGGGACGGGAAATTTACCACCAGCTTTGCGCCCATTATTAAGAAGGCCGCTCCCAGCGTGGTGAACATTTTTACCACGAAGGTCATTCGCGAACGCGATTTAAAAGCGAACCCTCTGTTTAACGATCCATTCTTCCGTCAATTCTTTGGCGAGCCGGGCCAGCGCCCAAGGCGCAATCAGCGGGAGCAAAGTCTCGGTTCCGGCGTGATTGTTTCGTCCGATGGTTATGTCCTCACCAGCAATCACGTCATTGAGGGCGCCGATGAAATCAAAACGGTTCTCGCAAGCGGCAAAGAATACACGGCCAAAGTCGTTGGCGCTGATCCGCCCACGGATACCGCCGTCCTGAAGATCGATGCCAGCGATCTCCCGGCAATCACCCTCGCGAATAGCGACAAGCTGGAGGTCGGCGACATCGTTTTGGCCATCGGCAATCCTTTCGGCATCGGCCAAACCGTGACCATGGGAATTGTCAGCGGCATCGGACGAAATGATCTCGGCATCGTCGACTACGAAGATTTCATCCAGACAGATGCCTCCATCAATCCCGGGAATTCCGGCGGCGCGCTGGTCGACGCTCAGGGCAGATTGGTTGGAATCAACACCGCGATTTTAAGCGGCTCCGGCGGAAACCAGGGTGTCGGTTTCGCAATTCCTGTCAGTCTTTCCAAAGGCATTATGGAAACGCTGATCGCGAATGGGAAAATTACTCGCGGATTCTTGGGCGTCGGCTTGCAGCCATTAACACCCGATTTGGCTGGCCGCTTCGGCGTCAAAGATCTAACCGGCGGAGCGCTGGTCACGGCTGTGGAAGAGGACACTCCGGCGGCTGAGGCCGGTTTCAAACCCGGTGACGTGATTATCGAGTACAACGGCAAAAAGGTGGTGGACTCCCGGCAGCTTCGCTTGTTGGTCTCACAAACGCCGCCAAAAACAAAAGTCAGCTTCAAGGTGTTGCGCGACGGCAAGAATAAGAATTTCAATGTCACTCTGGCAACCCTTCCGAACGAACGGACCATGAGCGGTATGCTCAAACGCAACAATCCCGACGAGAAAGAGAGCGAGAACGAAACGTTGGATGGTGTCGAGGTCGGTGACCTCGATGCTCGCACCCGCAAGCAGAACAACATTCCCAATCACATTCGCGGCGCTTTGGTAACCAATGTCGATCCCGATTCCTCGGCATATGAAGCCGGGTTGCGCTCCGGTGATGTCATCCTCGAAATGGAGAAGAAGCCCATCACCAGCGCCGAAGATGCCGTCGATATGAGCAACACCTTCAAAGGGGATAATATCCTGCTTCGCGTTTGGAGAAACGGGGGCGCAACCTACATTCCCGTTCCCGTCGAGCGAAAGAATAAGCAGGAAAAGGGTGACCGGGACGACAAGGACAAGGATAAGGAAGATAACCAGAAATGATCAGGGGCTGACCGGATGCCCAATCATCTCCTCAGCCCGTAAACTTGGGTCCATGCTCCTGTTTTAAGGAGGTTTTATGGCCGTTGAGTTTCGAGATTATTACGTGATCCTGGGCGTCTCCCGCTCCGCCGATGAGGAGGAAATTCGCAGGGCCTTCCGCAAATTGGCTCGTTTGTACCATCCGGACATGACCGGCAATGACCGCCGCGCGGAAGACCGCTTCAAGGAGATTAACGAAGCCTACGAAGTCCTCGGTGATTCCGATCGTCGCAAGAAATACGACGAATTCACCCTCATGTGGCCGAACGGAAACGATTGGCAATTTCCACCTGCCTGGGAAGATCCTGATTCTAAAGCGAAAACCGGCCGTTCAGATCATTTTACTTTCACCGGCACCGGTTTCAGCGATTTTTTCGAACAACTGTTTGGCCAAAATGCCAATCCAAAGCCACCCGGTTCCAAATCCCCTGGCGCGGAATTCTATCAGGACACCGCGAACGAAGGAAACGACCTGGAAACTGACCTCTACGTCAGTCTGGAAGAGGTGGCTAGAGGATCGACCCGGCCGGTCACTCTGCGGCGGGCTGTGCGTTGCATGAGGTGTTACGGAATGGGACAGTACAACGCGCATTCCTGCGAAAGCTGTCACGGCCAGGGGAACATCGTTCAAACCAGTTCCTTTCAAGTGAAAGTTCCCCCGGGCATTCCCGAAGGGGCTTGCCTTCGGGTTGGCGGCCAGGGCGAAAAAGGGCTGGTCGGCGAAGCTGGCGATCTCTACTTGAAGGTGCGCTACACAAAGCATCCCGAGTTTAAGGTCGATAATGGACAATTGGTTTATGAACTGGAGATCCCAGCCTGGCAGGCAGCCCTCGGCGCTACGGCTTCAGTTCCGACCTTTAGCGGCCGAGTGAATATTAAAATCCCGGCAGGAGCACAACCGGGACAGAATTTGCGCTTAAAGGGCCGCGGCTTGCCTCAATTAAAAGGGGGCGCGGGAGACTTCTTTGTGCAGATTAAAGTTCAGGTTCCGTCCGCGACAGATTCGCGCCAGAAACAGCTTTGGGAAGAGTTGGCCCGCGAAACTGCTTCAGCGGGCCAGCATGCCTGACAAATTCAACTATTCGTTGATGCCCCAATGATCGACGGACCGATCGCGCTGCAGAATGGATTCCAACACGGTTGTCGTTGAGGTGCTTCTTTCAAATAGCTTTTCAAAACGCGTGGTCGGTTCGATTTTCCATGAGCGTGAAGTAATAAAATCGATCCCTGCTTCAGCGGTGAGTCCCTCGAGATAGTTCCGCGCCAGCCCGGCATTCGGATGGGAATGGAATTGTGGATCGACAATCAATCCAAGAGCGCTCGTCCGGCACGCTTTCGAATGGATCCAGCTATCGAGCCACTCTCGAGCCTCCTCGGCCAGACGCCGGTCGCCCCGTATCGAAATCAGCACAAGGTCCGCGTTCATGGCTTCCGCGGCTGCCGCCTGGCGCAGTTTCTCCAGGCCGAGTGGCTCAAATTTCCAGAGATTGAATTGAAGCTCACTCGGCTCGTCCCACGTTTCGAGGATGTGGTTGTAAAGCTGCATCGCGCGCAGGCCCGATGAATAATCTTCATATCCCACGACCACCCGAAAAGCCTGGTTTGCCGTGTCGAAATCCTGTTCCTGATCGATAGAAAAGATGGCAGGCTTCATAATACGTTACCTTGAGCGCCTCAAAAAAGAATGCAACGAGAAAATCCGAAATGTTGTTAACACACGGTTAACAGGATATTCCCCGGCGTTACTCTCTGCGGCTTGATCATTCATTAAAATGATCTTCGAATCTCACCATCCCTCACCGCTCCACAAAATTTGCCAAAAATTGTGTGAAATTTGGCAGTTTCCATTTTTGCCCTCTGGTGTAAACTGACGCGGCATGAAAGTGCGCCGGGCGCCAAAGCGATATCTTTGCTGTTGCTGTTTAATCCTTTGCGGTGTGCTCGGCATTCTCTTCAGCCCCGCGGTGGGTTTGCGAGGCGGTATTGAATTCAGATCTTTCACCATTCAAAAAGTGCAGGATTACACCTGGGGCAAAGCGGTCACGAGTTCTGAATTCGAACTGCCCTACATCCAAAACCAACGCGGCCTCATGTTTATGAATTGTTTTCTCGCCGGCAGCCTGGTCACTCTTTTTGGTGGCGTTCATTGGTTTGCCCTGCTCCGTCGGCGCCTCTGAAGTTTTCTCACGTTGACCGATCAAACTCTTTTTTTTCGCCTTCAACTTCGATTCAGGTAATGATTCCCGGCTCCGATGCGTTCTGACTTGCTGAAAAATATTTCGAGAATCGTCGTGAAACTCGGCACCGGTGTCCTCACGGACGCGCGCAAGCAGCCGGACTTCAGGCAAATGGAGCAGTTGGTCGCGCAGGTCGCGGCGCAGCGCGAAGCCAGGCGCGAAGTTGTTCTGGTCAGTTCCGGCGCTGTCGGAGCTGGCATGGGCGTGCTCGGATATGAAAAACGTCCCGCTGAACTGGCCGAACTGCAAGCCTGCGCTGCGGTTGGCCAATCACGGCTCATGTCCACCTACGAAAAACTCTTCGCCAAGTACAATCTTTCCGTCGCGCAAGTTCTTTTGACGCATGACGACCTCCAGCATCACGAGCGGCACCTGAACGCGCGCAATACCCTCGTTCGTCTTCTTCAACATGGCGTCATCCCGATCATCAACGAGAATGACGCCGTCTCGTTCACCGAAATTAAATTCGGCGACAACGACAAACTCTCCGCGCTCGTTGCCTGTCTCCTCCCCGCCGATCTCCTGGTTATTCTCACCACCGTCGAAGGAGTCATTGCCAATTTCGGAAAACCGGATGCGCAGCTTGTTTCCACCATCGAAGAAATCACGCCTGAAATCGAAGGCGTGGCCGGGGGCACGACCAGCGCCACTGCCGTGGGCGGCATGACTTCCAAAATTCAGGCCGCCAAAATTGTCGCGCGCGCCGGAATCCCTTTGGTCATTGCTCCCGGAAAAAACGCGACCGTCCTGAAACAGCTCGTTGGGGGCGAAGAGATCGGGACGCTCTTTGTCCCCAATGAAAAACGCCTCGCCAGCCGCAAACGCTGGATTGCTTTCTTTCACCATCCCAAAGGTTCCCTTTATCTCGATGATGGCGCCAGACGCGCTCTTCGTGAGGAAGGCAAAAGTTTGCTCCCGCCCGGGATCACCCGCTGCGAAGGAAATTTCAATTCCGGCGAAGTGGTTCGAATTTGCGATTTGAACGGAACGGAATTCGCCCGTGGCATGATCGCCGTCTCCTCCGAGGCGATCCGCCTCAAGCAAATGCCGAAGGGCGAAGTCATTCATCGCGATAACCTCGTGATTCTTTGAAATGATCAAATTCAAAAAATCCAACTCAGCCATGAACGACTTGCTTGAGATCATGGCCGATCTCCGTTCGCCGCAGGGCTGTCCCTGGGATCGCGAACAGGACCACATGACCCTTCGCTTTCATGCCGTCGAGGAAGTTTATGAACTGATCGACGCCATCGAAGCAGGCGATGACCACGAAATGGCCGAAGAACTGGGCGACCTTCTTCTCCAGGTCGTCTTTCATGCGCAACTCGCCAAAGAACGCGACGCCTTCGATTTCGAAGCCGTGGCGCGGCAGATGGTCGAAAAGCTCTTGCGCCGCCACCCGCATGTCTTCGGCGATTCCAACGCCAAAACGGTTGATCAGGTCTGGGCCCAATGGGACCAAATTAAGAAAGCGGAAAAACAAGGCACCCATCGCGAACGCACCTCCGCCTTTGACGGCATTCCCAAACATCTTCCCGCTCTGCTCCGTGCCGAAAAGCTCGTGAAGAAAGCTCGAAAAGCCCATCTCGCCGGAAAATCGCAAAAGAATTCGCTCACCAAAAAACAATTGGCGAACGAACTCTTTCACCTCGCGGAATATGCCCAGGCCCAGGGTTGGTCTGCTGAGGAACTTCTCCGCGGCGAACTGCAACAAAGAGAAAAGCAGTGGCGCAAAGAAGAAAAGAAAACGGCAAAATAAAAATCAGATCAAACTACCGCGCCAGTTTTTCCCTTCCGTGAGGCTTTGAGAAATCCAGCTGCGGCCCGATTGGCACCAGACGCGTCGGATTGATCTCCTCATGCGTCATATAATAATGCCGTTTGATATGATCCAAATTCACCGTCTCAGCGATGCCCGGTTGTTGATACAGATCCAACAAATACCCGTGCAAATTCGGATAATCGACGATCCGCCGCACATTGCATTTGAAATGCACATAGTAAACCGCATCAAACCGGACCAGCGTGCAGAACAATCTCCAGTCCGCTTCCACAAATTCATTTCCGAAAAGATACCTTTGATCTGCTAATCGTTTTTCCAGTTCATCCAGCGCGCGAAAAACCGCCCGGCACTCCCGCGCATAAACCTTCTGACTCGTCGAAAACCCGGCTTTGTACACCCCATTGTTCACCTGGTCATAAATGAACTGGCTGATCCTCGCATGTTCGTCTTCAATCCCGGCCGGAAACAAATCGATCTTCCCCCGCGCGAACTCTTCAAACTCATCGTTGAAAATCCTGCATATATCGTCCTCTGAATTATTCACGATCTGCCTCGTTTTTCGATCCCACAGCACCGGCACGGTTACGCGCTCCTCATAATCCGGGTCACTCGCCTTGTATGCCTCGCTCAAAAAAGAAAACCCCTCGACTGGATCGCGCTCCGGACGGAACGCCCAGCCGCGCCCGTCGCGAATCGGATCAACGATGCCCAAGCCGATGACCTCCCCCAGCCCTTTCAATTCCCGCACGACATAAGTCCGGCTCGCCCAGGGGCACGCCAGCGAAATATAAAGATGGTACCTCCCCTTCTCCGGTCGAAACTCCGAATCCTTCGAGATCCACTTGCGGAACGCGTCCTCCTGCCGCACGAACTCGCCGCCCTCCGACTGCTCCTCTGGAAACTGTGCTTTCCCCTCCATGATCCGAACTGTAAACCACCGCGCCTCTCCAATCGAGTTTTTACCTGCCTGCAGATTCCATCCGGTTACGCGGCGGCGCGCGCTTTAATGAGCGAATTAATCTGAAGAAGAAGGTCCTCGGTTGAATACGGCTTCTGCAGATAGGCATTTACTGCTTGTTCAAATGCCGGCGCCCGCTCCTGCCCGCTCGTTCCCAGGATTTGAACCTCGGGATTGATCGTGCGCAACGCGCAGGTGAGTGCGTCACCATTCATCACGGGCATATTTAAATCACTGACCACAAGCGCGACGGCGGCGGATTTTAGAGAATAGATCGCAATACCTTCCGCGCCATTTTTTGCCGCAAGGACGTTGTATCCGGCCGCGGAGAGAGCTTCTTTGCCCAGAGTGAGAATTGTGATTTCGTCTTCGATCAGAAGAATCGTTTCCCCGTTCCCGCGAAGTGTGCGATGAGAATTCGATCTAATGAAAGTTTCAGCGCGATCCGAGGGGAACGCCGGGAGATAAATGAGCAGAGTGGCGCCTTCTTGAGGAGCGCTCTCGATTTCAACAAACCCTTTATGCTCTTTCACTATGGCAAAAACCGTGGACAATCCCAGGCCCGTCCGCTGGCCGAGCGGTTTGGTCGTGAAAAACGGATCGAAGATCTTTTGCCGCAATTCGGCTGGGATTCCGCTCCCTGTATCTGCAACCGTAAAGACAACATAATCGCCCGTGCGCACTTGCCCTTCTCTATCCAGATACTCGCTGAGAGTCGCGTTCCGTGCGGCCAGAGTGAGCGTGCCACTCCCCTCCATCGCTTCACGCGCATTCACACACAAGCTCAGTAGAACCTGGTGAAAGCTGGTCGGATTGGCTTGGATTTTCCAAAGCCCCTCCGGGATTTCCACCTCGAGACGAATTCCCTTTGGAAACGTGCCTTGGACGATTCGTTTCATCTCCTGAAGAATCTGGCCGGGGCCAAGGAGAACTCTTTTTCCATCTAAACCCCGCCCGAATGTTAGAATTTGTTTCACCAGATCGGTCGCGCGTTGGGCGCTGCTTTGAATCGTAGAAAGAATTTCAGTGGAACCATTGGTCGCTTTTAATTTCAGCAATTCAACCCCCATCACAATCGGCGCGAGAACATTGTTGAGGTCGTGCGCCAGTCCGCCGGCCAAAGCGCCAATATTCTCCAGGCGCTGAGCCCTCGCAGACTTGTCCTGGATTGTAACCTTTTCGGTCAGGTCGCATAGAGTCAGGATCGCCCCGCAGCGATGCTGCCCCAGGTCCAGGAGTTGGGCATTCACCAAAAGATGCCGTTGAGCGCCCGATCGAGGGATAAGCAGGAATTCAGCGTTGCGAACCTGTTCGCCGTTCAAGGCGCGAACGAGCGGGGATTGCTGCCGAGAGAGGCGGCTTTTACTCTGGAGAGAGTAGAGATTGAGCTTTTCAATCCACGTTTTGGTTCCGATCGCCTCGTCCAACAGACCAATCAGTTCGGAGGCGGCGCGGTTCGCCAAAATAAGGTTCACATCGCCATCGCAAACCACAGCGGTCAAATCGATCGTATTCAGGATGGAAGCCAGCAGATCTATTTGCCGCGTTAGCTGAACAACGGCCATCTCACCTTCCCGAATCTGTAACGCCATGCTCCGGTTTAAGGATTCGAGCTCAACGGTTCGCTCTGCAACAAGCCCCTCCAGTTGTGACTGCATCGCTGCCAGGGCGTTTTCAACTGTTCGCCGGCGCTTTTTCTCGTAAAAAATCGCACAAACAGCGATCAGCAGACCGAGCAGGCCCGCGATGGCTAATCCATTTGCAGCGGAAAAAGTGTAAAGCTGATGCGCAACGTCCATCAGTTCGACAACATTCAATCTTAGAATTCAGCGCGTGCCATCGACTTGTTTGATCGCGCCAGGCGACCGTCTACTATGAACGTTTGGTGTGCTCGCCCCATCGATGCATATACGCCAAAGAAGTTATCGGTTTGCCTTCCGCCCCACTGAACCTGACAATGGTTTAGGGGTTTTCCCTTTTCTCGAGATGAGGGGAGCTTTCGTAAGCCCCCGTGCTGAGGAGACGCCCCGTTTTTGCCAGATTTCAGCCACCGAGCTAATTTACACCCCTCGAAGGCCGGCGCTATTTCGAACGAAGAATGCAGTAGCAAATCAGCGCAACCATCATTGCCAGCCGTCTTTAGCCGGCCCTGTCAAGACGTCCAACTTCCCGCGCCTCGGAATTTTCCTTGCCAGGAAATAGCCGGGGAGCATTAGCTCAGGCTCCGGTTGCTCAGCGCGCTACAGGGTGAGATTCTCAACCCAGGATTCTCATGATAAAACGCGGAAAGTTTCTGACCTCGTTCACGGTTGGAATCGCTTTTCTCGTTCTCGGCAACGTTCCCGCTTGGAGTGATGTCATTCTTTCTGGATTTCATGGCATCCGCATTTACGACGAAGGAACGGGGGCCTTTGTGCTGCGGACCGGCGCTGGCGAAGAGGAGGAAGGCATCGCGTTCGGGAAAAACGGCCAGCTTTTTGGATTAGTCAATGATCTCGGAGGCGGCTGGATCGCCCAATATTCGCCGCAATCCTACCGCTGGGCAGGGAGCTTAGGGCCGCACGATTTCACGGGCGTCCCTTTAGGAATGAGTCTGGGGCCGGATGGAAATCTTTACATCTGCGGGAACAATGCGTTTGGAATGAAAGGTGGCATCCGCCGGCTGGATAGCCGAACCGGAGAAGACCTCGGCGTTTTCGTCGCTCCAGGAGAAGGAGGACTCGGCATGGCCTTCGAGGCCATCTTTGGTCCGGACGGGAATTTGTACGTCAGCAATTGGGGCGGCTCGAAAATTATCCGGTTTAACGGGAACACGGGAGAATACATCGACGACTTTGTTCCCGCAGGCAGCGGAGGCCTTGAGAGATCAACGGGACTTGTTTTTGGACCGGACGGCAACCTTTATGTAAGTAGCGAAACCACCAGCACGGTTTTGCGATATGATGGACGGAGCGGGGAATTCCTCGATAAATTCATAACCGCTGGACTCGGAGGATTGGCTTGGCCCGCCGGACTTGCCTTTGGCCCAGATGGCGATCTCTACGTTTGCAGCGCCGGAAATCACGCGGTGATACGTTACGATGGCAAAAGCGGTGCGTTCATCGATGTGTTTATCCAGCCCGGCAGCGGTGGGTTGGACAACGGACCGAACTATATTCTCTTCACCCCCCGTCCGCCCAAAGTGAAAATTTCCCAAACATCTGAGGGCACAGTGGTGAGTTGGCCGGCAACTCCATTTAATTGCATTTTGGAAGCGGCAACCTCACTGGACGGCGTCTGGGAGACAGTGACAAATTCCCCGACAGGCAATTGCACCCATTTGATCCGGCAAGAATCCGGCCGAGCCGATCAACAAAGATTCTTCCGACTCAAGCAGGCGCAGTAGGGCTAAATTCGTTTCAGCAGAGAGAGCTGTTTGCGTATCGGATGCTCTGCCGGGGCAAAGGCTTCCACCGCCGCCTTTACGTCAGCATGTCGCTCCAGCGGAGTCCAGTGCATCAGCGTCTTTTCGCCGGATTCCCTGATCAACCAGAGATTTCGGAAGTTCAGAACCCTCAGTGGCCGGACTTCTCTTATCTCGTCCCAAAGAATAAAGTTTTGCCCCTTCTGCAAATGAATCCCCAGAGAGCTGATCCCCACCGCTCGCTCCGTGGTTTTCTGGATCAGCCATGAATATAGCAATCCGGCCAGGAAGAACGGAACGATCCAAAGCACACGTGGCCAGGTGAAAATTCGCTGGATGCTCCATCCGATGCTTCTCGCAGGCTTGGGCGCGGGCTGGAAATGTATTCCGGCAATTTTATCGTCCGCGTCCAGCGCCAGACTCATCAACAGCTCGCCTTGCTGGCAATCCAGCCGGAACGCAATCCATCCGCGGTAGCCGTTAGTGGTCGGGCCTTCCACCTTTTCAATCTGACCATATCGCGCGGCCAGATCGCTGAAAAAATCAAAAGCTTTCCTCGGCGGCAGGAACTCGCTCATTTCCGGGTTGAACATCTTTCCCACGGTGGCGAAATCCCCGGCGTTGAGCAGATCAACAACCTTTCGAACGACGTCGGAGTAGCGGTTGGTTTCTGCGAATTGAAAGATCGGCGCGATCGTGTTCGGAGACTGCTCTTTGTGGTCGCCGCCTTGATTGCCCATATTGAAGCTGAGCATCAAAAAGAACCAGATTCCGATAAATCCGATTTCGCCGTAAAGCGCGAGCTGCCAAAACGCGACCTTGAATTCAACCGGTTTAACCCGGTCGGCGGCCGCCATGGAGAGAACGATCGGGCGCAGACTCGCAACCTCTCTTTCCTTCAGCGGTTCGCCGGTTTCGGCGGAATGAAGCAGCGATTCCAATTGCGCTTCCGCGGGCAGAAGCTGTTTGGAGCGCGCCCTCTGATTGAGCCACCAAACGAACGCATCCACGCCAATGAACACCAGTGAACCAAAAATTTTGCTAAACAGATCCATCCGCCGTCCCCAAGTGGCGACCAGCAATCCGATCAGCCCCGGAAGCAAATACCACCAGAACACAGACTTCAATAACTGCGATTGCGCACGCACCGAATTCAGCTCCGCCTGTAATGAAGCGACGACCGACGCGCCAGGTGGTGCGGGCGGCGTGCTCCGGCGGGTGTAAACAAGCTTCCAACCGATGAAAATCGCGCTTCCGATCACAATCAGGTCGCCGAGACGCGGAATCGGCTCACCATGCGCATTGAAGTAGAAATATCCGAAAATGATAATCACCACCGCACAGCCGATCAATTCGCGGAGATCGCGCGCGTCCAGGATGCGTCGAAGCCCGCTCATTTTATTTTGTATGGCCGAAACGAATTGCGCCGCGGACGGTTCGGGATTCCTCAACCGTTGTCGTTGCCACAGTTTCTTTAATTCGTCCTCATTCATTGGGCGCCTCCTTCATCAGGCAGAAAAGTTTCTTCTTGGCGCGATGCAACATCACGCCCACATGACTGGCATTGATGCCCGTGATTTCTGCCATTTGTTCGTAGGTGAACTCTTCCAGAAACAGAGTGACGAGCGCTTTTTCGAGCGAATCCAGTTTGAAGATTGCCGTGTAAAGATTTGCCATGCGCTCGTCCGGCTTTTCTTCAGCGGTCTGTCGCGATTCAATCGTCCGTGTCAGGTCGGCGAGTTCGGCATAAACAACGCGATCGGAGCGGGACGCTCGCTTCCGGGCGAACGAAATGGCAGTGTTGATAGCCACGCGATAAAGCCACGTATTGGCAAATTGTTTTTCTTTCAGAGCCGGCAGGCCGCGCCAGATTTGAAACAGGATCTCCTGATACAAATCGTCCTGGTCCGCCGCATTCCACGAATAAACGCGGCAGACCCTGAGAATTCTGCTTTGATTCTCATTCACCAACTCCAGGAACCGGTGTTCGTCTGCGGGCGTCGAATTCAAACCTTTATCTGATTAGTCGCTGCGGAAGCGAAAATTATTACGGCAAAAAAAGATCTTTTCGATCATGCTTTTCGGCAAAGACAGCGGCGACATGGAAGCTAGGCTGTCAATCGCAGTACCACGCCATTTCAAGCTTC
>Ga0136846_1215254_pt1 | contig 12074 bp, 8 predicted proteins | sample HopSoiMetagenom2_FD_96841 | JGI IMG/M metagenome (GOLD analysis project Ga0136846, IMG submission 96841) | Grasslands soil microbial communities from Hopland, California, USA - 2 Assembly 2016 (version 4) | ecosystem: Environmental > Terrestrial > Soil > Grasslands | place: USA: Hopland...
ACGGACGCGCTTGCGCCCTCCACCAGGTCACCGAAGGAGCAGTTCAGGACGCCCGACGCGATGGTGCAGTCTGGGTTGTCGGGGGACTCCTGCCATGCGACGCCGCCCGGCAGCGGATCGTGCACCGTGACGTTGCTCGCGGTGCCCGGGCCGTCGTTCGTGGCGGTGATGGTGAAGCCGGCGTTCTGGCCGGCGCTGATGGTCGCGTCGTCGGCGACCTTCGTCACGGAGACGTTGGGCTTCTTGACGATCGCGCTGGGCTGGATGCTGCGGTCCTGGTTCTTGTTCCCGCTGCCGTCAAGGTTCTGCGTGCGCATGTGCCACGGGGCCCCCGACACCGTCGCGGCGCCGTTCGGCGTGTTCGCGGTCGTGACCCAGTAGTCGGACTGCGCGATGTGCGCGCCCCATGCGAGCAGGGCCGCCGACCCGGTGGTGGTGAACGTCACCGTGATGTCGGCGCTGCTGTTGTTGCTCGTCGGGCCGGAGTGGGTGGGCACGCTCAGGTTGTCGATCGTGCCGCCGTACAGCGTGAGGTTGCGGCTGATCCCGGCGAAGGTCTCCGCGCCGGCGACCGTCTTGCCGGCCTTGGTGGGCGCGCCGGGCGCGAAGGGGTCGCTCTTGAACGTGGCGGTGTTCGCCGAGGGCAGGCTCGGGCACAGCGACGAAACGGCGCCGCCGCCAGAACCGCACAGGTTCGGACTCTCGGTGTCGTTCCACGTCGCGAGGAAGTCGTACGCCTCGTGGCCGCCGGCGGTGAAGTCGTAGTTCAGGTGGATCGTGTGCTGGCCCGCCGAGAGGCCCTCGATCGCCAGACGAAACGGCACGACGTCACTCTCGTGGTAGGCCGAGTTGTTCTTGTTCAGGTCGCCGTTCTGCCACCCTTGGCCGGACAGGTTCGCCCACCGGTCCAGGTTGACGTTGAGCGCAGCGAGCGACGTCGACAGGGTCGAGCTGGCGCTGCGTGCGGTGCCGCCGCCGCCCGTGTCGACTTGACCCATCGTCAGGCTCGGGGCGCCGGCGTTGGCCGGCAGCGCTGCTTGGCCGAAGCCGACCGCGAAGACGAGCAGCGAACAGAACGCGGTTGTGAGCGCGCGGCGCCCGGTGATCCCGCGCATCTTGCGGTGCGATCCCATCTGGTTACCCCCCAGGTCCATGGTTCTCTCCTCCGAAGCGGTTGATCGTGAGACGCGGGAGGGACGCCATGCGGCCGACCTCTGTCTCCCCACGCCAGACGGTACGCCGGCACCCGGGGGACAGCATCGGGCGAAGGGTGTGACCCGGCGCCCCTGCCTGGGTCGTAGACCGTTCGGACCTGGTTGCCGGTGAGTGTGGCGGCGCAGCGTGTATCAGACAAACACGCTGGTCATGCACGAAGCGGCCGGAAGCGCGTCCGCGATGGCACCGTGGTTAGCTGCGCCGGCGCGCGCCGAGCAGCAACGCCGTCGCACCGACAACCGCGAGCACGAGTGCGACGAGGCCCGGAACGGTGGCGTCGCCACCGGTGAACGCGGTGCCATCTCCGCTCGCGTTCGTCCCGCCGGCGTGCGTCGACGCCGCAACGATCGTGACGGCTGCGCGATCGCTCGAGCGCACGCCGTGCCCGCTCGCATCCTTCGCGGTCACGGTCGCGGTGTTCGTCACCCACACCCGCTCCGCCGTCACCGTGCGATGGACCTGGAACGTGATGCGATGGCCGGGCGCGAGCTGCGGCACCGTGCCCACCGACCCCAGCTGGTCGTCGGTGACGGCGACGTCGGTGAGCGTCGCGTTGCCGGTGTTCCGGATCACGTATCGATACGTGAGCGTGTCTCCGACGGTCGCGCTCACCGGGTTCGGGACAACTGAGATCGACAGTTTCGGCTTGAGCACCCGCGTCGTGGCGCGCGCGCGTGCCGACGTTGAGCCGCCGGCGGATGCCGCCCGGACGGTCGCGGTCGTCGCGAAGAGGTCCGGTGTGCTCGTTCGAACGACATGGCGACACCGGTACGTCCGATGCTCGCCGGGGGACAGGGTCCCGTCGCCGCCGCCGTGCGGCGCGCCGTCGCATCCCGGGTCAGACACCGTCACGTGATCAAGGTCGACCTCGCCCGAGTTCGTGACGTGCATCGTGAACCGGACCGCCGTGCCCACGTGCGTGAACCGAGGCGCCGTCTTCGTGATCTCGATCGACGGGGGACAGGTGACCGTGTCGCTCGCAGATGCGGAGTCATCACCCTGCGCGGCGGCCGGCTCGTCCGAGGCCGACACGGACGCGGTGTTCGTGAGGGAGCCGCAGCGGACGTCCCCGGTCAGCGTCGCGCCGAACGTGACGGACGCGCTTGCTCCGGCGGCGAGCGATGCACGCGTGCACGTGACCGACCAATGCTCGGGGTGACCCGTACCCGCCGAGGAGGTGACCGTGCACTGCCCCTGGGCAAAGGTGGGGACGAGCGTCGTGACGTGGACCCCGAGCGGGAGATCGTCTTGAACCTCGATCCCGTGTGCGGTCGCGGTTCCGACGTTGTTCACGGTCAGGGTGTAGGAGAACCCCTCGCCAGGCTCCAGCGGCCCGGAGGCATCGGAAACCTTCGCGAGAGTGACGTCAGGGGCGTTCGCGGCGCTCGCCGAGCCGATGAGGACCCAGGACCAGGCGACGGCGACGGCCATCGCGATCGAGACGCTCGCGGCCCGCCGGCCGACGCCGATCCGAGTCTTCACGTTCTCCCATCCCGTCCCGACGAACCCGTCGACGTCTCGTTTCGAGCGACCCTATGAGCGGGCGGCGGCCTACGCCATCGGTCGAACGAACACGCCGTTCGGCGTTCGGCCGCTTCGTACCCTTCCGGCGGCAACCATGGCAGCCGCAAGTGGGCGATTCAACGTTCTGGGCGTCACAACACGCGGGGAAGAGGCACGCCCAGGGGGCTACACACATGCACCTAGGGATCTGCACCCCGCCAACGTTACATAACGTGCATTATGGGCGTTCTACGGGGATGGCTGGTCAGGCGGGCTGGCGCGTGTGGAACCGGAGGTCCCAGCCCCATCGGGTCACGCTCCACAGCGCTTCCGCCACGATCGCCTTGGAGATCTTGGACTCGCCGTAGACCCGTTCACGGAACGTGATCGGCGCCTCGCCGACGTGGTATCCGAGCCGGTACGCGCGCGAGACGAGCTCGATCTGGAACCCGTAGCCGTCGGACGCGAACGGCTCCTGCAACAGATCGTGCAACAGCTCGCGGCGGTACACCCGATAGCCGCTCGTCGCGTCGCGGATCGGGAGCCCGAGCATGAACCCCGCGTAGGCGTTGCCGCCACGGGACAGGGCGACCCGGGACCGGCTCCAATCGGTGACCGAGCCGCCCGGGATGTACCTGCTGCCCACGACGAGGTCGAAGCGCTGCGCGGCCGCCACGAGCCCGGGCAGTTCGGATGGATCGTGCGAGAGGTCGGAGTCCATCTCGATCGCGACGTCATATCCGTCCGTGATCGCGGTTCGGAAGCCCTCGAGGTAGGCGCTCGCGAGGCCCGACTTGGCGGGTCGTTCGAGGAGCCTGACACGCGGCTCGCCGGCCGCGATCTGCGCCACGAGCTCCCCCGTGCCGTCGGGTGAGGAGTCGTCCACCACGAGGACGTCGATCCCGTCGATCGCCAGGACGCCCCGGATCGCCTGCTCGATCGTGCCGCGCTCGTCGTAGGTGGGAAGCACCGCGAGTCCACGGAGCGGCTCCGGCAACAGCCCCGGCGACGGGCGCGTCGCGCGGCGGCGGGGCGCGAACAACAGACTCATCGCGACGATCACCACACAGAGGACGGGGAACCAGTCCCCGTACCGGACGTACAGGGTCCACGCCGTGGACGGCCGGACCTGGCCACGGAGGATACCCGGGACGAAAAGCTGCGTGTCGTTCACGACCTGCCCGTCGGTGTCGATGAACGCGCTGATCCCGGAGACCGCCGCGTCGACCACCCATCGACCCGTTTCGACCGCTCGCACCCTGCTCATCTCGAGGTGCTGATCCGCGGCGGCCGTGAACCCGTAGGACGCGTTGTTGACCGGCACGACGAAGAACTGCGCGCCCTCGCGCACCATCGTCCGCTCGATATCGGGGAAGGCGTTCTCGAAACAGATGGGGGTCCCGTAGGTCGGCAGCCCCGGCTGCGTGATCGTGTGCACGCTGCTGCCGGGGGTCCGGTCGACCGGGATCTGCTTGATCGCGCTGATCCACGACAGGCGGCGCCGCCACGGCACGTATTCGCCGAAGGGCACGAGATGCACCTTGTCGTAGCGGTCGACGAGGTTGCCGGCTTCGTTGAACGCGAGCACGCTGGTTCGCTGGCTCCCGTCCGGATCGTTCACGACCGCGCCGACCGTCGTCGGCACGTGGACGCGCGCGATCGCAGCGCGGACGTTCGCCACCGTCGTCGGGTCGGCGAGCGCGCCGGGATCGAGCGCCCCCTCCCCCCACACCGCCAGATCGGGCGGCGGCGTCTGCCCGGCGAGGGTGAGGTATTCCTCGATGTTGCGTTGAGCGACGGTGAGGTCCTCTTGTACGGGCGACGTGTCGTCCGCGACCCGGACGTCGACCTGGACGAGCGCGATCGAGACCGGATCGCCGGTCGCGGCCGGCAGCGGGATCAGCGCCGGCGCGATGATGGCCGCCACCGCGGCGATCACGAGCGCGAGCCTCACCCCTCCCCTCCCCTGTCGCGCGAACCAGCCGGCGATGGCCGCGTTCGCGAACACGACGACGAATGTGACGCCCCAGACGCCGGTCACCGAGGCGAGGTGGATGAGCGCGCGATCGTCCACCTGCGAGGTGCCGAGGTTCGCCCACGTGAAGCCGCCGAGCGGCCACATCCCGCGCAGCCAGTCGACCGCGGTCCATGCCGCCGCGATCCCCATCGCGCCCCACACGTGGTGCTCGCGTCGCAGGAGCAAGGTCGCGATCGCGCCGAACACCGCGATCGACGCCGCCGACATGACGACCAGCGCGCCCCACGCCAGCGCGCCGAACAGGAAGATCCAATAGAGCGTGGCGCCGAACATCCCGACGCCGAAGCAGAAGCCGAGGAGCGCGCCACGCGGCAGCGTGCGGTCGCGCAGCAAGAGCAGCAATGGCGCGACGGCCACGAATGCGATCGGCCACGCGCCGACCGGCGGGAATGCGAGCGAGGCGGCGAGCCCGGCGACGAGCGCCGCCACGCACCCGAGGCCCAGCGACGGCCGCGGGCGCGGAGTCACATCACGCGCAGTCGCGGCAGAGCATCTTCTTCTTGTCCGCGAGCTGGCTCCGGTGCTTCACCAAGAAGCAGTTCCGGCACATGAATTCGGTCTCTTGCATCGGGACGACCTTGGTGTCGATCGCCTCGGCGCGATCGTCGCGGGCGAGGTCGAGCGGGATGACCTCCTCGTCGTCCTCGACCGGCTCCTTGACGGTCTCGGACGCCTCCTGCTTGGCAAGGAGGTCCTGGATCGACTCGACGTTCTCGAGGCCGGGCTCGGGCGCGACGGCGGCGTCCTCGAGGTCCTCCGCCGTCGGCTCGGCCTCGTCCTCTTCCTCGACCGGGAGCTCCTCTTCCTCTTCGGCGAGGTCTTCGATGTCGTCTGGCATACGCGGGATCGTGCCTTCTATCCGCGGGAGGGGTGGGGGTTGCCTCCCTGGCAGCTGCGCATCCTACAACGGGTGTGTTCGAACGTTGGGGAGGGTGTGCCACATGCGGAAAAGAGGACCCAAGAGACGGCTCCCGTTCGCCGCGCCGGGGCGCCGCGATCGTGTGCTCGCCTCTTGGGTCCGGCGTCGCCGCCGGGGCGGTGACGCATCACCGACGCTACGCAACCGCGTCCGGACGGGTCAAGCGCGCAAGCCGCGAAAGAGTGACAAAGGCCTCACGAGACCCAGACTTCTCGGCCCAGCGAGACGGTGAGGATCGGTCGCAGCCCGGCGACGTCCTCGACCGACAGCGGGTCCACGTCGTATGCGGCGATGTCGGCGTGCATCCCCGGTTCCAGCACACCCTTCTTCTCCTCGTGGTGCGCCAGCCGTGCGCTCCCGGTGGTGTGGATCCGGATCGCGGCCGCGCGGTCGAGGCGCTGTGTCGGGTCGTGGTGGGTCTCCATGGCCCGGATCGTCGCCCACGGGTCGACCGGGACCACCGGCGCGTCCGACCCGACCCCGAGCTCCAACCCACGGTCCAAGATCGTGCGGATGGGGTTCATCGCCCACGCGCGGTCAGGCCCGACCCGACGCTCGTACAGCGCGCCCGGGAAGCCCCACGCGGCGTCGAACGCCGGCTGCGCCGAGATGCCGAGCCCGAGCATCGCCGCGCGCTCGATCTGCGCGAGGCTCGGCATCTCGAAGTGCTCGATGCGGTGCCGTCGCGCTCGGAAGTGACGGCGCTCGCGCGAGTCGAGCCGCCGGTAGATCCGCTCCCACGCGCCGACCACTTGCTCGATCGCGCGGTCGCCGATGGCGTGCATGCCGACCTGCAGACCGGCGTCGTGCCCGTCTCGGAAGAAGCCCTCCAGGATCTCGTCGTCGAAGACGAGCTCACCGCGGCCCGAGCCGTCGGTGTACGGATCGCTGATCGCGGCCGTGCCAGCGCCGAGCGAGCCGTCCGCCGCCAGATCGCCCCCGATCGCGCGAAGGCCGAGCTCGACGGCCTTCGGCACGTCCATCACGCCCAGAACGACCTCGACCGACACGGGGAGATCGCGTCGGTGCGCGAGCAACGTCTCCAGGTCCAAGGGGCCGAACTCCAGGGGCAACGTCATCTCGTGCACGGTCGTGACCCCGTGGCTCGCGGCGCGGGCGGCGCCGGAGAGCTGCAGTGCCTCGATCGTGTGCTCGCTGCGGGCGGTCGCCGCCCACCGGCCGACCAGTCGGTTCGCCGTCCCGGTCACGACGCCGGTCGGGCCTCCTTCGCTGTCCCGCGCAACGCCGGGGGTGTCCAACGCGTCTGCGAGGCTGAGCGCCGCGGTGTTGAGCAAGGCGACGTGGCCGTCGGTCCGGCGGATCACCAGCGGCGCGGCGGTGACCTCGTCGAGCTGCTCCAGCGTCGGCAACGTCGAGTCGATCCACGTCGTCTCGTCGTAGCCCTGAAGCGCCACGACCTCGTCGGAGGCGCCGCGCGCGCGATCGCGCGCGATGGCCAGGAGCTCACCCGCCGACCGCGCGGCGACGACGTCCTCGTTGTCGGCCGCAAGCCCCAGACTCGTCAGATGCACGTGGGCATCGACGAAGCCCGGCACGATCGTCGCACCGGGCAGATCCACGATCCGGTCCGCCTTCGGGGGCTCGCCGGCGCCAACACGCTCGACGTGCCTGCCATCGACCAGCACCCAGTCTCCGGTGGGCGGATGGCCGAACGTGTGCACGCGTTGCGCGCGGTACAGGGATCTCACGACCCGCGCATGATGCCACGACCGACCCCGCCGTCGGACGATCCGCACGGGCCGACGTCGTTCGCGCAGCGCTTGCCCTCGTGTTCCCGCAGGCCGAGGTCGATGAGTGCGTCGCGCCACGCGCGCGACGCACGAGCGACCGCATCACGGTCGCCGGCGAACACGACGTCGTCGACCCACCGAACCGGCAGACAGCCGGCCTGGCGCGCTCGCTCGTCGGCGAGCCCGAGGACCGCGTCCGCGACGGCGCCCGAGGCGGCCGGGCCGATCGGGATCCCGACGCCGCCGGCCTCGCGGTAGCGCAGGATCGCTCGGAGCAGCGGCGCGGGGTCACCCCCGGCCTGCGCGGCCGCGGACCGGATCGCCCGCTCGCCGATGGATGCGAAGCAATCCGACACATCGGACCGGACGATGCCCGAGGCGCCCGTGGCCCTGGCCCGCAGCGCCGCGCGCCAGCGTCGTCGCTCGACGGCCAACGGCGCCGACCGGGCCGGCGTGGACGAGCCGAACACCGACGGGCCCGGCATGCCCGGGAAGGCGACGGTGACCGCGAGCTCGTACCGACGTTGTTCCTCGGGGTCGAGTCGCGTCAGCACGCGGCGCTTCCCGTGCGGGGACGTCCACCGTTCGAGCTGCATCGCACCCACCTCCCGTCTGCGCCGCGAGGGAGGTGCGAGCGAAGGAGCAGCTGACCACATCTCCTGGTCGCGAACCATCCCCGGAGCGGGGGAACCGGACCTCCCCCGCTAGGATGGGCCGGTGCTCGACGAGCGCGACCTCGAGATCGTCAGCGCGCTCCGCGAAGATGCGCGCGCGACGTACGCCGACGTGGCCGCGCGGGTCGGCCTCTCGGCGTCCTCGGTGCACGAGCGGGTGCGGAAGCTCGAGGCCGCCGGCGTCATCACCGCCTATCGGGCGGTGGTCGACCCCGAGGCGCTCGGTCTGTACGTCACCGCGCTGATCGCCGTCACGCCGCTGGACCCCCAGCAGCCCGACGACCTACCGGAGCGCCTCGCGGATCTTCCGGAGGTCGAGGACTGCCTGAGCGTCGCCGGCGAGGCCAATTACATCCTCAAGGTGCGGACCCGGAGCACGAACCACCTCGAGGAGCTGATCCGGCGGCTCCGCGAGAAGGCCGGCGTGAGCACGCGGACGACGATCGCGTTATCGATCCCGTTCGAGGGCCGGCCCGTCGGTCTGTGACCGGCCAACGCGTGGGATGCCATATCCTGGCGCGATGCGGCTCTACGACTCGCTCTCCCGCACGCTTCAAGAGGTGGACCCCGTCGAGCCGGGCCACGTGAAGATGTATGCGTGCGGTCCGACCGTGTATCGGTACGCGCACATCGGAAACCTGCGGAGCTTCATGTTGTACGACCTGATCCGCCGCGCGCTCGAGCTCGAGGGCTTCCGGGTCACCGAGGTCATGAACATCACGGACGTTGGTCACATGACCGACGAATCCTCCGCGGAGGCCGTCGACAAGATGCAGCTCGCGACCGCCGACGAGGGCCTCACGCCCGAGCAGATCGCGCAGAAGTACACCGACGCGGTGTTCGCCGACGCGACGGCGCTCGGGATCAGGCCGGCCGACCGCTACCCGAAGGCGACCGAGCACATCCAAGAGATGATCGACCTCACGCAGACGCTGGTCGACAAGGGCCATGCGTACGTCGTCGACAACGGCTCGGTCTATTACGACGTCACGAGCTTCGAGGGGTACGGCAAGCTCTCCGGCAACACGCTCGACAACCTCCGCGAAGGCCATCGCGACCTCGAGACCGATCCGCGGAAGCGTCACCCGGCCGACTTCGCGCTGTGGAAGGCGGCGGGCCCCGGCCGGCTGATGCGGTGGCCGAGCCCGTGGGGCGAGGGCTTCCCGGGTTGGCACATCGAGTGCTCGGCGATGTCGATGAAGTACCTGGGCGATCGCTTCGACATCCACACGGGCGGCACCGACCTGCGCTTCCCGCACCACGAGGACGAGATCGCGCAGTCCGAGGGCGCCGTCGGGCATCAGGTCGTGTCGATCTGGGTGCACGCCGGGCACCTGCGCCGATCCGGGCAGAAGATCGCCAAGTCGACGGGCAACGTGATCTTGGTGCGAGATCTCCGCGATCGCGGCTTCGACCCGCTGTCGTTCCGGTGGCTCTGCTTCCAGACGCAGTACCGCTCCGAGATGGACTTCACGTGGGACGCGATGGCGGCCGCCGACGCTCGGGTGAAGCAGCTCCGGAAGCACATGGCCGAGTGGGCCCCGGCGGCGACGCAGCTCGGCGACGCGGCGAAGGCCTACGACGCGAGGGTGCGCGAGGCCCTCGCGAACGATCTGCACATGCCGGGCGTCGTCGCGATCGTGAACGAACTCGATCGCGACCCCGCGGTGCCGCCGGCCGAGAAATACCGGCTCCTCGCGGGCACGGGTGAGGCGCTCGGCTGGGATCACGTCCTTGGGTTGGATCTGGAGCGTGACGCGACCAGCGGATGGGAGCCGTCCACCGACGCGCGCGCGCTCATGGCGGCTCGCGACGAGGCGCGCGCGGTCAAGGACTACGCGCGGTCCGACGAGATCCGAGATCAGCTCGCCGCGATGGGCCTCGAGGTGATGGACACCCCCACGGGCACGTCCGTTCGCCCGCGCTGAGTCAGTCCACGATCAGCAGCTCGCGCGACGACGTGTTCAGGGGCTCGACGCCCTCGGCGGTCACCGCGACGATGTCCTCGATCCGGACGCCGAGGTCTCCCTCGATGTAGATCCCGGGCTCGACGCTGAACACCATGCCGGGCTCGAGCACCGTGCGGTCGCCGACCGTCGCGTACGGGGGCTCGTGCAGCTCGAGCCCGATCCCGTGCCCCGTTCGGTGCACGAATCGCTCGCCGAACCCGGCGGCGTCGATCACCGTCCGGGCGGCACGGTCGATCGTTCCGATCTCGACCCCCGGACGGACGGCCTCACGCGCCAGCCGCTGCGCCTCGGCGACGATGGCGTGCACGGTACGGAGCCGCTCGGTCGGCTCGCCGACGGACACCGTTCGGGTCGTGTCGCTGTGGTAGCCCTCGACCGTTCCACCGAAATCGAGCACGACGACGTCGCCGTCGCCGATCGGGCGGTCGGTCGGCTCGTGGTGCGGCGATGCGGCGTTGGGACCCGACGCGACGATGGTGAAGGCTGCGACGTCGTGCCCTCGAGCGACGAGCAGGTCCGCCAGCCGCTCGGCGACCTCGCGCTCCGTTCGGCCGGCGAGCGGTTCGGCGAGGAGATCGGCGAGCGCGGCATCGGCCGCGGCGCCGGCGCGACGGAGCGCATCGAGCTCAGCCGCGTCCTTGCGGGCCCGCATCGCGCCGACGATCGGCGCCGCCGAGGACCAGATCGCGCCCGGCATCCCACGCTGGAGCGCGAGCACGTGCGACCCCCACATCCGGTCCCCCACGAACACGCGGCCTTCGCCCGTGACCCGCTGCGCGATCAACGCGTACGGGTCCTCGTCGTCGCGCCACCCGACGAGCTCGATCGCGTGGGCAGCCGGAGCTGCGGCGGCCAGCGGCCGTTCGAGCTCGGGCACGATCAGCGCCACCGAGCCGCGAGCGTCGACGACGAGAACCGTCGGACGCTCCAGCGGCATCGGCTCGTACCCGATCAGGTACCGGAGGTCGGGCGACGGCGCGACGAGCAGGGCGCCCGCATCCATCTCCGCCAGCCGGGAGGCCGCGCCACGCAGCCGAGCGGCGTGATCCGTCACGGTCTCAGACCTTCAACAGGATCTGCTGGGGGACGACCTGGAAGGTGGCCGGCGTCGTCCCCAACCGTTGTCCGTCGGCCACGACGGGCAGGGCGCGCCCCGACGACGACACGTCGATCTTCAGCTTCGCGTGCACCTCGCTGATCGACGGGTCCGGCACGTGATCGCCGTGTCGGAAGATGCGCGGGAGCAACCGGTACGCGTTCGACTTCGGCCCCGTGAACACGAGCCCGTCGAGCACGCCGTCTCCGGGGAACGACCGCGGCGAGAGCCTGATGCCTCCGTCTGAGAACTGCCCGTTGCCGATCACCACGCTCCACGCGTCGAGCTCGAGCGTCCGGCGGTCCGTGCCGATCGTCAGCGGCATCACCCGCGTCCGTGCGTACGCGCGCCAGAAGGCCATGAAGCGCTTCAGGTTGGCCGCGCGCGCGCCGCCCCGCGCCGCGGCGATCGTCGCGGCCGCGTGGAAGCCGATCTCGGCGACGTTGTGCGCGTACCGGATCGTCCGTTGGCCGTCCGGCCCGGTGACCGCGATCTTCATCACGTCGAACGGATACGTGTCGGCGCCCGCGAGGTGGCCGATCGCACGCTCCGTATCGCCCGGGAGCCCGAAGCTGAGCGGCAGGTCGGAGCCCGACCCGGCCGCGACCACGCCGAGCACCGCGGCCTCGACGATCGGCCGCCCATCGCGGAACATGCCGTTCACGACCGCCTGCACGGTCGCGTCGTCGCCGACGGCCGCCAGGAACCGATACCCCTCATCGAGGGCCGCGGCGCTCAGCCGCCGGAGGTCCTCGGCGGAGTCGCCGACGTGCAGCCGGTACTCGAGCCCACGCGCCTCGAGCGCCTGCTCGACGGCGCCGACCTCGCTCGCGACCGAGCCGTGGCCGGCGTGCGGATCCAGCAGAACGGCGAGCGGGCCGAACGGGCTGGTGGTCGGGCTCATGGGG